>LFFM01000670.1_pt1 | contig 24006 bp, 26 predicted proteins | sample 643131 | NCBI WGS metagenome assembly LFFM01 (sample SAMN03777445, study PRJNA286221) | soda lake metagenome | biome: soda lake; feature: Kulunda steppe; material: water; isolation source: sample Tc-Br brine of Tanatar trona crystallizer | place: Russia: Kulunda steppe | collected 2011-07
CCGGAACGGATTCACTCAGCCGTCGGCTCACTCGACGGACCGACGATGGCTGAAGTCGACGAGGCGTTGAAGCTGAGTCTTGGCCTCGATTGAGTTACCGGCTCTCTCGTTGCTCGACTTTGTTCAGTTCGATCAGCAGTCGGAAGACCGCCTTCACGAGGTTGGCGTCGACGTCGAACCGCTCGGCGTTTTCGCCGGCGCGGTCCATCACCCGCTCCTCTTGCCCCTCGTCCGTGGTTGGCAGATCACGTTCGGCTTTGACCGCGGCGACCGTGTCGGCGACGTACGTTCGGCGGGCGATCAGTTCGACGATCTCGCGGTCGATGTCCTCTATCTCCTCGCGGAGTTCGTCGAGCGTCATTTCCTCCGGATCGGATTGGTTCGTGCTCATGATGTATCGGATTCGTCGGCGTCGTTGCCGTCGATGGATTCGTCGGCGTCGTTCGCGCGGTTGTCGCCGGTGGATACGTTGCTGTCCGTCGACCGGTCGAGGATCCGAGCGCCGTCGTTTCGCGTCGTCGTCCGCCTGAGCGCCCCCGGGCGCTCTCCCCAGCGGTCGGCGACCGCGTCGAGGTCGTGTGCGGGCTCGTCGGGATCCGCGACGGCGACGACGCTGGGGCCGGTGCCGGACAGCGAGACGCCGGCGACGTCGGGCATCGCCTCGACGGCGGGGTCGGGGTCGAAGCCTAACGCGGCGGAAAAGGCGAGCCCGTTCACCGTCATCGCCTCGGCGTACCGCCCGTCGGCGGCGAGGTCCGCGACGAGATCGGCCATCGGCGCGACGGATGCACAGCGGTCAACGTCGGCGTCGGCGCTGTAGGCCCGTTCCGGTGGCGTCCAGACGAGCACCTCCCACCCGATCGGTTCCCGGCTTCGAAGCGCGTCGGAACCGTTGTCGGTGAGACAGACGCCGCCGAGCATCGACGCGGTCGCGTCGTCGAACGCGCCCGTAACTGTGACGCCCGCGTCGCGAGCGGCGCGCACGCCGAGCCGGCACGCCTCCAGTCGCGTGACGTCGACGGTCGGGTCGTCCGGGTCGTCGCCGACGCGGAGTCCGAGGGCCGCACACGTCGCGAGAACGGTCGCGTTCGCGGCGGCACTGGAGCTCTTCAGTCCGGCGGCGAGGGGAACGTCGCTTTCGGTCTCGACGGTCCCACCCTGGCCGTCACCCCAGCGCTCTGTCGCGAGCGCGACGCATCGCTCGATGAGTTCGGTGTCCGAGTCGGATGCGTCGGCGATCGATCCCTCCACGTCGGCGGTCGCCGAGGCGGGGTCGAGTTCGACCGTTGCGCGCGTCTCGACGTCGATGCCGAACGCTGCGCCGGTGCCCGTCGCGAGCGCGTTCAGTACGGTCCCCGCGCCGAGCGCGGCCGCCCGTCCCTCCATACACGCACGCCGTCGAGGGGAGTCAAAGAGTTGGCGGTCCCGGCGAGCGTCCCGATCACATACCCCCACCGACTCAGTCGTCGGCCGGTTCCGCACGACGCACCGCGGCGTCGACCGCGTACCAGTCGGGCTGCGCGCGCATGGCGCTGTCCCGGCTCCGGAACCGGACGTCGACGAAGAAGCGTCGAGTGTCGTCGGTCTCGAACCGATCGCCGGATCCGAAGCGGCGGACGACGTATTCGAACCCCACGGGTTCCCGCTCCGGATCGTTCGGTCGCGTCCTGTACGCGTCGACGCGAAACTCAAGGGTGCCGTACTCGAAGCGGCCGTCGTTCCGCACTTGTAAACGTGCGGTGACGTCCGTCCAGTATCCGCGGTCCTCGACGGACGTCACCTCGGCGTCGGTGACGGTGACGCCCGCATCCTCCGGGTCGACGCGATCGGGGGTTGGCGTTCCGCCGTCGTCCCCATCGTCCCCGTTCGATCCTTCGTCCTCATCGTCGTCCCCGTTCGACCCTGCCCCCGCATCGTCCGCTTCGGTCGGCGCGTCGTCACCGTCTCCATCGTCGCCATCCTCGCCGGGGCCGTCGGCGGGAGGTGCACCGTTGCCGGCATCAGGATCGTCGACGTCCGCCTCGGGCTCGGGTTCCTCAAAACACCCGGCGAGGGCGACGGGAACCGCGAGGGCGACGAGCCGACGCCGGGAGAGGTACGAACTCGCTGGCGGGAGGTCCGCCGATCGATCGTCGTGGTTCGTCATTGGTCGGTCATCACGGTCGGTCATCCGGCCCACCCCCCAAGCACTCCCGCGACGCCGCCGACGATCGCGGAGCCGACGGCGGTCGCGAGAACCGGCCCCAGTGCGTCGAGAGCGGCGTACGCTTGGTCCGCGGCCGCTCCCTGCGAGCCGACCACGAAGGCGACGACGAGGCCGCCGTAACCCAACGCCCCGACGCCCGAGCCGATCCCGCAGGTCGTCGCCGCCTCGCGCACGTCGTACGACCGTGAGCCGACCAGGACGCCGAGCACGCCGGCGAGCAACGGCGCGGCAAGCAGCGCCGCGGCGGTGACGGCCAAGTAGAGTTGGGCGACGAATATCGGGCCGAACCGCTCGGCGTCGCCGCCCGCCTCGGTCGCGAAGGCGGCCTCCGCCCAGCTGGTCGTCGTGATTCCGACCACGCCGACCCCGAGGCCGACGATCATGAAGAGCGCGACGACGAGCCCGATCCCTTCACCCCGCATCAGCGGATCGCCCACCCGTCACCGAGTCGTCCCTGCCATCCGGCCCGTTCCTCCCACGCGTCACCCGAGAAGCCGGTCGCCAGGAGGAACTCGCCCGCCCGGACGACGTATCCGTACTGGACGCCGGCGTGCTCGTCGAACCGGTACCGCTCGCCCCTCGCCTCGTCATGGTGGATCCGGTGCCAGTGCGTTGCCTCCTCGCGTCCGTCGGTTCTGTCGACGGCCGGGTTGATCGGTTCGTCGTCCTCGACCCGACCGTCGGCGGTCACCGCAGCAAACCGGTCGGCGGCGGTGTCAGGATCCGAATACCGCTGGACGTAGAGCACCGTGCCGTCGAGGTCGGCCGGCCACCCTCGGAACACCTCCTCCGGATCCTCGTCCGGCAGCGGCCGATCCGCGAAGGCGAACAAGAGTTCGGCGGTTCGGTCATCCGGGCGGACGACGGGGCCGAACCGGGCGCGGATCTCCTCGCGTCGGTCGCCGTCGAGCGGGTCGCCGTACAAACGCGGGCGCTGCTCACGTGAGTACGCCTCGTCGTCGTACGGTCGTTTCACGTACGTCGTGAACCCCTCGCTTGCGACCGCGAGCTCGACGAGCGTCCCCTCCAACACCTCCTCACGGTCGTCCTCGTCCTCCGGAAGCGGACCGAGGACTCGCCGGAGCAACCGGTTGTGTATCGGGTTCCGCGAGAATCGGGTTCGCACGTACGGCATGGTTCCGATCCCGGCGAATCCGCGCCGCATCCGGTCTACCTCCTCGAGGAACCGGTCGACGTCGTCCCGGCGGGCGAAGTTGTGGAGAACCTCGGCGTGGCGCTCCGTGCGGCGTTCGATCCCCTCCCGCGGAGTGAAATGCGGCTCGAACACGTCGCCGGCCGTCTCAGCCGCGGAACGGCCGGCCTCCTCGAGGCGCTCCGCGAGGTCGACTTCGACGGTTCCGGTCTCGTCGATCTCCTCGCGAACGTCGTCGGCCTCGGAGACGACCGACCGGATGGCGCTCCGATAGATCTCGACGGCCTCGACGTATTCCGTCGCGAACCAGAGCGCGTCGTCGACGATACCCCGGGTCGCGTCGGCGAGCCTCTCGTTTTCGTCCCCGTCGCTTGGTCGTGCTGCATCCGGCTCAGGTGACTCCTCGGCGGTGCTTACGTCCTCCACGGAACCGGTACCGTCCCCGTCCGACGGGTACTCCACCCCGTCGACGGCGAGACAGCCCGCAAGGCCGGCGACGAGCCCCGCACCGAGCACGCCACGACGGGTCCGTTGCATGTCCCGGTATGAACGACGACGACTTATAAACGTAGCCACGCGATTATCGGATCCGACTCCCTCAACTTCTCGCCTGTCACGACTCGTGGTCGTTTGGAACGGGTCTCTTTTGAGCGTTCGCGTCCGAACGGTAATCATGTCCACGCCCGCACACGGTGACGTTCCGCCGACCTCGATCGGGATCGAGCTCCGCGAGGAGGGGGTCGTCGTCGAGTACCTCGACGGTCGAACGACGCTGTATCGCGGCGTCCCCGACGCGGTCGAGGGGCCCCTCATGACCGGCCCCGGCAAGGAGACTCACGTGCTCGTCACCGATCCGACGGAGACGGAGGGGGTGATGACCTACGTCAACGATTACAAGACCGACGACGAGATCCTTCGGGACTCCGGTGTCGGCCGCCTCATTCTCGCCGACGGCGAGATCGAGGAGGTGTTCCCGGGCGTCGTCGTGACCCGAACCGGCCAGCGCAACGAGATCGTTGCCGACCCGGACGTGGCGGGCGGCCGCGTCCTCGTGTTCATCGAGGACGAGTGGCAGGAGGGTAGCTACGAGATCGTCGCGCCCCCCGAGGAGGGCCTCGACGCGCACCGATGAGCTTCCGAAAGCCGTGGCGAGCGCTCGACCGCGACGTCGTCAGGTCCGCCCCCGACCGCTACGCGTGCTACGAGCTCGGCGACGCCGACGGCAACACGGTCGGATTCGGAACCGGCGTGTTGCGTGACGAGCTGAAGGAGGCGCTCGCGTACGGCGACGCCGCGAGGGTTCGCTGGGAGCTCGCGGAGTCGGCTGCACACGCCGAGCGGATCCTCGACGAACACGTCGACGACTGAGCTGCGGGTGCCCCGTGAGTCACCTCCCGCTCGCCGGAGATGGCGTCCGTCTACTGGAGGTAGTCGGGCTCGTCGCCCTCACACGATCCCTCGTGTGTCTCCGCCTCGTCGCGCTCGGCGAAGAGCAGCCCGCACGATTCACAGGCGTACCACGTCATGTCGTCCCGTCGCGTCGCCGTGACCATGTGTACTACTGACACGGTGCTCGCTAAAACGATTGTCGCCGTTTCATGTTGAACGGCCGCCTTTTTGTCCCACTGCTCGGCGACTCGATTCTCCAATCGAAGCGGGCCGTCGGGTAAGCGTAAAGAGTCACGCGCCGGAACGGGTCGTATGAACGATACCGCTGGCGTCCGGCTCACGGTCCGCGCGGCCGAAAAGCGGGACGCGGGACGAGGTATCGCCAGGCTCCCCGAATCCGCGCGCAAGCGGCTCGGCCTCCTCAGCGGCGATACGGTTCGAATCGAGGGCGAACGAACGGCGGTCGCGAAGGTCTGGCCCGGCAGGGCCGACGCCCACGACGGTTCCGTCCTCATCGACGCGGACACCCGTGCGAACGCCGGCGTGAAGGTCGGCGACACGGTTCGGGTGGTCCCGATCGACGTCGCCGACGCCGATCGCGTCACCCTCGCGGCCCCCGCCGAACTGGCGACCGTCGACGTCAGCCGGGCGGTGGTTGAGCGGGCGCTCGTTCGTGATCTCCGGGATAGACCGATCACTCGAGGTGAGGCCGTCCACGTCGAGCGACTGAGCGGACTTCGGTTCGTCGTCACCGACACCGCCCCGTCGGGGACGGTCCGGATCACGGACGCGACCGACGTGGACGTCATCTACCGCGAGGGTGACGGCACCGGCCGCGACGCTACCGGACGTTCCGGTCGCGACGACGGCGGGTCATCCGGATCTGCGGACCCTCGCTCGACGGAATCACGCGATCGACGCGGGCGGGGTGATGACGACCGGAGGGGCGACGACCGGAGGGGCGACGACCGAAGGGGCGACGACCGACGGCCCCCCCGTACGGAACGATCCGGCGGCGACGTGGTCGATCCGCCGGCGGATCACACCGCGGGGGCGACGTACGAGGACATCGGCGGGCTCGACGAGGAGCTGGAGCTGGTCCGTGAGACGATCGAGCTCCCGCTCTCGGAGCCGGAGGTGTTCACCCGGCTGGGCATCGACCCGCCGAAGGGCGTCCTCCTGTACGGCCCGCCCGGAACGGGGAAGACGCTCATCGCCCGGGCGGTCGCCAACGAGGTGGACGCGGAGTTCATCACCATCGACGGCCCCGAGATCATGTCGAAGTACAAAGGCGAAAGCGAGGAGCGGCTCCGGGACGTCTTCGAGCGGGCGAGCGAGGAGGCGCCCGCGATCGTCTTCTTCGATGAGATCGACTCGATCGCGGGCAAGCGAGACGACGGCGGCGACGTGGAGAATCGCGTGGTCGGCCAGCTCCTCTCGCTCATGGACGGCCTCGACGCTCGCGGCGACGTGATCGTCATCGGCGCCACGAACCGCGTCGACAGTCTCGATCCCGCGCTCCGGCGCGGCGGCCGCTTCGACCGCGAGATCGAGATCGGCGTCCCCGGCGAGGCTGGACGCCGTCAGATCCTCGACGTCCACACGCGGCGGATGCCGCTCGCGGACGACGTCGACCTCGACCGGATCGCCGCGCGAACGCACGGGTTCGTGGGCGCCGACATCGAGGGGCTCGCCCAGGAGGCAGCGATGACGGCGCTGCGACGTGCCCGCGAGACGGACGCGACCGCCCTCGCCGAGGTAACGGTCGGGAAGGCCGACTTCGAGGCCGCCCACGCCTCGGTCGAGCCGAGCGCGATGCGCGAGTACGTCGCCGAGAAGCCGACGACCGACTTCTCCGACGTCGGCGGGCTGGAGGGCGCAAAGGAGAAGCTGGAACGGGCGGTGACGTGGCCGCTGACCTACGGGCCGCTCTTCGACGCCGCGAACGCCGATCCGCCGACGGGCGTGTTGCTTCACGGCCCGCCCGGGACCGGAAAGACCCTCCTCGCGCGCGCGATCGCGGGCGAAAGCGGCGTCAACTTCATTCAGGTTGCCGGGCCGGAGCTGCTCGATCGGTACGTCGGCGAGTCGGAGAAGGCCGTCCGTGACCTCTTCGACCGCGCCCGACAGGCGGCGCCCGCCATCGTCTTCTTCGACGAGATCGACGCGGTCGCGGCCGACCGTGACGCCGCCGGCGGGGGCGACTCGGGCGTCGGCGAGCGGGTGGTCTCACAGCTCCTCACGGAGCTGGATCGCGCGAGCGACAATCCCAACCTGGTCGTGCTCGCGGCGACGAACCGCCGTGCCGCGCTCGATCCGGCCCTGCTTCGTCCCGGTCGGCTGGAGACGCACGTCGAGGTGCCCGAGCCGGACCGTGATGCCCGTCGGAAGGTGTTCGCGGTGCACACCGACGAGAAACCGCTCGTCGAGGGCGTCGATCTCGACCGGCTCGCGGGCGAGACCGAGGGCTTTTCGGGCGCCGAGATCGCCTCGGTTTGCCGGGAGGCGGCGCTCAAGGCCATCGAGCGGATCACGGACGAACACGGCGAGGCGGCGAACGATCATGCCGACGAGATCGGCATCACCGATGACGACTTCGCGGCCGCGCTGGCGTCCGTGACGGCCTCCAGACACTGATAGGGCTCCTGAGTGACCGCCGCTCGATCCACAAGTAACGTCTTTACTCGATCGGGCCGTACCGAACCCATGACCGCCGGAGGCGACGACGCCGGCGCCCCGACCGTTCGTGGACTCGTGAGGAACGTCACCGCGGCGATCCGGTCGCGCCCTCCCGTCGACCTGCTTCTCGTCGCGGTGCCGCTTCCGGCGCTTCTCGTCGTCCTCTCGCTTTTCCCCGGAACCGAGGCGTGGCGCCTCTCGCTCGCCTCGGCGGGCGTTTTCGAGAGCCGAACGACGCTGTGGACGGCCTTCGCGTCCAGTTTCGTCCACACCTCCCCGACCCACCTCGTCGACAACGTCGTGAACTACTGGCTATTGGTCGCCGTCGCGTATCCGCTGTCCGTGATCGCCGGTTGGCGCCGTCGGATGCTGTATGCAACGGTTATCTATCTCGCGGTCGTCCCCCTGATCTCCGCGTGGGCGACGTTGGCCGTCCTCGGCAGCGTGACGAACGCTCCGGCCGCCGGATTCTCTGACGTCAACGGCGCGCTGCTCGGCTATCTCCTCGTCGTCTGGTTCGTCGCCCTATCGCGTGAATCACGCCCGTCCGACGTTGGATCCGGATCCAAACGCAACGGAACCGCCGTCGAAAGAGCTGGAACCGGACGGGCCGGCGTCGATGCCCGCTGGTCGATCGTCGTCGCCCTCGCCGTGCTCGCGGTCGTCTTCCTCGTACCGAGCGGCGTGGACTACTTCCCGCCGCTGCCGGCCATCGCCGCGCTCTTCGCCCTCGCGGCGAGCGTCGCCGCTGCCGGGCTGTACGTCACGGTCGGTCGGCCGCGAATCGCCGGTCTGAACCTCCCGCCGTCGCGCGAGCTGTTGTACGTGACCGCCGGAAGCGTCGCGCTCGCCGGCGTGATCGGATCGCTCGTGATCGTTCCGTTCGGCAGCAACGTGTACGCACATCTCGTCGGGTTCGTCGTCGGCTTCACCGTCCCGTACGCGTCGGTGGCGGTCACGTCCGGGAAGCCGACGTGGGCGTGACGCTCCCGGCGTTTCCGAAGGAGCGGCGTGAGCGCTCGCGTCACTCCCGAAAGAGCCGGAAGGATCCCTGTCCGACGGCGACCTCCCTCGTCTCGTCGTCGACGGTGCTCGTGACTCGCATGTCGCTGACGCCGATGGAGCCGCCGGCGCGGACGACCTCGGCCTCCGCGCGGAGGTCGCCGGTCGCTGGGCGGAGGTAGTTCGTGGTGAGGTTCACCGTGGCGATGCCGCCCGAGAGCGGGTCGTCGAATGCCGTCCGCTGGGCCACGCCGCCCGCCGTATCGATGAGCGTGGCTGCGACGCCGCCGTGGATCGTCCGCCCGTCCTCGTTCGTCAGCGTCTCGTCGAAGGGGATCGAGAGGACGACGCGGCCGCGCTCGACGGTCTCGACGCCGGTGTTCAACCACGAGAGATAGCCGTGTTCCTCCTCGATCCGTCGCTCGATGAACGAAACGGCCGCCGCGGGCAGCGGATCGAACCGGTCCGGGTCGAACTCGCGCATGTGTCGTCCTCACGACGGACCGGCTTGTACTCCCCGAAACGTCGGCGACGGAGGAAGCGCTCAGCCCTCGAAGCCGGCGTTGTCCATCAGGTCCGCGAACTGTTCGGTCTCCAGGGCGTCCTCGTAGACGATGCCGGTGAGCATCCCGCCGGGGTAGGTGTCCCCGTTCATCACGTGGTTCACCTTGTGACAGTGCATCGCGTAGATCCCCGGGTCGGCGTCCGCGGTGAACTCGATCGTCTTCCGCTCGGCCGGCGAGAGGGGAATGACGTCCTCGTCGTATCGTGCGGACTCGGGCACGACGCTGCCGTCCTTTTCGACCATCCGGAAGCGGTGGTTGTGGGTGTGCATCGAGTGGCTCTCGTAGCCGTTGTTCGCGAGGTGCACCCGCACCCGATCGCCCTCCTCGACGACCATCGGCGAGCCCTGCTCGGGATGCAGCGTGTACGGCGCCGCACGACCGTTCACGGTGAAGACGTCCGGGTTGCGGTCGCGGTGGCTGAAGGAGACGTCGCCGCCCGCGGCCGACGCCGACAGCCGAGTGTCCCAGTCTTTGATCGTCATGAAGAACTCCTTATCAGGTGGGTCGTAGTCCTCGGGGTCGACCCGGAGGATCCCGTACATCCCCATGTCGAGATGGTCCTGCGTCTGGAAGTGGCAGTGATAGAGGTGGGTGCCGGGAACGTTCGCCGTGATCTCGTAGGTTCCCTCCTCGCCCGGAGCGATCTGCTGACCCGTCGTCGCCGGTGCCCCGTCGTCCATCCAGCTCTTTTCGAGCGCGTGCACGTGGAAGGTGTGCGGCCGCGAGTGATTCGTGTTGTCGTAGGTGATCTCCATCTCGGTCCCCTCGGTCACGCGGAGGATGGGACCGGGAACGCTCGGTTCGCCGTCGGCCGTCTTCCACGCCCAGACCTCCGGCAATTCCCACGGCCCGCCCGCACTTTCCTCGCCCAACAACTGATGACGACACGCCTCCGTGGTGAGCGTGACAACCCCGTCACGCTCGTCCATGTCAACGACCTCCGGAGGCGCGGTGTACGGGTAGTCCGTCTCGACCGCCGTCGAATCGCTCGGACTCCAGTCGTCGGCGGACGGTTCGGCGGTCCCTTCGGTCTCCTCCGCGGCCGCACCCGATCCGCCCGCGTCGGGGGCGGCACAGCCGGCAAGCGCCGTGACACCGAGCGCACCGGCGGCCGCGACGAACTTCCGTCTACTCGTCCCGCGTCGTCCGTCGGCGTCGTGTTTCGACATCGTGGTTACGACTCGGGGGGCCACCTCCCTAAACCGGTGAGACGACTCCCACGGCCAAGGAACCCACCCGAACTGGTTCGGGCCATTTATAAGGCGCCCCTGACCGAGCGAACGTCTTCGACGACGATTTATATACGATCCCGAGCCAGGTCCGCCGTGACCTGACGGGCCGTCCGCGGTGACCGAGGCGGGAGTTCGGCACACCACCGCGGTTTCACCGACCGTGCCGGCTGTTCGCCATCTTGTCGTCTCGGGGTCATCCCGTCGCCACACGGCCCGAGTTGAGCGCTACCGTCCGACGCCGAGCCGGATGGGGTCGTCGCTTGCGGTGATCTCGACCGAGACGACGTCGCCGACCCGGAACGCCGCGTCCGGGCACACGAGTTTGACACCGATCCGTTCGTTCAGCGAGGCGAAAAGCGAGAGACCGACGATCCGCTCCCCGTTCGCGACCACTTCGATCGGTTCCCACTCGATCCCACGTCCTCGTCGCGTTCCGACCGCCGTTCCGAGCAGCGTGATCGGATCTCGTCGTTCCGTGCCGCTCGTCCCCCGCTCGAAGGTGCCGCCGCCGGCGTAGTGAGCGAGCCCGCCGTCAAGCGGTGCCCCCTCGTCGCTCGCAAGCGCCGCAAAAACTCCTTCCGTCCCGGACGACCGCTCCAACGCGTCCAACACGACGTGTGCGGCGCCACGCTCGATCACGGCCCCGGTGCCGTCCCATCGAACCGGCTCGACCGCGACGTCGACGTCGACGGGCAGCGATCCGCTCGCTCTGAGCGGGTTCGAGTCGGGGGGGCGAAATTCGAGATGGACGTGGTCGTCGACCCACCGCCCGAAGAAGCCCGAGCGCGTCGTCGGCCCGAGCACGTCGCCGATCGCGACTCGGTCGTCCGGCTTTACTTCGGGTACGACGTGCAGGATCCGGGCGATCGTTCCCGGCTCCGCACCGATCGCTTCACGTCCGCCTCGATCCAGCTCGATGACGATCACGTGATCCGTGTCGGCCCCGTACGGTCGGTCCGGACAGCCGACGGTGTGCGTCTCCTGGACGACCCCGGAGATGGGAGATAGCCCCCTGCCGTCGCCGGGATACAAGTCGATGGCGTGGCCCGCGTCGTGTGCCGGGTAGGGCGAATTGAACCGTGAGAACTTTCGATAGCGTTCAACGACGGAACCCGGCAGCGTGACGGCGTCAGTCATTCGCCGTCCGCCTTCGCGGTTCGGTCGTTCCCGCCATCGTCGGCCTCCTCCGGCATGTCGCCGCTCCGGTCCCTCGATCGAATCCCCTCGATCGTGAAGCGGGCACCGCCGAGTGAGCCGCCGTCGGCCCTGACCGTCCAGCCGTGTGCCTCGGCGACGTCGCCGACGATCGCCAGTCCGAGCCCGGTACCGTCATCGAGCGAGATGCCGCGCTCGAACACGCGCTCTCGGTCCTCGGCCGGAATTCCCGGCCCGTCGTCCTCGACGTCGATCCGTGCCCGGTCACCGTCCCACGTCACGGATACGTGAACCTGCACGTCGGACCCGCCGTGTTCGACCGCGTTCCGGAACAGGTTCGCGAGAAGCTGTCGGAACCGATCAGGGTCCGCCCGCACGACCGCGTCGTCGGCGTCGACGAGCAGCGTCGCGTCGGCGGTTTCGAGACGGGACCACACGGTTCGGACGGTCGCGTCCACGGGAACGTCTTCGAACGAGTCGACCGTCTTTCCGGCCGTTGCGAGCGAGAGCAACCCCTCGATCAGATCGTCCATCCGCTCGTGGGCGTCGGCCGCGCGATCGAGCGCCCCGTCGTTCTCCCCGTCGTCATGTCTCGCGAGTTCGACGGCCGCCGTCGCGGCTGCAAGCGGATTTCTGAGGTCGTGACTCACGACGCCGGCGAACCCTTCGAGTCGATCGTTTTGGCGTTCGAGCTGTGCTTCACGCCGTTCTAGCGCCTCCTGTCGACGCTCCCGGGCGGTGACGTCACGAAGGAGAAACACCCGGCCGCGGTTGGCACCTCGCGGATCCCTGATCGGGTCCTCCTGGACGTCGAACTTTCGACCGTCCATCTCGACCGGCTCCGTGGTCCTTGGTTCAAGCCGTGGAAGGACAGTCGAGACGTCGGTCCCGACCGATCCGGACGGTAATAGCGTTTCTGCCGCCGGATTGAGGTCGCGGATGCGTCCGTCGGCGCCCGAAACGATGACGGGATCCTGCATCACCTCGACGGCGGTGTCGCGCGCGGCGATCGTCGCGTCGAGGGTACCGAGCCAGAACACGGTTCCGTAGAGGAAGACGCCGTGTAACACGAACGCGACGGGCGTCCAGTCGAGGAAGCCGAAGCTGCCGAGATCGAAGACGGTCACGAATCCGGCCAGGAGCGGAAACAGCGTCCCGAGCAGGAGCAGGAAGGTCTGCAGTCGATATCGGTTGCCGATACGCTCGTAGACGTCGACGACGATCACCACCCCGACGAGGTACAGCGCGTACGCGTACAGGAGGAACGCGACGCCGGCGGGACCGGTACCAAGCTCGAGAAGGGTGAACGGCCCGTCCCGGATCGGCTCGAACGAGCGTCGGGCAAGGCCGTGCGTCCGACTTGACCACGCGAGGAGCACCCAGACGAACGCCGGTGTCGCGATCGCGACGATCCGTCGCTCCGTTCGCCAGGCGTCGTGGCCGCCGTACGCGAACGCGAAACTGATCCAGAGGATCGGCATGACGGCGAGCAGCGGCGTCGCCAGCTGCAGTGCGATCGCCATCCCATCCGCCCCCGGGGTGACGATTCGAGCCGCGTACAAAAGCGAGAACGCTCCGCCCGCCGCCAGATAGAACGCGACTTCGATCCCGCCCGGCTCCTCCCGCTCGATCCACGCGTCCCGAGCGACCCAGAGCCCCACGACCCCCGCGAGGACGCAGGCAAGGAGATATGCCCGAACGGGCAGCGCGGCGAGGTCGCTCATCGATACCGAATGCACTCGAACGAACGGCAAAACGTTTGCGTCACGGCGCCGTGGTACGATGGGTCGGGCGTGCTCCTCGGTGAGCGCCCGGAAGAGCCTTGATCTTCGTCCGCCTAGGCGATCCCATGGACGTCGTGCGTGGACGACGGGGAACCCCCGTCGCCGATCGGGAACTCACGGTCGAGCTACTCGAACGCGCAGCGGACGAGAACGTCGCCGCGGTACGCGTCTGGACGCCCCAGCGCCAACTCGCGTTCGGTCGGCGGGACGCAACGGGGGATCGGTACTCGCGAGCGCGTCGGATCGCATGGGAGCAGGGATATCAGCCGATCGAGCGTCGCGTCGGCGGAAGGGCGGTCGCGTATACCGGAACCACGCTCGCGTTCGCGATTACCGTCCCGACAACGGAGGCACGGGCCGGGATCGACGGGCGGTACGAGACGGCAACGGCACTCGTTCGCGGGGCGCTCAACGATCTGGGCGCGACGCTCGTCGACGGCGAGCCCGACGCCTCGTTCTGTCCGGGAGCCCACTCGCTTCGGGCGGCGGGCGGCGGAAAGGTCGCCGGGATCGCCCAACGCGTCCGACGGGACGCCGCGCTCGTCGCCGGCTGTCTGATCGTTACGGACGACGACGCGACCGCGATCGCGGAGGTCCTCGATCCGGTCTATCGCTCGCTTGACGTCAGGTTCGATCCGGCATCGGTCGGTAGCGTCGCGTCGGCTGGCGGGCCACGAGCCGTCGACGACGTCGCCCGTGCGGTCGAGTCGGCGCTCGTCGAGGGGCCGTGGGGCGACGGACGCCGACGCGTCCGGTGGGTCGATTCGGGAATCTGAGATGCCTCCAGCACGGGTGTGACGGCACCGACCGTCGGGGGGACTGCTCACGTGGGATGACGGATCTCGGTTTCGACGTGCTTTTTATCCGCGGGCGACTCGATTCGGCCATGGCCGAGTTCAAGATCGTCGTCGCCGACCCCGACACCGGCGAGACGTTCCAGCGAGAGGTCGACGGACAGGACGCGAACCGATTCCTCGGACGGGAGATCGGCGACGAGATCGGCGGCGATGCCGTCGGTCTCTCCGACTTCACCGTCGAGATCACGGGTGGCTCGGACGAGACCGGTCGCCCGATGCGCGCCGACGTCTCCGGAACGCGCCTGAAGGAGCTCCTCCTCGAGGGCGGCGTCGGATTCAAGCCGAGCCGCGACGGCGAGCGCAAGCGGATCACCGTCCGCGGCCGTCAGGTCGACGACGACGTCGCACAGATCAACGTTGCCGTCGTCGACGGCGACGGTAGCGTCGTCGACGCCCTCGGCGAGGGCGAGGCCGACGAGGAGTAACCGACTCGTTTTCGATGCCGCGCGTTCCCTCCGACGACGAGCAGCTCGCGTCCGTTCGCGTCACGCTCGCCCGCAGCGGCGGAACGAGGCGGCTCTGCGTTCGGCTCCCGGGGCCGGACGTGCCGTCGCGTCGGATCGAAAGCGGCGAGATCGACTCGCTCGACGTCGCCGCCGGCGACCTCGTTCGCGTCACGTTTGGACGTGAGGAGCGTCACGCGGCGGTCGACGCCGATTCCCGGGGACGGCTCCTCCGCGGCGCGTTCGACAACCGCCGGCTCGCCAGAGCTCCCGGCGAGGGGACGAACCGACTCGCCGAGTGGCTTGACGAGAACGACCGCGAGGAGGGCGACGCGCTGGTGTTTGACATCCTCGTTCCCGGCGAGGCGTACGGACTTCGAGTACCCGGCGAGCGGGTCGTCTACGACGTTCGCCGCGGCCCGCGATCGTCACTTTCGGACATCGCCGACGGGCTCGACGGCTGAGCATTTCGGACACTGCCGACGGGCTCGATGGATGCTCACTTCGCCGACAATCGAGCACGGTTCGGCGGCCGGCAAGCGGGGACCTTATTCTCACGCGCCCCCGAGGTCCGATCATGAAGGAGGTCGACGCGGAGCTCTCGACGCTCGACCGGGCGATCATCAACGCGTTTCAGGGGGGATTTCCCGTCACCGCACGTCCCTTCGAGCCGGCGGCGGCCGCGCTTCGTGAACGTGGCCTTGAGGTGACCGGTCCGGAGCTGTGTGAACGGGTCCGAACCCTGGACGAGGAGGGGATCCTCTCCAGATTCGGCGCGCTCGTCAACGCCGAGGAGATCGGCGGTGCCGCCTCGCTCGTGGCGATGCACGCGCCCGAGGATCGTTTCGAGGAGGTCGTCGAGACGGTGAACGAGTTCCGACAGGTCGCACACAACTACGAACGCGAACACCCGCACCTCAACGTCTGGTTCGTGGTGAGCGTCGCGGACCATCCCGATCCTGAAAGGGACGGTCACGACCGCGTCGAGGAAGTCCTCGCGGATATCGAGGAAGCGACGGGTCAGGAAACGTACAACCTCCCGAAGCAGCGGGAGTTTCACGTCGGGGCGAAGTTTCTCGTCGACGGGCCGGTCCCCGAGGGCGACGTCGACCTCTCGGATATCGGTCCCGACGTAGCGCCGTCCGACCGGGCAACGCTGACGCCCGCGGAACGCGACCTCGTCGTCGAGATCCAGGGCGGACTTCCGATCACCGAGACGCCGTATGCGGACGTCGCCGCGGCGATCGACGCGGACGTCGAGTGGGTCATCGAGACGATCAAGCGGTTCAACGCGGAGGGGAAGGTTCGGCGCGTCGGCGTCATTCCGAACCACTACGCGCTCGGCTACACGGAGAACGGCATGACCGTCTGGGACGTTCCGGAGGACGTTCTGGACGAGGTCGGGCCGGCCGTCGCGTCGCTCGAGTTCGTCACCCACTGTTATCAGCGGCCGCGTCACGAGGGCGTCTGGGAGTACAACTTCTTCGCGATGACGCACGGACGGACCGAGGCGGAAAGCGAACGACGGGTCCAACAGGTCCGGGAGACGATGGATCAGTTCTGGGACGTCGGCGCGGCCGATTGGGACACCCTCTTTTCGACGCGAATCTTAAAGAAAACCGGGATCAGACTGGCCGAACGGGCGGAAAGCAACACCACGTGATCGGGACCGCCGTTCCGCTTCGTGACCGTGCTTCACCCCCTCCCACCGCATGATCCCCTTATACCACGACTTCACCGACGAGACGGTGCTCGTCTTCGGCGGCGGCAGCGTCGGCGCCCGGAAGGCTCGTCGGTTCGCCGACGAGGCTCGCGTCATCGTCGTGAGCCCGACGTTTGCGCCGTCGCTTACGGACCACCGGACACGGCGGATCGAGTTGGTTCGAGCGGTACCCGCCGTGACGGACGTTTCGGACTGGATCGACCGGGCGTCGCCCGCGTTGGTCGTGGCGGCAACGGACGACGCGGCGGTCAACGCCGCGGTGGCGGAGACGGCCGGGCGCGCCGGAGCGCTGGTGAACCGGACCGACGCCTCCGGCGGACGACGGCTCGGCAGCGTCGTCGTTCCCGGCACGGTCGAGGACGATCCGGTGAGCGTTGCGGTCTCCAGCGGCGGTACGAGCCCGGCGTTGACGAAGGTGCTGCGCGAGCGGATCGAAGCCGAGATCGACGGCGCCGGCGCGATGGCGGAGCTCTCCGGAAGCCTCCGTGAGGAATTGAAATCCCGGGCGGTTGAGCCAACTCGACGGCGGGAGGCGATCCGTGCGGTGGTGCGATCGGACCGGGTTTGGAAGGGTTTACAAGAGGGGAGATCCAAGGGACGGCAAGAGGCCGAGAAGGTGATCGAAGAGGTGTTACGGGGGTGAACGAACCGGGCGTGATAACGGGCGTGAGCGTCGACCATACGCGCGCGTCGATCGACGAGATCGAGGCTGCAGGAGGGGATGGCGTTCGAGGAACCGTCTCGGACCTGCTCGCTCGGGACGGCGTCTCGGAGGCGTTCGCCATCCAGACCTGCAACCGGTCGGCGGCGTTCGTCGTCGCCGACCAGAGCACGATAGCCGGCGTGGCGCTGGAGTCGTTCGCCCCGGACGTTCGCGGCGGCGCGATCCGTCGGTTGGGCCACGAGGAGAGCCTCGAACACCTGATGCGCGTCGCGTCGGGGTTGGAGTCGCTCGTGCTCGGCGAGGATCAGATCATCGGACAGGTGCGTGAGGCGTACGAGGAGTCACGTTCCGCGGGCGGCATCGGTCCGGTGCTGGAGGACGCCGTAACGAAGGCGATCCACGTCGGCGAGCGGGCCCGTAACGAGACGTCGATCAACGAAGGGGTCGTCTCGCTCGGCTCGGCTGCCGTCGAGCTGGCGACCGAGGAGACCGATCTGCATGGAGCGCGTGCGGTCGTCGTCGGCGCCGGCGAGATGGGAACGCTCGCGGCGCGTGCGCTCGACGAGACGGCCGTTTCGGAGATCGTGGTCGCGAACCGGACGATCCCTCACGCCAGATTCGTCGCCAACGAGGTCGAGACCGACGCGGAGACGGTGCCGCTCGCGGACCTTCCCCGCGTGGTCCCGAACGCGGACCTCGTGATCACCGCGACGGGAAGCCCCGATCCGGTGATCGACGGGGACGACCTCACGGGCGTCGGGGATCTCGTCTGCATCGACATCGCCAAGCCACGCGACGTCGACCCAGCCGTCGGCGATCGATCCGGAATCGCGCTCTTCGACATCGACGCCCTGGAACAGGTCACTCGTCGAACCAGGGAGCGACGCGAGAGCGAGGCCCGCGAGGTCGAGGCGATGATCGAAGACGAGCTCGACCACCTCCTGAACGCATACAAGCGCAAACGCGCCGATGACGCCATCTCGAGGATGTATGCGGCCGCCGACCGGATGAAGGCCCGCGAGGTGGGTGCCGCGATCTCCAAGCTGGAAGCGCAGGGCGAACTCACGGACGACCAGCGCGAGACCGTCGAGGCCATGGCGGACGCCCTCGTCGGACAGCTGCTCGCCGCGCCGACGAAGTCGCTCCGGGAGGCGGCCGGCGACGACGATTGGGAGACGATCCGCACCGCCCTGGAGCTGTTCGATCCCGGCTTCGACGCGCCGCCCAATACACCGGGTGACGGTCGGGAGTCGGGCACGCCGGCCGACGCTCGGCAGCGGGGGCCGCCGGCGGACGTGTCGGCCGGTGCGACGGAGGAGTCGGGCGATTAACGCGATCGCTCCACGTTTTCGGCTCGCCACCGGAGTCGGTCGACGTTCGTCGTCGCCGCCGGCGCGGACTCGCCGTTTTTAATCCGTCGCCGACGCATCACCCGGCATGGAACGCAGCGAGTACGTTCGACGGCTCGATGAGCGACTGGACACCCACGCGTACGCCGACGTCGACGCCAGCGCGAACGGGCTACAGGTCGGAACGGCGGACGGCGAGGTATCCCACGTCGCGTTCGCGGTCGACGCCGCGCTCGAAACGATCCGCGAGGCGGCCACCGCCGGCGCCGACCTTCTCGTCACTCATCACGGACTTTCGTGGGGTGGAATCGAGCGGGTGACCGGTCGTACCTACGACCGCATCGCGGCGCTCGCGGACGCGGGGATGGGGCTGTACGTCTCACACCTCCCGCTCGACGGACATGCTGATCTCGGCAACGCCGCCGGCGTCGTCGACGAGCTGCAGCTGACCGACGACGGCCCGTTCGGTTCGATGGGGTCGGTGACGATCGGACGGCTCGCGACGGCGGCGGCGCCGACGACGGCCGAGGAGCTTCGGGAGCGATTGGACGGGTTCGAGGGACGCGTGAGCGACACGAAGGTGCTTCAGTTCGGCCCCGATCGGATCGAGCGCGTGGCAGTCGTCACCGGTTCGGGGGTCGATTGGCTCGACGAGGCGGTCGCGGCCGACGCCGACGCATTGATCACCGGCGAGGGAAAACAGCAGGTCTACCACGACGCCCGTGAGGCGGGGATATCCGTGTTCCTCGCCGGTCACTACGCGACCGAGACCTTCGGCGTTCGAGCGTTGCAGACGCTTTCGGAGGGCTGGGGTCTCGACACGACCTACGTGAGCCATCCCACCGGCCTCTAGGGCTGCCGTCGGCTCCGTCGGGTCGGACGAGCGACATCCTCAAGCCCGAACGGACCGTGCGATCCGCCGTGTCCTCTACGTCCGTCCCGGCCGCCGGCGCCCTTGCCGCCATGCTTCTCGTCGGCGTCGTCCTCGTGGCGGTGGTGGGGACGTGGCCCCCGCTGGTCGTCGTCGAAAGCGGGAGCATGGAGCCCACGGTCGAGCGCGGGGATCTCGTCGTGGTGACGACGGTCGACCGCTTCCCGTGGGATGAAGCGGCCGGAAGCGGCGACGTCGTCGTCTTCTCCCCGCCGGACCATGCCGGCGCGCCGATCCTCCATCGGATCGCGTTCGCGGTCGAGGCCGGCGAGGATTGGACTGAACGCGGGGATCCGGACCTGGTCGACGGCGACTGTGCGACGCTTCGACACTGTCCCGCGCCACACGACGGCTACGTTACCTACGGCGACGCCAACGGGGCGTACGACCAGAGCGCGGGCATCGCCCCGATCGTCCACGCGGACTGGATCGATTCGCGTGCGATCGCCTCGGCACCCGGAGTCGGCTGGCCGCGGATCGCGTTCGACGCCATGGTGGCGCGATTCGGTGCGGGCGGGGTGCTCGCGGTCGCCGGTCTCGCGGCGCTCTCCGGCGGCGTGGTCGCCGTGGCGTTCGGCAGGCTCCGGGACGCGTTTTGAGGGGCGGTCGTGGCCGACGTATCGGGCGTCGATCTATCTTGATTCAGCGAGAGAATCCCGCCGTTCACGGCGGGCGTGAATCGCGTAAGCCCGGTGCCACAGTCCACGCGGTTCTGCCCGACCGAATACCCAACGGCACAAGAGTTATTGAGATTGGGTGTCTTATATTTGGTGAGGCCAAATGGAGTATCACCTGCAATCCGGGTCGCACACGGTCTACGCACTCCAATATCACTTCGTGACCGTCACGAAGTACCGCGCCGACATCCTCACCGATGAGCGGCTGGAGCGCGTGGCTGAAGTGGCTCACGAGATTGCAGAGGACTTCGAGGCCGACATCAAGAACGTGGACGGCGGCACCGACCACGTTCACATCCTGTTCACGACCAAACCCACCACCGACCTCACGAAGTTCATCAACTCGCTCAAGGGCGTCACATCCCGGCGGATTCGGCAGGAGTACCCCGAGGTGAAACAGACGCTCGAAGATGCGTTCTGGCAACCGGGATATTTTCTCGCCACGACTGGTCAAGTGAGCATCGACGTGCTGATGGACTACGTGGAAAACCAGTAGCATGACCGCGACAACCACGAAAACGCTGGAGGCCACGCTCGCCACGCCGACAGCCCACAAAGAGCGCAAACTGTGCGACCTGCTCGATACCTACCGCGCAGGACTCCACGAGGCGTTCGAGGCCGGGTGCGAGACGATGACCGCCACCAGCGACGTGGTAACGCCCTACGACCTGCCGTATCAGGCGAAGGCGGCCCTGTGTAACTACGTTCCGCAACTGCACGGCACCTACGATGCACAGGAGTTGGACGACGACCACCCGGTTCGGCTCACCAACCAAGCCGCTGAGTTCGACCACTCGCCGGAACGCGACTACGAGTTTACGTGGTGGGTACCACAGCCCGGTCGCGGCACCAACTTCTGGATACCACTCCGTATCAACCCCGCTCAAGAAGAACTGTGGCACGACCTCGTGGACGGTGAAGCGTCGGCAGGGCAACTCCGCCTGCAACGCCACCGCACGTCGTGGACGCTTCACGTCACCGTTGAGTTCCCGGTCGAACAACCGGACTACGAACCCACTGACGACGACATAACACCAGTCGGCTTCGACATTGGTGAAGCACACCTGCTCGCGGGCTGTGCCTGCGACCAGGACACTCCGACCAACCCACTACTCATCAACGGTGGCCGCGCTCGTCACCTTCGCAAAGAGATGCACACGACGCTCAAGCGCCTCCAAGAGCGTGACGCCGCCGAGTGGCGGATTGACGAACGGTTCGACCACTACCAGAACGCACTCACAGACATCATCGAGAAGGCGTCTCGGCAGGCAATCGAGTACGCCTTCCGATTCGAGAAGCCTGTGGTCGTTCTGGAAGACCTCTCGTACATCCGCGAAGACCTCGATTACGGCGAGTGGATGAACCGACGCCTCCACGCATGGGCGTTCGCTCGGCTTCAACAGCGCATCGAGGACAAAGCACGAGAGTCTAGCATCCCGGTTGAATACGTCGAGCCGTCCTACACGTCGCAGACGTGTCACGAGTGTGGCCACGTCGGGTATCGGAACGGCGATGAGTTCCGGTGTCAGAACGAGGAGTGTTGGGTGTCGGAGTACCACGCAGACATCAACGCGGCGGTCAACATCGCTGACCGCCACGACCCGTGGGGTGAGAGCCTTCCGCTGAAACCGGCGGGCGATGACATCCCACGGGATAGGAGCGCCTGTGACAGCGCCGCGACCCCCACCGAGCAGAGCCAACCACGGCAGATGACGCTCGGAGAGGTTGGGTCGGAACCCTCTGCCGGTAGTTAGCCGGTATTCCCATGCAGGGAAGCCGCGCCGTTCACGGCGCGGAGGATGTCACGTCGCGTCGGCTTCGACGTCGACGCTGACCCCGTCGACGTCGTCCACGTCCGAATCCGTTTCGCCCACGTCGCCATCGTGGTCGCCCTGGCTCTCCTCGTCCAACGTCATCGAGTCGGTCGCGGCGTTGCGAAGCGCGTCGGATCGGCCGAACGCGCCGGGTGCAATGGCGAGCGTTCGGATCCCGTATCCGTTGGCGGTCTCGAGGACGGGCTTGAAGTCGGTGTCGCGGGAGGCGATGGCGAGCGTCGACATTCGGCCCTCGGCCGCGAACCGCGCGGCGTCGACCGCGAGCTTCACGTCCACGTCGCCGCTCGTCACGATGACTTCGAATCCACGTGCCTCCGCGGCCTGAATGAGCCCCGGCGTCGCGTGCTCGTCGAGGTAGAGCCGGGTCGTGACGAGGTGTCCCTCGGCGGCCGCCGCCTCCCTGACGTCGTCGAGGTCGACGTCGAACTCCTCGCGCAGCACGTTCGGTCCGTCGACGAAGAGGGCGACTCGCTCACCCTCGTCGGTCGGCGGCTCCCTGTCGTCCATACGCCGTTTACCCGTGCGTCGAAGATAGGCGTGCTGATTCCGGTCGGCGCGTGCGTCGGCCCGGCCATGGGGCGGCGGTCACTCGAACCAGTAGCGTGCGTGGTGCTCCCGCGCCTCCTCGAGGGCCGCTTCGAGGGGCTCCATCGACTCGTCGAGCCACGCGTACGGGTCGCCCTCGCCGTAGTCGGGGAGGTCGAACCGGCGTCCGGTCGCTCCCTCCAACGTTCCCAGCGTCGCGTACGCGAGATGGCTGATCTGGTAGCCGCCCTCCTGGAGGAGCGCGAAGCGGCCGTTTGCGCATCGCTCGGCCAGCTCACGGGCCCGTCGACCGAGCGACCGGAAACCGTCGCGCGTCACGACGTTTCGTCCGAGCGGATCCGACGGGCCGGGGTCCCCACCCACGCTATAGAGGACCACGCCGGGATCGTATGCGGTTACGATGGGCTCGACCAGCCGCTCGAAGACGCGCCCGTACCCCTCGTTGCCCGTCCCCGCCGGGACCGGGACGTTGACCGTGTACCCCTCGCCGTCGCCGACGCCGACCTCCTCCAGTCCGCCCGTCTGCGGGTGATAGGTCGGGTCCCACGAACCGTGGTCGTTGTGAATGCTGATCACGAGCACGTCATCCCGGTCGTAAAAGATCTCCTGCGTGCCGTTTCCGTGGTGGACGTCCCAGTCGACGACCGCGACCCGGTCGACCTCGTCCGCCGTCGCAAGCGCGTGTTCGGCGGCGATCGCGGCGTGATTCATGAAACAGAACCCGTCCGCACGGTCCGGCTGGGCATGATGGCCGCTCGGTCGACAGAGCGCGTACTGGACGGCCGACGCATCGGCGAGCGCCCGGTCGGTCGCGCCGATCGCCGCCCCGACGGCGTGGCGCACCGCGTCTTCGGTGGCCGGACTCGCCGCGGTCGTGGTCCCGTCGACGTAGCCGCCGCCCGCGGCACAGAACGATTCGAGCCAGTCGAGGTATTCCTCGTCGTGGACGCGCTCGATCGCCGGGTCGGAAGCGGGGTCGGCGAGCGAGAAGCTCGCGTCGTCCCCGAACGTCCCCTCGATCATTCGTTTGATGTTCCGAACGCGTGCGGGTTGGTCCGGATGCGGCTCGTCGACCGCGAGCAACGACGAGGACGGCAGTTTGAACGCCCCGTCCGGCGGTTCGTGATCGTGCGTGCGCGGGTGCCAGTGAACGGATAGCGGCGCGGCCGAGCTCATGACGTCGGATCGATCGTGTCCCCCGCTTCTGGCTCTATCGGTCCCGGAACGTGGCGTCAGGATCGGCCACATCGGGTGCGGAGCACGACCGGGCGAATCTCGGGGTTCTCGATCCGTGGCTTACGAAAAGTTCGGGGACCGAACCGCTTCAGCGCAGCGTGACCCGCTGCACGTTGGTCAGTCCGATCGCCAGCAGGATCATGCCGATCGCCACGAGCAGGAAGACGACGCTGATGACGTTGACCTCGGGAGAGGCCTCGAACCGGATCTGGTTCCACAGGTAGACGGGAAGCGTCTCCGTCGCGGTGTCCCGGACGAAGTAGGTGTAGACGAACTCGTTGAACGAGATGGTGAACGCGAGCAGCCCGCCGGCGACGATCCCCGGCAGGACGTTCGGGAGTCGAACGTTGAGGAAGGCGTCGAGCTCGTCGGCGCCGAGGTCCTTTGCGGCCTCCTCCAGGCTCTCGTCGAACCGCAACATCGTCGGGATGATGACCAGGGCGGCGAAGGGGATCGTCCGAACGACGTGTGAGATGACGACGCTCCAGAAGCCGGTCCCGACGCCGACGAACCCGAAAAAGAGCACGAGCGCCACGCCGACCACCACCAGCGGGACGACGATCGGCAACGTCACGAGGA
>LFFM01000671.1_pt1 | contig 23999 bp, 28 predicted proteins | sample 643131 | NCBI WGS metagenome assembly LFFM01 (sample SAMN03777445, study PRJNA286221) | soda lake metagenome | biome: soda lake; feature: Kulunda steppe; material: water; isolation source: sample Tc-Br brine of Tanatar trona crystallizer | place: Russia: Kulunda steppe | collected 2011-07
CAGGGCTTGGAGCAGTCCGTCCGAACCTACGGGTTCGTACGGACATTAAACCTCGCTGGAGCACCGCTACACGGCCTTCTTGACTGCTTCGTCCTCGACGTGTTTCACTGAGTTATGCAAGAGCCAACGTTATAACTGACGTTGACACGATGGCGTCCACGCCGGTCATCGACACGTTCGGTCCTCTCCCGTCCGCCGTCGACGACGGATGTGTTACCTATCTAATCAGACGGGTTTGCCAGAGCGTTCCGTATGCCATTGACCTCCTCCCCGCGCTGAAGCGCGAGGATTCCTCCGTAGGTAATCCAACCAGTCGATTACCCCGGCTGCGAACTTGCGGGTTTGCTGACGCTGGGTTGGTCAACCGAACGCGACTGTTCCCCAAAATCGGCGGGTATCCAGTTGTGTTCGTTCCACTGCCAGTACGCCCCATCCGTGGGTGCGTCCCTGCCGCGTTCAACAGACAGGGCAGCGGGCCGGGCCATCGGCCCCACTTCCGACTGCAACATGTTCCACGCCCCGATCACATCGCTGTGTCCCTCGAGACCACAGTCATGACACCTGAATGCATCACCATCACGCGTCATATTGCTACTCCCACACGCCGGACACTCACTGCTTGAGTCCTTCTCACTAACCTCCTCAACGCTGATCCCAACGTCACTGAACGTCAGCTCGATCCGCTCAAGCAACTCTCGGTGTGACCAGAATGCCTGCGTCTTCTCCATTCCAGTGTGTGTCCAACACATCGGTGAGATCGCCGATATAGACCGTGTCAACGTTGTGTGTAAGCAACCAGTCAGCAACGTGTTTCACGGCCGCATCTCGACTGTGATCGCGTGTTCGAGACCGCACGTCATACAACCGCTTGATCCGACTGCTCGTGTAGGTATCTTCTGGGAGTTCCGATTGTAACGTCGCGATCCGCTCGAAGTAGCTCTGGAACCGCTTGAACTCTGGCCGTGCGTGATACACCGCCGTCTCGCCGGTTTCGGTGACAACAGCCAGCGTGTTGTTTGCGCCGACGTCGATGGCAGCTGACCGAGTCGTGTTCTCGGTGTCGAGTGTATGAGTGAATGCGTCCTGTCGCTGTTGACGGAGATTGTCTGGGTGAATGCGAACAGGATGCTGGACACGAAGTTGGTCAGCGTGTTCGTCGTAGATGAGCTCTAATCGACTATCGTCACCGTCCCACTGCGGATTGCCCCGGACTTCGAGCGTGATACGCTCATTCCCTCCGAGACCATACTCGTCTTTAAGAACATCACCGACGCCAAATTCAAGCGTACTCGTGTGTTCGTCCCAGTCGAACGTGTACAGGTCATTGCGGACGAGGCCGTGTAGTTCGTACCCCTCGTCACGATTGCCCCAGTAGCCCGGCGGTTCGGGCTTGGTCTGGACGGTCTGGTCGGAGTCATCGTGGTATTTCTCGAGGAGTGTGAAGTGACTTCGCCACGCTTCGCTGTTCTTCCGGGCGATCTGCTGGCACGCCGCTTTGCCAAGGACAGGAGCGTATTCGTCGTACAGATCGGTGTGATCGGCATCCCACACGTCGCCGTCTTCGGAAAAGTACTGCTGTCGGCGTCGGTAGGTGATCTGATTCCAGAGTGGGGCATGGGCGGCCAACCAGTCGAACAGACACTGCCGGTACCGCTCAGTAGCTGCATCGGCGGCGAGTGTGTTCGTCCGCTGTGGTTGGTCGCTCATACGCATATATTAGTGACAGGCTACTGTGAAGATTGGGATTACAGAGTGTCGTATTCCAGCGGTTGTGAGTGTGTCATGTCGGATTCATCCCCGCCGTGAACGGCGAGGATTTCTCCTTGACTCTCCGTAAACCGAGTCGGCCGGATATGGACCGCCTCCAGCCGCGGGCGGGTTATGTTCCGGAGATGTTCCTTGACCAGAGGACAGCTCCGGACCCATGAGCTGACTGTTGAGGGATCAGGGTACGCGTCTCGGGTGTAGACGTGCCTCGGATACTTCACCAGCCTCCGAGTTGGGCGTATTAACGATGAAGCGGTGGTAAATGAAGACGAGTTCGGTTAATTGTGAAGCGGTATATTCGTGCCGATCGGGTAGCATGGATTCACCGTCGTGCAACAGGCCGTACTCCGCGGTGTCTGAATAAAAATCGCCAAACTGGCGAGAAGTGCTCCGTTCTCGCCCCTCAGCACGCCGCTATCATTTATAACCCAGCGTAGTTACACCGCCTCGCCGTGAACGGTGGCCATCGGACGTGACCGGACTCCCGGTTCGCGTGTCCCGGGACATCGTTCGGGAACGCCCTCGGGCGGTATCTCCTCCGAACGGAGAGTCACGGCTGCACGACGTCCTCGTCCGTCGGTCCTTGCCCGTCGTACCGCGTAACGAACCCGTCCAGTCGGCTCGGATCGTCCGCACCGGGCAGCGTCCGATCCGCGGTCTCACAGCCGGCACTCACACCGAGCTTCTCACAGACCAGATCCGTGGTTCGTTCCGCCATCCGACGATACGTGGTGAGTTTCCCGCCGACGACACTGGTGAAGCCGTCGACACCGTCGTCGGCGTGGTCAAGCACGAAGTAGCCCCGGGAGATCCCCCGTCGATCACTCCCACCTTCATCGGGTGCGTACAACGGTCGGACGCCCCACCACTCCCGGATCACCGGTGCATCGGCGACCGCGGGTAGCATCTCGGCACACTCCGCGATCGATTTCTCGACTTCCCACGGCTGTTTGTCGTACGCATCGGGATCCGTGACGGGAACGCTCGTCGTTCCCAACACGGCTTCGTCCCGATGTGGGACGACGATATCGCCGTCATCGGGGTCTCGACACCGGTTCAACACCGGATCGAGTCCGTCGTAGGCAACCGAAACCATCACGCCACGCGACGGAGCCATCTCGACTTCGACGTCGGCCATCGCCGCGACCGTGCCGGCCCACGCACCGGCTGCGTTCACGACGTGCTCCGCTTCAACGACATCGTCGACATCGCCACCGAGACGAGCAGCGACGACCTCACCGTCAGTCACGGTCAATCCCTCGGCGGGGGCATGAGGGTGGATCGTCGCTCCGTGGTCCTCGGCGTCGGCGGCGTTCGCTGCCACCAACCGTGATGGATAGATCGATGCGTCGGGAACGTGCATCGCCCGCTCGAGGCTCTCGGCGATGTCCGGAACCATCTCTCGGACGGCGTCCGGGTCGAGTTCCGTCGTTTGGATCCCGATCTCTTCACAGGCGTCCCGTTTCTCCTCAAAGTAGTCGGGATCGTCACCGGTCAACTGTACGAAGAGCCCGCCCTCGTCACGGATGCACCCTCCGGCGATAGAGCGGAGGATCTCGTTTTCCGCGATGCACTCCCGGGCGCCGACCCGATCCGCTTCGGCGTACCGCGCGCCACTGTGCAAGAGCCCGTGTGACCGCCCCGTCGTCCCGCTCGAGAGGCCGCCGCGCTCGGACAGCGTCACGTCGACGCCCCGAAGTGATAGATCACGTGCGATCCCGACACCGGTTGCCCCCCCGCCGATCACCAGAACGGTGGTGGTGGTCGTCATGACCGTTGTTGGCGTTTCAGACGGTTAAATTGCGGTATCCGGCACCCGATCCGGACGAGCGAGATGCAGCGGGAGTCGCACACGGGCCTCACCGTCTGCGATCGTGCAAGCGCGAGAAATGCGAGTGGACTCGCAACCGATGCAGCCGACCCGCAACCCGTTCTCGACTGGGGCGGTTGGGGCGATCTTGAGACGTTCCTCGATCGACACAAAGGCACCTACAACCCCGAAGTACAGCGCCGACCGCGCGATAACGTCGAGTGGTTGTGAACTATCCTACGGGGTGTCATAGAACGGTTCACAAGGTGGTTGTTTCATCCTCGCGGGAAGCGCGGGGCCGGGGTCAATTCGCCGGTCGAACTGGAGTATCGATCCTGGCTCATTCACGCCCCATCGCGAACGTGTCCTGAAGCGTGAACGCAAGCGAGGTCGTCGACCGGTTCTCAAGCGCGTACGGCCGTAGGGAGAACGGGGCACTCTCGCCGGTAATGAGTGCCCGCGCAGCGGCAGCAGCAACCGGCGACTTCGTGATGCCCAGACCGTTGAACCCGGCGGCGACGACAAGTCCGTCGGCTGCTGCCGGAGCGTCTACGATGGGACTGGGATCGGGGTTCGCTGATCCCACTCCTTCCCACGTCTCCACGAACGTGACTGCGTCCGGCTCGTCGACGCCGCGCAGGAACCTCGGCACAAGGTCCGCAACGTGGCCGACGAATCGCTCGCTGGCGTCGTTGGTGTCGGCGGTCTCCTGGAAGGTGTGACCGGGGCCTCCGTCGGTCGCCATCTCGGCGACGCCACGGGTTCGCGACTCGGCGTCGTCGATGAAGAACTCGCCGCCGCCGAGGCGAAGATTTCCGTCGTGCTGTGGGCGGAAGTACACTTCGTCCGCGGGCAGACGGCCCAAGGGAAAGTCGTCGCCAAGGTCGGTCGGCGACTCGATAGTGAGGCTCTGTAACAGGAACGGACGGACCGGGAGATCGACGTACTCCGACACCAACCCTCGCGTCCGCCAGCCCGCCGCCACCACGACGTTCGGCGCATCGAAATCCCCCGCATCGGTTCGGACCCCAACGACTTTACCGCCGTCGGTCCGAATCCCCGTTACTTCGACTCCCCCCCTGATTTCCGCACCGTTGCGCTCGGCGTCCGCCGCGAGTGCTCGGACGTACACGTGTGGGTCATCGACGAACCCTGCGTCGGCAATCTCGATCGCACCCGCGAACCCCGGGAGGTCGAACGCTTGATGACTGTCCTCGAGCTCCGCCACGTCGACGAACGAGACAGGAAAGTCCTTGCTCTCCATCTCAGTCGCCTGGCGGCGTGCCTCATCCGCAGCCTCCGGGCCGATGATTTCGACACGGCGACGCTCGGTGAACTCGAACTCGCCCGTGCCGCTGAACGAACGGAAGAACTGGTTTGCGTGGGCAGCAGCATCGGGTTCCTGGTGCATAAACAGCGTCGGTGCGACGAGACCAGCCGCCAGACTCGAGGCCTCCCCGCCGGGCACCTCCTTGTCGAGGACAAGCACCTCGTGGTCGGGTGCGAGCTCGGCGGCGACGGCCGAACCGATGACGCCGGCACCAATGACAACAACATCCGCGTCAGCGTCTGTCATAGTCCTCATTTAACAGCTGTTTACATAATTCCTTTCACCCAATACGAGGCGGAGGTCCACCCACGGCTGAGATGGTTCCGGCTGACGGCGGTGTGACTCCCTCGAGTAGCGCATGAGAGCTCAGCAACGCGGTGGCCGGTGCGGTGAATCGCCAAGCAGTCCTTCTCGCTTGCCTGTTAACCCGTCGTTTGACGGAGTGGTGGACCGGCCACGACAGGAGGCCGGACCGGCGAGTGCCACATCGGGCACGGATATCCCGGCGACGACGGTCACGGAGCTGAAGGCTACGCGAAAAGGGGGGCCGCAGAGATGGATAGTGATGAAAAACGACCGAGTCAGCCGAGATCTGCCGCGTCCACGACGGTCGCGAACTCTCCGTTCAAGTGTGCGAGCGCGACCCGATGGGACGTCTCCGGGTCGATTCGGTCACCGTCGTGGGCCGTTCGTTCGTGCGCCGCGGTCGCGTCAGCGACGACGAACACCTCGTAGCCACGATTCTCGGCCATTCGAACCGTAGTCGAGACACAGTGGTCGGTCGTGAGCCCGCAAACGATGAGCGAGTCGTAGCCCCCCCCACGAAGCCACTCGTCGAGTTCCGTATCGAGGAACGCCCCGTTAACGGATTTTTCGAAAGTCGGCTCACCCTCACGGGGTGCCGTCTCAGGGGTCCACGCGAACCCGGACGACTCCGGTCGGAGTGGCGAGTCGGGCTCTCTCGACGCGTGACGGACGTGAGCGACGGGGCGGTCTGCCTCGCGCCATCGCTGCAAGAGGCTCGCGGCGACCGCCTCCGCCTCGGGGTTGTTGCGGTCGCCCCATGCTGGATCGTCGAAGCCGACCTGAAAATCGACGAGCAGGAGGACGGCGTCGGCCGGCGGCAGGCCGTCCGTCATCCCGTTGCCTCCACGGCCTCCACAGCCCAGTCAGTCATCGTTAGACCCTCTGGCCACGGCGCGGTCCCCCGTGGGCTGGTGCGTGCCGTCAGCGAGTCGTCGCCACGCCCCCGGTTCGAGAAGCTGTTCGGGAGCCTTCGGATGCTCACGGGTCGGGTTCAGTGGGCACTCGTCGGGACTGTCCGCGTCGCTTTCGCGGAACAGGTACTGTTTCCACTCGCGGTCGCCCTCGACACCCCAATCGCCGAGATCGGCATGTGGGCAGACCCCGTCGTACTCCGCCATCCGCGATTGGATGAACTCGCGGGCATGTTGACCCGCGTCGGTGTCGGCAGTGATACCCTCAAACACGGCGCGGGGCTGAAACGTAATCTCCAAGCCAACCGGTGAGTACCGGCTTCGCCGCTCGTCGTAGAAGGGTGCACGAGAGGTCGGGAATAGCGGTTCGCCTCCGAAACAGAACTCCCATCTCGGGGTATCCGGGTCGGTCGGGATCGATTCCGGCCATGGTTCCGGGTCGTGGACGTGGAGAAACTCCAATACATGCCAGAGTCGTTCGTGGTAGTGCGCCTCACCGGGGTTACCCGCCGGTGGTTTGAAGAAGACGGCCAACGGAGCACGGTCGGCGTGATCGGCGTACGTGTCAAGATACTCAATCAGGACGTCACGAAACCGGAGCAATGCGGCCGGATCGGTCGTAGACTCACACGTAGCATACAGGAGGTCTCCGTTGCGTTCCACCTCAATACCGAAGTGACAGGGAAACGGTGAGCCGTCGTGCTCTCCGAGCATCGACTCGCGGAAGGTCCGGTAGTGCTCCTGAATCCAGTCGGGCGCGTCGTCGAGCCGATCGTGGAGCGTCTCCTGATCCAGCAGCACGCCCTCGGTGCCGGTCTCGTTCATACATATTTTGGATCGTCAAACGGCTTTTGTATTTCGACGGCTCCAACGAGATGGGAAGCGGTCCAGTCTGCCAGATCAAAGGCCGACTAACCCTTCTACAGGGAAAGCAAGGCGAGTGCCTCGGGGTCGTACGGAACTCTCCGATTTCCGTGACGACGAGAATCTTCGATTCTTGAACCGGTTGACCCAGAGGCGGTTCACACGTATTCCACTCAATTCCGTCGAATCAGGCGACCACCCAGCCGATCAACGGAAAACATCTATCCGTGTCGATCGCCACGATGGCATATGGAGCAGAACGTTGGTACGACTGACCGCCTCGTTAGAGCCGTTGTCGGTGCAGGTACGGGAGCGGCGTCGCTTGCAATCCTCTCCGGGATAGTCGCTGCACCCTCCACGCTGTCGCTCGTGTTGGGCGTGCTAGCGCTTATGATGCTTGGCACGGCAGCAACCAGCACCTGTGGCCTGTACTCGGTGCTTGGCGTCTCAACGTGTCCACGTGATGCGCGGTGACGCGTATCCTGTGAGAAAAATGCAGCAGCTACCTTTACAATAAAATACGTCACGCAACCGACCCGTAATCAGATCACAGCAGTGGCAAGGCGGATGCCCACTGGCTTCAGCCGTGGGAGGAAGCCGACAAACAGACGAGTAACCCCACTGCGAACGCTCAACTGACTCCCCACTGGTAATAACCTATAGTAAAGAGTAGTTATCACTGTGAGATATATGGCGTGGGACGTAACTCGAACGGTTCGGGTGCGACTTGACGTGCCTGACGACCGCAGGAGTGATCTCCACGCCACTAATCAGCAGTTCCAATTCTGCGCGAACCGCACCGCTGAGTGGGGATGGCGATACCCACACGACGACTGCGTGACCAGTAAATCGGAGGCCGAACAAGCAATCTACGACGAGCTTCGGGAAGCGACCGATGATCTCCATGCCAACCTCGTCCAGAAGGCAATCAAGCGGGCGACGAAGGACATCGACAACTGTGTTGGTCGGCTGGCTGAGGGCGAACGCACCAGTCGCCCGCACTACGATACGTTTAGTATCGTCTACGACAAACGAGCGGCCACCTTCTACCGCGACAAAGTGAGTCTCGCTACTGTCAACGGACGAGTTGAGTGTGAGTACGACCTCCCCGACGACCCGGAGGGAACACCCCACGGCGAATACCTGTTGAACGACGACTACTCATTTTCGACCAGTACTGTCCACTACGACAGCGAAGCCGACGAGTTTTACCTGCACGCAGCGATGGAACGGACGATCGACGCCGACAGTCCTGAGAAAGCTGAGGATTCGAAAGTCCTTGGCGTGGACTGTAATGTCGACGACCACATCGCCGTCACCTCAACAGGCCGATTTATCGGCAATGCAGACCTGCTCAATCACGAACGCCGAGAATTTGAGAAACGTCGCGCCGACCTCCAACAGACTGGCACCCGAAGCGCACATCTGACCTTTCACCGAATCGATGATCGGTTCGGGCGGTGGAGCGAAGAGTATCTCTACCGCTGCTCAAAGGCAATCGTTGCGGAAGCCCAGCGACACGGGTGTACGCATATCGCCTTCGAGAACTTAGCCCAGATCCGTGACCGTATCAGCGACGGCAAGAAATTCCAACAGTGGGCGTTCGGGGAGCTACAAGAGCAGGTCGAACACAAGGCCGAGATGGCCGGTATCGTCGTTGCGAAAGTCGAACCAGCCTATACCAGCCAGCAGTGTTCGCAGTGTGGGTGTACGCTCGATGAGAACCGCAACGGGCAGGATTTTGCCTGTCTCAACTGTTCGTATGCGGTGAACGCCGACTACAACGCGGCGAAAAACATTGCTCGGAAACTCGCTTTGCAGCTCCAGCGTGGGCAGAAGCCCCCCGCTGGAGGGGCGTTCTGTCAGTACGCCCTGAAGTCAGGGACATTGATCGTGAACGCTACTGAAGTGGCGTCCGACACTCCAATGTCGGCAGAACGGGAGTCCACTGACAAGCCGACGGCTTCAGCCGTTGGTAGCTGACCTACCGCCACGGACAAGCGTGAACTACCCATGCCTACTCACTCGCGGCGTAGCTGCTCGTTGCTTGAGGCATGGGCTTCCTGCTTCCAAGACGCGCTTTGCAGGAACAACCACAGTTCCCGCAGGGAGCGCAGTCTCAACAGGCGTACCTTCGGAGTGACCCACTCCTAGTTTGGTGAGTCCACGAGAAAGAACGTTCCACGGTGCGTTTGCGTCTCTGTCTGCCTCGAAGCCACAGGCAGGACAGGAGCGCTCACGTACCCACAGCGGTTTGTCGGTTTCGACGCTACACTGAGCGCACTCTTTGGTGGTGCCATGTATGACGCTGCGCACGCAGACCGCTACCCACAACGTCGTGGGTCCGCTCGCCTTATCGGACGGACGTCTGCTGGTTCCCTCGTTGCCGTCGCGTTGACGGTCGCTCCTACTTGACGGTCGCCGTATCGGTATGCGTCCGTTCCCACCCGTCGGTGATCGAGGCAGTCACACGGGTGGTGGAGACATCGGGAACCCACAGGATCGAAGCCGGATAGGTGATGACCTGCGCGGCCATGCCGGACTCGCAGTCGACGTGCGCGTCGACGGAGAGCGTTCCGTCGACGAGGGTCACGTCGTCGACGATGAGCCGATGGCACCCGGCGTCGGGACCGGCACCGGCGAGATACAGCAGCCGGTCGGCGTCGAAATCGACCCGTGCGACAAGGTCCGGGGAGCCGGAACGAGCGTCAGGGATTGAATCCGCCGCGTTCAGTAACCGGACGTGGCCGCCGGCGTCCTCGTGGTTGAACCAGTCAGGGCGCGTCTGGATCGGGGTGAGCGCCTCCGTCTCCCAGCGCTGAACGGTCATGTATCCATAACCGGGTCGACGGCGCAAAAGCGTTGACCCCGCTGTGGCGGTCGCCCTGACCGCTTCCGCCGCGGGGACAGCAGGTCCAGTGAGACCGTCGCTGCGAAAGTCCACTCCCTCAGGGCGGGAGCCCAGCCGGACAACTCACGCCGTCGCCGGTATCGCCGTCGTGGTCGTCGCCCACTAGAGCGGCTACGTCGACTAGCCCGGCTCCCTGCTCGGTCTCCGGAAGCCCGAGGTCCTCCGCCGTCTCGAGCAGTGCGGTGCGCGCTTCGATCGCGGATGCCCCGTCGGCGATGGCGTGAGCGGCGGCGCCGGCAACGTGCGGAGCGGCCATCGAGGTTCCATCCCGAGTCCCGTAGCTGCCCGGAACGGGCGCGCAGACGTCCGCCCCCGGCGCCGCGATGTCGATCTCCGGACCACGGCTCGAGAACCCGGCGATCCCGTCGTCCACCGTCGTGGCCGAGACGCCAAGAAATTCGCTGTATGCGGCGGGATAGTTCACGGAGTCCGGTTGACCTCGGTTGCCGGCGGCGGCGACGGGAACGACGCCGGCCTTAAGAGCATACTCGCCAGCGGCCCGAAGCGCCGGCGACTTCCGCGGCGAGCCGAGGCTCAGGTTCACCACGTCCCAGTCGTGGTCCGCAGCGTACCGCACCGCCTTTGCGGTCGCCGACGTACGACACCGACCGAGCGAACCGCACACTTTCAACGCGTGCAGCGTCGCCCCCGGCGCAACGCCCAGGGTGCCACCGGGTCGACCGGCACCCGCGGCCGTCCCCGCGACATGGGTCCCGTGACCGCCATCGTCGGACCACGGATGATCGCAGCTCCCACCCCGACACTTCACCCACGATTTGTGTGCGCCCTCGTCCGACGGCGGCGCGACGGCGCTCCTGAGGTCGGGATGCGTCGCGTCGATGCCGCTGTCGATGATGCCAATGTCTACCCCTTCGGCCCGCCGACCGGCGTCGATGACCGTCTCCGCGCCAATGCGAGCGGTCCCCCATGGAACCGTCCGGTCATCGCCCTCGCCGTGCGACGACGCGGAGGTTGTCTCGAGCCACCGATCGGGTTGCACGAAGGCGATGTCGCCTCGAGAAACCAACGACTCCGCACGGGCGGCCGAGAAGGTTCCGCGAACGAGTCGCCACGGTGTATGCGCCGTGAGATCGATCCGGAGGGGGTTCGTGTCGGAGACGGACGAGGCAGCGGTGGCGCCGGCGTCGGAGTCGGCCCCGACGATGTACATCGATATCCGCTCGTGAACCACACTCCCCGCGGCGAGTGCAAGCGCTCCAGCGCCGGCGCTTTCAAGCAGCTCCCGTTTCGACCAGGCCCGATCCGTCATTGTTAGCATTACGCGTGGAAGAAGATAAAACCCGGAATTCGGATCAGACACACCTCCGGAACCCGGATCACGGCCCCGTCGTCGCACCCGGAGACTGGATCCCCGGTTGGAGCGGCGCCGTCCTGCACACGACGGTCGCCGATCGGCGACGCTCACTCGTCCGCTGACTGGCGGATCAGTTCCCGATCTCCCTCCGGGTCCACCGGCGACTCGTTCCGCGTTGGATCGTCGTTTCCGGGCTCCTCGTCGTTGAGCATCGCCTCAGTCCGACTCCGCACCGTCGAACCGTCCCTCGCCTCCGTCGTGGCCATCGCTGGCTCTCGCCCGTCAAGCGGAGCTGTGAGCCCGTCACGGAGATCGGCACCGAGATGGGCACCGAAGCCACCGGTAGCGCCTGCGAGCGCGAGTGAGACCGCAAGCGATGCCGAACCGATCGAACCGAGTGCGGCGGCCGCCCCTGTCAGGCCGACTCCCGGAATGCCGACGGCGGTGAGAACGACGAGTTTCGTCGTCATCGCGGCGACGGTGGCCTCCAGCAGCGGCCGCCGTTCGACGGCAACGCCGAGCAGGAACCCACCGACGAGCATCCCGAGGAACGCTCCGACGCGCGTGTCGGCGACCAGCCCGGCGCCGGAGCCACCACCGACGACAACGAGCGCGAGCAGGAGGGCGACGAGAGAGAACCGCTGAACGGCTCGTAATATCATAATTCGATTGTCGAGTTCAGACGGAATGTATCTTTGGTCGCCCCGAGTCCGCGGTCGTGGCGGTTCCCGACGTCTTGGCGGTCCGGTCTTTCGACACCAGGGCAAGGGACGACATGTGTCGCGCCGATGACCGACTCAGCGTCGCGTTGATGAACGAACCCAGAGCCTATGCGGGGGCTGGCCGGCCGATCACGCGTAGCATTCATGCGTGTGCAGCACTACCATACCAATGATGTCTCAACGAAACTCATCCTGCTCGCTTACTCCCGGTGACGGTCAGTCGCACGCACGCTCGGGAGCGAAAGTTGGCGCAACGGTGGGAGCGAGCCTCGGCTCCAAAGCCGGGCCGGTCGCCGCCGGGATCGCCTCGGGGCTCGGCGGCGCAACGGGATACATCGCCGGCACGGTGATCGATGACATTACCGATGGTGGCAGGGGCGGTCGATTATTGCCCGACGGCGGCCGCCGGCCGGGCGAAGTCACCGACAGGTCGGACGGCGAGGGATCCGCGACTCGGATCCCCGTGACTGAGTCGGACCGCTGACCGGCCGGATCGCCGGCTGGCACGCTCTTCGCTCCGGAACGTACTCGGCCACGGACTAGCTACTCCATCTCATTGAGGTCCCCAACAATCGACTGCACCTCCGGCCCGTTGAGTACGACCTCAACGACATTACCCTCACCGTCTTCAAACGCGAACTTGATCTGATCGCCAAACCGGCGTGCTTCAGCCGCGGTCACGTCGTAGAGTTTCGCGTCTGCACTCGTTGTAGACGAACCGACGTGCTTGATCGTTCCTTCCTGAATCTCGATCATGAAGTCGTCAAGATCAATGGTGAGCATTAGCCGGTCTTGGATGTCGATTACAATAAGTTGCCGGCAGCGGCTGCTCTTCTGTCGTGCTCTCAGAGCAAACAGAGAGACATTCGGGAGCGAAACGACAGGACATATATACAGCCGTGTCAGGTCGCATTCCTCCCCGCCTGAGTGAACTACCCCTGCCTATTCGCCGCCTTCGGCGGCTCCTTGAGCCAGGGGCTTCCCGTTTCAAGACACGCTTTGCAGACACAACCGCAGTGTCCACAGCGAGCGCAGTCTCCTCAGGCGTTCCTTCGGAGTGAAAATGTGTGCCTTCACGCTTGCATTTGTATCCGGGCAGATCGGCGAAGATATTCCACGCCGCAGACGTCGTGCTGTGGCTGTTGCCCGGCGATTCCAGCATTCCTTTCACCTCAAGGTCTTCGACGACCACCAGGTCGTACTCCCGAACATAGTAGTTCGACAGTTTATATGTTCTCAATCAACTCAGCAACCGATTCGGTGACGTCGTCCGGGCGGTATGCGAACTCTGTGAGTTCGTCACGATCGGTCGACCCAGTGAGTACGAGGTACGTAGTCAGACCAGCCTCAAGACCGGCCACGACATCAGTATCCATACGATCCCCAACCATCGCCGTTGACTCGGAGTGCGCGCCAATCCGATTGAGCGCACTCCGGATCATGACCGGATTGGGCTTACCAACGAAGTACGGGTCCCTCCCAGTGGCTTCCGAAAGGAGCGCAGCAACAGAGCCAGTAGCCGGGAGTGGGCCCTCCGGGGAGGGTCCCGTAGCGTCCGGATTCGTTGCGACAAACCGCGCGCCCTGATCAATCAGTTGGACAGCTTGTGTGATATTCTGGAATGAGTACGTTCGACTCTCCCCGAGCACGACGAAGTCTGGGTCAGTATCGGTCAGCGTGTAGCCCACCTTATGCAGCGCTGTTTTCAGTCCAGCCTCACCGATAACGTAGGCCGACGCGTCCGGAACTTGATTTGATAAAAACTGTGCCGTGGCCGCGGCCGAGGTCCAAATCCGCTCCTCTGGTACGTTAAGACCGACATCCGAAAGACGGGCAGATAGATCGCGACGTGTGTAAATTGAGTTATTGGTCAGCACAAGAAACCTCCTGTCCTGCTCCTGGAGACGCCTGATAAATTCCTCCGCCCCCGGGAGGGCAACCTCCTCATGTATCAGCACTCCGTCCATATCAATCAGCCATGTGTCGGGTTGTTCTTGTGTATTGGTCATAGGATGGGAGAAGCTATCAGATCTGCGGCCGCGGCGGACTTGAACCTTCGCGACGCCGATTAAAACATTTCTCAATTCGTCATATTGACGAGTTTGGTGGGACGAAGTTCGCACTCATCCGGGCCATGCTACAGGGCCTGAGAATCGTCTCAACGCCTCGGTCCATGGTTGACCACGCACGGTGTGGGGACATGACCCATCAAGAGGCTCGAACGATGGTCACGACGATCAACCGATATGGGTACGGAGACCAGCCTTGGGCCACGTAATTGCTCCAGCGTCTTGCGGGCTGATCGGCCGTTGAGTCACTATCGACGTACGGAGAATCAAGGAGAAAGCCTCGCGCTTCAGTGCGGCGAGGACGTCAAGCGTCCAGCTTGTCCAGCTTCTGGCGTATCTCTTCGAGTTTGAAGTAGGATGCAACGGCAAGGATTGTCGTTGGCCAGAGTCCAACGAACTGCCCACGCTGCTTGTCCCCCCGGACGTAATAAAAGTACAGGGCAAGTGCAACGGAGCCGACCGACGCAATCACCACGGTACCTAGTCCATCGGCGTCGATATCTTCTGCGACGTCGGCCACCATATCGTCCGTATCGGTCATACAAGTGATTGGTACTATAGTTATAAAGATGTTTGCCCCAGCCGGTTCACCCGTCCGACACCGGTGGCTCTCGTTTTTGTTCTTCGGTCGCCGCCGTATCGGGGTCGTCCTCGCTTCGTCGCGTCTTTCTCCACGTTGCGTAAATGTCCACGAACGCGAGAGCGCTAAGTAGCACCCCAGCGATGACCATCATTTTGTCCGCGTCGATTGTCACCATACCGTATCCTACGGTCTCAACGTGTAAATGACTCACTTGCGACGGCGGGCGGTACCGCCGGGAGTCGTGCTCAGGTACACTCGCGCCGTACCGATGGCGCGACCGGCGGCCCGTATCCTCCGTATCGGTCACTCCGCTCCTGGCGGGGCTGACAGAGCGGAAGACTCTCGACTCGTTCTCTCGTGGGGTGACGGCTACCCAGCAGTTGGGAGGTGTCACTCGGATCAAGAGTGCAGAATTTCAAGCCGGATGCCACGGGGCCTGGACCCCAAGGCGGCCCACGGAAATACGAGGAGGAAGCCCACGACTTCAGTCGTGGGTTACTGACAGAGCAGCCACCTGTCTCCATATGGGTCAGGCCCCAAGGTATAATCGGGAGAGTTACGCATTATGCCGTATGTCACGGGAGCACGGCGAGGATGGGAAATATATCGAAACGATTCCACCCGAGCGGGTACTGGACGTGTTCGATATGGTTGATGGGCCGGTGATCCTTTCAACGGACGTCGTCGACGCGCTGGGCTGTTCGGGGGAGACGGCGCGGCGGAAACTCCAGCAGCTACACGATCGGGGGGAGCTTGAGCGGCGGAAGGTATCTCGGCGTGTCCTCTACTGGAGGCCTGATACGGGTGACGAGGGGACCGATAGCGGGTTTTCCCTCGGCGAGCTTTGCGGCGATCCTGACGTGACGCTCGCTGACGATATTAACGGATGACCGACAATATCGTTCGTCGTGGTGGGACCAGCCATGGTACCGATTCTGTGAGATGCCTGATGACGTGCTTGCCCAGTGGGACCCGGACACGATGGTGAACATGCGTACGGCACGGGTCCAAACAAGGTTCGCAGTCGACTGGCTCCAGCGGGACGGGGGACGGCGAATACGGGCGGGCGCGGTGCTCGCTCGCGTATACGCGATCACAGCCGGGATGCCGCGTTGACATCCTCCCCGCGCTGAAGCGCGAGGATTCCCACGGGACCGCGCCGCTGAGTTGGGATATTGTGGTTTACCTCCGACCAACGGCACGCCCCGACCGCTCTTTAATATCGAGTGCCCAGACGTTGGGATTCTCGTGAATCTCATACTCATCGAACTGGTTTGATCGGTAGGCGTTGTCTGCCAACGCTTGGCGGGCAGTGTCCCACTCATCTACTGTGATGCGATCAAGGCTCCCGGAGACGATCACACTTCTCCAGGAGCCATCAGCATTGACATCGTATGTAGTGAAGCTTGCCAGATCGCTCTGCTCGGCATAGGCTTCCTTCCGGAGATCGACGCTTTGATCGATAAATACGAAATACAGTCTGTCGTTGCCATCGTACCCGAAGGAGATCGGAACGCCATACGGCACGCCATCAGCACTCATTGAAAGCACACCGATGCCGATCTCCATCAGCACGTCGTCAATCTTCGACTCATCCATCTCGATTCCCACTAAGGACTGGTAATCTGACATACAATAAGTACAGGCGCAGCTGATATAAACTTCAGCAACCGTCTCATGCTATAACGGCTGCCGCGTCGCCAACCCCTGAACCGAGCGGACGGTTGATGACACGTAGCGGAGTCTTATATAGACGACTGGGATCCAACCCCTGTCGGCAGATATCCCCGCCGGGCCAGCAGCAGCGACACCGCCGGCATCAACACGAACGCCGTCGTGAGAGCCATTCCCATTGCCAACGCGATAGCGATCCCGAAATTCGACAACACCGGGAACACCGAAATCATCAACACACCAAACCCGATCATCGTCGTTGCACCCGACCCGATCACCGGCCGTGACTTCTGGACGAGCGCCGTCTTGAGCGCGTCCTCCGGGGAGGAGCCTCTCTCGACCTCTTCTCGGAACCGTTCATAGATGTGAACGGCATAATCGATACCGATTCCGAGAATAATCGCCGCCGTCGTCACGGTAAGCGGGTTCCACGGCACACCCAGCATGTACATTCCTCCGGCAGTCAACGCGAGTGCCCCACCGGAGACAGTGCCGACGAGCAACGCCGACTCTCTTGCCGAGCGCAACACGAGTCCGAGGAACAAGGCACCCAGACCGAAACTAATGATCGTTGTTTGGGTCAGGCCAGACGTGACGTTCTCAATAACGTTCCGGTTGAGTACCATCTCACCGGTCACGCGCGTCTCCATATGCGCCGGAAGCGTCTCGTCGGCGGTTTCTCTGGTGGCGTCGATCACCTCACGTTCGGTCTGCCCTTCGATGTCCTTGATGAACACCTGCACGACGATACGATCCGGGTGGTTTTCGGGCGTCAACCCGAGTTGGGGCGGTCGATCAACTTGCGTGCGATGGTCGAGTGCTGCCTCAAACTCACCGGATTCGGGGAATGCGTCGTGTTCCGGGCCCGTCACGGGTGGGGATGCTTCACCCACTTCCATCGCACGAGCGCCGCTCATCACGGTCACCACGTGTTCGTGTTGCTCTATCTCGTTTTGGAACTCGCGGACGTCTTGGAAGTTCTCATAGGTGTAGGCGTCATCGGTCTCGATGATCACGTAGTTGATGTTGGGGCTGGGAACAGTGTTTTCGAGTTCCCGGATGTCCTGCCGCTCCTCGATGTCGGGCCAGTAATCGAGCATATCTTCCTTGGTGTCGACGGCAGGATACGCCGCGACACCCCCGAGGATAGCCACGCTGAACACCAGTCCGATCAGCACGGTTCGTGCGGAAATCACGCCGGCAAGCCCCTCGAACAGTCTCTCTAGTGAGCCGGTCGTTTCGCCGTCACTGCGTGATTGGCTGGTTCCGGAGTCGGCACCCGTATCGTCGGTTGCGTCATCAAACGTCACCAATAGCGCAACGAGAAGCGTGATCGATAGCACCATCGCGGCGAAAACGCTGAACACGACGGTCACACCGAACTGCCTGACAGGCGGCACGTCGGCGATCAGGAGCGACCCCAACCCGACTGTAGTCGTTCCAAGGACGATTGCGAGCGCACGGCCGGTCGTTTGAGACGCGATTGTAGCGGCACCGATTGGCGGACGGCCGCGCTCGCGTTCCTCAACGTACCGGGTCTGGATCTGGAGTCCGTAGTCAATAGCGAGACCGAGCGCGATCGGCATCACGCCGAGCATGATCGCGTTAAACTCGAATCCGACGAATCCCATCATTCCGAGCATCATCAGAATCACCGACAGTGCCGTCGCCAGCGGCAACATAACTCGCCGTGTTTTCCGAAGCCGCCCGTGCATCACCACAACGACCAGCAGGAGGACCACTCCGAGTGCGATGGCGAACAACTGCATCATCTCCGGGAGCATCATTCCGAACGCGGCCTCCTCGAAGACCGGCGTCCCAGTGATCGTCATTTCCATGCCATCAAGCTCCGCGTTTTCGGTGGTCTCCCGCAACCGCTCTTCGACGACCTCGTCCTCACTCGGTGGCAATAGCCCGAACAGTTCGCCGTCGCGATCGTCCGGGATCTCCACGTCGCCGTACTGCACGATGATGATTCCGGTGTCACCGCCGTCGAACATTTCCTCACCGTCCTCAACCACGATCGGGAATGCATCCGGGTCGACATCTTCCGGAACGTCAGGGTACTGTTCAGTCTCCTGAATGTCCGGGTGGAGGTTCGCAATCACTCCCATGTTCGACCGATGCTCGTTGTACGAGTAATCCAATGAGTGGAGGATGTCGTCCCTGGTTTCCGGAACCTCTCCACCGCCCGGCCCGGCTTTGACTGGGTGGACGGGACTCGTTACGAGGGCGGCTGAGTCAACCTCGTCATAATACGACTGGTAGAGTTCGGACAACTGCTCTTGTGTTTCCGGCTCGTACAGATCCGTCTCATCATCCGTCTCGACGACAACGAACACGACGTTTCCCTTGTCGAAATCCCCCTGTATCTCGTTCCAGTCCTCCATCGTCTGCGAGTCCTCATCGACATACAACTCCATTCCAAGGCTCATCTGGACGCTGGCGGCACCGACAAGGGCCACGCCGAGCAGCACAAGCACGGCTGCGAACACGGCCCGGCGGTTCGCCGCGGCCGTCCGACCGATCCGACCGAGAGTGCTGTCCGTTCTTTCTTTTTCATCATTCATACTCATCACCTTTGTCTATCATTTAGTATTGTACAATATAAGCACTTTTAACTCGTGGAAATCCCGTATACTTCATCGCTCGTCAGTGGATTGGCTGCATCCCTGCACGAAATGCTCCGCTGGACAGAATCCAGTGAAGCTACTTTGAAGCAGGTTGAGCCCCGCAAAAGTCGAAATTGCGATCAACCACGGATGAACCGCCCAAGCCAACGCGATGCCTGCAAGGACGACTGTACCAGCGATCCTTCTCACTCTAGCTTCGCATATTGTTGGCATTATTGTACAATAACAACATGCGTCTCGCTATACTTAAACCTGTTTTTGCTAGTGATACAGAGTGTTCAGGCGTCCGCTGCCGGCAATCATCGGGGCGTCGTTTACTACGCTGAGTTTCGTAATGAAAATTTAGCCGATCACAGCAGTAGCAAGGCGGATGCCCACCGGCTTCAGCCGTTGGTAGCTGACATCGGGTCTGGTGAAACTACCGACCACGCGTGCAGTTACCCGCCCGTCTCGATCGGCGCGCCAATGAGATTCCCCCACTCGGTCCACGAGCCGTCGTAGTTCTGGACGTCGTCATAGTCCAGCAGCTCATGAAGAAGGAACCATTCGATCGACGAGCGCTCACCGACACGGCAGTAAGTGATTGTCGACCCGTCACCATCAGCTCCGGCCTCCTCGTACAGCTCGCGAAGTTCGTCTGTGTTCTTAAACGTGCCATCCTCGTTCAGGGTGGTCCCAATCGGGACGTTACTCGCGCCCGGAATGTGCCCGCCGCGCTGGGCAGTCTCGTTGAGGCCCTCGGGCGCGATGATCTCGCCGGAGAACTCTTCGGGCGAGCGGACATCGATCATAGGAATCCCCTCCTCAATCGCAGTGTCGATGTCATCTTTGTACGCGCGGATGGCTTCAAACGGCCCACTCGCCTCGTACTCGCGTGGCGTGAAGTCGGGCTCTTCGGTTGAGAGCGGATAGTCGTTCTCTACCCAGTATCCCTTTCCGCCGTCGATCACGCGGATGTCGTCATGACCGTAGTACTTGTAGATCCAGTAGCCGAACAGCGCGAACCAGTTAGGAACGCGCCCGCCGCCGTAGACTATGACCGTCGTGTCGGCATCGATCCCGGCCTCACCGTTTCGCGCCGCGAACTCCTCCTTCGAAACGATGTCGCGCCGGGTCTCGTCGGTGAACACCGCGTCCCACTCGAAGTTCAGCGCGCCCGGTATGTGACCCTCCTCGTAGGGCGTGTATTCCGATTCGTCGATGACGGTCGGGTTGTTGATCTCGACGAGCCGATGATCCGAGTCGGCGTCCCGAAACGCGTCGAGGCTCGATTCCACCCAATCCGCCGTGACGAGTACCTTCTCGGACATCGACTGATATTATGTACCTGATATATTTTAACCCACGGCACTGGTGGCCATTGTCGGTGTCCTTGACGCGGTGAGAGCCCGGTCGGCTGCCGAACGGTCCTTCGACCCTCACCCGACGCGATCGCCGTCAGGAGCGTGAGCCGCTTGGCACGTCGCTCGGACCCGGATCACCTTCCCGAGCGATGCCACCGAGGGGATTGAGCCTGTTCGTTACTTTGTCGGTGTCGCGACGTCCGCCTCGAGATCCGGTACGCTTACAAGTGGTACGACGAAACTTTTGGTATCGACCGCTCCTGTGAACCACATTGTTGGTGAGTCAGGTAACTTCTCGAATCATCTGTTTCAGTGTTTCTCGCTCCGGCTTGTAGAGGCTTCGCCGCCGAAGTTGGAGCGGTCTGAGATACGCCGTCAGTTTGTCTTTTGAGACACCCCGGTGCGACGAGAGCTACCGTCGCGGCGCCCGCCTCCGAACTCAGCAATTCAAATGGGAACGTTGCATTCGGATGACCCGGATGCGTCACCCTTGCCCGCTACGCTCTAACAACCTGCCTTGGACGAACATTTCTCCATGGTTAAATACGTTGTTGAGATCCTTCAGTGGCACAAATTTCGACGTTGCTGATATGCGTGATATGAGAATTTTCGTCTTGGTCCACGGCTTTAACGTAGCCACTGGACACACAGTATTCGACGTATTCGGCGTTGACGGTGTGTGAGTCGCCAACTTCGATGTGGACCGTTGCGTTTTCAATGATGTTCGTCGCATGGTGTTCAATATCAACCATCTGTGACCTCGTATCGACGCTCTCATAATATATAAATTACTAACTAACTCAGGAGTTTTAATAATATTATCTCTTCACTTTGTTGTGGCATTGAAACGTGTATGAGAACTGCGCGGCGCTGTATCTCCTCCATACGGCCTCCCTTCCGGTCGGGCGTTGAGGAAGGGGGGCTTAGCGCCTATACTTTCAGCTAAAGGCAGTACAACCACGTGCCATCGCTACTGCACAGCATGCGCCGTCTCCGACGGAAAGCCGGTGACGTTGATAATGACGCGCGTTCGTACCGACGATGACGAGGCCGACGTAGCTGATTGTGCTTCGTCAACGCATACAGAGACTGCGTTCCCTATCGATACCTCGGTATTGGCAAAGCGCGTCGTGGAAGCAGGAGGTTCCACCCCCAGTGAGTGCGCCGGAGCGAGCAGAGGGAGGTAGTTCACAATGGCTGTTCGTCATTCACATTTGACAGAAAAGTCGCCGTTCGGGGCGAAACTCGACCCGGTTTTAGTGGGCGCTGTGGACGTGCGTCCGCAGCGAGTCGACATCGTCGAACGCCTCGTTGCACACCGCGCAGGTGTCGTGATGTAGCGGCAGGTGCTGAGTCAGCGCGGCGACCGAATCGAACGTTGCGTCGCAGGTGGTGCAGCTGTGTGACATCGTATTAATAAGCCAGTCCCCGAAATATAAAAAGGGTTGTTATAAAAGTCGGACGAACAGTATTGTAAATTAATAAAACGGTGGCTTCAGTTCCTACTTCCGGATGGTGTTGCGATCGGACGTGTCCAGCGCCAAGCGAGCGTTGCTGTCGACTTCGTGGGAATCATGGGCTTGGCCGTTCCTCGTTCGCCGGCCGTGGCCCCGCCGAGACGAACGAGTGGTTGACCCGCCGGACGCCATCGACCGTGCTCCTCACGCTCGTCTTACCCGAGGCGCCGCACACCGCCGGCCTCGCGACCCATCACCGCCACGTGGATAAATAACCCCGGCTCGGCTCGTTCCGCCTCCAAGCCCTCCAACTCATCTCCGGCGTCACGAATCCGGTCGGCGGTCGGCCAGTTGGTTTCGACGAGCAGGTCGGCGTCTTCGTCGACCTCGAAGCGGGGATGGCCGTCAGGTCACGTGCACCGGTTTCGTGTCGCGTCCGCGATCCTTGATCCAGACACGATGTCCGCAGTACGGACAGCGGACGCCGGCTCGTCGATCGTAGTCAGTGAATTCGACGGTGCTCTTGCAGTTTGTGCAGGTGTAGCTCATTGATGGGTTCGGCTCCGATCGGGGATGGCTGGCTTGCTCCGACTCAATCCGCGATTCCGATCTCCTGTTGATCGTCGTGGTCACGGCTGGTTGGTTCGTCATCGGCCTCCTCCTCCTCCGGCGGCTCGAACGTGGGGAACCGATCGTTGAACGCCTCCCAGTCGGCAGTCATCTCCTCGTCGGTGAGGAGACAGAGTTCGAAGTGGTCCCGGATCGCTTCGTGGTCGATGTCGGTTCCGATGACAACCAATTGGGTTCCGCGGTCCCCCCATTCGTCGTCCCATACCTCTTTGAGCGCGGGGTGAGCCTTGAGCTGTTCCGCCCGCTCTTCAGGCGGGAGGGCAGCGACCCACGTTCCGGCGGGCGCGACCCGGATTGACTGACCGGCGATGTTGATCATCAGTGCCATCTCCTCGCGCCCGGCGAGCCAGAAGTGGCCCTTCGCCCGGATGACGTCCTCCGGGAACGCATCGAGCATGTCGGCGAACCGCTCGGGGTGGAACGGGCGCCGTGCTTCGAAGACGAACGAGGTCACGCCGTGTTCCTCCTCGGCCGACGCGTGCGGTTCCTGCAGCTCCCGCATCCAGCCGGCCGACTGGCTGGCCGCCTCGAAGTCGAACCGGCCAGTGTCGACCACCTCGTCAACGTCGATCCGGCCGTGGGTCGTTCGGACGACCTCGGCCCGGGGCTGTAACACCTCGAGCGTCTTCTCTATCTCCTTGAGAGTCGGTTCCTCGACGAGATCGCATTTGTTCAGGAGAAGCACGTCACAGAACTCCACCTGCTCGACGAGGAGGTCGCCGAGGTGTTTCTCGGTGCCGTCGTCGTCGAGGACCTCGTCGGATCCCATCGCCTCGTGGAACTGGTGCGCGTCGACGACGGTCACCGTCGTATCGAGGTGGCAGTTCTCAAGCGGCTCGATACCCGTTTCCTCGTGGAACTCGGTCGCGTCGAGGTCTGACTGGTCGAATCCGAGCGTAAGTGTCTGTGCAACCGGCAGTGGTTCGGCGACGCCCGTCGACTCAACGACGATTGCGTCGAACTCTCGGTCGTGTGTGATCCCGCCGATCGCGTCGAGTAGGTCGCCGCGTAGCTCACAGCAGATACAGCCGTTCGAGAGTTCGATCAGTTCCTCCTCCGCCGCCGAAATATCGGAGGACTCAGCGACGAGGTCTGCGTCGACGTTCACCTCGCCCGTGTCGTTGACAAGGACGGCGAGGTCCTTCTGACCGCTCTCCCGGAGCAGGTGATTGAGCGTGGTTGTTTTTCCGGCACCGAGTGTTCCCGACAATACCGTCACGGGGATCGTCGATTCTCCCATGCGATAGCAACTGTAGAATACAAATTAATATATTTTATTATTGTCTGACATTTTATTAATCCACGCCGTTGGTATTATTTCGTTCTGCTGGCAGCGATTCGGATCCACCCGGTTGAAACCGCCGAGCTCGGGGGTTTGCAGCCCGAAAGCGGAGCCATCATGAACGGTTCTGTATCTGACATTACGCGACACGAGCGGTAACGGGGGGCCTCAGCGGTCCATAGCCAGAGAAGGAGAATAAAAGCCCCGTTCAACTCCCCCAAGCAGGTGGGGCTGAGTGTATGTATCGAAGTGTGAACTCCCCCATCCTGCTCGCGCTGACGCGCTCGCTGAGGGTGGGGTCGTCCGAGAGACGGAGTCTCTCGTGATCACGAAAGACGTAGGCTTTCGAACGACTTCCTGGTTCCGCGACGCGCTTTTTCACGGACGGTCGG
>LFFM01000672.1_pt1 | contig 23989 bp, 24 predicted proteins | sample 643131 | NCBI WGS metagenome assembly LFFM01 (sample SAMN03777445, study PRJNA286221) | soda lake metagenome | biome: soda lake; feature: Kulunda steppe; material: water; isolation source: sample Tc-Br brine of Tanatar trona crystallizer | place: Russia: Kulunda steppe | collected 2011-07
ACCGAAGGTCTCTCGTCATCACGAAAGGCGCAGAGCGCCTTTCGAACGACACAGCCATCGACACACCTGTTCGACCGCGAGAGCGGGATGTTCCGCACGAGAGAACAGGTCGTGTCGTAGACCGGCAAATATCCCAACCTGCGGTGCGGGAAGCTCCGGCGTTCACGTCGGAGAGGATGTCACTCTCCTCGCAAGGTCGTTCGAGACGGCGAAGCCGTCCCGTGATGACGAGAGAGCTTGTCTCTCGAGCCAAATCGGCCAGAAGGGAGTCCACGCGGAATCCCACGACTTCAGTCGTGGGTAGCTCAACTGTGAGCACTTTTGCACTTGGGCGGCGACGGAGATGGCGTCGACAGTGAGGCACATGTCCACCGGATGAGAACGGAACTCGCGGACGGGGTCGAGCAACTGGCCACGGTTACCACCCAAATCGAGGGCCCGGATGGAGCGCACCTCGAGCGAACACAGACCGAAATCGCTCTCGTGTCGAAACGGGACTTCGAACTCCGCTTTCGGTGTTCGCCGGTCGAGACCTGATCGGTGTCGGGCGGCTTCGACGGCGACGCGCTGGGGTCGACGAGCCAGGAGATGGTGTGGCGAGCGCAGAAATCCTGCTGTGCGGTCTCGAGATCAGGCCTCGAGGGCCAACCCGCCGGCCTCGAGGGCCGCCTCGACCGACAGATCCTCGTGGACGACGCCCGCGACGGCGCGAGCGATCCCCTCGGGATTCTCGTGCTGGAAGATCGATCGACCCATCGAGACGCCCGCGCCGCCACCGTCCATGGCACCGCGGACCATCTCGAGGGTCTCTCGGTCAGTCCCGCGTGAGCCCCCGGCGATCACGACGGGGAGGCGGGTCGACTCGATGACGTGCTCGAAACTGTCGGCATCGCCGCTATAGCCCGTCTTGACGACGTCGGCTCCGACCTCTTCGGCCAGTCGGACGGCGTGGCCGAGTGCCTCGGGATCGTCGCCCTCGACGCCGGGGCCACGAGCGTACGCCATCGCGAGCACCGGGATTCCAAAGCGGCCCGCGTCGGCCGTCAATTCGGCCAGGTCCTCGAGCTGCCGTGGCTCGTACGTCGAGCCGACGTTGATGTGTAAGGAGACGGCATCGGCGCCCGCCCGGATGGCCTCTTCGACGGTTGCCGTCACGCGCTTATCGTTCTCGTCGGGACCGATCGTCGTCGAGGCGTTGACGTGGACGATGTAGCCCTTGCCGTTCGTGTTGGGGTGGACCCGCGGGGCGATCCCCTTCTGGGTCAACACGGCGTCAGCACCGCCACGGGTCACCGCGTCGATGGTCGCCTCGATGTCCTTGAGGCCCGTTACGGCACCCATGGTGATGCCATGGTCCATCGGGACGATTACGAAGTTGCCGTCTGTCCCGATGCGTTCGAGTCGTGCGTCGAGTCCTGCTGTCATGGTATCTTGAGAGTGTGTAGCAAACTGCCGGTTATGGCTGTTCTGGTTCCGGTACGTTTCCGTTCGATTCACCCTCTTCGGGGTCAGTTTCCGCCGGGGCGCCGCGGGCCGCCCCTGTCGAGAGTTCGATGGCCTTCTCCTCGAGCCGGGCCGCCGTTTCGGCCGTGGACGCGCCTCGCTCGTGGCCCTCGGCGACGATGTCGACGAGTGCGCTGCCGACGATGATGCCGTCGGCACCGGCCGAGACGATCGTCTCCGCGTGCTCGCCGGTTTTGATCCCGAAGCCGACAGCCTTGGGGACGTCGTGGTCGGCCAGGCGCTCGAGGCTCGTGTCCGTCTGATCGGAGACGTCGTCGCGCGCGCCGGTCGTGCCCAGTCGAGCCTGCACGTAGACGTAGCCCGAGACCCGCTCCAGCATGCGCTCGAGGCGCTCGCCACGGGTCGTGGGGGCGACGATAAAGATCAGATCGAGCCCGAACTCGTCACAGGCCCCACGGAGTGGGTCCGCTTCCTCTGCAGGCAAGTCGGGAACCACGAACCCCTCGAGCCCGACCTCGGCCGCGCGTTCGACGAACGGCCGTGGCCCCTCCTCGCTCGTCGTTTCGTCGGCGGCGATCGGCGCTCTCGTCTCGCTCCCCCCGTACTGGTAGATGAGGTTGTAGTAGGTCATACAGACGAGCGGGGCCTCGACGTCGAGGTCCTCGACGAACTCGAAGAAGCGTTCGGGGGTCATCCCGGCCTCGAGGGATCGGACCACGGCCTCCTGGATCGTCGGTCCCTCGGCGATCGGTTCGGAGAACGGGAGGCCGAGTTCGATCACGTCCGCACCGCCCCGGTCGAGGGCCTCGACGTACTCGAGTGAGGCCTCGTAGGACGGATCACCGGCCGCGAGGTAGGGGACGAACGCGGGCCCGTCGGCGAAGGCGGCTTCGATGTCGGTGTCTGCACGTGAGTCATCGCTGGCCGCGACCTCGTCGGTCGTCATCACAATCCCCCCTCGAAGACCGACATGTCGGGGGCCGCCTCGAGCCCCAGCTCTTCGGTCTTCTCGATCACCGTCTCGAGATCCTTGTCGCCACGCCCGGAGACGTTGACGACGATACTCTCGCCGAGCGGGTCCTCGCGGGAGGCTTCACCATCGTCACTGCCCGTACAGACTTCGTGCAGGTAGCCGAAGGCGTGGGCCGTCTCGAGGGCGGGGATGATCCCCTCCTCGGTGGAGAGCCGGTGGAAGCCCTCGAGGGCGATGCGGTCGTCGACGTTGACGGGATTCACGCGTCCCTCGTCGACGAGGTGGGCCAGTTCCGGGCCGACACCAGCGTAGTCCAGGCCCGCGGAGACGCTGTGTGACTCCATGATCTGGCCGTTCGAATCCTGCAACAGGGCCGTCCGTGCGCCGTGGAGAACCCCCTCCTCACCGGTCGAGAGCGTCGCGGAGTTGGGGGCGACCCCGGCCTCCTCATCGACCTCGAGGGAGGAGCCGCCGGCCTCGACCGCCACCAGTGAGACGTCCGCGTCGGGGACGAAGTGGTGAAACGTGCCCATGGTGTTCGAGCCGCCGCCCGCACAGGCGACGACGGAATCGGGCAGCGAGCCGATCTGCCCGATGGCTTGCTCGCGCGCCTCCTCGGCGATCACGGCCTGGAAGTCACGAACCATCGCGGGGAAGGGGTGGGGGCCGACGATGGAGCCGATCACGTAGTGGGTGTGCTCGACCGTTCGCGACCAGTCACGCATGGTCTCGGAGATGGCCTCCTTGAGTGTGCCACGTCCCGCGTCGACGGGATTGACGTCGGCGCCGTTGATCCGCATGCGGAAGACGTTCGGCCGCTGTCGGTTCACGTCGGTGCGGCCCATGTAAATCTCACAGGGCATGTCGAGGTGGGCGGCGGCCATCGCCGTCGCGGTCCCGTGCTGGCCGGCGCCGGTTTCGGCGATGATTCGCTCCTTGCCCATGTATTTGGCCAGGAGGACCTGGCCGAGGGCGTTGTTCAATTTGTGCGCCCCTCCGTGAAGGAGATCCTCGCGCTTGAGGTAGACCTCGCGGTCGTATCGCTCGCTGAGTCGATCCGCCCGCTGGAGGGGTGTCGGCCGGCCTCCGAAATCACGGAGCCGTCGACGGAACTCGTCCATGAAGCCGTCATCGTTCTCGAGTACGTATCGGTGGTAGGCGTCCTCGAGTTCCTCGAGAGCCGGCATCAGCGCCTCGGGGACGTACTGTCCGCCGAAGCGACCGAAGGTACCGTCCTCGTAAGCTGTGCGTTCTGCGTCAGATTCCAATCGCCGTTGCTGGGGTGAGTCACTCATTGCTCTGTGTGGTCCGTTGTCGGTGGTCGTCGCGTCGCCGTCGTCAAGCGTTCGGTGTTCGCCTGCACGTCGCCGTCGGTCTCGCCCGCGTGATCCATGATCGCACTGCCAACGAGTAGTGCGTCCGCACCCGCTACCCGCATCCGTCGGACGTCGGCGGGTGTCGAAATACCACTCTCGGCGAGCAGCGTCACGTCGTCGGGCGTGTGTGGGGCGACGGATTCGAAGATCCCGAGGTCGACCTCGAGTTTGGCGAGATCACGGTTGTTGACGCCGATGATTCTCGCGCCGGCCTCGAGGGCCGTCTCCAGTTCCGCTCGGTCGTGGACCTCGACGAGGACCTGGAAGCCGCGCTCGCGGGCGGCCTCGATGAGTCCCGAAAGGTCGTCGACGAAGCGGACGATCAGGAGGACGACGTCGGCTTCGACGGCGTCGAGTTGTCCCTCGTGCAAAATGAAGTCCTTGCGGAGGACGGGGACGTCCACCGCCTCGCGAACGGCCTCAAGGGCGGCGGCGGAGCCGCCGAAGTGTGCCGGCTCGGTGAGGACGGAGATAGCGCTGGCCCCGCCCGCGACCATCGCGCTCGCCAGCGCGGCAGGGTCGTCCTCGCGGTGTCCCTCGCTCGTCGGGCTCGTGGGTTTCACCTCGGCGATCACCGGTACTCGGCCGTCGGCTAAAGCGTCCTCGAACGCCTCCGCGAGCGATCGCGGGTCGACGCTGACCGGCGTCGGAGCGTCCACCGTTCGGTCCGCGGCGGCCGCGAGGATCGACTGGACGGCCGGGGCGACCTCGTCTTGTCCCTCCATTATCGTACATCAATGTACTGATTTATACATAAGGCTTCCGGGATGGGGCGGGACCGATCCCGGAAGTCCCGGCCCGTTATCCCGAAGGTTAAGCCGTTCCCGCCCAGTGCAGAACGTATGTCGACGGAGCCCTTCGATCTCGAGTTGTTGACGGATCTGACCGAAACGAGTGGCGTGCCTGGATACGAGGACCGCATTCGCGTCCTCGTTCGTGAGGTGTTCGACGACGCCGTCGACACCGTTCGAACGGACGCGATGGGGAACGTCGTCGGCACCATCGAGGGCGAGTCGGACTACTCTGTCGCCGTCGCCGCCCACATGGACGAGATCGGGTTCATGGTGAAACACATCGCGGGCGAGGACGATGGGTTCGGCTACCTCCAGCTCGACGCCCTCGGCGGCTGGGACGCCCGTGTGCTGAAGGCCCAGCGGGTGACGGTCCACACGTACGACGGTGACCTGCCCGGCATCATCGGTTCCCCACCGCCACACACGCTGAGCGAGGAGGAGCGATCGAAGACGCCAGAGGTCGAGGACGTCTACGTCGACATGGGTCTCGAGAAGTCGGTGCTCGAGGAACACGTTTCCGTGGGCGACCTGGTCACGATGGAACAATCCACCGAGCGTGTAGGCGAGACGGTGACGGGGAAAGCCCTCGACGATCGGCTCTGTCTGTTCGCGATGCTCGAGGCCGCTCGCCGCATCCAGAATCCCGACGTGACGATCCACTTCTGTGCCACCGTCCAGGAGGAAGTCGGCCTCCGCGGGGCGAGGGCCCTGGGTGTCGACGTCGACCCCGACCTCGCCATCGCCCTCGACGTGACCGTCGCCAACGACGTCCCCGGCTTCGACGCGGCCAAACACGTCACGCGACTGGGCGAAGGCACGGCGATCAAGCTCAAGGACTCGAGTGTCATCACGAGCCCGAAGGTCCACCGACGGCTCCGGGACGTCGCCGAGGACGAGGAGATCGATCACCAGCTCGAGGTGCTCCCTGCCGGCGGCACCGACACGGCGGGATTCCAGCACACCCACGGGGCGAAACCCGTTGGTGCCATCTCGATTCCGACGCGGTATCTCCACACCGTTACGGAAACGGCCCACGTCGACGACGTTGCTGCGACGATCGACCTGCTCGCGGCGTTCCTCGCCTCCGAGACCGGCGAGCACGACTACTCCCTTTGATCGGAGTCGGACAAATGATGGCCCACTTCTGACAACTGACCGCCGACACCCCCGCCACCTCGCCGACGAGGATGGAACCGAAGATTTCAGTATCGGCCACTCCCAACGGCTGGGTATGAACTCACTCGAGGCAGACGAACCGTGCTCCCGGCGGCTCTTTTTGGCTGGGGCGGCGGGGACCGTTGCGGCGGCGGGTGCGACTGGGACTGCCGGTGCGGAAGATGACGAGGGTGATGAGAATGGGGACGCCGGCGGTGGCGGCACGGAAACCGTCGAGGTCGGTGACAACTACTACGAACCAGAGGACCTCACCGTCGAACCCGGGACGACAGTCGTCTGGGAGTGGGTCGGCCAGGCCGACCACAACATCAATCCCGGCGACCAACCCGACGAGGCTGACTGGGAGGGCCACCCGGAACTCATCGCCGATGGCACGTACGAGTACACGTTCGATATCGAGGGCACGTACGAGTACGTCTGTGACCCACACATCGGCGTCGGCATGGTGGGCTCCGTCGAGGTCGTCGAGGGTGGCGCTGTTGCTGAGGGGCCAGCAGAAGTGGTCCCCGACGCCGCCTGGACGCTCATTGTGGCAACCGTCGCCGGGATGGTCTCGACGCTCTCGCTCGTCTACTTCTTCATGCGCTACGGTGGCGAGCCGGCCGACTGAGAGCACCGCTGTGTTTCAGGCTGTCAACGACCCCGTTCAGGGCATCTCGTGAACCGTCAACTCCACCTCGCGGCGCTGGCCCTCGATGTCCTCGACTAACCGCTCGAGGACGCGTCTCGCTTCGTCCATCAATCGGGGACGTAGCTTGTCGATGACCCACCCCATGGAGACGAATCGGGGGAGGGACACGACGTCCTCGTCCGCGGAGTGGGGGTCGTAGACGGCCTCGAAGTAGACGCGACTGGCTGCGTTCGGGTCAGCCGCGGTCGATTCCTCGGAGCCCCGACGCTCGAGCGGTTCCACCCGCCACTCGCCCCGGGCGTCGATATCAGTTCTGAGTTCCCAGCGCAGCGATGCGGGTTCGTCGACGACCGTAACTCGCGATTTTGCCGTGTACCTGAGCTTCCACCATTTGAGGTGGAGATCGTACGCGGTTCCCGGTCCGCCATCCCCGTCGATGTCGACCGATTCGAGGTGTTTCGCGTAGGTCGGGTAGTTCGTGAAGTCCTGCAGGTAGGGAAAGACCGTTTCGGGTTCGCGGTGGACGACCGTGCTCAGGAGGATTCGATCCACGGGAAGCGATTGTGGCGACGGTACCGTAACTGTGACGGACGATCGGTGTTCGGTCTGCTCGGGAGCTGGGACCGCTTCCCCACCACGATGGGTACCAGGAGTCCTTACCGCTCGTTCGCAACCGACGGCGAGTACCGATCACCTGCGGACTGGGTCACTCGAAGATGGCCCCACAGATGTCACACGCCTGGGGCTCGAGTGCCTGACGATGGACGTACTCACAGTTTGGGCACCGATAGAGCGACGGCGCATCAGCACAGGCCATACAGCCAGTCGTGTATCGACAACACTGAGAGTTTCGAATCGTAGCAATCGTTGCCAGGTGTGTTGACAGACGTCACTCGCTGGAAGCGCCGGTGTCACTCCCCTAATTCCACTCGCAATAGCCTACCGTCACTCCTCGAGTTCCGTTCGCAACAGTTCGTTGACTGCCCCCGGATCGGCACTGCCACCGGTCTTTTGCATGACCTGACCGACGAGGAAGTTGATCGCACCCCCGTCGCCCGCCTCGACGTCGGCGACAGCCTCGGGATTCTCCTCGATGGCCTCGAGAACGGCCGCCTGGACCTCGTCATCGCCCGTTTTGCCCAGGTCTTCGCGGTCGACGATCGCTTTGGGATCCTCGCCCTCGTCTAGCATCCGCCGCAGGACGACCTCCTTCGCGTTTTTCGTCGTGATCTCGTCTCCGGCCACGAGCGCCACGAGCGTGGCGACCTCCTCGAGGCGGTCCTCGATATCGGTGATCGCCATGCCCCGGTAGTTGAGTTCGCCCAGGAGTTCGTCGGCGACCCAGGTGGCGGCGAGGTCGGGATCGAACTCACTGGCCACGTCCTCGTAGAAATCGGCCACCTGCTTCGTTGAGGTGAGCTTCGAGGCGGCTTCGTCGTTCAACCCGTAGTCCTCCCGAAACCGGTCGCGGCGTGCCGTGGGGAGTTCCGGAATCGCGATCTCGTCCTTCCAGTGGGATACTCGGAGCGGTGGCAGGTCCGCCTCCCGAAAGTAGCGGTAATCCTTCTCGGCCTCCTTCGAGCGCATCGACACCGTGATGCCGCGACGCTCGTCCCAGTGGCGCGTCTCCTGTTCGACCTCTCGACCCCGTCGGACGGCGTTTTTCTGGCGCGTCTCCTCGTACGCGAGGGCCTTCTCCGCCCCCTTGTGACTCGAGATGTTCTTGACCTCGGTTCGATTGGCCGCCTCCAGGGCGGCCAGTCCGATCTCCCCCGTCTCGTCGACGTCAGTGCCTTCGACGATCGAGAGATTGGCGTCGACACGGAGGCTGCCGTCCCGGCTGGCGTCGAACACGCCGAGATACTCGAGGACCTCCGTCAGTTCGGCCAGAAACGCTCGAGCCTCCTGGGGACTCCGAAAGTCAGGTGCGGTGACGATCTCCATGAGCGGGGTCCCCGCGCGGTTGTAGTCGACCAGGGTGTAGTCGGCGCTGTCGATCGAGCCCCCGACGTGCTGGAGACTGCCGGGATCCTCCTCGAGGTGGGCCCGCTCGATCGTGACGGTGCGGCGCTCGCCGTCAACGCTGATTTCCAGTTCGCCGTCCTGGCAGATCGGTTCGTCGTACTGGGTGATCTGGAAGTTCTTCGGCAGGTCGGGGTAGTAGTAATTTTTTCGGTGAAAGCGGGTTTCTTCGGGGATGTTGGCATCGATGGCTTTGCCGATCTTGACGGCCGATTCCACGGCGGCCTCGTTGAGGACGGGCAACGCACCGGGAAGGCCGAGACACACCGGACAGACGTGTTCGTTCGGCCCGTCGGCTGGCACCGTCGAGCAGCCACAGAAGATCTTGGTGTCAGTCTCCAGCTGGACGTGGACCTCGAGACCGATGACGGTCACGAGGTCGCCCTGCTGGACGGTTTGTGCGGTCATTAGGGGCGATTTGATCCGTGGGCGCTAAAGGATAACGGAGCGCCGATTGGGGCTCGAGTGGGTGCATACACGCAACGTTCACACATCCGCAGCGGCCGTCGGTATAAGAGTCGTTGGCAATATGACCAAGGTTTATAATCAAATCCGCACCAATTGTGCCCGGAACGCCAATGTACGCGTTCCGACTCCAGTAAAGAAAATCGAATTGCCAACAACTGATAAGGATCACCGACGTATCGGCGCTACCCCGCTCGGACGGTGGAGTCGCCATTGGGTCCGGCAGTGACGTGGCCGTGGCGTCTGCAGATCTCACACTCGAGAAAAACGACCCGCGCGGTGTCGGTTCTCTCCTTCGGGTGAGTCACAACAGCTACCGGAAAACGTGGTGTGGGATGCCCGACACAACGGTTTGTCGTTGTCGCTTCCAATGGGGTCCCCGTCCGAAATATGGTTTCGTTTCCCGGGTTTCGGTGTTCCCCTGGTAGTCATGGGTACCGTGATTGTGGCGAGTACAGCACGGTTCTTCTGACCGAGCGGGAATGCAATCTGATTTGAGAAGGTGTTCTCGGTTCTCGCTACAGATCAGCAGCGACCATGGCCACGCTCGTGGTGGCTGTCCCCGGATTCGTGGTGGTTACCGTGGTGGCGGTCCCCGGATTCGTGGTGGTTACCGTGGTGACGTTCCCCGGATTCGTGGTGGCTACCGTGGTGACGTTCCCCGGATTCGTGGTGGTTACCGTGGTGACGTTCCCCGGACTCGTGGTGGTTACTGTGGTGGCGATCCCCGGATTCGTGGTGGTTACCGTGGTGGCGGTCCCCGGATTCGTGGTGGTCCATCTGCTCCATCATCGATCCGTTGGTGTGCTCGCTCACGTGAGCCATCTCACCCATCCCAGCGAGGCTGTCGATCATGTGTCCAACATGATCTCCGCCGCTGTGGCTGGCTGCGTCGGGAGGATTGGTATTTACTTCCGCATTGACGACACCTATTGCGCCGACCAGTGCGATAACGACGGCCAGCGCGATGACCACTCGAGAGAGTTTTGTGTGCATGGTTCGTCACCTCGAGTAGTCCTACAGCAGGTGTTTGGTTATCGGCATGGGTGTGAACCCATCGCGGAGACCGTCCGTGAGCGTTTCTAACGCCTTCTAACCGTTTCATTTGCCAGTGACCGTTCATCCGTCCCGAAACCGGCGTCCTTACCCCTCCTTTGGTGGTTCGCCCTGTTCCAGCGCATCCGATGGATAAACACGAAATGTTCGGCCCTGTGCTTCTCGATAGAGCAGTCCACGCTTTTCGAGATCGGAGACGGTTTGACTGACCTTGCTTTTCGAGAAGTCAGCGCGATCCCGTAATTCGATCTGTGTCAGTCCCGGTGACGCTAACACGGGCTCGAGAATTCGTCGTTCATCGTCAGGAAGCAGATCGAGTACTCGTTGTGCAGCGTCTCGTGTTGGACCAGTCGGTTCTTCGGGGTGTGTTTTTTCGTTGTCGCTGGCCCGATCCTCGTTCTCGACTGATGCAGAAGAGACGGTGGCCGGTGTGGTGAATTGCTCACGAACGAGGAGATACACGCCCCCGATTACGACCGCTGTCACGAGGGTGCCAAACAGATACCACAGCGGGTGTGTCCCATGGGTTGCGATCATCGAACCGTCCATATGGCCACCCCTCCCAGTGGCGGCACTCCATTGGAGATACGTCTGCCACGTTACGAACGCCCCGCTCAGAAGAATCCCTACGACAAGAAGTCCGACCAGTTGATCCGCAAGATTCCGCTTCATCGTTTGGGAGTAGCAGTAGTAATGCCAAAGGCGTGCTGTTATCTATCTTCGTTTCGGTTCGAGACCAGTTATCTCGCTTAATTCACGATGGAATCGCAAGGAGCGATCATATCGATACTGTGGCACGCGAAATCGTACGTGTCAGTGTACTCCACTTGGGTATTTGTCGTTCTTCCGGTAGTGGGCAACCACCGTGACGAATGCTGCGATGTGGAGTACAACCACGATGAGTATCGAAATCCCATACAGGAAATGAAGCGGATCTTCTGTATTGATACCGCTAGGGAGGAATATCTGGTCGTAAATATGGACGGTTAAGAGGTAGAACATCACATAAGTTCCGTGGCTCTGATGCCACTTCCAGGCCTTCGGCCCCATGAATTGGTAGAACCAGGTGTTCGAGGTGATCGCCAGAACCACGGCAATGATGACGGCAATAATAGCGGCGAACGCCCACGGACGCATTCCCACTATGAATCCGGTGATGCCCCAGCCTATGGCTCGGAACACTCCGAATAGGTGTGCCAGCGACCAAATGACGAACCAGATCCCGAGTTCCGACCGCCAATTCAGCGGAAAATTTCCACCGTACCACTGAGTGATCGACGGGCGTAGCTTTGTCAGCGGCCCGATAATCATGACGAGAAACAGTAAGAACCATGGGACGGCCCCACCGATCCGCGACACTGCATGACCGGTCGCGAAGAGTACACCTGCTATCACGAGGCTAAAGACCACGACCGCAGTGTGGTGTTTCAAGCGGTTGAACGGGTCGACCGTCATACCCCATCACTCTTTGATAGCACATAAAAAGCTAGCGGGCAGGAAGAAACTTTCCAGATCTCATGATTTGTAGACAGATAACTGCACGTATCGTGGTTACTATCATACATTCTATCTTCTTTGGCTACTCCTCCTCCACATCCCTACCAATGAGCAAACCCCTGGCTAAGCCGAACCAGTCTCGCTGAAACGCAGCAATTGCGTTGCTATAGTAACAAGTGAAACGATTTACACACCCGCACAGCGAGTCGGCTCAGAACCGGTGAAAACCGGTTCTGAGCCATGGTATCGTGAGGGTGTGTGCAATGACTTTCAGTGGCTACTATAGGTCCACCCGCAATCGTGTCGGCGAACACGGTCGGGGCTCACCGTGGGGGCTATACCCCTCGAGCGAGTAGTGCGAGGTACGTACCTTTAGTCCCCGGCCGAGTAAACCCACTTCGGGTGCGATGACTGACCGGCGAACCCGGGTACGTGACACCGTGTGCCGGCACTGCCGGCACGCCGATTGGGGGCGTAACCTCTCGCCCGGCACGAGGGTTAGCCAGCAGACGCGGCACGCCGCCTCGGGATGATGCTGGACGTTAGTGTTCCGGGCGTACATTTTACGTATACTATGTGAATGAGTCCCAAATGGCATTTTAACCAATCACTCGTTCTAACAACCAGAAATATAGTAGCCACTGAACGTCATTGCACACACCCTCACGATACCATGGCTCAGAACCGGTTTTCACCGGTTCTGAGCCGACTCGCTGTGCGGGTGTGTAAATCGTTTCACTTGTTACTATAGCCGGCCCAGCCTCAGTGGGGCGGCCAATCAGATATCGACGGCAAACGGCTCGAACTCCCCTGCTCGAGCCGCGAAGGCCCCGAGCAACGTGATGATGTCCTCGAGGTCGTCCGTGTCGACTACCTCCACCGGGGTATGCATGTACCGATTTGGGACGCTGACGACCTGGGATGGCACCGCGCCCGCGGCCGTGAAGAAGCCGTCCGCGTCCGTCCCCGTCCCACGACCCAGGGCCTCGACCTGGACCGCGATGTCCTCGTCGGCTGCCACGGTTTGCAGTGCGTCGAAGACGACGGGGTGGTTGGTGCTCCCGCGACCGAGGCCAGGCCCGTCTCCCAGTGCCATCTGGCTCGTCTTCTCACTTGGGGCGCTGGGGTAATCGACCGCGTGGCCAACGTCGACAGCCACGACGGCGTCGGGCTCGAGGTCGAAGCCGACCATCTTCGCGCCCTGCAGACCCAGTTCCTCCTGGACGGTGGAGACGGCGTAGACGGTCGCGTCAGGGTCGGCGGCAACTGCCCGCCGGAACGCTTCGGCAGCCACCCAGGTACCGACACGGTTGTCCAGGCCGCGGGCGCCGAGGCGAGTGTCAGAGAGCCACGAGACGGTCTGGGCGATGGTGATCGGATCGCCGACGGCCACGCGGTCCGTCGCTTGCTCCTCGTCCGTCGCGCCGATGTCGATCCAGAGATCGTCGACTTCTGGGTCGTCCTCGTCCTCTCGGAGATGGATCGCGTGCTGGCCCACGACGCCCTCGACCGGTCCCTCGTTGGCGTGAATCGTGACGTGCTGGCCGCGGGCAACCGAGGGATCGCTGCCGCCGATGGGGCCAACCCTGACGAATCCGTCGTCGTCGATCGATTTGACGATGAAGCCGATCTCGTCCGCGTGGCCGGTCAACACGATCTCTGGACCGCTCCCGTCGCCGTGATGCACCGCGATGGCGTTTCCGTAGGCGTCCGTTCGCACCTCGTCGGCGACCGGTTCGACGGCGTCGACCCACACCCGCTGGCCACGCGTTTCGTACCCCGATGGGGAGGGCGTCTCGAGCAATTCGACGAGCGTATCGCGTGCGCGCTGGTCCATGTCCTCGAGCAGGGAGAGTGTAGGTTTGAATCTATTGACTTTCGTTTCGAAATGGCCCGTGTCACGGCAGCACCGGGCCTGCACAAGGGATAAATGGCCAGTCGGGGTATGTACGCGCATGGCCGAAAAGAAATTCACGTTTATCGAGTTGCACCTGGACGGCGAGACGCAGTTCGGTCCGAAAGCCATCGGCGACGCGCTCCCAATCGGTGGCCCGGTCGAAGACGAAGCGGCGACGGAGACCGAAACCGAAGACGAGGACGACGCTGCTGGGACTGCAGCCGGAGGGAAGGGGACCGCGTTGGGCGTGATCGTCGGACTGCTCGGGCTGGTCGCCGTTGCCGCCGCAGTGAAGAAATTCCGTGGCGAGGACGGAGACCTCGAACACGAGGAGGAACCGGAGATCATCGTCAACTGATCGTCGACGCTACAGCAGCTTTCACCAGAGACGAATTCCTGTGGCATCGTCGCACTCCCGGCAGATCCCGTCTGTGAGTGCGGTCGAACGCTTTGCGTCTCGAGCGATGCCGTCGATTGCTGACGCCTCTGTACAGGCTCCACGTCGAGAGCCACACGTCCGAACCCAGCAGCTATTTTTATCTGGCCGCGTCCGATTCGACTATGGATCAGGCCCTCGGTCCCCCTGCCGTGATGTCCGAGCGTCGTGAGGACCTCACGCCGATGATGGCCCAGTATCACGATCTCTGTGCTCGCTACGACGACGCCATCGTCCTCTTTCAGGTGGGCGACTTCTACGAGACCTTCTGTGGTGCGGCCGAACGGACGGCTCGACTGCTCGAGTTGACACTCACCAGCCGGGAGGATTCGACCGGTGAGTATCCGATGACGGGCATCCCGGTCGAGAACGCGGCCTCCTACATCGAATCCCTCCTCGAACACGGCTATCGCGTGGCGATCGCCGATCAGGTGGAGGAGCCGGGCGAATCCGCGGGCGTCGTCGAGCGGGCCGTCACCCGAATCATCACCCCCGGAACGCTGACCGAAGACGAGTTGCTCTCGAGTGACGACAATAACTTCGTGGCTGCAATCGCGGCCGGATCGGGAGCCGAAACCGACGACGGGGATGGTGGCAGCTTCGAGGAGGGGGACGACGACACCGTTGCGCTCGGCCTCCTCGACGTCTCGACGGGCGACTTCCTCGCCACCAGCTCGAGTCGACCCGAACGCATCGCTGACGAGCTCAGTCGGTTCGCGCCCTCAGAGGCCGTTCTTGGCCCCGAAGCTCCAACCGATGTCGTTCCCGAGCACTGCATGGTCACGCCGTTCGATCCGGCCGCCTTCGACACGACGCAGGCTCGAGACACCGTCACCGCCTACTTTCCGGAACCGGACGGACTCGTCGCTGATCCGGCTGAGATCAGGGCCTGTGGGGCCGTCCTGGCCTACGCCGAGTACGCCCGTGGCGGCCTGGATGAGACCCGCGGTGAGACCGACGACGGGCCTGTGGGTGACGGGAAACCGGATGATGGCGACGTAGCGACGGACGACGAGGACCCGAACGGTGGCGATATCGCCACGAGCGAGGGGGAACCGAATGCCCGTCACCGGGACGATGTCGAACGAACCCGCCTCGAGTACCTCACCCGACTCCGGCGGTACGATCCCCGCGAGTATCTGCTGCTTGACGCGGTTGCCGTTCGAAGCCTCGAACTCTTCGAGCCGCGAGCCGTTCACGGCCGCGAGGACGCCACACTCGTGGGGATCCTCGACGAAACCGCGAGCGCCCTCGGCGGGCGAAAACTCAGAGACTGGCTTCGGCGGCCCCTTCTCGAGCCCGACCGGATCGAGCGTCGACTCGACGCTGTCGAGACGCTGACGACGTCACCGCGGTGTCGCGAGTCGGTCGAATCGACGATGGGTGGGGTCTACGATCTCGAGCGACTCATCGGCCGCATCTCGCGGGAGCGAGCGAACGCACGGGACCTCCGATCGCTGCGGGACACCCTCGCACTCGTTCCCGAAATCAGGGCGACGCTCGAGGGCGTCGACTGCCAGCGGTTGCAGACACTTCGAGATCAGCTGGACCCGCTCGAGGACGTGCGGTCGCTGATCGAGCGAGCCATCGTCGACGATCCGCCGATCGAGATCACCGAGGGTGGAATCATCGCGGACGGGTACGACGCGGCTCTCGACGACGTTCGGGAAACGGCCCGAGACGGCAAGCGGTGGATCGACGACCTCGAGGAGCGCGAGCGCAAGCGGACGGGTGTCGATTCACTGAAGGTCGGATACAACTCCGTCCACGGCTACTACATCGAGGTCACGAATCCGAATCTCGACGCCGTACCAGATGCCTATCAGCGACGGCAGACGCTCAAGCGTGCCGAACGGTTCGTGACGCCCGAACTCAAGGAGCGTGAAGAGCAGATCATCGGTGCCGAGCGTCGGGCGGACGAGCGCGAGTACGAACTCTTCCGTTCGGTTCGTCGATCGGTCGCCGAGGCCGTCGAGCGCGTGCAGGCGCTCGCGGAGGCCCTCGCCAGGCTCGACGCGCTCTGTTCGCTGGCGACCGTCGCTGCCGAACACGACTACTGTCGACCGGAACTACTCGAGCGTGATGGGGGGCCGACGATCGACATAGCGGGTGGTCGTCACCCCGTCGTCGAGCGAACCCAGGAGTCGTTCGTTCCCAACGATGCCCGATTCGACCCGAATCGGCGTGAGGCGATCATCACCGGGCCCAACATGTCAGGCAAGTCGACGTACATGCGCCAGGTGGCCCAGATCGTGTTGCTCGCTCAGGTCGGGAGCTTCGTGCCCGCTCGAACTGCCAGGGTGACGCCGCTCGAGCGAATGTTCACGCGAGTCGGCGCCAGCGACGACATCGCTGGCGGTCGGTCGACGTTCATGGTCGAGATGGACGAACTCTCGACGATTCTCCGGGAGGCCGACGAGCGTTCACTCGTCCTGCTCGACGAGGTTGGACGGGGCACCGCGACGAGCGACGGCCTGGCCATCGCACAGGCGATCACGGAGTTCATCCACGACGAGGTCGGTGCGCTGACGCTGTTTGCGACCCACCATCATCCCCTGACCGAACTCGTCGAGGAACTCGAGGCGGCGTTCGCCTGCCACTTCGAGGCGACGGATGTCGATGGGGAGGTCCGGTTCGACCACGCGATTCGTCCCGGAGCAGCCACGGGTTCCTACGGCGTCGAGGTGGCACGCGTTGCTGGCGTGCCGTCACCGATCGTCGAGCGCTCCCGAACCCTGCTCGAGGAGGGAGACGGGAGCGGTCGGCACGCTCGGGGGGCGGGTGCGGTCGGTGACACCGAACCCAATGCGGTAGCCGCCGAGAGCGACGCGGCCGCAGGTGCCGGTGGCCGACCCGTGACGGCCGACGGCGGTGACGACCCGACCGACGTGGCCGCCGAACTCCGTGCGCTCCAGGTTGCCCACCTCACGCCAGTCGAGGCGCTGACGGAACTCGACCGGCTGCAGCGGCTGCTCGAGGAGTGATCTCGGGCGTTGACTGCTCGAGGGAGAGGTGACCAGCTGTGTCCCTTCACGAGGACCGTCTGTCAGGCACACGGGAGGCTCACGCTGGCGAAGTCCCCACTCGTGACCAATCACACGCAACCGGGACGACGGAGAGAGAAGGGCTGTCGTCTGCGGTCAGTTGTCGCCCGCCTTCGACTGCCAGGCGTACGAGCGGCGTTTGGCGGACTTGCCAAAGCCACAGGACGAGCAGACGCCCTTTTTCGAATGATAGGATTTCTCACCGCAGCGTCGACACTTGACGTGGGTCGTCTTGTTCTTCTTTCCTTGGCTCGGGGTTCCTGCGCCAGTCATGGAGTGATCGAAACGACGTTATCGCCGCGTATAATCGTTGTGTCTTCGACTGGCGTCTCGCGATCGGGTTCTGCCACGGCGGTTTCGGGACCCGGTGCGGACGGTTCCACGGCCACGTCTTCGAGGACGAGATTCATGTGCTGGTCGTAGCCGGACAGTTCGCCCACGTACGTCTCGCCGCCCTTGAGTCGCACGCGAACGCGGTCACCGAGCGACGCCTCGAGGACGTCTAGCGGTCGTCCACTCATACACCAGATGCCAGTTGTGGGCCACTTAATCGTACCGGTCCGTGTGCTTTCGCCGTCCCGATGCTCGGACGTGTCTCCCGAGGAAACTCTGATCTCTGTCACGGCGTCGGGCGATTTCCTACAGTAACAAATGAACCGGTTTACACCCCGCACAGCGAGTCGGCTCAGAACCGGTCACACACTGGTTCTGAGCCCTGATATCGTGGGGCTGTATGCAATGACGTTCAGTGGCTACTCCCCCTCGAGTGCGTCTCGGGTGCGGCGGTGGCGTTCACGGAACATTCCGTCGAAACCGACGCTCGAGAACGGCGTGAGTGCGGCCCCGAGACCACCAAACGGCAGTTCGTACTCGACGTGATCGCGCACGATGGTCTCTTCGCCGTCGGCGAAAAACGAGTGCGTGTGGACCCACGTGTCGAAGGGGCCGTGGACCATTTCGTCGACGAAGAACGCCCGCCCCGGTTCGCGTTCACGATCGACGATCAGGGACGTCCAGTGCTGTCGCGGTCCCGCCTCGAACGGACGCATCGAGAGTTCGATCTCCGACCCTGCCTCGAGGACCTCGGGGTCCCGATCACCGTCCGGTCCCAGCACTGTCTCGACGCGAAGCCCCATCCAGGCCGGCGTGAGGGCCTCGAGGCCCGAGACGCTGGAGTGAAAGTCCCAGACCTCCTCGAGTGGTGCACGGACCCGTGTTTCGCGCTCGTAGGTTGCCATCGTTCTCCTTACTCCTCGAGTCCTCAAAACGGTTCGACCTACGGACACAATCGCCGTCACTCACATCGGTATTGGTGTCCCTGTCTTCCGGTGATCGCCGATCCGGTGGGGAAATCACCCAGAAGAGATGGGGTCTGTTGAAACACTCACTACCTGACAAGAGAGGCGTGCTGCATACAGAGCGCATATACAGCATTAGAACAACTATTTATTTTCTAATGTAATAGTGAGTATCATATGCCTGAGAAGGTCTCAAAGACTAAGGTCCTTAACGACCTTCGATGGGTGGCCGACGAGTTGGGGCACGAGCCGACAATTGCGGAGTACGATGAGGTAGGTAGTTACAGCTCACGAACGGTCGCAAAGAGGTTCGATGGCAGTTTCAAAAAAGCGCGTTCTGTGGCGCTCGATACTGATACCGGGCGGCAGCCAGAACATCGCAAGGGAGAGTTGATTGCTGATATCCTGCGTGTGGCCGGCCTTGTGGACGGTGAGCCGTCAAAGACCGAATACAAGGAGCACGGTGACTATGCATTGAGTACGATCACTTATCGCTTTGAGTCGTGGAAAGCGGCGAAAAAGAAAGCAGAGGTGTACGACGGGCTTGACGAAGCGCCGACAAAAGAGGAGCTACTGACCGATATGCAGCGTGTTGATCAAGAGATCGATGAGCCACTCTCGCAAGTAAGGTATAACGAGCACGGCGAGTGGACAGTCAGGCCGGTCAAAAGCCGGTTCGAGTCTTGGGAAAGAGCTTGTCAAAAAGCAGGTGTTTCACGACCAGACATGGGACCGCGGCCAGCAGACGACAAAGAATTGTTAGATGATATTCAGAATGTAGCCGATGAATTAGAGCATGTACCGAGTCGAACTGAATATAACAAAAAGGGGAAATTTAGCCGCCAGATGGCCATCAACCGGTTTGGTTCATGGCCAAAGGCTGTCGAAAAGGCAGGATACGATCCCTTGCCGCCCGGTGGACAGTTGGGTGAAAGAAATGCATTATGGGCTGACGAGGAACCATACTATGGTCCAAGTTGGGACGAACGTGCTGAGGAAATCAGAAAACGTGACGGCTTCGAGTGTCAGCGCTGCCGAATGTCGAATGAGGATCACATCGGAGAATACGGAAGTAAATTAAATGTACATCATATTGAGAAAGCACGAAGCTTCGATAGTTATGAAACCGCGAACACCAGAGAGAATTTAATAACACTTTGCAATTCCTGCCATTCCACATACGAGCATCTACCTCCCCAACGCGCGAAAGACTTGCTTGGTTGACTGAATTAGGACGTACAGATTCACGAGTTACAGAACCCCGATGACATTGGTCAATAGCGTCACCCCCAATGTGTTAGGATTGCGAATGCTGCATTCACGCTCTACATCTTGCACGCCATTTGTGATAGATTCCGGATAGAATATTGGAGCCGTGCAAGATAGAGGGCGTGAATGTGGCACTTGTCTACTCACTTGTGACATCTTGAAAGCGACCAGGACCGCCGATCTGCGCAAGCAAGGGTATCGATAGCGCGATCATCGCCAGAAGGAGCGTCATAGCGGTAAAACGCAGTCGCCTGTCGTACGGGTCCAGATCGTCGGGATTAACGATAATCAGCATAACCGCGTATGCTAGCATTCCTATCGGAGATCGGACGGTCGGCTGGTCAACGTCTCTCGACAGTTGTCGGAGTTGCCACGCTGACCAGACAGAATACCCGAACAGCGAGACTGTGATACCGACCCACGACGCAGTGATCACAGCTATCCCGACCGTCCCGCCTGCCCCCGGAACCAGCATCAAGTAGGTTACGAATCCAATCACCGACAGGAACAGAAAGCCAATGGAGGCTGCAAAGAGCGCTCCAAACGCTTCTCCAGGCGTGTCTGGAGAACGCAACCTACCAACACTAACATGAATGACCACAGAGCGACCATTCGATTGTCCTTGCTGATCGAGGAGTTCTCTGAATCTTCAACGCCTCAGGCAAACCCGTTGCAGCGTAACGCCTCGAGCGACGTAATTCTACGCAGCACATCGCCGCTGTCTAGTGGTCCATCAGAGCCAAAATCAGGACAGGGTTGGTGCCACAAACGGATGTTGAATTCACTGGGCCCGATTTTCGTTGGACTCAAGCCGATTGATCCGGCTCGAAACCGGCTCCCCTTCCGTGAGTAACCGATAGCCAGGAACCTCTTTGAAGGAATTGGCTAGCGTGTCGCCGTGGCGTTCATACGTCTCTCGAACGGCATCCACTCCATAGGTCTTAGCGGCAAGGTCATCGGCATAGGCAAAGACTCGTATTCCAGTCCAGAGATGGAGTGCGAACGCGACAAACGCAAAGAGGATCCAGAGAACTACGATCCAGTAGTTTGCCAGCCAGCCAAAGAGCAGAGACAGAGAAGCCAACAATCCGCCCAGGAATATCCACAGCGTGAGCCAATAACGTAGTTCGAGCTGTCGACGGTACAACCCCTCTGCCTGTGCAATAGTAATTCCTAGCTCTCGAGGGGATAACTCGTTGAGGAACGCTTTGTCGAGGAATACCCACCGTTTCCCGGGGCGGCCTCGAATCTTGACCGGCGCCTCGAGCTCGCCACGAGACGCGAGGACGATCCGGTCGGGCTCGACCTGGAGTGGATCAAATGCCTGTTCGACTCGGCGTCGTTCGTCGTCCGTTGGAGATCGTGATTCAGGGTCCATTGCCAGCAGACGGTGGCCACCCAGATACGCAAGAATGCAGGCTCCTAACGAACCGATCAGGAGGAGGCCGAGAGGGCCAAGCAGTGACTGCCCGGTCACAACGAAGTCAAACCCAATCCAGAGTGCGACTGCGAGAATCGCAATGCAAATCCAGGTCGCCGAGGCCTGAGCCATCGACACTTCGTGACCTGTCGTCTCCACCCACAAGGGATGCAAAGAGAGAACCGTTGCAGAGAACGCCAGCAATACTGAAAGGACTGTGATGGACTCTGCAAGGATCCCTACTGCTGCTTCTGGTACACCAACGGTAGCGAGTAATCCCACGAGCTCGTCACGAATCCCAAACCACCAGTGGCTCGTAACAATAGCCGAGCCAGTCACGACGACGATTCCGACCCCAGAATAATATATCGCGCTAACTTGTGTCCGCGGTTGCCAATCGCGGCCTGCAATCAACACCCGACAAAGCCAGCCCACAGCATATGCACCGATGATCAAGCCGACCGTCAAACCGAGCACTGGCTGTGTCATAACAGATTTCTAAGTTGACTCAGTATTAACTACTGACTCTTCACGTCGATTACGGGAGGTACTGCTCTCTGTGGACGACTTTGGATTCGTTTTCCCCCTCATTGATCGCGGTGACGACGATCTGATCACCATCAGTGTCGTAAGGAATGTAGAGGGTCACATCTTCCCACGTGGCGGTAAAATCCTCATCATCTCTGTCGAATGCTCCCGTGCTAGCACCCTCGATAGTAGATTCGATCTCGATCCGATTGGCATCGACCCCACGCTCATCGGTGAGCACGACCGCCGCCTGCTGAATATCGCTTGTTGGACTATCGTGTTCCCAATCGATCTCGACGACTACGTCGTCGTTTTCGTCCTCGATCGGCTCCTCAAACACTTCTTCAGGATCGTCTGGCCTGTCATCGGTTGGTGCAGCAAACAGATACCGCCACTCACCATCCTCAGTGGCGAGCATCCAGATCGTATCATCTTCAGTTGGATCATCGACAGTGATTTCCGTTGCTGCCATATCCTCCCCATCAAGGGTCTCTGTGAGTTCTTCCTCTTCGAACCAGAACTCCGCGCCTTCTAGCTCAAACACATCTTCGACCGCGGCGTCGTCGTCAACCACCTCAGCATCGAGTCCCTCGAGGTCCTCCTCATCGCCGCCGCCACGAAACTCCCAGCCGTCCTCGACCCATGCAGCAGGATCCAGTGGATTAAGTGAGTGTGACAACTCGCTCATTCGATCGAGGTCTTCTTCGACAGCCGCTTCGAGAAACTCATAGACTACGGACAGTGGATCTTCGTCCGTGTCATCACTCTCTTCTGTCTCCGCATCGTCGTCAGTCGCTTCCTCCTCCGGTTCGTCGCTACCGCCGTTGCTATCTGACTCGTCGCCTCCCCCATTGGTTGGGTCGCTCGAGGACTCGTTATCAAGACATCCCGCAAGCGAGACGATGGTGACGAGCCCAACCTGTAGTGCACGTCGACGAGAAACCGTGGTGGTTTCGGTAGTACGGTGGACATTGCTGGTCTGGAGGAGGTCGTCTCTATCGAGGACCATAGCTTGGCTACGGAAGTTGTAATTTTGAATGTTTTGTATTTATGAAAAGAGATGGGTCGGACCTCGAAGATTCCTACTCTGTCTTTCATAGAAGTTGACAACCAAAGTAGTAGTTTTATCTCATTTTTCCAGTCGTTGGAGATGAGATTTGCGGAATACTAACGCGAAGGTGCCAACCGGATAGATGCATTCAGTCTTCGGGTAAGTCGTTTAGTAGGCCGTATTTAGCTCGGTAGCAGACAGCCCCAACCGAAGAGCCAATGCCGAGGCTGTGTGATTTTGCCCGATCGTCCAAACTGAGAAGCAACTGTCCAAGCCAAATTCCCAATATCAATGTCCACCGTCGAACACGTGAACGGCGAGTCCGCCCGACATCCCGGTCATACAGGATCCGATAAATGACGGCACTCACAATGCCGACGAGAAACCAATCCAGGCGTACGTCACCGAGCGTGAAACCCAGATCCACAAACGGATCGACGCCGCAGCCCGCATGATCTGTGCGTACGCGAACGCCTACGAGAATCCTATCCTCGTGTTGGAGACCCTGACACACGAACCAGACCTCTCGAGGTGGCTTTCCGACCCCGACGTCCACCTCGGGACCGCCTACCTGCTCAGCATTGCTTAGAAGTGTCTGATACAGGTCGCCAAAGAGAACGGGATTAACACCACGACCGTCTCGAGGGGCTTTTCGTCGACCGAGTGTCACCACTGTGGCGTCATCGGGGGAACGTCCGGTCAATAAGACGTTCCGGTGTCAGAACCCAGCCTGCCCGGTCGAAAGCGTTTATAGCGATTACAACGCCGCGAAGGTGCTCACCCAACGCTACCACCCCGGACAAACCTGTGCGTACCAGCCACAACCAGTGGCGACTGACGGAGGGGTCTCGAAATGAGCACCAGCCCCGACACGAGCCAGGAGGCGGTCACCCTGCAGATGAGGAAAGCCGATCTCGAGGCCGAACCCGCTCAATTGACTACCTCCTTTATTTCGGTCGGCGATGTACCATCCGGGAGTTCAATGTACGACACGATCCTCCTTCCCGTTAATGCGAGCGACGGGACAGAAGCCGCTACTATTCGTGCGTTTTCGCTGGCAGACGTGTTCAACGCTACTGTTCACGTCCTGCACGTCTTGGAGTTCCCTTTCGAACCCGCAGATATTACCCCCGGCCAGCGGGATGAGTTTCGTGAGTTCGCCGAACAACGCGGGCGCACTGCAACTGCGGCAGTCACAGAGCAAGCAACGGACCGAGGCATCGAAACCGTCGAAGCGATCGTCGACGGCGAGACCCACCGTTCGATTCGCGAGTACGCACACGAGCATGATGTGGACCTGATCACGATGGGGACGCATGGTCGGCAGGGGGCAGAACAGGTTCGACTCGGCAGTACGACCGAACGCGTTCTTATGCTCTCAGACGTGCCTGTCCTCTCCGTCCGCACGACTGACGTTCAACAACCCCCCTCAGACCTCCGGGCCGCGATCAAGGACGTAGTCGTCCCAACCGACGGCAGCGAGTTCGCGGATCGAGCTGCTGAACACGCGCTTTCGATCGCAGAGTTGAGCGGCGCAACCGTTCACGCGGTTTACGTCGTCGACGAAGCGATCTATGACCTTCAGGATGCTC
>LFFM01000673.1_pt1 | contig 23986 bp, 17 predicted proteins | sample 643131 | NCBI WGS metagenome assembly LFFM01 (sample SAMN03777445, study PRJNA286221) | soda lake metagenome | biome: soda lake; feature: Kulunda steppe; material: water; isolation source: sample Tc-Br brine of Tanatar trona crystallizer | place: Russia: Kulunda steppe | collected 2011-07
ATAATGTCATTGATCGGATAGTCCCAGCCACTGTAGGTGGAACCATCGAAGGGGAATCCATCGACGGCCGCCGTCGAGAAGATCGCCGTCGATCCGAGCAGATCCAAAAGCCCGTCGTCGCGCTGGGCGTCGTACACTTCCTGGAAGTGGGGAATCGAGTCGCGGTGATCGATAAAACTTTCGAATCGATCGGAACCCTCACCGCTACACTGGCCGTGTTCATCGACTTCCTCACAACAGATTTGTTCTTCGTTGAGGGCGTCTCGAAATCGGGGAACAAACCAACATCCCGGGCCATCGACGCCACCGAGCTCCATGGACCCAGTCAAAATTTGTTTGATCTGGATGTGGCGTGGCGCATTCTCGTCGTCGAGGCGCATGCTCGGATTTTTCTCCATCAGAGTCAGCATCCCCAGCATGTTGTTGTCGTCCCAGAGCCCCTGAGATTCGCTGGGATGTGGAGTTTCATAGAATTCGCAGTCCTGGGGAACCTGACCGGGTGGAGTTCCCGGAGGTCCCTGGCCCTGGTCTGGAAAATCCATCGTGCAGCTTTCGGGTGGTGCCCGAAAATAGCTGTCACATTTGGGCTCGTTGGTTCCCCACTCCATTTGATGCCACACCCCGCAGGGGCCGACGGTCTGGTAATACTCATCACTATCGACGGGCTGAAGGGAGCTGCCATCATAGCGCCTGGACCCCGGCAAATTGAGCTCCTGACCGGGCGACCACTCCTCGATATGACGATCGAGGTCTAACCCCTCGGCATCCTCGTCTCGAAGCGTTGGATAGTCGCCGAGACCACCCTCGGCGTACTGCATACTCGAGGAGGTTCCGAACAGGACGGTGACCACCGGCGGCTGGGTTACCCCAACATCGGCCGCCGACTGTGATTCCGCCATCTGCGGCATTGCAAAGGCCGCGATGCCCGCGCAGACCAGCATCGTCTTGAACCATCGCCGACTCGGCGTCGTGTTATCATCCATGGGCTTGCCCTGTGTCGTTGATTTATTCTTCATCATCTGCGCTCCCGGGCCGGTTTCGACCGGGTCGTGGATTATTCACCAAAACTAACGTCATCAATTGCATTCGACGGGACCGATCATCGAGTGCGAGACATTTCGGCCCAGTGCTCGATTTCGCTGGGCGCGAGCGTCGGCCTCGGCATCGTCGTCATCAAAACCGGCGGTTCCGATATCAGCCCGGGAACCGATGGTCACTCGGATAAAACAGTATTCATCGCCAAAGCCCGGAGCCCGGGGACCGAGGACGGCATCGCGCACAATGTACTGATAGCTGGTGTCGTAGGCGTCATCGCTGGCGACGGCGCCAAAATTATTGCCGTCCAACACCTGGCCACCGGCGCCTTCGTCCATCGAAAAGTCGGCAGACGATTCGAGGTCGCCGGAATCAGAGCTAAACAGCACGTATCCACCGCGGCGCAAAAACCCATCCTGGCTGTGACGCTCATCGTTGTCGCCAATTTCGTCGCCCATGATCCCTGCGGACTGGGACGTCATCTGAGCGTGATAGGCCGAGGCCTGGCGTCCACTGCGGGCGATTCCCAACTGGTTGATACTGTCCGATAGCGACATCGTCTGGGTCTGGAGTCGATGGGTTCCGGCCATTGTCGTGGAGTCCGTTGTCGCCTTCATGGCCACCAACCCCAGGCCGGACAACACCAGCATGATCAACAGCGCCAGCACCAGTGCTGCGCCGCGCTCTGTTTTGTGGGTTCGTCGCTTCATCGCCACTTCCTCAATTGTTGAGATTGCGCATCGAGAAGTTCGCCAACTCCACGGCGCCCTGAACGGTGACCACCGACGCCGCGCCCTCGGTATTTTGTGACAACTCGAAGGTCCGCATCTGCCCGTCTTCTTGTTCGAAACCCGGCCAGCTTTCACCGGCCAGTGTCAGGTGCGGCTGATTGGCGTTTTCGCGGTCAGTACGCGTCGATAGCCGGACGTGAGCGGTTCGCGCCCGGTGGGGCTGGCCGTTGCGCACGCAGTCGTCGGTGTCGACATCCCACTCATCTTGCCAATCGACATTGCGCAGCGCCAACTCCGTGCCCTCAGCGCAGTCAAACCACACCCGGAAGTCCACCACATTCTCGGCGACCACAAATAGGGGGCTATCCTCGGATCTCAGATCACGGTTATCGGCCGGATCACCTGGGTTTTCGACCAATTCCGTCGCATCCAGACGCTGGCGCACCAGTTGTAAATTGGTGGGATCATCGGGAGCCTGTCGGACGTGATACCAGTAGGCATCGAGGACCGACGCATCAAAGCTGACGTCACCTTCAGTGGTCCGCTCAAAGCCGCCCGGTTCATCTCCGGTGCGAAAATACAGCCCCCCGACCTCGATTCCCATCGCCTGACCTCCGGTAATCTCCCCGGCCGCGCCCTGGGAATCGCTGTCGCCGAATGAGACCTCGTCAACAGGTACAATCTGCGAGTAGCCGCGACTATCCGTGACTCGAAGTAGTCGCTTCTGCATAATCTCCGTCAGATGCTGCTGCAATCCGCCGACATCTTCTTCGGGCACGCCGTCGACGATTCCGGTGTCGAAGGGATCGTAGTTGAGAAATCGTTGCATTCCCCGTTCGGTGCTCTCGACGACCAATTCCGGATCACTGACAAAATCCTCTCCCTCCGGAAAACTGACGAAAAAACTGGCCGGCGCATCGTAGGCGCCGACGACGACGAAGCTGCTGAATTCGGACTGCTCGTTGTTGGTGTCCGAGAAAACTCCGGCGTCATCGACGTCATCGAGCGTCTGCGGATCCCAGTCTCCGATCAACCCCCGGGTCGTCCAGTCGCCGTCGACATCGCTCATATCGTTGCTACCGAGCACCCAGGGATCGAGTTCGGAGTCCACTGTCGCCTGCGAGGCCGCTCCCTTGAGGTCATTGCGCACCTGGCCGACGGCAAAACGAGCCTCGTCGAGGGCCGAACTCATCCCCTCCACATTGCTCATGGCATCCGACGTCCGCACAAATAAGCCGTAGATAATGGCCACCAGCATCCCGACCAGCGCCATGGCAATCATCAATTCCACCAGCGTAAAGCCCCGGTGCAATCGCTTGTCAAAAAGGCCTCGCATCGTCGTTCCTCGGTCGCTCATCAAAAAAAACCCAAACCCATCGCGCTCAGCGAAACTGCGAATCCATGGCTCGAACCGTGGTGCTCATGTGGCTCACCCGATAGCCCTTCGTCTCCAGGTCGATGCGGTCTCCGCTATCGAGCGGGACCTCATCGCGGCCGGGACCATCACCGGGCTCTGGGCAATCATCGGGATCCTCCCAGTTGGAATTTGCCGCCGGATAGACCACAGCGATGCCAATACGAGCAAACCCCTCGTCTTGTGTCGACTCCTCGCCGGCTGCGTAGACGCAGAAGCGACGGCCGCCATCGTCGACGTCGTCGGTTCCCATCCGAAGCGACGTCGGCTCCTCGAAGACACTCGTCCAGTCCCCGCTCATGCCGGCCTGACTGATCGATTGAAATAACCCGGGCCGCCCATTGTAGGCGGGCTGCGATGACTGGACGTCGCCTTGTTGCTCCCAGTCGCGCGCCTCAGCCCGCATCAATTGCTCGACGGAATGGATCATCTCGGTGGCGCCCGTGACCTCTCGCGCCGAATTATACCCGGCCAACGCCGAGTACTGCATCGCCATCGTCGCCATAATTCCGATGGCCAAAACCACCATGGCGATCATCAATTCCACGAGCGAGAACCCCTGCCGTTGTTGTGGTCGTCGATATCGTGTCATCGGATTATCCTAACCTGTCCGCCATAGCCGACGTGAATCATCGAAAAATTGGCCAATTCGCGCTGGACACTCAGCTCGTCGTCGGCCGTGCAGTCGTGGAGATTTCCGAGGTCTTCGCCGTCGCCGATGAGCCGGATCATCAGATTCATCTCACCGCAATCAGTGCCGTCATTGACGCCATCGAGCGGAATGCCCGCCGGCTGGAGTACCCGACCGTTGGGCGCGATGCACACCAGGTTTGCGGGATCGACGCTCTCGATTTCGATATCGAGTCCGTACTCCGCGATATTGACCTCATTGAGCGTATTCTGGTCGGTGGCTCCACCGTCGTCGGCCAGCGCGCAGCTCTGGGCCTCCCGCCGATTCGCCGGATCGTAAAATGTGACGGAACCGTCATCTCCAGCCTGAATATCGACGAAGACCGCCTGATTTTGACGCATCGCGTACTGGCGAGCCTGCGAAAACCCGTTGGCCACCGCCCGATTGAGATCGGTGATACGGTTTTGCTCCATGGAATTGGAGATTGTGGGCGCCGAAAGCGCAGCCAGTAGCCCCACCAACGCAATGACGATCATCAACTCCACAAGCGAGAAGCCCGGCGGCCGTCGGCCACCGCCCTTCAGCGGTATGATTGACCCGTCGTTATTATCCATCGACATAGCTCTCATCCCAATGATCGATTCAGCAACTCAAGACTTGCAATTTTTGCTCCAGCGCCCCGTCGGCTCATTCGCCGGCTTCTCAGAACTACACCATCGGCCCGGAGACTGCGCCAGCTCTGGCAAAAACGGCCACCCCCGGGCCTCTGTTGTGGAATCTCGCCGTGCTATGAAAAAGTTTCACACCTATGAACTCTTTGCGCAACAGCGATGGTCAAATCGGCGTATTTGCCGGGCCCGGTATCCACATTGTGGAAACCGGCTGTAGCGTGCCGCGCCGAAGTTCGGCTATTTCCCTGCCAGCGCTCCTGTGTCACAGTACCGATTCCACGGGATGCTGTGAATATTGTTTTTGCCTCGATCACGCCGATCGCCACGTCTATGCCCATTGACTCCACAGGACAACCGGTGGCCTGTGCATTGGCCCCGCTGCTCGGCGCCGTACTGGTCGCCGCCTCGGCGACCCTGCCGCTGCCGGGCGTGGGCTCCGTGGCAGAAGCCACCAGCTACCAGATTCGGACTCAGACGGCGGCCCGGGCGACCCAGCATTTGCGCTCGGACCAGACGCTGGCGACCCCGCGAGTCCTGTCTCAATCGCTGACACTATCGGCCTACAACCTGGGCAATAATGTCGACGACGACGGCTCGACGTTCAACGCCCGACTGGGCATTCGCTACTCGACAGACCTGGGCCTGGAACAACGCTACCGCGAAGATCCGCTCTTTGATGACCGCTGGAACAATCTGAGCCTCGACATTGCCTATCTGGAGTGGGAACCGCGGGAGGGCATCCAGATTCGGGGCGGGCGCCAGTGGCACCGAAGCCCGCTGGGGTTGACCGATTTCGACGGGCTGGCCCTGTCCTGGGAGGCCACCGACGGCGACTGGCGGCCCTTTGGCACCGTCGCCGCCGGCCGCGACGTCCAGCGCGGTCTGACGCCCTTCGATCCCGGTGCCTGGGATGTCCAGGGGCTGCCGCCGAATGAGACGACCGTCACCGATACACCCTGGCACTGGATGGCCGCCGCCAACGTCGGCATCGCCTCCGGACGCAACCACCGCGCCGAACTGAGCGCCCGTCATCACCGCCGGCCGCGGGCCGACGACGCCTCGCGCCAGGCGACGACCAATCGCGTCGCCGCCACAGCTTCGACGACGCCCATCGACGATCTAACGGTGACGACCACCGCCTCCTACCACTCGACCTTCGATGTCGTCGATCGCGGCCGCCTCGACGCCGTCTACCGCCTCCAACAGGGGGCCGTGTCGGCAGGCGTCGACCACCGCAGGCCGGTCTTTCATACGGGAAGTATCTTCAACCTCTTTGGCGCCCAGCCCCATCGTTCGGCCTACGGGACGTACCGCCGGCCCATTGATGCCATCTCGACGACCGTCGAACTTCGGGGCTGGACCCGGCTTTATTTCGATGACGATGCCCGCTTTTTCGATCCCGGCGACAGCCGTGCCGTGGGAGCCGCGCTGTCGAGTCGACACGACTTAAACGCCATCATTCCCGTCGACCTCTCCTGGCAAGTCAGCGCCCAGACGATGACCGACCGCTCCGGCGGCGACCAGTACCTGGGCACCAGTCGCGTCCGCGTGCCGGCTCCGGTGGACGACCTCTTTTTGACGGGGCGGCTCACCGGTCTGGTGGCGATGCCCGACCACCATCGGCGCGACTCGGGCTACGCGACGACGGCCGGACTGGGCGCCGAATACGGGTTGGGCGACCTCGGACAATTGGCCGTCAATTTCGAGACCCGCGGCGGGTCCGTCGTGCCCACCAACACCGCCCTCTTTGCCCACGTTGAACTGGAGGCCTGGCGATGAAGCACAGGTTGTTGCGTACTCTCAGTCCGGTCGCCTATGCCCTCACCGTGGCGGTGGCTTCGATGGCCTGTCACGGCGGGTCGGCGCCGTCGTCGATGGGTACCGACCACCCGCCGGATCAATCGGCGGGTACGTCGACCTACGAGTCCGGCACATCGTCGTCATCGCCGGAGTACGGCGACGATGCCCCGCGCCCATCGAGTCACGACGAAGACTGGATGCAGCGCCACGGTGGCATGGCGCTTAGCGAGGGCGACGACTGCGCCGTGTGTCACACCGAACAAGACTGCATCGAATGCCACGTCGAATCCTTCGAGCAGCCCTACGCCGTCCATCCTCCCAACTACGAAGTCGTCCACGCCACGGACGCTCGCCAGGGCGTTCAGGACTGCACGACATGCCATCGCCTCGACACCTTTTGTGCGACCTGCCACATGGAAGCCGGGGTCTCCCCGCGCATTGAGGACCAGCCGCCGACGAGTGTCGAATTCCACCCTCCGGACTGGCTCGATGCCTCGGCACCGGTCAACCACGCCACCCAGGCGCGTCGCGACATCAACGACTGCGCCAGTTGCCACACCGAACAGGACTGCATCGCCTGTCACCGCGGCATCAACCCCCATCCACCGGAATTTCAATTTGACTGCGGCAGCATCCTGCAGACCGATCCGTCGTCCTGCGTCCAGTGCCACAACGAAGATGTCGAGATCCTCCAGCAGATGTGTATGTAGAAGCTGCGGCAGCCGCACATCGCACAGGATTCTCCGGGTGCCCTCCGACTTGACGACTCCGGCGCCGGCGTGTCACGTCGCGCAACGTCAATATCGGAGGACGACCCGTGGCCGAATCAACAACCGAACAACACGACGACTACCCGGATCGACGCACGGCGCTGTGGGCGATGGCGTTGTTATGTGGAGTGGTCTTCTTTGCGGTCATCAACGGCAATATGATCAACGTCGCGCTGCCGTTTATCGGCCGCGACTTCGATGTCACCGAGGGGACCTACGGATGGCTTGTCACCGGCTTTGCCCTGGCCTTTGGGATTTTCAATGCCGTTCACGGACGACTGGCCAATCGCGTCGGACTGCGCCGGCTCTACGCCTTCGGGGTCGTAATTTTGGGGCTGACCTCCATTCTTCTGGCGGCGGCGCCGACGATCGGTTCCGCCATCGCCCTGCGAATCATTCAGGGCGCCGGAAGCGCCGCCCTTCCGGCGCTGGGAACGGTCATCATTGCTCGACTCTTCGCTCCGGAGCGCCGCGGCGAGGCCATGGGCTGGATTTTGGCCGCCGTCGGCGTCGCCGCCAGTATCGGCCCCTTTCTGGGCGGCCTCCTCGTCGAGATCGGCGGCTGGCGCCTCGTCTTTGCCACCACCTCACTGGTGCTCCTGGCAATCCCTGCCATCTTCATGCTTCTTCCGGAGTCTCTGGATGAGCGTCGGGACGAGCCCTTCGATCTGGTGGGCGCCGTCTTGCTGGGCGCCGGCATCAGCGCCTGGCTGTACGCCTTTAATGTCGTCGAACGGCTGGGACCGGGCCTCGAATTTGGCGCGCTACTGGCCGGCGGAACCCTCTGTCTGGCGCTGTTTATCTGGCGCATCAACAGCGTCGACGACCCCTTTGCCCCGCCGGCGCTATTCGCCGACTTTCGCTACGTCGCCAGTTGCCTCGTCGCCCTGCTGGCCAATGCCACCCGCTATGGGACGATCGTGCTGGTTCCCATCTTTTTGATCGAAGTCAACCAGGTCTCGGCGGTCACCGTCGGCCTCGTGTTGCTTCCGGGGGCCCTCTTTGTGGCGACGCTGTCACCGAAAAGTGGGCGCATCGGCGATCAATTCGGCGCCCGGCGCCCCGTCGCCGCCGGCATCGTCCTGATTATCGCCGGCAATATCGTCACCGCCCTGACCGCCGGAGGTCATATTCTGGGCCCCACAGTGGGCATGGGGCTGTACGGACTGGGCTTTGCGTTTATCCAGAGCCCAATCGTCAGCTCCACCTCCCAGATTTTGCCGCGGCGCTTTTCGGGAGTCGGCATGGGGATTTACATGATGATCTTTTTTGTCGGTGGCGCCGTCGGCATCGCCATCAGTGTCACCGCCGTCGAACTCCAGGTCCCCGGCGCCGACGGCTGGTTTGGTCTGACCGAAGGCCCCGGCGCACGGTACTCCAACGCCGTCTTCACCTTGACGCTTCTGGCCTGCGTCGCACTGGCCCTGACGCGCTGGGTCCCCGGCCATAATCCGTCGCCGACCGACGTCTCCTAGCTAGCAGGCAATACCACGGGGGCGGAATAACTCGCCGGGCCACCGTACTTACCGTTAACGACCCATGGATCCGTTGGTATTGGCCCATCATCCGTGCTAATGGTCGACTTGATTCCCCATATGGACCGACACCACGTCCCGTCATCACTACCTGCCAAGAGTCTGCTATGGCATCGATTCACCGGTTATTTTCCGTGCTCTTCATCTCCATTGTCACCCTGGCCGTCGCCACCGGGTGTTCGACCTCGCCGGATACCGTCGAGGATCAGCAGCGCATCGATGAGACCGGCGCCGAAGACCTCCTCCAGACCAGCGATGTCATCGTCGCCGGCCGCATCGCTCCCGACGAGCTGTCGTCGCTGACCCCGCTCTTCCAGCGCGTCGCCCAGACCATTGACGAGCCGGAAGTCCGCGAATTTGCCGATGTCAGTCCCGACCCCATCGGCCATCTGGAATCGATGCACGATATGCCCAATGACCTGCCGGCACTGGCCGAAGACCAGGCGTCCTACGTCATCTTGTCGCATCTGGGGAATCTCGACTTTCTTCAGGCCGCCCGGCTCGGTCTTCCAACGATGCCGCAGGAGTGGCCGGCCTACTTCAATGTGCGTCTCCTGCTACCAAGTGGTGAGCCCGATGCCCTGAGTGAGCAACTCGAGCCCTGGATCGATGAGCTGATCGCCGACGCCGCCATCGGCGCCGCCGAAGTCCACGAGGGCACCGGATTTGTGCGCCTGGAATTGGCGGTCAACAACCGCGGTGTTTCCGCTCCCGACGGCATCGATGCCGAACAGTGGCTCGCCGAGCTCCAACTCGATAACCTGCGCCCGCCGACGACCGCCGAATTTCATCCCACGCCGGCCTACAACGCCTTTGTCGACTCCGACGCCCCCTTCGGTATGTGGGCTCCCATCGACTCCTTGAGTCGACTCGGCGCCTTCGAATTGCTGGAACTCTTTGCCGCCGACCACCAGCAGATCGGTCCCGCCGGCCAGCCTCAACACTTTTTGGAGGGCGTCTCACGCATTGCCGCGGCCTCTGTCGTCGATGACCCGGTCAGTGCCGAGATCGCCGATCTGGCGGTACTGGTATCGGCCCGCGATGATGGCGCACTGCTCATCGACAGCTACGCCACGCGAACCGAGCAAGGCGCCGAGTTGTACGAGGCGATGTCCGGTTCGGTCTCGCTTCCCGGATTTTCGATCGAACAACCCTTTATCGACGTCGCCGCTCAGGCCGATATGGAGGCCATCGGAAATACGGCGAGACAACCCTACTGGTCGAACTTCGAGACCGACGCCGACGTCTTGGAAGCCGATCTGGGCGCCCGACAGACCGTCGACAACTCTCCGCTTCCATTCTCCGACGATCCGGCGGCACTGCCGCTGTTGACGATGGCCGCTCAGTATCCCTGGACGTCGGCCAAGACCGCCAGTGAGACCTTCGGCGACCTGGTGCCACTGCCCCGTGCACTGACGTTACAGACCTTTCAGCCCGAGGGCATGACCGGACTGCCCTTCGGTGGTGGCCTGGTGGCCGTGTTTACAGATACTTCCGAACACCGCATGGCCATCGAGCAATTGCTCGGCATGGCCGACAATGCGCTTCACGGCAACTTCGACGCCGAACTCTTCGGTCGCGACGACGGACTTCTGGAAGTCCACGTCGCCCTCGGCGCAGAACTGCAAGATGTGGTCGGTGACTCCGACGCCCCGCGCGATATCAGCAATGCGGAAGTCTCGTTCGATCTGGGCGCCGTCCAGGGGCTGGCGCAGATGATTCCCGGATCTGATGCCATGGAATTATTCGATCGCCTGCACCTGCGCAGCGACGGCGATGAATCATACCAGACCCTGCGCATTACCGTCGGCAGTGACGAGGCCGTCGCCGCCGAACCGGTGGACTCCGAACTGGACGCCATCCCGATGCCCGAACAGCGGTGCCGAACGCTTATTGCCGCCGCCTCCATCGAGCATCTTTCGGACCTCCGCGCCGACGCCACCGGCCATGTCGACCGCTGGGCCGACGCCGTTGCCGAACGCGCCGATCAATGCCTGGAGCCCAATCACCCGGCGGCCAGTGTCGTGGAACAACGCATCGAATTGGCCCGAGAATTGGCCGGTGATATTCCGTAATCGAAGTGCCGGCGACACCACCTCCCGGCATCTGGACGGACTTCCACCGAGCCGCCCCTGCACGGGGTCGACTTTACACGACTGGGCTCGTGGCTAGCTTGACGGGGCGTAGTTTTTGGGACCCGGCGGCTTCCCGACAATCGGTGGTCGCCGAAGGTCGACCGCATATTCACTGCCGATCGCTGACCACAGGAGCAACGGATATGACGCACGAAATCTTTTTGATGCGGGTCATGCACCGCACCGGGCTCGACGATCAGGCCCGAGCGCAGGTCCTGACCGACCATGTCGTCAATCACCTCGCCAACTGCCTGTCGCAGCCCCAGGCCGAGGCGGTGGCATCTCAACTCCCAACCCCCATTGCATCGCGGCTGATTGAACAGGCCAGCGGCGATGGCTGCGACCTCGATACGCTGTACCACTCGGTGGCCGAACAACTGGACGTCGATATTTCGGCCGGGCTGGAATGTACCCAGGTCGTCTTTCAGGTCATCGGCGAAGCCCTGGGCACCTCGGGTCGAATGCGCCTTGTGGCAGCGTTGGATGACGACTGGAGTCACCTCTTTAAGCCCCGTCAGACCCCGACGACGCCGCCGGGAAACCGACGCCACGACCGACGGACCTTGTCGTCCTCCGAACCCGGGAGCGCCCGCCCCATCAGCGAGGCCCAACCGGGCCACCGCAATTCGATCGCCCATACCGATCATCCACAACTGGGCACCAAGCTGTCGACGAGCCACGGCGCCCCTTCGCGGCGGACCCTCGCCGAGGGTAAACCCGGCAGCAGTCGACCGATCAGTGAGAACTAAGAGGCGGTCCAAACGGTCTTCTTATGGTCCGACAAGTGGTGACCGTTTCTGAGAAGCGGTCAAAAAAGTCTCCCATCGGCATTCGCCGGCTGATTTGTCCGGCTTCGTTGCGCTCAAGCCTCGCCTTATCCTCCGGATAGGTCTACGTTTGATCGCTTTGAAGCCAAACAAATCATCTCGCCGAGCCTCGGTCCGCTTTTTTTGACCGCTTCGAAGGTCAACCGACCCGGGGGAGACGACGATGTCCGATAGCGCCTGCCGGCGGACGACCGACAGCGGCGCTGACCTGTAGTTTTCAATGCGGTGGCCCTGGCAACTCTTCGCGTTCCGCTCTACCACGGTCGTCGTGCGCATCGATTCACCCCACAACTCCTAATTTTTCGCTTCCCCCGGAGTACTACCTATGAGGTTGTATCGAAGTCTGACACCGGCCGCCGCCGGTCTGCTCGCCGCTGTACTGACCATCGGCTGTGCATCGACGCCAGACGCCCCACAGGACCAGCCGCCAGCCGACGGTGATACCGTCGATACCGCGTCCGAAGACGGCGACGACAGTGAGTACGTCGTCGAATTTCGCGACCGCAATATTGATCTCCACCCCTACGTCCAGGGCTTTCCGTACACCCAGTTGATGCCCGATCTCGAACAGCAACGGATGCTCTTTTTTGAGACAACGCCCGACGGCAAGTGGCTCAAGCACCTGGAGTTTGACGACGGCGACGAAATCGACTGGGACGACACCCGGCGAGTCCACGACGTCGACTGGTCGACCCGAAATTTCCGGCGCGGCCAGTACAACGAATATCTGGACCGCTTCGTCTTTATGGGCGACGAACAAAACGATGAGATCTTCAACCTATACGCGCTCAGCATCGAAGACGGCGAACTGGAGACGCTCACCGACGCCGACTACACCTACGGCTACGGATTTTCCGACGACCACCGCCTGATGGGCTATGTGGTGCGCCACGGCGACAGCGAGCCCTTCAATAGCTGTCTGCATATCCGCGACCTCGAAAGTGGGGACGACACCGAAATGTGGTGCGACGACGGCGGCGACGATCGATTGACCTGGACGGGCGTCGAATTTGACGAGGATGCTCGCTCCGCGCTCGTCCGCATCCAGCATGACGGCGACCGCAGCCGGAGTAATATCGGCCGGTTTGAGCTCGACGACCCCGGTTCGCCCGAGCTTCTACTCGAGCGCGGCGTCGAACATCTCTCGCTGTGGGCGATGGAAGACACCTACGACGGCGATCAATTGCTCTACGTATCGTCGCAGCGCGGAATCAACGACGTCTACCACCACGATGTGGAATCCGGCGAAAGTCGGCGTCTCACCGATCTGGAACGCGACATTGCAAGCGCCGTGCTCTTGGACAACGACGACGCACCGCCCCTTCTGGTGCTGGCTCTCGATCGCCCCTACGGTACGATTCTCGAGGTTCGCGACCCCGAAAGTGGCTCCCTGCTGTGGCAACGAGAACGCCCGGAGTCGATCTCGGTTCGAGACGACCACGCCGGTCAGGCGTTGCTGGCGATGAGCAGCGTCGATACCCCGTTTCGCATGGAACACGCGACCCTCGACGTCGCCGACGGCCTGGTGGAACTCGACGACATCGACGCCGACGATGATTCCGCTGTCGGCCTCGACACCCGCCATTTCGCCTCCATTCCCGAGGACCTGGCCGACGACCTTCTCCAGTGCGATGTGAAGCGCATCGAGTATCCGACCTTCGATGACGTCGATGGCCAGACCCGGATGCTCCACGCCTATCTCTACACACCGACCGACCCCCCGGCCGACAGCGAGCGATTGGCGAGGATCACCGGCTTTTACGGCGGCGCCAACGCCTTTCGCACCACCCACCAGATCATGTGCGAGGCCGGCATCGCCACATTGAGCCCCGCTCCGCGCGGGTCCCGGGGCTTCGGCGCCGAATTCGCCGCCCTCAACGACGGCGACCTCGGAGGCGATGACATCGTCGACATCATCTACGCCGCCCATTGGCTCGAAGAACACCGCGATTTCGAGCCCCACCAGATCGGCGTCTACGGTGCAAGCCACGGCGGCTATGCCACAATGCGGGCCCTGACGTTTCCACCGGAGACCAACGACCGCGATATCTCCTACCCCTTTGGATTCGGGCATAGCCACGCCGGAATCAGCGATCTTCTGCACTTTTACGAAACCAGCAATATTCCAGACTGGCTGGTGCTTCTGGCCGGCGATCCGGAGACCGAAACCGAAAAACTTCGACAGCGCTCGCCGCTCCACCACGTCGAGCGCCTGGATGCCCCACTTCTATTGACGCACGGTTCCCACGACAGCCGGGTCCCCGTCGATGAGAGCCGTCGCTTCGCCGAGGCCGCCGACGAAGTCGACGGCGCCGTCACCTACGAGGAATTCGACGGTCAAGGCCACGGTATCGACGGCCTGAGCAATCGGATGCGCTACTACCGCGCCATCTTCGACTTCCTCGAGCAACAAGTCGATCCCGAACTGGGCGACGAAACCGCCTCGGAATGAGCCTTCGGATCGCCCGGTATCCCGTCGCCTCGCGACGAGTCGCCGGGCCCCGAATTGCTGCGCTCACACACTGATCTCGCTTCGAATCTTGCGAATGATCAACTGCTGTTTGTCGGAGGGAATCTCAAAGCCCTGGACCATGTGTTTGAGCAACAATCGCTCATTTTCGTCGATCTCATCGTCGGCCAATACGATGCGCGACGCCAGATAGTAGGCCTCCTGTTGAAGCCAGTCATCCTGAAGGCGGTCACCGATGGCATCGAAGTACTCGTCGAGCTCCCCGGGCACCGGCTCAATTTCGGTGGCTCGCTGGATCGACTCCTCGATGTATCGATCCATGGTCACACCATCCTTCCAGTCGAGCTTCTCGACGATAGTGATCAACTCCCGGCGCTCTACATCCAGCAATTTCCCATCGATGGCCTTGGCGGCCGTGAGCACATCGACCAGTGCCTCGTTCTGTGTCTGTGAAAGATTCTTGAACTTGCGCTTCGTGAGTAATTCGGCAACGAATTTGAACGCCGGCATCGCGAGTCTCCCATTCCAGTTGTGACATCAAATTTGTGTTCACAACACAGTGTATACCAGACCTCGCCGTCGGCGACCAACCACATCACAAGGATATTGGCCGTGCGCGCAGGCCGCCGTGGCAATGCATCGAGATTTGCTCTAAAGTCAACTCACCTGGTCAAATTGGACTCTGTGGAGTTGCCGATGAATTTCAATGTATCCCGTCTTCTCGCCGTCGGATGCCTGTTGTGGCTGTGCGCCATCGCCGGTGGATGCATCAATGATCCGGAGTCGATTTCGAGTCCCAATGCCGATTCCAATTCGGACTCCAATGCCGACTCCAATACCGGGGTCAATGAGACCGAAATATCCTGCGCCGAACAGGGCCTTGAGCAATGTGGCGATCGCTGCGTGGACAGCGACCACGATCCGGACCACTGCGGCGAGTGCGACGCCTCGTGCGGTGACGAAGAGGTCTGCCGCAATGGCACCTGTACATTTTTTGCGTGCACCGACGACCAGACCGAGTGCAGTGGTGATTGTGTCTACCTCGAAGACCATATCGACCACTGCGGAAGTTGTGGAAATAGCTGCCAGACCGACATCGATAATGCCGACGCCCAGTGTGTCGAGGGCCACTGCGAATACAACTGCGAAGACGACCATCTCGAGGTCTGTGAATCGGTCAACAGTTGTGTCGATCTCGACTCCGATCCAGAGCACTGCGGCCGCTGCGACAACGAATGCCCCACGGAGTGCAACGGTGGACTCTGCGAGCCCTTGGACTGCGATCCGGAGGGCGACCAAAATGGTTTTGGTGGCGGGAACGGCGATGCCGACACCCCCTATACGATCTGCACGACCGACCAACTCCGAAACATCCCCGACGCCACAGACGACCACTTCGCGCTGAGTGCGTCGCTCGACTTCGGTGAGGACCCCGACGAATTTGTTCCCATCAAGGACTTCGCCGGCCATTTTTACGGATTCGGCCTCCAGATCAGTGGACTCGTCGTCGATTCCGGCGACCACGGCGGGCTTTTCGGGGCGGTCACCGAGGATGCAAAAATCGAGCAGTTGGAGCTCCACAACCTCGATGTCGCCGGCTCCGGCTCCACCGGTGGGCTGGCGGGCCGCAACGACGGCACCATCCGCCACGTCCACATCGAAGCAAGCCGGATATCCGGTGGTAATGAACACGAGTTGGACGACGGCACCGGCGGTCTGGCAGGACGAAATGATGGCCACATCGAATACAGCACTGTCACCGGGGACTCCGGCGCCGCCGACGACGAGGACCCCCGAGACCAGGAGCTCATCGTGGCCGGAGGACAAAATGTAGGCGGTCTGGTGGGAATCAACTACGAGACGGTTGCCGATTCATCGGCGACCATCGACGTCTATGGCTCGTCGCGGCGCATCGGCGGATTGGTGGGACACCACCGCAACAATGCAACGGTGATCGACGCGTCGGCTCAGGGCACCATCACCACCGAAGATGCGCTGGCCGGCGGCCTGGTCGGCGCCATGACCAACGGCGCCGGCGTCGTGGACTCCGAAAGTTCGGGACGCGTGGTCGCCACTGACGGGGCCGACATCATCGGCGGACTCGTCGGTCGCGCCGGACAGACCACTCAGATCATCGGATGCGAATCGTCGGCCGATGTCGACGCCGACGAAGAGGAATACACCGGTGGTCTGGTGGGGCGACTCCGGAGTCAGGCTGCCATCATCGATAGTTCGTCCTCCGGGAGTGTCAATGCCACCGGCGGTGAATACGTCGGCGGACTCGTCGGCAGTGTCGACGACGACAGTTCGATCACCGAATCCGAGTCCTCGTCCACTGTCATGGGCCACCACCGCGTCGGCGGATTGGTCGGCGAATTGACTCGCCAAAACGATCAGTTCTCCGGTAGCACCATAAGCGACTCCACGGCCTCCGGAGATGTGGCGGCCACCGGTGAACACATCGGTGGACTGGTGGGCTTTATGGAATACTCGAGCCACATCACCGACTCCACGGCGTCTGGCGACGTCTCCACCGACTACGACGATGATAATCTGCTCGGCGGGCTGGTGGGCCAAATGGTGGACGACAGCTCCGTTGCGCACTCCCAAGCAACGGGGGCGGTCTCCGGTCACGACCGCTACGTCGGCGGGCTCGTCGGCCAGATGGAGGATCATACTTCGGTACATCACGCATCGGCGTCCGGCGACGTCACCAATCAGGAGCGCTACACCGGGGGCCTGGTCGGCCGGATCGAAGATGACATCTCGCTCCACGCTGTATCGGCGTCTGGAGACGTCACCGCCCACGACCGATACGTCGGTGGCCTGGTGGGGCGGAGCGACGACAATGCCGTCATCGCCGACAGCCGGTCTACCGGCGACGTCGACGCAGGCGACGATGATGACTACACCGGCGGTCTCGTCGGTCGAACCCGCGGCGACTCCGCCGTCTATCGCTCACTGGCAACGGGAGACGTCTCGGGATACGAAGACGTCGGCGGCCTTGTCGGTCGCCAGGACAGCCACGGTATCTTCGACTCCTTCGCCACCGGTTCGGTCTCCGGTACGGAGGTCGTCGGCGGATTGGTCGGCGAACACAGCGACGGTTCCCTCCAGCGCACCTACGCCACAGGCACGGTCTCCGGCGACGACGATGTGGGACGACTCGTCGGTGATAACGACAGCGACATCGTGGACTCCTACTTTCTGGAAACCGGTACCAATATCGGCCCCGGCACCCCGCTTTCGGAGGACGACTTCTCGAAGCCCGAACACTTCGAGAACTGGAATTTTTTCACGGTCTGGAAAATGGTGGACGACGTCTCCGAACTCCAGGGACTCGGCGGTGACGAAGACCACATCCGCCCCCGACTTCGCTGGGAATTCGACGGCTCGTAGCGAGGCGACAACGACCGGGGCCTAGCCGACGACATCGAAGACGTCGAGTAACCCGTAGCGCTCGATGAGTTCGCGCTTTCGCTTGACGTATAGATGCTGTTGGCGAGCGGCGGGACTCATCGACTTGAGACGTTGCGACCCTTCACTCGCCAGGGCGTCCTCTATGAGTTGACGCTCCTGATCGTCGAGAACCTCCAGATAGGCCTCGATAAGTGCCTCATCGACGGCCTCGAGCTCTTCAAAGGAAAAACGGTCACCATCACTGCGCAGCGTGTCGAGTTCGCGCCAGGCGCGTCGATAGGCCTTTTTCCAGCGCTCGCGGTCTGTCGCCCGCCCCGCCGATTCGATGGCATCTCGAACCCGTCGAAACAGAGCAGACACAGCGCCCTGGTCCTCGTTGGTCGATGGCTCGTCGGCCGGTGACGACGCCCGGCGTTGTGGTTGCTGGTCGTGGGCGCCGACAGCGCGCTCCTGGAACGTGTCCCACTGCTCGTCGACAAAGGGCTCGCACTGAGCCAGTGAGCGCGGTGGGTCGTCTCTGCCGTAGGACTCGACGGCCTCGCGAATGCCGCGGCAGACAATCTGCGCAGAACGACCCTCCTGCTTCCAGGCCTTCAATAATTCGCGGTCCCGGGCCCCGAATAAGGCCATCCGGTCTGTGACTTCCGTAAAATAGACCTGAACGGCCTCAAAAAACCCGGCCTCATCGGGAGGTAGATAGCTCATCCCTACTGCCCCGCCCCCTGCGGCGATTCCCCGGCCGCCGGCTCGTCGCCGTCCCCGCGCTCGCTGTCAAAGACCTCGTCGCGCTGGCGATACTCGTCGCGACGCATCCGCTCTCGCATCATCCAGCGATCGTCTTCGAATACCCATCGTTCGACGAATCGCTCCGATTCGACGACCGTACTGGGAAGCTCCATCCACTGCTGCTGAACCTCGACATGGGCCGCCAGGCCCTCTTCGACGAGATCGGCGGACTTCATGCGCATATCCAGAATCTCAAAGTCTTCGCCCCGCTCCTCGTACTCGCCCTCAAACGACGGTCGATACGTCGGGTGTACCGAGTCGGCGGCGTGTTCGTAACGGGCCCACCGAAGATTGGTGTGGAAGTTGCGCGCCTCTTCCTGGAGGGCCTCCGGATCTCCGGGTTGCTCCTCATCACTGGAGATTGTCGCACATCCGCCGGTCGCCGCCACCACCAATAGCAGAACCACCGCGGCGGTACTCAGGGATACGAACGTCCACTTTCGACTCGTCATGACTCCATCCTCTTCGATCCGCTCGTTGACGCCAAATGTCATCGTCGTCGCCTTTACAATAGCATCGAATACCGGCCATTCCACAGCCCTTCATCGATCGTCATCGGTGTCGACATCGCCGTCTTCACCTTGCTGGCGGCCTTCATCTTCGTCTTCGTCGCCGTCATCGCGACTGATCACCGCCTTGAGCCGCTCCCAATCGGTCGTTGTAAATTCTCGCCCGGCGATGAGCACCGCCAACGCTACCAACCCCATCACCGTCATCTTGGCAATGACCATGGCCAGAAAGGCCAGGTTGCCGTGTTCGATGACCATCTCCACCGGAAGGTCAACGAGCCGATCGACGCCCCAGAGGACGACGCCGACGACCGCCAAACGCAACAGTGTCATCCACGGCGGCTGAGCTCCGAATTTGTACCACAGCCAAAGAAGTGACAGCACAAAGCCCGTAAACATCGCAATTAACGTCGCAATCGACGCCGCCTGCAGATAATTGGTGGATTCCACAATCCAGGGCCATGCAAAATCGGCGCGCGCCGATGCGGCGTCGACGGCCCCGGCGACGATCTGCGAGGCCTCATCGCCGTCGAATTGCGGCGCGTCGACGGGCTCGAAATCAGCCATCGTTTCGTCGTGAACGCGGCGCACAAAGAGGTAGTTCAGTACGCCACTGATCCCGAGACTGGCGGCCATGATCCCGAAGGCCACCTTGGGATGACCGGAACCGATGATCATCGTCGTCGTCACATACAACAGTGCAAAGAAGATGATCGCCACACTCAACACCGCCAGTGCCAGTGCGGCGTGGCCGTAGACTTCGGCGTACAATCCGCCGACGATGGCATCGGCGTTAAAGGCCAACAGCATGGCGCCGACACCGATCATGATGATGCAGTAGCGCAGCGTACTGCGAATATACTCCTGGGTCCGCTCTCGATCCTCTTCGAAGGTCGACTCACTGATGAGCGGAAAGATGATGAACGTGACGGCAATGACACCCTGATAGGGAATCCGAGCGATGTTGAGCACTGCTCCATACAGCCCGGCAAAGGTATTGCTCATCAACTCGAAGAGATCCTCCATGCCCGCCAGATGGGACGGCACGTCTCCTGCAACACCGGGAAGGACCAGCAGGTCAATGCGCATCAGACCGTTGAGCGCAAAGGTGTACAGCATGATCAACACCAGATAGCTCAACAGACGCCGAAACGCCTTTTTGGCCTCGTCCTTATCCTCCGGTTCGGTCTGATCCGTGCGCCGCCGCATCCGCCGGATGACCCAGACGGCAGCAATCACGAAGATCACACCTGCCGCGCCCACAAAGCCCGCCACCGCTCCCCAGACGCCGAAGCCGAGCAATACGAGACCGACGATGCCGATGAGTTTGACCGTCGAAAACGTGAAATCCAGCGTCGCCTGACGGGGAAATTGCTTCAGTCCGTTGAAGTAGCCGACGAAAATGGCGTAGAAGCCGTAAAATAGGATAATTAACGCCGACAATTGCATCAGTGGCGTCAGCGTATCGGCCGCATCGTACCAGTGCTCGGCAATCAGTGGACTTCCCAGCGCATAGAGCCCGGCGATGGGAACCGCCAACAGACACTGCATCTTGATCGCCATATTGACGATGACCCGGGCGCGCTCGGGCTGCTCGCTGATCAACTTGCTGACGGCGTGGAGGGTGCCGGTGATCATCACCATATTGATCCAGCCGACCCACTCGGTGACGATCTTGAAGATGCCGAATTCCTCGGGCGACCCGAAGAGAATCGGGAGTCCCAGTTGGATGACCGCACTGGTCAATAAAAACCAGACCTTGGCGGCCGTGATAATCAAAAACCCGCGACCGGCCGTCTTGACGGTGTCCGTATCCATCTCTTGATCAGATGGCGAGTCCGGGTTTTCGGAATTCGAATTCTCGGAGGAGGTCTGGCTCATCGCAGTTCTCGACATCGGTAGAGTTGCAACCGCGTTGGTTGTGGCATAAATCCGGGGGGTGTCAACATTATGATGCCATCGCCATCGGGGCGCTGCAGTGCGGAGATGATACCATCAAAACGCAGTGCGCATCACCACTGATAGCCTGAGTTACCGCCTGTTGAATCCAACGCAACGCCGAGGAGCCACCGGTCTACATGTATCGCCTCACCCTTTTATTATCGCTCAGTCTGGTCTGTCTTACACCGACGATCCCTGCCAGCGCGGAGGAAGCTCCCGCCGAAGAACAGGACGCGACCGTCGACGACACCGAAGCCTCCTCGGAGGCCTTCGACCAGGACCATCGTCGCAGCCTGTACGAAGCGAATCGACTCGACGGCTGGCGCGCCGTGGCCTACACCGCGGCGTTCCCGGGATTGGGCAACTTCTACGTCGAACAATACGCCCTGGGGGTTGTGGCCATGAGCGCCATGGTCTTTGCGGGAATGTTCATCGGTTTTGGAGCGATGTACGGCCACTCCGACCTTATCGGAATCGGCGCCGTCACCGCCGGGTCGGCCTACCTTGGAGGCGGCATCAGCAGCTATCTCGGCACGCGAAGTTACAACAACAGGCTGCGCAGAAACCTGCATATCGACGATGATCATAACGCCTCCGTGCCGAGGTCACCGTCGGTGGGCATTGGCTGGAGCTGGAGTTTCTAAAGAAGCCGGACCAATCGGCCGGCGCATGCCGACAGCAGACTTTTGTGAGCGCTTCTCATTCGGGGTCGGCTCGGCCACCGACGCGCGGCCTCGGCGAGGCTGTGCTCACTCATCGTATAGCGTGACCGAGACCCGCGGCTGGCCGGCATCGAAGATCTCGCGGGCGCTCTCGACGACCGAATGATGGCGCATCTTCTGTTCGAGGTTCTTTCGGCGTCGCTCAATGTCTTCGCGACGCTCCTGAGCCAGTGACTTGTACTTGATGGGGTCGTCTTCGTCCCGACGTTCAATCAGCACACTCCAGTCCTGCCCAAATAGCTGCAAGACCGCCTCTTCCAGAAGATTGCGTCGGGTCTCTTCTTGGGCAAACCCGATGAATTCGTCGGTAAACTGGAGGCGAACCTCACCGTCGGAAAATTCGTGGAGATGACCGTGTTCGCAGGTGGCAGCCACTGGAGCAGCGCGGTGTCGCAGATACTCGACCGTCGCCCGCCAGCGCTCAACGGCACCATCGAGTTCATCGACATCGGGAATTTCAACGTCCGAGATTTCGGAGGGACTTAACGGCTGCGGGATTCTGGGTGTCACCTCCGACGCCGCGTCGCCAGCCGCTGAGTTCTCTGGAGCATCAGCGTTGTCTCCTGAAGAGGAGTCGTTGGATGGGGACGGCTGCCCCGTCGTCGACTGCGCCGATCCCGATTCATAGGCGTCAATCGGCGGGCGAGTCGGCCCCGAGCGCGTCGGCGCGCTATCATCCCCATCTGTATCGTCTTCCGATTCATCGTCGTCATCGTTGGCGGCCCGAACCGACTCATCGGTCCGGGCCTCCGGCTTTCCCGACTGTTGTTCGGACTCCGAAGTTTCAACGCCAGTCTCCGATTCGGCACGGCCGGGGTCGGGCTCGGGATCAGCGGGATCCAGTTCGGGACTGGCCGCCGCCTCGGCACTCGCATCGGTACCGGTGCTCTTCATTTCGACGCCCTGCGGCGTCTCAAAGGTCGGAGCATTGTCATCTCCGGACTCCGTCGATGTCGATTCCATCTGAGATGACGTCACATCCGTCGTCGATGCTGCCTCCTGGGTCGGCTGTGCGTTCGGCGTGCCGGAACCCCTTCCGCCGTGCTGGGGCCAGTCGATGTCGCCGTCGGCATCGTCTTCCAGCGTTCCCTCCAGCAATTCGAGGCGATCGACGAGCAGATCGAGCTTCTCCATGGGCTCCAGCTCTGACAGCCGAACCAACGTCATCTCGAAAATCAACTTCGGATACTCCGATCGGCTCATCTCCTGGGCACCATCGACCATTACCGAAAAATATCGGTGCAACAGCTCCGACGACAGACCACGGGTCTGCGCCCGAGCGGCCTCCAACTCGTTTTCCGTCAACTGAATGACCTTCTCCGGTTCCTCGACGACGGCCGTGACCATCAGGTCCCGAAAGTGATTGACCAACTCCGACGCAAATTGCTGCAAGTCGTAGCCGTATCGATTGACCTCGTCGAGCACCAATAGCGCTTTTTCAGCACTGCGAGCCAATACGGCTTCGCTGAGTTCAAAAAGATGTTTTCGATTGGCGACCCCCAGGATCTCGGCGATTTCGCGTTCCGTGATCTGGTCGCCAGAAAAACTGATGATCTGGTCGAGCAGACTCAGCGCATCGCGCATCCCGCCGTTGGCCTGGCGAGCAATAATCTGAAGCGCCGCTTTTTCGGCCTCCAATCCCTCGTGTTCACACAATTCTTCGAGATGAGACACAATGTCGCGTTGGCTGATTCGCTTGAAATCAAAGCGCTGGCAGCGACTCAATATCGTGACCGGAATCTTCTGCGGTTCCGTCGTCGCGAAGATAAAGATCGCGTGCGGTGGCGGCTCCTCCAGGGTCTTCAACAGGGCGTTGAAGGCCTCGGTGGTCAGCATATGAACTTCATCGATGATGTAGATCTTGTACTCATCGCGGCTCGGCGCATAGCGGACGCCCTCGCGAAGCTCCCGGATCTCGTTGATCCCTCGGTTTGAGGCACCATCGATTTCAAAGACATCGACGGACTGCCCATTTGAGATCTCCTCACAGGACGGACAATTGTAACAGGGTTTGGCCGTCGGCCCCTCCTCGCAGTTCATGGCTTTTGCCAAAATCCGCGCCGTCGACGTCTTGCCGACACCGCGTGCGCCGCAAAACAGATAGGAGTGCGCGACCCGGTCCTGCTCGATGGAATTGATGAGCGTACGCGCCACGTGTTCCTGGCCGACCACTTCGTCGAAATGGTCGGGGCGCCACTTTCGAGCAAGTACTTTATACGACATCGGCGCTCCTGATCGAGATTGGGAAAACGCAAAAGAGACTCCCGCACTAGTCTTCTACTTCAGACGCGCCGAGAGTCAAAGGGAAGGTGGCCAAATCGGCTTTTCTTCCGGTCGAATATGGTGGTGAATCGTCAACTAATTTTCGTTTTTTACGCAAGATTTTCTTCAAATCGTCGACAATAGTTATGCAGGTGGCGAAGGTACCGGTTGGCGGACCTTCGATTAGCCCCGATTATTCATGACCCATCTACTGCGGCTTATCAGCGACGAGATCCCATCATCTTACTCCTCGACGATGCTCCGCATCGCCTGTGGGGCTCGATTTCGGCCTCTCGACGCTGATTTTGCCTCGTCACGATGCGTCAC
>LFFM01000674.1_pt1 | contig 23973 bp, 23 predicted proteins | sample 643131 | NCBI WGS metagenome assembly LFFM01 (sample SAMN03777445, study PRJNA286221) | soda lake metagenome | biome: soda lake; feature: Kulunda steppe; material: water; isolation source: sample Tc-Br brine of Tanatar trona crystallizer | place: Russia: Kulunda steppe | collected 2011-07
CGTTGGCCGCTCGTGGACCCTTCGGGGATTGTTCGATGTCGAACTCGACGTCCTGACCCTCTTCGAGGTCCGGGCCGCCAACGTCTTCCATGTGGAAGAAGACGTCGTCGTCAGCATCGTCCGTGTCGATAAATCCGTAGCCGCCTGTGTCGTTGAAGAAATCAACGGTTCCTTTCGCCATTGCATCTGTACTGTATAGCCGCAGATGGATAAACCCCCCGTGAGATGCGATACCTCGGGTCGTAATTTCTCTCAGGGTTTCCAGGATACCTCGAGTTCGAGTTGTTCATGGTCGCCACGAAGACGTGAGGATCGCTCGATGACATCCACCGACACGCCGACCGATTCGGGCGGCGAGAGCCTGACCGTTTTGTTGCCGACCGGAACGCTGATCGATTCGTCGTCGCTTCCGAACGCATCCGCAAGCGTCTGGAAGTACGCTGCCAACTCCTGGCGAGAATATCGCTCGTCGGCTGTCGTCCGTTGTGCCATATGCTCACAAACACGGGCCAATAATAAAATAATTCTGACAATATAGGCGACACTCTACAGACGGAGACAGTCGCCCAAAGAAACGCCTGTCCGTGCTGAAAGTTCAGAGGACAACGCGTTTGATATCAGCGTGACCGGCCCGCCGGACGACCGCTCGAACGATGTCTTTGGCATACGAGAGATTATCAGAATCACCATCGAGCACGAGCAGTTTGGCGTCTCGACCCTCCTCGAGTACCCCACAGTTCAGCCCAGCGATTTTCGCACCATTGTGCGTTGCCATGCGGAGAATGGTCTCGGCCGGCAGATCGGTGAGTTTCGCTGCAAACTCCATTTCCCGAAACATCGAGGGGCTGTTGGTCATCACGTTATCCGTTCCCAGTGCGACGGTCGTCCGTTCGGTAAGTTGCCGAATCGGTGGGATACCGACGTTCGTGACGAGATTCGAACGAGGACAGACGATTGCTGGCGTCTGGCTGTCTTCGATTCGCTCGAGATGGAGCTGTTGGGCGTGTACCAGATGAACCAGAAAGTCTGGATCGAGATCCAAGGCGGGATGAATATCCGCATCATCGCGCTCGCCGGCGTGAATCCCGAACAGTTTGCCAGCCCTACGAGTTGCATTGCGCAGGTGGTCGAAATCACCATCCCGCGCGCCGGAGGCTCCAAAGCCGTCGCCGGCTTCCATCGCGGCTTCGGTTTCGCGACCGAAAATAACGGGTTCGATCTCTCGACGTACCAACGCCTCCCGGAGCATCTCGACGCCATCGACACCACCTTCGCGGAACTCCATGAAAGCGGCAATCCCGGTTGCTTCCATCAGTCTGAGCGTCCGATTCATGGCTTCGATTTTCGTCTTGCGGTCGGCCGCCCGGAGCAGTCGGTGTTTGAGCCCATCTGGTGGGGCGACTAACTCGTCCAAGGAGAGTCCGCCGCCGGCTTCTTTGGCGATTGAATCACCGATATGCGTATGTGCGTTGACAAACGCTGGCAGAATAATCGACTCCGAGCCAGTTTCAGCCTCCTCGATAGCCTGAATTGTGCCGTCCGCAACGACGACTCGGCCCTCTATCGGCTCGAAGTCGGTCCCGACAAGGACTGTCCCCTCTACGTTCATAGCTGTGGGTTCGCCGCCGAGGGCTTGAAAGCCCCGAACTGGGGTGGCGACTACTCGAACTCATCGAGCGTCGCATGCAGCCCGCGTGTCTCCCGAATCAATCCCTCCGAAAGCTCGAGACCGAGCGCCTCGACAGCAAGTCGGCCCACCCGGTCGGTCGCTTCCTGGCGGGTGTAGACGCCGAGTCGCCACTGGCCCTGCTGGGCAGTCCGGAGGGCACTCACGAGTGGTGATTGGTCATCGAGCTTTCGGATGTCGCCGCCGACGATCACGCGGCTCGTCGATTCGCGCATCGTCGGTTCGTCTGGAATTTCGATGATAACGTCACTGACGGGGAGTTCGGCGCGGTCGGCGACGGCTGACTCGAGGTCACGAATCTCCTCGTGGTCGGCGGCCAGCAACGACTCGGGGACGTCTTTGAGTTCGGCCCACACGGCCTTTTTCAGGAGGCGGCGACTGCCGTACCGTTCGGCAAAGGCTTCGGTAGCTGGCGTCTCGCGCAGTGCGACAAGCAGGTCGTGGTCATCCATCCGCCGGAGTTCGTGCGCGTCGATGGCCGTCTTCTCGAGGAGTCGCTCGCTGGCACGGCGTAACATTGCCTTGCTAATCCGGGCGACTGGATGCATATACACGGTCGGATTCATGAGCGCACGGGCCAAAAGCAAGCTTTCGGCCGTCTGGACGTTGCCTGTATCCAAGACGAGTTCGCCCTCGAGAAACGTCAACTCTCGAACTAGGCGTTCGGTGTCAATTGTGCCGTACGGCACGCCAGTATGGTGGGCATCCCGCACGAGATAATCCATCCGGTCAACGTCGAGTTCCCCCGAGACGAGTTGACCGAATTGTCCCTCCCCGGCGACAAGACCAGCGATATGAGTGGGACTGAGATCGTACTCTCGAAGAATGTCGCCGACGGCTCCTGCTGCGAGGAGTTCTTCGACATCATCATGATATTTGCCCGTATGACGCGCGGTGAGTTCTTCGATATTGTGGCTAAACGGGCCGTGGCCCACGTCGTGCAGCAGGGCGGCCGCCCGAACGCGTTCGGCCTGTCGGCCCTCGATGCCGAGTTCCTCGAGTGCGCGGTTGGCGAGATGATACACCCCAAGGCTGTGTTCGAAGCGGGTGTGGTTCGCCGACGGGTAGACGAGTTGGACTGTCCCCAACTGCTTGATGTGCCGAAGCCGCTGGACGGCTGGCGTATCGACCAGGGCCTTGGCGACGCCCTCGAGTTCGATGTGGTCGTGGACGCTGTCTTTGATCGTGGTCATAGCGAGGATTTTACCGCCAGCTTGAAAAAACCGTACCGCCGATCGAGAGGTGGCTGTACGTATAGTTACGAAAGAATGAAATATTCAGTATCGACCGGAGAGTATGGATGATACAGGAAACAGGTTGGAAACTAATTCGACGGAATCAGTAGTATCGCCCTTTGATATTTCGCTTCATTGGACAACTCTGCTTACCGTCGTTGATACTGGTGAATCGTCCAGCAGTTGCTCGGCTCTACGGCTACAGCCAACAGGAACTACTCGAGCACAACCAGTACGTCGCCCATATCGACGCTGTCACCGGCTTCGACCATCACCTGTGTGACCGTCCCGCCGCGTTCGGTCACGACGTCGTTTTCCATTTTCATCGCCTCGAGCACACAGACCACATCGTCGGGCGCGACCTCCTGGCCTTCGTCGACGTCGACCGAGAGAATCGTTCCCTGCATCTCGGCGGTGACGGTGTCACCGCCCTCGACGGCCGAGCTGCCGTCGTCTTCTTCGGTTTGGGCCTGCGGTGGCCGAGCCATCCCGCTGCCGGTGGCTTGGCTGGCAGACTCGAGGGGAATCGGTGGGGCATCGTGTTCTTCCAAAGAGACATCGAACCGCTTGCCGTTGACCTCGAGTGTGAACTCCCGTTCGGTTGTATCCTCGTCGGTATCGCCGCCGCTGCTGTCACGTGTGGGGCCCCACTGGGCGACAGCCTCTTCGATCCGGCTGTGATCTAAGACCTCATCGAGATAGTTGGTAGTGTGTTCGCCCGCACTGAACGTCTCATCGGTCAGCATTAGCCGGTGGAACGGGATAATGGTATGAAAGCCATCGATCTCGTACTCGGCAAGTGCGCGCTCCGAGCGGCTCAGACACTCCTCGCGGTCGCTAGCCGTGACGATGAGTTTGGCGATCATCGAATCGTAATCGCCACCGATTGCATCGCCTTGGCGAACCGCATCATCAACTCGGACGCCGATCCCGCCGGCCGGATCGTAGGTCTCGAGTGTTCCTGTGGCGGGCTCGAAGTTCGCCGCAGGGTTTTCGGCGTTGATCCGAAACTCCATAGAGTGGCCTTCGATCTCGATGTCGTCCTGTGCGAATCGGAGTTCCTCGCCGGCGGCAACCCGGAGTTGCCATTTGACGATATCAAGGCCGGTGATCTGTTCGGTGACAGTGTGTTCGACCTGGATGCGCGTGTTGACCTCCATAAAGTAGAACTCGCCGTCCTCGACGAGGAACTCGACTGTGCCGGCGTTGGTGTAATCGGCTGCCTTGACGCCGCGTTTTGCGGCCTCGCCGATTTTCTCCCGGAGTTCATCATCGAGGGCTGGAGAAGGGGCCTCTTCGATGACTTTCTGGTGTCGGCGCTGCAGCGAGCAATCACGCTCGCCGAGATGCCGGACGTTTCCATGATGGTCAGCGATAATCTGGACTTCGATGTGGCGGGGAGCCTCGAGGTATTTTTCGACATACACCGAATCGTTATCGAAGTAGGCTTGGCCCTCGCGCTGGGCGGTCTCGAACTGCGAGGCGACCTCGTCTTCGCTGTGGACGACTTTCAGCCCGCGGCCACCGCCGCCGCCTTCGGCTTTGATCGCGACCGGGTAGCCGTACTCCTCGGCGACAGCCGTAATCTCTTCGACGGAGGTGACGGGTTCGGTTGTGCCAGGAACCACCGGAACGTCTGCGCTTTTCATCACCGAGCGGGCTCTGGTTTTCTCACCAAGCGACGCCATTGCCTCGCTTGAGGGGCCGATCCACCTGAAGGGACTGTCTTCGACTTTGGCGGCGAACGTAGCGTTTTCGGCCAAAAAGCCGTAGCCAGGATGGATCGCATCCGCGCCGGCCTTCTGGGCAGCATCAAGGACGGCCTCGTGGTCGAGATACGAGTCGGCCGCACGTGCGGGGCCGATGTTGTAGGCCTCGTCTGCATACCTGACGTGACCAGCGTGTTTGTCGGCCTCACTATAGACGGCGACCGTCCTGACTCCCAACTCCTCGCAGGCGCGCATGACGCGAACTGCGATCTCGCCGCGGTTGGCGACCAGAACTTTGCTGAACATAGGAGTTTGTTTGGGTATTGGCCACCTCATTCTATCGGTCCGTGATGCCCGAAGCCGGCCATTTTGCCACACATACTGATACCTACCGGCCGCATACCGACCGACCCTGTCGGCGATCACAACAGTCACATATGTCGACTCAATCGCTCGAGCATGGAACTATCAGCCAAACAGGTACAGTGGACTGCAATCGTGCTCGGTGCGACCTGCTATTTTTTCGTCGGCGCACTTACCGACCTCGGCTTTGCCGTCCAACTCGGGGCGTTTATCGGCCTGGCGGTCGTCGGCCCCGCAGTCCTCACCCGGACCGTCTCGTTTCAGCAGCCACCCCTCGAGACTGACCAAGACGACGAGTACAAGTTCTGATATCGGTCGACCAAATGTTTTTTGAGAATCATGCACGTGTATACAAAATATGGCATCGCCACAGGACTGTAAGACCCGGACAAACAAACTGAATGTGAAAACGGTAGTCATCGCAACTGGTCTCACATTCCTGCTGGCGATTGTTGGATTCAGCATAAGCCTGGCGACCGATTCGCTCGGACTGTTTGTTTCGGGGGTCACTGCAGTCAGTGTTGGAGTATTCGCACTGCTGTTAGTCTTGTTTGGAATTCGCATTCGACGTATCGGGCTGGCAACCATTGATACCAAAACGGTCGGTCTGTTCGTTCTGACTGCAGTGGCGTTACTGACTGTACTCCCCGAAACAGCTACTTTTGGGCTGGCGAGTGGTGTGGTAGTCGTCGTTCTTTTCGGGGTTGTTCTTCCACAGTTACTCATACAGTATAGCCGTCTGGGAACACTCGAGTGAGTAGTTAAAATCGGTCAGCGCGACTAGCAGCCGACCAGGCGTTTTTTGGAGTGTTGTTCGGCGGTCGATCAGCCGTCTCGCCAACCGCCTCGAGTCGACCGGCAAACGCCCAACTCCGTCGACTCTCGCGTTCGTCGTCATCGGCAGCGGCCGCGGCCGCTGCGGCGGCCTGGCGGTCTCGAAGGTGCGCGGCGATGGCTGCCGCGATGGCTGCCGCCTCGTAGTCGTCGGCAACGTCGAGCCCCGAAAGCTTGGACGGCGAGACGGTCGGACGCGCGCCGTCGACGGCCGTTGTGCTCTCTGGGTCGGTATCCGCCGCCGCGTCGTCGGTTGACTGTGAGTCTCCGATGGTGGCCATTAGATTGGGATGTTGCCGTGTTTTTTCGACGGTTTTTCCTCGCGTTTCGACAGCAGCATCTCGAGGTCGTCAATTAACCGCGCGCGAGTCTCACCGGGTTCGATCACGTCATCGAGAAAGCCACGGTCGGCGGCAGTATAGGGGTTGGCAAACTCCTCGCGGTACTCGTCGATGAGTTCCTGTCGGCGAGCCTCGGGGTCGTCGGCTTCGGCCAGCTCCGTTCGATACAGAATGTTGACCGCGCCTTTCGGGCCCATCACCGCGATTTCGGCGGTTGGCCACGCGTAGTTCACATCGCCACCGATGTGTTTCGAGGCCATCACACAGTAGGCACCACCGTAGGCCTTTCTGGTGATAACGGTCAACAGCGGAACAGTCGCCTCGGCATACGCATACAGCAGTTTCGCACCGTGGCGAATAATCCCGCCATGTTCCTGATCGGTGCCGGGCATAAACCCAGGGACGTCCTCGAGGGTGATAATTGGGATGTTAAACGCATCACAGAACCGCACGAATCGTGCGCCCTTTTCTGAGGCTTCGATATCAAGCGTCCCTGCATTCACGCGTGGCTGGTTGGCGACGATGCCGACTGAGTGGCCGTCCAGACGGCCGAAGCCGACAACGAGGTTCTTCGCGAAGCTCTCGTGGACTTCGAAAAACGAGCCTTTATCGACGATTTCGTCGATGACGTTCGTCGCATCGTAGGGCTTTTTCGGTGCGTTCGGGACAATGGTCGCCAGTTCGTCGGTTCGGCGTTCGGGGTCGTCCCAGGGGTCGATTCGCGGAGGATCTTCGACGTTATTCTGGGGGAGATACGAAAGCAACAGCGCGATCTCATCGAGTGCCTGTTTTTCATCGCCAACCGCGAAATGCGCCGACCCAGAGGTCGAAGCGTGAGTTACTGCACCACCGAGTTCATCAAAGCTCACCTCTTCGCCGGTAACCGTCTCGACTACATCAGGGCCAGTGATGAACATATGGCTCGTGTCTTTGACCATGAAGACAAAATCCGTTATGGCCGGCGAGTAGACCGCACCGCCGGCACACGGGCCAAAAATCCCTGAAATCTGTGGGATGACACCGCTGGCGTCGACGTTCCGCTGGAAGATCTCGCCGAACCCACCAAGCGAGCCGACACCCTCTTGAATCCGAGCGCCGGCCGAATCGTTGAGCCCGATGACGGGTGCGCCGACCTCCATGGCTTTGTCCATGACTTTGCAGATTTTTTCGGCAAACACCTCTCCAAGCGAGCCACCGAAGACCGTAAAGTCGTGGGCAAACACGAAGACGGTACGACCGTTAACATCACCGTAACCCGTGACCACACCGTCGGTCAGGAGTTGTTGTTCCTCCATGCCGAACGTATGATTTCGATGGGTGCGAAACTGATCGAACTCGTGGAACGTTCCCTCATCAACGAAGTACTCGATTCGTTCTCGGGCAGTCATTTTGCCCTTGTCGTGTTGTTTGGCAATGCGGTCTTCGCCACCACCAACGGCGGCTTCAGCCCGCTTTTCGCGGAGCTCCTCGATGCGGTCGTCCATCGTCATTGCCGACCACCAGTCATTGGTTCTATTCGACAACCAGCGGCATCAAAAGGGTTCCGCAATGCCAGATGTGACTTTCTTCCGACAGAATGTATTGGGTAGCCAACGCGTACATATCACACCAACTGTGTTATACGGCCTGCAAGCGTACAGTAACGCACAACCCGCCTTCGACCGACTCAGCGAGCGAGATGCTGCCGCCGTAGCTTTCAGCAATTTCGCTGACAAGATACAGACCAAGGCCTGTGCCCGCAGACTGACCGCTCGAGACGCCTTCCTGAAGCACCGTTTTGGCTGTCTCGGTGGGCAACCCCTTGCCGTCGTCTTCGACAGCGACTACATACTGATGACCCTCGCGCCGACATCGAACCGCGATGTTGTTGGCATTAGCGTGCGTTAGCGCGTTATCGAGCAGATTGCCGAAAAGGGCCTCTAACAGCGGGCCGCCACGTACAGTCCCCTCACAGCCGTCGTAGGTGAGTGCAACGCCGGCCGAGTCGGCCTGCGGGCGATAGCTGTCGATGACCTCCGAGACCACTGTGTGGATATCCCACGGCTCAGGGTCTTGGTGTGCGAGTTCAGTGAGCGTGCTGACCTTCTCGATGAGTTCCATACTGTCGGTGAGTAGCCGGCTGGCCGTAGACAGGTGATCGCGCGCGTCCGCCGGGAGATTGTACGCTTCGGCTAACTCTTGGTAGCCTTCTGCGGCGTGGATCTTGTTTTTGACATCGTGACGCAAAAGCGAGTGGAGAAACGTCTCGTGGTTTTCTAGTCGTTTACGCTGAGTGATATCTTTCGAGATCACCACCACACCGAGCGGCTCGTCGGTATCGGGATCGAACACGGGACTGTAGGTTCGGTACGACCAACTGTCTTTTGTCTCAAAAGCGTACTCTTCGGTGATCGCCTCGTGGCGTTCGATGGCCTCTTGGAGAATATCGGAGAGATGCTCGCCGTCTTGGGAGGTGTGAATCGAACTGTAGGGCCGGCCAACGACTGCTGTTTGGTTGGCCGTCTGTATTTTGTCGTCGACAACCAGCCGCGAGAGGTGTTCGGCGTTCGCAAACACGTACGCACCATCAGTGTCCAGCATATATATCGAGTCATCAGAAGCTTCGACTGCAGTGGCATACTGCTGGAGGCTGGTTTTCGCCCGTGCGTGTTCGATTTCTTGGACGACTGCATCAGCCAACACAGCATACTGCGCGGTTGGATCGCCGCCTTTCTGGAGATACCGATCCGCACCGAGCGCCAGTGCTTCGCTGGCAACTGCTTCTCTGGGCTCACCTGTGAAAATAATCACCGGAATCTCACTGATCTCGCGAATTTCCTCGAGTAGTTCCAATCCACTTGCCTCCGGCATCTGATAATCCGTGATCACCGCGTCGTACCCACCGTTTGTGATCGCCGCAATCGCTTCGGTTGGGTCGGTCATCGTCTCGACAGTCAACCGGTCGTCGGCGTCCCGCAGAAACTGCACAGAAAGATCTAACAGCGCAGGATCATCATCCACGTGGAGAATCCGAAACTCATCGCGAGAACAACTCATTCTCTGTCATGTACGACACAGTTCGGCTATGTAAACGTTGCTGAAATATATCACCCAAAGAGAACGCCGCTACTGTCGTACATGCATCATTTACTGTCCGATTCGGTCACAATTATATGCGTGAACTTCTCGGGACACATATGGACGCTCGAGAGACGTGGGCAACGCGCATTGGATTCATTCTCGCCGCAGTTGGCAGCGCGGTGGGGCTTGGTAATATCTGGCGGTTCCCGTTTTTGACGGGCGAATCCGGCGGGGCAGCGTTCCTCGTAGTGTATCTCTGTCTCGTACTGTTGATCGGGATTCCCGTGTTGCTCGTCGAGTTCGTCATCGGCCGACGCTCGAACCGCAATCCGATCGGTGCGTTTGACGAACTCAACCACTCTCAGTGGAAAATCGCCGGCGTCGTCGGTGCGGTTGCAGGCTTCATCATTCTATCGTACTACAGTGTTGTCGGTGGCTGGGCGATTCAGTATATGCTCGCCGGGCTCACCGACGGCTACGTTGCGGGCGAGGGTGCTGAGGCGTTCTTTGCGGAGACGGCCTCCGGAACGGGGGCTATTGTGTTTCACGCCGTGTTTATGACGCTTGTTGGCGGCATCGTCGCACTCGGCGTCCGCAACGGGCTTGAAAAGGCCGCCACAGTGATGGTTCCGAGTGTCGTCGTGCTGTTGGTCGGGCTGGCACTCTATGGCTCGACACTGAGCGGGGCGAGCGAGGCCTATCAGTACTATCTGTATCCCGATACGTCGACGCTACTGTCGGATGCTATCTCGGTGCTGCCCGCGGCGGCGGGCCAGGCGTTTTTTACCCTTTCGTTGGGGATGGGTGTGATGATCACCTACGCCTCATATGTGGGTGAAGACCGCAGTTTGCTGTCTGATACGGGCTTGATCGTCGGAATTGATACGGCAATTGCGATTTTGGCCGGTCTCGTGGTGTTTCCGTTCCTCTTTACCCAAGGCATCGCCCCCGGCGACGGCGGTCCAGGATCGATTTTCGTCAGTCTCGCCGGTGCGTTCGCTGAACTCCCAGCCGGGAATCTCATCGGGACGGTGTTCTTTTTCATGCTGCTTTTGGCCGCGCTGTCGAGTGCGTTCAGTATATTCGAGGTCGTCGTCTCGTTCGTGATCGACCGCTTCGACATTGAGCGCGCACCCGCTTCGGTTGGCCTTGCAGTCATCATTTTCATCCTGGGGATTCCAACCGCACTCGATCTCACGTATCTTGAGCTCTATGACATGTTTGCCAATGAAATCCTGCTCATTCTCGGTGGACTGCTAATGTCGCTGTTTATCGGTTGGGTATACGCTGATAATGCACTCGAGGAGATTCAAAAGGGGCGCTCGGCCAGTTGGTTCGGCGACTTCTGGCTTACAGCAGTGCGGTATTTCGTTCCGCCAGTGTTGCTGATTACGCTCGCGTTGGCGGTTGTCGGATACTACGAGTTCCTGCAGTCGACGTTCTTCTAAACCTGCAGACAGGTTTCTTAGGCTTCACCGTAGACGGGCACCGCTGCGCCACTGGTGACATCGGCGGCATCCGAACAGAGGAACTGCATGACGCGAGCGACCTGCGAGGGCTTGACCCATTCGTCGGAGGGGCTCATCATCTCGCGGTTCATCGGCGTATCCAACACACTCGGAAGTACGCAGTTGGCCCGCACCGTACCCAGGTTCTCTTTGGCAATCGTCTCTGTTAGGATTTTGACACTGGCTTTGGTCGACCGATAGATACCGTCGCCTTCGCCGCCTTCGAGGCCTGAACGCGCCGAGACGCTCACGATAGCGCCCTCGGTTTCTTGCAGTTCGGGCAGTGCGTGTTTCGAGGCCAAAAACATGGTTTTGAGGTTGACATCAAACAGCATCTCAAAGACGCCAACGTCGGTTTCTTCTATTGGATCGCCGCCGCGCCAAGTGCCTGCGATATTCAACAGGAAATCGACCCGGCCGTGGTCGTCGACGATTTGCTGAATTGTTGATTCGACAGCTGACTCGTCGGTGAAATCAGCCTGATAGAAGCTGAGTCCCGCTTGGGGCTCGAGCAACGAATCGTCGCTGTTGATATCGACGATATCGCAGGCTGCAACGGTGGCTCCTGTCTCGAGGAACGTTTCGACAACGGCACTCCCGAGCGCACCGCAACTCCCAGTGACGACTGCGACCTGGTCGGTGAAATCAAACGTAGCTGTCATATACCGGTCGACGGCGGCTCACAGCATAAATCGATTGGAACCGCCCGCTAATCCAGCACTACAGCTCTCAGAGTTGTTCAGTTCTCAAGCGTTGCCATACAAAACAGCGGCTACAGGTTTTGTATATCACTCTACGCGCTGGGAGCTGAAAGCAAGCAATGCAACCCTGTCACTCGAAGCCCTCAGCGTTGGGTGGTTCACCTCTGATCTCATTTTGTCAGGTTATTTAAATTACTTGCGAGTTGTTCACTCAATTTTGAAACAGAGTAAATTTATAATACCCCGGCCTGTATCGGTAGGTGATGCCCGAACACTGCCGGATTGAGCAGCTGATCCTCGCCGAAATTAAAACAGCCGACAATCCTGTCCACAAGACGTACATCCGCCGTGCACTGGACTACGAATTCGACGTGCGGATTTCATATCTGATCATAGACAGCTTCCTCGAGGGACTCTGCGAGGACGGATACCTGACGACTTCCCGCGATAACCACTACAAAATCGCAGGATATACAGAACCAACAAAAAGCCCAGTGGTTGCCTAACTCGGATAAGGCGGTCTCCCTCCAAACGCTCCGAGAGAAGCTAAACAACAGAACAGTCATTGCCAAAGACGGTGCTGTGGCTGTTTGTTTCTACTTTGGACAGGCTCGACGCTCTACGACATCATACGGTGCTACGAGCGTTGTGGTGATCCGAACCGTATCGAACTGCTTTTCGGCTCACCGAAACAACCCGGAACCCCTCGCTCTGAGTGGCCGGAGACTCCGCCGCGAAAGATGCTGATCACCGAAGTCGAAAGCCACACGAGGTTTGGCCCAAACACACAACTATGAGTACTGCAGAGAAGGCCCGCGCGGTCAGCGTCACTGTCGATGCCAGCCCTGAGGGCATCCAGAAGTACACCGCTCGCATCACCTGCAATGATGGCGAAATCGCTGCCGTCGAAGCAGGCGTACTCGAGCAGTTCTTTGAGGTCGCCGAGGGTGGTGCGGGCTCGCAGTTCGTCCGGGCTCGAGCCGTCGATATGGTCGGCGAGGCCCGCCATATCGAAGAACCAGCCGCACTGTTCGAAGTCCAGTTCGCCCAGCCGGTCGATCCACAGTCGATCCGGCTGCATTTCGAGACGATCATCGACCATACCGGCGAGACAGTGCCGGGCGAATCACTCCGGTTCGATGCCATTGCCTAGGGGCATCGAACTCCTTTTGAGACATCGAGCGAAACACCGGCTATGAAGCTACTCGTCGTCGGCGCTGGCGAAATGGGTCGGTGGGTCGCCGACACCGTCGAAGCCGACGTTGCGTTTTGCGATGCCGACTCCGCAGTGGCCGCCGATGCTGCGGCCGCCCGTCAGGCCCGGCGCGTCCCGCCAGCCACCGACGAGTCGTTCGATGTCGTCTGTCTGGCCGTCCCGATGTCGGCCATCCCCGAGGCTGTCGAAACTTACGCGCCGTGTGCCACCGCGGCGATGTTCGATGTGTCCGGCGTGATGGCTGACCCGCTTGCGGCGATGGCTGACCACGCCAGTAGCCTCGAGCGGGCGAGTTTCCATCCTCTGTTTGCCCCGCCACGAGTGCCCGGTAATGTCGCGGTTGTCACCGCCAACGATGGGCCACGACTCGAGGCAATCTGCGAGGCAATGCGGGAGGCCGGAAACACTGTCTTCGAGACGACACCTGCCGAACACGACCGGGCGATGGAGACTGTGCAGGCTAGCGCACATACAGCGGTGTTGGCCTACGCGCTGGCTGCCGAGTCTGTCCGCGAAGAGTTTGCGACGCCTGTTTCGGCACAACTCGAAGACGTTGCGGCCACTGTCACTGAGGGCGACCCAGGAGTCTATGCCGAAATCCAATCGACGTTCGACGGCGCAAAGCCAGTCGCCGAAGCCGCCGAACGGATCGCCACGGCTGACGACGAGACGTTTGCTGAGTTGTACGAACAGGCCAAAACGAACATGGACGCCAACAGCCGGGAGCGACACCAGTGATCGACCGCGAGGCGGTTCGGTCGAACGCCAACTATTTGCGAGAAGTCCGACCCATCGATCCCGAAGAAATCTGCGAATACATCGAGGGCCAACCACACCCAGCGGTCGTCAAACAGACACTCCGGGAGGAGGCCTTTAGCCTTGAGCTCGTCGAACGGGCCGACGGTACGTTTGTCCCGGTCGAAAAACGCCCGCTCGAGCAGCGAAACTGGAACCCCAAGACGTTTCCCGACACCTACAGCTTCGCACTCGAAGATCAGTTGGTGGGACGCTATGGGGCCAACTGGCACCGCGGCGAGTCGGGACGCAAACTGCGTGAATCAATCTCCCAACTGAAAGAAGACTACTTCGCCGGCGCGCCAGTCGAATACGACGAGACCGCAGCCCTGGGGTATGCGATCTATCATCTACCCGATTACTATGCCACAATGGGATATGTGCTAGATTCGCTTGCCGAAGGCGGGCTTTTGGGCCGAACCCTGCGCGTGTTGGATGTCGGTGCGGGCTCCGGTGGCCCTGGGCTTGGTTTACACGATTATCTGTACGGCATGCCCGAAACCGACGATTTCGATCCCGAAGCCGCACTCGTCGAGTATCACGCTATCGAGCCCAGTGCCTCCGCAGACGTCCTCGAGGCGATGCTAGACGAGACCGTCCGGAACTTCCGGCCGACGATTCACCAAACTACTGTCGAGTCGTATCTCGCCGCCGAACCAACCGAGCCGTTCGATCTGATCTGTTTCGGTAACGTGCTCAACGAACTCGAGGATCCAGTTTCTGTGGTCACCGAAAGTCTCGAGTTGCTCGCAGACGACGGGACGATTCTCGCACTCGAGCCTGCGGATCTCGAGACCGCCACCGGACTCCGAACAATCGAACGCGCAGTCGCCCCGCCCGAAAGCGAGGTGACGATCTACGCGCCGACGCTTCGGCTGTGGGAGGCGAAAACCCCCGACGACCGCGGGTGGTCGTTTGACCTTCGAGAGGATCTCGCGGTGCCGCCGTTCCAAAAACGGCTTGATAATGGCCACTCGGCCGACGAGGACGATACAGAACCCGGGACGTTCATCAACGTCGACGTTCAGTTCGCCTACAGTCTCCTGCGGATTGACGGCGAACGGCGGTATCCGTTTCGGGCGACTCGAGCGCGGTACGCACCCATGGAATCGATGGGCGAACACGTTACCGAACGCATCAACTTGCTAGCAGTGAAACTCAGCCACAACCTGAGTGAGGGGGGAAACTCGCTGTTTTTGATCGGCGATGGCAGCCAACAGACTGACCACTACGCTGTGCTCACCAAGGAGTCGGGGCTCAACCGGGATCTGGCCGACGCACCTTATGGAGCCGTCTTAGCGTTCGAGAACGTCCTCGTGTTGTGGAACGACGACAACGAGGCGTACAACCTGGTCGTCGATAGCGAAACGGTCGTTGAGTCGCTGTCCGGCCACTGAGAGTGCAGTTGGATGCTGACAACGGCGAGTCGACCTTTCGTCCAAGCAGTTGTTCGTGTCTGAATAGTATACAAACCTGAGGCGTGGCTCCGCAGGGTCTTAGCCGCTGGCGACCTTAGTGTCGGTATGTCCACAGCGAATGCAACGTTCGGCGGCGGCTGTTTTTGGTGTATCGAAGCCCCATTCAAAGAGTTAGCAGGCGTTGACAGCGTCACCTCGGGGTATGCCGGCGGCGACACACCTAACCCGAGTTATCGTGCGGTCTGTTCGGGCACCACGGGCCACGCCGAGGTCGTCCAAATCGAGTACAATCCCGAGGAAGTCAGCTACGTCGAGCTTCTGGAGGTCTTTGTTACGGTTCACGATCCAACCCAACGCAACCGCCAGGGCCCGGATGTCGGCACACAGTATCGGTCGATTATTCTGACCCACGATGACGACCAGTACGAGCAGGCTGCGGCGTTCATTCAGGAACTCAAAAGCGAAGGCGTCTATGACGACGAAATCGTCACCGAAATAGAGCCCTTGGAGACGTTTTATGAGGCCGAAGCCAAACATCAAGACTTCTATGAGCGTAATCCGACTCAGGCGTACTGTTCGTTCCACATCCCGCCGAAACTCGAGAAGGTTCGCAAGAAATTCAGCGATCGGCTCAAAGACCAGCCCGTCCACTAATCAGGGTGGGAGCCAAGAAAAAAGACCAAGAGTTTTGAGTAGGATCGTCAACACAGCGACGTGAGGCTGACGACGCTATTTATCGGCCAGATGCAAACCCTGTGGGGGGTACTCTGGAACGACGGACGAGGCTAGGTCTTGCTGGCCGTCTCGCTGGGGTGGGCCGGAACAATCGGGACGCGAATCGTCTATCCGGCACTGCTTCCCGAAATGCGCCTCGAGTTCGAGTTCGGCTATGCGACTGCCGGCGTACTCGTTGGGCTGCTGTGGGCGGCCTACGGCGCACTCCAGTTTCCCGGCGGGCTACTTGCTGATACGACATCTCACAGAGTGGCACTTGTCGTGGGGACGGTGGTGACTGCGAGCGGACTCGTAGCCATCGTGTTTTCACCCGTCTTTGGCCTTTTCGTTGCTGCAACTGTCGGGATGGGTGCGGGAACTGGGCTCTACGGTCCAAGCCGGGTTGCGGTGCTTTCGAACGTGTATGCCGACCACGAGTCCACCGCAATCGGGGTGAGCCAGGCGGCCGGAAACGTCGGCAACACCGTTTTCCCACTTCTTGCAGGGAGCCTCAGTGCCTACGTGGGCTGGCGTGCTGGGTTTGGATACCTCGCTCCGTTGTTGGCAGTCGTCGCCGTCGCCCTCTGGGTGAGTGTCCCGGTCGACGCCGCACGGACGGACTCTTCGCAGTCAGTCAGGACGCTCCTGAAGTCAGCTTGGGGTGCACTCATGACACGCCCGGTGTACTCCGGAACCGGGCTGTTGCTGCTGATTATGTTCGTCTATCAGAGTCTCACAGGATTTCTGCCGATCTATCTCGTCGACGAAACAGGAGTGTCAACTGTGGGCGCAGCGACGCTGTACAGTGGGTTTTTCGCGGCTGCAGTCGGTATGCAACTCGGTGCTGGTGTGCTGGCAGATCGGTTCGGTATACAGCATGTTGTCGCCGGCTTCGCCGCAGCAAGCATCCCCGGATTCGTTCTTTTGTTGGTCGCCGACAGTCTGGCTGCCACGATTCTCGCAGTCATCAGTGTGAGCTGTCTGTTGGGCTGTTTTCCGCCGGCGCACGCCTATACGGTCGGCGTCGTTCCATCGTCCGTCCAAGGAACGGGATACGGAGCGATTCGAACCGTCTACATCGGATGTGGCGCCGCAGGCCCGGTTCTGACCGGCTTCATCATTGATTACGGCTCGTTCGTCTGGGCGATGGCGGCACTTGGTGTCACCGTCAGTGGGATCGTTCTGCTTGGATGGCTGCTTCCGGCTCGCCACTAACTGGCGGAGCCAACGTGCATGCCGCTCACTGATCGGTCGCCCTGCTTGTGGTCGATTTCTTGCTTGCCAGTCGACGAACCGCCGGCAGTGCGACTACGGCGATGGCGATCTCGAGGCCGCCAACAACGAGAAACGCCGTCAGGTAGTCAGTTGCAGAGCCGACCACGCCGCCGATGACGAACCCGGACAGAAAACCTAGACTCCCGAAAACGTTGAACCCACCCATCGCCACCCCGCGTTCGCGTGGCTCGACCAGATCAGTCACCAGCGCCATTGTCGCCGGCGCGACGAACGCTCCCGCGATGCCGACGACAACCATCATCCCCATCGCAACCTCAACGCGCCAGGCGAGGCCGACCCCAACAATCGCCAGCCCGTAACCAATCGAACCGCCGACAATCGGCACGAACCGCCCGATCCGATCCGACAGTGAGCCAAGCGGATACTGCAACAGCGCAAACGGCAGAAAAAACAGTGCCAGCGCGATGCCGACGCCCGCCGCATCAAGGCCGAACACCTCGCCGAAATAAAAGACACCAACCAGCGAAAAAAACCCAGCCGTGAGGCGGTCGACGAAGCCAAAGGCGTAGGGAACTCCGAGAGCTGGCCGCGAGCGGAGCGTGTTGACGGCCTGGCCGACGCCACGGCTTGGTCGGGTGGTCGGCGGCGTGGGTGTTTCCTCGAGCGTCCCCGCGAACAGCCCGCCGGCCGCGAGTACTGCGGCTCCCGCATAGATGGGCCCGAAGGGATCGATCATCGCAAGCTGGCCGCCGACAACCGACCCAAGTGCGGCTCCAAGCCCGATGGCGATTCCAGCCGCACCCATGTTGCGACCGTTGCCGCCCGAAAGATCCATCAGCATCGTGATCGCCAGCGAAAACGCCCCGATGCTGAACGCACCACCCACAGCCCGAACGACGAGTGCGCCGCTGAATCCGACACCGAGTGCCGGCAACAGGCTCAAAAGCAGGTAGCTGGCCGCACCGCCCAGCGCGCCGACAACAACCAGCGCCGTCCGCCGACCGAGCGCGTCGCTGACTGCCCCCCAGAGGACAGCAAATGCAACGAATGCTCCAAACTCTGCGAGCAGAAACCACATACCGGCTTGCAGTTCACCCGGAGCGCCGAGCACAACAAGCAGGCCATCGAGCCCTGGATACACCAACACCTGCGAGACGAGCACTGCCCAGACGACAACCGCAAGCCGAAGACGCCGCTGGCTGAGTGCTCGTCGCATGAATGGCCCTTGGAGTCGACGGGAATTATGTTTGTGCCTTCTGGTATGCCGTTACTCGAGGGTAATCTGCTGGGTGTCGAAAAACACCGTTTCGTATCCCTCGTGGCGGACGACCTGGGTTGGCGTCGAAATGTCGACGGTCACATCTTCGCTCCCGTCGATTCCGGGCGCTGGCACGCCGTAGTGAAAGCCGATCTCAGGGTCGAGTCCTGCCTCGAGCGATTCGCTGAGTACGGCCTCGTCGGGATCGACAACACTGATCTCTCGTGGCTCGGTCGGTGATTGGGCGTCGACGAGCGGTTCGTCTTCGTCGTCGGCCTCGAGGTCATCGAGATCTTCGGGGACAACATCGATCTCGAGTGTCTCGTCGGCCGATCCGACGTGTGCTGAGAGTCCCATCTCCGGGATCAAAAGATCGTTGTACCTGGTGGCGGCAGTCACAGCAAGATACGGCTCCTCACCGAAGCGCTCGTCGTCGAAGAGGGCCACCCGGTACCGAATGTCGTCGAGCAACGCTTCGCCCATCGGCTCGCCGCCTGCTTCCTCGAGGTCGTAGGCGAAGCCCAGCGGCATCTCGTGGTGCATGTCGTGGCCATCGTGATCCATCTCATCGTGGCCTTCCATCCCCATCGGCTCGACGGCTCCGCGCTGGCCCTGACGGTCATCGTAGATTTCGAACTCGAGGTCGTTGCGCTCGGTTTCGCTGTACTCGAGTTCCATCGAAATCGTCTCTGCATCGCCGAAGCGCCCTTCGAACTCACCAAAGCGGTTGATGTCAATACCACCGACAGTTACCTCGACAGTGTAGGTGTCGTCACCCTCGAGATGGTAGTTATCACCGTAGTGAAAGCCCATCCGCTGGGACAACATGGGATAGATCGTCTCGCGTTCGTCGACGCCGTCGCCGCCGGTGATGGCGACTTCGAGGCTCGAGACAGGCAAGACGACCTCGGTTTCGGCGTCCCAGACACCCACCATGATGTGGATCGCATCGTTAGGGCCAACTTCGAACTTTTCTGTGCCGTAACCGTCTTCGGTCGAGGTAACCTGCCAAAATCGATGCGGGAAGGTATACATCAGATGCACAGCGAGTCCGTCGCTTGTTTCGGCAACCTCTCCGTGATACATCTCCTCGGTGTGGGTCGGCCAATAAATCGCGTTGGGCCGTGGATCAACCAGTGGTGGCTCGCGGCCGTAGTCTGCTCCCTCGAGCGACTGGAAGGCCTCGACACAGCCTGCTGCGGCGGTCGAGATTCCGAGTGTCGTTGCGGCTAGAAACTGCCGTCTGTCCATACGCACCTAACGTGTCTCAACAGTATACCGATTCTGGTTCGAGCCCGGTTGCGTCTCCCCGGCGGCTGTACGCACGGTTAGTTCCTTGGCGTTTACTAAACTACAAACAACAACCATTGGAGTTATTCGCGACTGGAATGGAAACAATCATAGCCAGAACCCCTTACTACTAGCTAATGTCGGGTCGAATCTACAGTCTCGATTCGATGCGGATCATTGCGATGGTCTTCGTAGTGATTATTCATACAGATCCGTTTGTAGGAATAGGCGTCTACGGAAATCTGCTCAATTTTACTTTGGAGACGGCCGCGCGGTTTGCCGTGCCGTTTTTCTTTATGACGTCGGGATACTTTCTGGCGCTCAAGTTCGCTCGCAGTGATCCGGGTGCGTACTATCTCAACCGAGTGGCGAAGATTAGCTCGATCTACATTTTTGGGCTGTTGTTGACGTTTCCGGTCTTTTTGACGGGGACAGCCGTTCAGGCACGCCTCAACGGTGAGTCTGTAGTCTACACGCTGGGAGCCATGACTGCAGAGGCGATCGAGCCCGCCGAGTTATTTTATTATGGAACGTCCGTCTCGGAGATTCTGTGGTTTTTGCCTGCACTCATTTTCGCCTACACCCTGATTTATGCGTTCGTCCGGGTTGAGAAAGCCAGCTACATTCTTCCGGTGGCAATTGGCTTTCACATCATCGGACTGTTGGGTGCGAGCTACACCATGTTCATCGATATCCCGTTCCGAATCCGTGATGGGCTCTTTTTCGGCTTCTTCTATACTACGCTTGGCTATGCAGTCTACAGCTACGACTGGCAGCCATCAGTCAAGCACAGTCGCCGATATCTCGCCGCAACCGTGGTGTGTGTGGTGTTCCACTTCGCCGAACGGTACGCTCTGGGGTATCTGTTAACCGGCGAGACGTTCGCCGATGGCGTCTACTCACCAAGCTATACGATTGGAACCGCGCTGGTGACACTGACGCTGTTTTTGTTCTTGCTCTCACGGCCGAATCTCACGGCCGACACCTCACTGCCCTCGTGGGGTATCTACGCGGTCGGTGTCTACGTTGTCCACCCCTCGGTGCTGTACGTGTTGAATGGCGCTGGCGAAGGGCTCACCATAGCCGGCATTGTGGTCGCAGAGACGCTCTGGTGGCATCTGTTTTTGACACCCGCGGTCTTTTTCGGTTCGCTTGGGCTGTACATGCTGGCAGAAAGACTCGAGATAATCGAGATCCGTGGCAGTCATCTGCCCTCACTGGCTCGCCTGCGGAATCGACCCCCTGGCTGACCTCTTTGTCTACGCAGTGAGCATCGGTGGCTATTTTTCCCAGCTGTCCATTTGTGGATATATCGACGACACCTCTGTGCTCACAAGTCGACGCCGTCTGCTGGCTAGTACAGCCACAGCAGTCGGTCTCGGTGGAATTGGCATCGTCGGCTACCGCCAATGGTCGGCGACCAACGGCGACGGCGATGGGTTTCCAGTGATCACAACCCGTGATCAACTCGGGTGGTTCACTGACAGCGAGGATCTACACGCCACCCGTGAGGGCAACTGGGAGCTGGAGGGTGCTGACGAACTGTTCGTTTTTATACACGGCTGGGGGCCCGACGACAGTGGCGCACGCAACCAGGCCGAGACTGCCCAACGCGCAGTTGATGAGGTTCGGCCTGCGCCGGTGGTTGCTTTTAGCTGGGACGGCCAAGGTCGCTGGCAGACCGTTACCGACAACGCTGATACGAACGCACACCCGCTGGCCGAGTGGCTCGTTGAGTGGGCCGACGAGGACGGCAGACCAGTTCATCTCATCGGCTACTCATTAGGTGCGCGCGTCGCCTGCGAAACCGTCGCCGTACTCGCCGACACCGGAACGCTCGAAGCTGTCTCATCGGTGTCGCTGCTGGGGGCTGCAATCGCCGCCGACACAGTCACCACGGACGGTCGCTACGGCGAAGCAATTGGGATATTTAGCGGTCCGGTCACGAGTTTCTTTAGTGAAAACGACCGAGTGTTGGCTGATCTGTTCGACGAGCCACCGGCGCTCGGCCAGCAGGGTGCAGACCGATCAACAGCGCTTGCCGATGGTTTCGAAGAGGTCGATGTGACTGATTCAATTCCCGACCACCACACCTACTATCGTCCGGATGTCGGCTGTTTTCCCGAGGTCATCGAGGCGATCGACGAGGAATAAAAACCGACCGGTAGCCCTATCAGAACCCCTAATGAGTTCGAAACCCAACAGTGGACATGGAGCGATTCGGGACTACGCTATCGCGGCGTGAACTCTGTAAGGCGGCACTGGCTGCTGGCGGTATAACTGCGCTGTCGGCCTGTCTGGAGGCATTCGACGACGAACCCATCCCGCAAGGCGGCGATCAATCGCTTCCAGCTCGGCAGTTTGCGTGGAACGAGTCGCTCGAGCGCGACGAACACGACAACGTCGTCCTCCCGGAACATCACCTGTTTTTGTATCTCGACTACGCTGGAGAGGCACTCGACGATGACGGCATACCGACCGAACGTGACCGCGAAACCCTCGAGGAAGGCCTCGAGACGATCGAACGCGCCTACGAGTGGTCTAATCGTGGTGTCGTCTTCGATGTGGCCTACTCGCCGGCGTACTTCGAGCGGTTCGATGAGTCGCTTCCGGACTCACTCGACCTGCCGGCACCGCGGTCGCTATGGGGCGTCGAGAACGAAGCCCTCGACGAACAGGACGTGCTGTTGCATCTGGCTTCCGATCGGGCTGACGCCCTACTTGCCATCGAAGAGACGCTGTTTGCGGGCGGCGAGCTGCTCAACGAGGTCGAAGTCGAAGGCCAGCTCGGTGACGTCCTCGAGATCGCAGACCGCCGAACTGGTTTTATTGGCCCTGGCCTCCCGGCCGAAAAACAAGGGGATGTAAGCGGGATTCCGGACGACGGACCTGTCCCCGAGGAGTCTCCGCTTTTCATGGGATTCAAAGCCGGCTTTGCGGGCAATCAGGCGACCCAGGAGTACGTCACAATCGAACAAGAACCGTTTGCCGAGGGAACCACTAAACAGGTCTCGACAGTCCGACAGTCGCTTGATAAGTGGTTCGACGAAAACGACCACGACCGGATGGTCCAGCGCATGTTCAGCCCGCTGGTTGCTGACCAAGAGGCTGTCGAGGGGGTTGGTGAAAACCTCGGAGACCACAACGGCATCACCGAAGAGATCTACGAACAGATACAACAGACAGCCCAATCGCGTGGGCTTGTCGGCCATGCTGAAAAGGCTGCTCGAGCCAACCGAGACGAGGACGGAAACGTGTTGTTGCTCCGTCGGCACGTCGAATCAACCGACAACGACCGGGCAAGCCTGCATTTTGCGACCCTTCAGCGGGAGATCAGCGACTTCGTGGCAGTCCGCGAAGCGATGAATGGCAGCGATCTCACGAGTGGCACCGCTGTTCAGGATCGGGTCAATAATGGAATTTTGCGGTATCTGTTCACCGAAAGCCGAGGGAATTTCCTGGTGCCGCCGCGGTCGCTGCGGGCGTTTCCGACGCCAACCGGCGAGTAGCGAGTAGTTTACCGGGCGTTTTCGATTGCGGCTTCGACATCCTCATAGCTGGCTTCGACTTCCTGGCTGTCGACAAAGACCGTAGGAGTGACGGGAATCTCGCGTTGTTGGCCCTCCTCGAAGTTGGATGCGAGCACCTCGCTGTAGGTTTCGTTGGCAGCATCACTCAGAACTGCACAAGGGTCGGCACCGACATCCTCCGCAAGATCTCCGATGAGTTGCCAACTGTGGTCATCGAAGTTCTCATACGTGACAATGTTGAACTCGAAGAAGGTCTCATCGTCGTATTCGTCCTGAATATGTCGGGCCGCGTTGGCGAGTGGCACAGACCAGTTGCTGGCTGGAATCGGAAAGTCGTAGTGTTCGAACTGCACCTCGTCACTGTAATCTCCTTTGAGGTCGGCTAACGGCCCGAGTGCGAAATCACGACAGCCCGGACAGCCGAAATCTTCGAACACATCGACAGTGATTTCGGCGTCGTCGGGGCCAACTCGAGGTTGTGGGAGTTCACTGACTGGCTCGCTGTCAGCGATCTCACACTCGTGAGAGGTTTCGGCGGCTGCTGACTCGTCGCTGTCATCGTCATCGTTGCCGTTGCCGAGACAACCTGCAAGCCCAGCTGTGCCGACTGCTATCGCACCACTCGCGAGATACGCACGTCGCGTTTGTTTCATACACCAACGTAGCAGGCTGGATATATAGGTTCGTTGTCCGAGAGGTCTGACCAACGACAGGACTATGACGGTTCTCGACAGATACCACTGTATGCCCACGGTTACCTTTCGCGGTCAAGAAATCGAATGTAAGGAAGGCGAAACCCTCCGCAATGTGCTCAAACGCGCTGGGTTAACCCCACACAATGGCAAATCCAAGACGTTCAACTGTCAGGGCTTTGCCTCCTGTGGCACCTGTGCGGTCGCCGTCGACGGCGAGGTCAACGAAAAAGGCCTTCGGGAGAAAGGCCGACTGATTGTCCCGCCACACCATCCGAACTACAATCTGCGATTGTCGTGTCAGACGAAAGTCCTGGGCGACGTGCGGGTCGAAAAATATCCCGGGATGTGGGGCACCCAAATCGCAGAAGGACCGTTAGGGCCAC
>LFFM01000675.1_pt1 | contig 23960 bp, 19 predicted proteins | sample 643131 | NCBI WGS metagenome assembly LFFM01 (sample SAMN03777445, study PRJNA286221) | soda lake metagenome | biome: soda lake; feature: Kulunda steppe; material: water; isolation source: sample Tc-Br brine of Tanatar trona crystallizer | place: Russia: Kulunda steppe | collected 2011-07
CGTAGACCGGCAAATATCCCAACGCTTGCGGTGCGGTTCGGGAAGCCCCGTCGTCGTCGGGCTTTGCCCGACTGCTTGCGGGATCTCCGATCCCGCTCCGTTCACGACGGGGAGGAGGTCACGGGACACCGCCGGACCGGGAGGGATATGTGGCAGGGCGGACAATCACGGGTATGAACGACGGAGCGTCCGCTGGCTGGTTCGCCGGCACCGACATCTCGGATCCGGATACCGCCGCCGAGCGGATCCGGGCCGACGGGACCACGACGCCGGAAGAGTGGCCAGCGCTCGCGGTCGAATTGGGGGCAGTATCGGATGAGGAGGCGTATTACGACGCGCTCAGAGCGGCGACGCTTCGGGCCGCCGGCGACGCCGTAACCGAGCGCGAGCGGGCCGACGATCGACAACTGATCCACGCCGTTCGGTCGATGGATGACTGCGACAGGGTGGCCAACGAGCTTGCCGAGCGGCTCACCGAGTGGGCTGGGAGCCTCGATGACGACGCTGGATCCGGTGTGGAGTACGCACGCCGGATCGTCGCCGCCGACGCTGCTCACGAGCCCCGGCTCGTCTCACTCGCCGAGCGGATCGTCGATCTTACCGACGAGGCCGAGGAACTGCGAACCTTCATCGAGCGCCGTGCGCCGGATGTCGCGCCCAACCTCACTGCGCTTGCCGGCCCGGTGCTCGCTGCCAGATTGCTCTCGCTGGCCGGTGATCTGGAGTCGCTGGCGAAACAGCCCAGCGGCACTGTGCAGGTCCTCGGCGCGGAAGACGCGCTGTTCGCGCATCTCCGGGGGCACGGCACCTCGCCCAAACACGGCGTCATCTTCACCCACGAGTACGTCCGCGGCACGGAGCCCGATGAGCGGGGCTCGGCTGCGCGCGCCCTGGCCGGGAAGCTTTCGATCGCCGCCCGGATCGATTACTACTCCGGCGAATACAACCCCGAGCTGGAGGCCGAACTCGACCGGCGGATCGAGCGGATCCGCACGCGGGGTGAGGAATGAGCCTCCCAACGAGCGTCACACGACGCGAGTTCGATGGCGAGGACCGCCTCGCCACCCGCGGCCAGCCGGTGTACGGCGAGCCGACCGACGGCGACTGGCGGCTCTGGGACGCCCGTCGCTCGAAACTCGGTGCGATGTTCGAGTTGGGGATGGGGACGGGCCTCGAAGACGGCGATCGCGTCCTCTATCTCGGTGCTGCAAGCGGGACGACCGTAAGCCACGTCGCCGATTTTGCCGGGCCGACCTACGCCGTCGAGTTCGCCACACGACCTGCCAGAGATCTGCTCGACGTGGCCGAGAGTCGGGACCGACTGTTCCCGCTGGTGAAAGACGCACGGACGCCCGAGCGGTACGCCCACGTCGTCGAGAGCGACCTTGACGCGATCGTACAGGACGTCGCCACGAGCGGTCAGGCCCGCGTCGCCCTCGAAAATAAGCGCTTTCTCGCCGAAAACGGGCGGCTCGTTGCTGCGTTCAAAGCACGGAGCGAGGACGTCACAGCCGACCCCAGCGACGTTTTCGAGCGAGTCCTATCGACGCTGGAAAACGGATACGAGATTCTCGAAACCCAGCGCATGGAGCCGTTCCACGACGACCATCTTGCGGTCGTCGCGACGCCAAAATAGCCTAGTCGAAGTTCGTCACTGTAATCCGCTCGGCTTCGACGTCTTCTATCGTTGCGCCCCAGCCGCCGACGGTCACCACATCGTCCCCGGTATCGACACTGACGGCTGCAACGCCCGCAAACTCGGCCACCGATGGGGTCGAGCCGTCCTCCCGGTCCGTGCTCTGGAGCTCGTTTGTCGTTCGGATATCGACGAGTTCCCCGCTGATGGTGCGTGAATGACCGCTGGAGGTATCGACACCGTTGACCTCGATTTCGATGGTGGCCCCGTCCTCGAACAACGGCTTGACATCGCGCACGAAATAGCGCAGGTTGACGTAGCTCCCCGGTAGCGCTTCGCCCCGTGCGGCGTAGAGCGGTTCCCAGACATCCCACAGCGAGGTGAGGAAAAACCAGTGGAAGACGTAGGTATGGCTCCGATCGTCGACGAGCACCCCATACTGATTGATCGAGTCACTGTGTGGCGCAAAACAGGTCCGTTCCCTGTCGACGATCACGACGAACGGCGACGGCAGTGGCCGATGTCGGGCTTCCGTACACGCACCCGACAGCGCGTCTACGTCGACCACCTCTCGATCTGCAGAGTGAAGAGAGAGTTTGACCAACACGTCGTTTTCGATCGCATCGACAAGGACGGGCCTGAGTGTGTCAAACTGGTCCGGTGTGACGGCGAGTTGAACCTGGTTGTTCGCTTCCTCGATATATCGCTTGGCGCTGTCGATTACTGTCTCGAAGCGCGATACGATACTCACCTTGCTCTGGCCCATCTCCGGCTGGCTCCAGCGCTTCTCGATTTCGCCGGCGGCGCTCTCGAACCTGGATGCCCGTGCGCGCAGATCATCGAGGACTTCGCTGGGGTCGTGGGCCCGAGCGTGGAGGCTGTCCTGTTCGTATGTTTCGATAAAGCCCTTCGATTCCAGATCCCGGAGTACGTCGTAGATACGCGGATCAGGAACCTGACTGAGATCGGCTAGGTCCGTAGCCGATGCGGAGCCGAGTTCGAGCAACGTGACGTACGCCTCGGCCTGGTATGGCGAGAGGCCGGCGTCTTGCAGTACGGTCGTCAACTCGTCTTGTTCCATTGTTAGTATCCCTCGAGCACGAGCGGGCCGTTCGACTGTGCGATAGTTGGTGGCTGCTCGTCGATTTGGGCCTCCCGTCCGCTCTCTTCGGCGTGGGTGTTCATCATACAGATAGGTACAACATTAGTTATAAAAGAGTACGGACTGCGGCAGATCCATCCTCTGTTATGCCCGTTACCGTCCGACAGCCGGCGGAGCCTCCCGGCCGACGTGGATCTCGTGGGCCTCGATATCCTCGAAGGCAGCAACGAGCCCGCCGATATCCAGCTGTTCCTCCCCCGTATCGACGGTGAGCCCCGCGACCTGTTCCGATGGATCGAACTTGACGTTCACGACTTTGCCGCTCACACTGCGTTTACGACCAGTTCCAACATCTCGCCCCTCGATCGTCGCATAGAACTCACCGCCATCGTTATTGAGGTCCTTGACACAGCGTCGAATCGACGCGTAGCGTCGGGGGAACGACCGCTCGGATCCGTTCTCTGCAAGCGTCTCGGACGCGGTCGTCCACAGCACGGTCCCGAAAAAGCCCGAGACGAGAAAGCCAAGCGCCGACCGGTTGAAGATCACGCCGTAGCGATCCCGATCGTTGTTTCGGATGGCGTCCTGTGTAGCGTACACCGAGTACTCCCAGTCGGCAACGGCGATGATTGGCGTGGTGATTCCGTGTCTGGCCCGGGCAGTCGTCGCGACATCGAGATAGGGGTACTGCTCCGGATCTGGGGCAGCGGCGGCTGGCGTAACCAGCAGGTCAATACTGACCCCGTTTGCACACTGGCGCATCAGCTGATCCTCGAACCGCTCCAGTAGTTCCGGCGTCAACGACAGTGCGAGTTCGTACTCGGCGGATTCGATAGCGTCCTCGACGTATTTGAGAATCGTCGACCGCGATTTGACCAGTGACACCGCCTCGGTATCACGAGCTGGTGCGGTGTATCGCGCGTCGAGCTCGTCGATCATCTCGTCGATCGATTCGGTGATATCCGCGAAGGCCATCGACGGATCGACTGCGGTGATCTTCATCGGTCGTGACTCCCGAAGCTCGACTAACCCCCGATCGCTGAGGCTCCGAACCGTGTCGTACACACGAGGCTGTGGGATCTCCGTGTTCTCGGCGATCTCGCTGGCGGTAAGCGTTCCCTGTTCCAGTACCGCAAGATAGGCGTCGATCTCGTACTCCCCGAGGTCGAACCGATCCCCGACACGTTCCAGCTGTCCACGCACATCATCGGAGCTCATACTACACCTGGTGTGTTCTAGCGATAAATTATTTATTATGTTCCGAGTAGCATCACGTTGTACAATCGTGTAGCTATCGCGATCACCCATCGCTTTCGGCCGCCGGAACGGTGATCCGGACGGTGGTACCGGATTCACAGCGTAGTTCGACTCTCCCACCCGATTGTGAGATGATCCAGTCGACGAGCCAGAGTCCGAGACCGCCGCTGTGGTGAAGCGGAGAGATTCGTCGTTCGCCGCTCAGGACCTGTTGTTCGTCGGTTGGGATCCCGTCTCCGTCGTCGTGAATCGTCAGCGAGACCGTATCGTCGAGTTGACGAACAGCGATAACGACATGCACCTGCGGTCCGGCGTGTTCACCGACGTTCGTCAGCAGTTCCTCGACAGCCATCGGAAAGTCCGGGTCGACAGCAGCGAACGCGGATTCCGGAAGATCGAGTGTCACGGTGGCGCCGGGATACTCGTCCTGAAAGTCAGTCACCTGCCGTTCGACGATGGTGACGATATCGACGGGCGCTCCGTGATCGGTTACACCCCTCGTCAGGAGTTTTTCGGTCATCCTCGCCCGATCACTCAGCGTCAGCAACTGCTCGCACGCCTCGGTCACCGTTTCCGCGTCACTGTTATCGTCTACCTCGAGTTGCTCCGTCCGGCCGATGACGACGTTGAGTGTGTTCCGCAGGTTGTGACGCAACAGACGATTGAGCACGAGCAGCATCTGTTCGCGTCTGTCGAGCGTTGCCGTGAGCCGATCGACGGCGTCATCGATCTCGTTCCACTCCGGACTCCCGGTAAGCGAGAGGTCGTGATCGTACTGTCGCTGTTCGATCCGTTCCAGACGTGTCAGAAGCTGCTCAGTCTGACGGATGTGGTTCCGGAAGATCCAGCCACCGAACCCAGCTACGGCGGCAAGCAGGATCACTCCTGAACCGAGCTGGACAATGGCTAGCTGTTGGATCTGCTCGGTCACCGCGGATTCCTGCTGGTCGACCGTGACGACCCAGCCAGTCGTAGGTACGGTAGCGGAGCCGCTGATCGCCTCGGCGTATGGTTCACGCTGCTCGAACAACGTCTCGCCGCTACCTGTCACTACTACCGCCGTTTCCCCGGTGGCTTCCGTGCCGACGGCGGACGCGAAAAAGGCCCCGTCTATATACAGCGCGGCATTGAGCGTTCCGACGATCTCGCCATCGTCGTGGATCGGCACGCTCAGCACGACGATCCGGTTTCCGGTCTCGGCCAGAATCGGCTCGCTAACGTATTCGTCCCCTGCAAGTGCTCTGGTGACGTACTCCCGGTCCCGGTAGTCCTGCCCGATCACGTTCTCTGACGTGTCGCCATCTTCAGTCAGGATATTGACCATCTCTCCCTCGCCGTCAACCACCGATACACCGCCGACCCCGTCGAGATCCCAGATGGTCTCCATCGCCGCCCGTTGCTCGTCCGATCCGTGATCGAGGAGCCGTGGGTCGTCCGCAGCTACGTGGAGCGTCTGCTGACTCTCTCGCAGCTGTTGGTCAAGTGTCGACGCCATCTGGTTTGCAGTGTCGTCGACATCCGCCTGCGCATCCGCTATCGCGGCCGAGCGCTGCGACTCGAAGGTCACGAACAGCACCCCCGTGATGACTAGACAGAGGAGAGCCAGACTCAGCAGGAACTTTCGACGAAGTTGCATCAGTTTCTCCGTGTACGCAAGCGACACCCAGCACTCTTGAGAATTGTGGTACTAGCTAACAACCAATGGGAGGAACCGACGGGTCGGCGGGGAGAGATCAGGGCAGCTCCGCGAGTATTTCCTCGGCATGTCCCTCGGGATCGACCCCTTCGTAGGTCGCAACGATCTCACCGGCTTCGATGACGTACGTATTCCTGAACACGCCGTCGAAGGTGTTACCGAACATCGATTTTTCGCCGTAGGAGTCGTACGCGCTCGCTACGGCGCCGTCCTCGTCCGCCAGCAACGTAATCGGCAGATCGTACTCCGCCGCGAAGTCGGCGAGATCCTCGACCGGATCGTCGCTGATCCCGATCACGTCGATTCCACGGTCGTCGAACTCATCCCACCGATCACGGAAGCCACACGCTTCCGTCGTACAACCGGGCGTGTCAGCGCGCGGGTAGAAGTAGACGACGACCCGCCCCTCGTACTCATCGAGTGTCACCGTCTCGCCGTGCTGATCGGGCAGTTCGAACGCGGGCGCAGGGTCGCCAGTCTCGAGCATACATACTGTCCGGCCGTTTGGATAAAGCGCGTTTCGGTACGGGTAGGGGCTCAGTCGATCCGCTGTGCGGCGTCCTGCTCGACCAGCGGTTCGGCATTGACCGTCGGCAGCGTCACCACGTCGTCCGCGCTCAGTTCGTACTCCCTGTCGTCGACACCGAAAATCTCGCCGACCTCCTCGGTGATTCGAACCGTCGTCCGGTCGGTATCGTCGGCTGGGGTGGTGCCGTCGTTCTCGGTCGTCGGGGTGCCTTCGTTCGGCGGGACTTCGGGAGCGTTTCCGGAGTCGGAACCCGGACTATCCCCGCCCGGAGTCGGCTCCGTCTGGCCGCTCGCTCCGTCGACCCGTGGTTCCGGAGACGCAGTGGGCTCCGTTCCGGGGTCTTCGTTCCCCATTAGATCGGCGGCGCCGACGCTGGTACTGTCGACGGTTTCGACGTGTTCCGGCGGCGCGTCCGGTGGCTGGTCCGGCGGTGCTGGCGGGGCGTCGTCGCCCGGATCAGTCGAGGGCGATTCCGGTCGGTCCGGTGGGTGCTCGACACTTCTGTCCCCTCCAGTGGCGGAACCGTCCGTATCCGCACCCGCATCCGACGCCGGACTCGCCTCTCCGGCGAGGATATCGAGGACGTGGTTTTTGTTGTCCTCGATCCGATCGACGAGGTCGCCGAACAGTGCCGCCTCCTCGCTCGTCAGTCCCTCCTCGTCGGCCGGCATCCCGGCTGCGGCGAGGCTCGCGCGCTTGACGATCTTTCCCATCCGGCGCTCGTACACTGCCTCGACGACTTCCTCTGCAGTCTCGATCTCGTCAGTTAGCTGGCTGACTTCGGACGAAGAAAACGGATCGTCCGCGCGCTCGGCGGCGCGCTCGCGCTCGTTTTTGAGGTTAGCAATATAATCGCCGACATCCTCGTAAAACGAGTCGCGTAGATGCTGCAAGCTGTCCTTTTGCCGCTCCTTGCTCTGCACGGAGCGCAGGTCATCGAGATTCATTCTTTTTCCTTTTCGGCGTGACCGCGGGCCATCAGGTAGATGCCCACGAACTCAGGTACTGATTGTGCACCGTCCGTAATTGTAAAGCTGTCGCCGCCCAGCCGAATCTCGCCACGATCGGAGCCAGTGCCAGGCAGGGCATCCAGATCGGGGACGTCGATCCGAATTCGCTGTCCGACAAACGGCTCCGGAATGGCATCGTCGAGCGGACGAAACGAGTCCAGTGCATCGCGTTCGATCCGGGAGACGACCAGCCCGGAACCGCCGTGGAGGCTCCCCGGCAGGCGGATCAACCGGTTCGTATCGGTAGTTACCGGCTCGTCGATCGGCGCGCTCTCGGACTCGATAACCTGCTCGGTCAGCAACCGTGCAACCTGATAGAACGCCGGATGGACGTCGATATTCCCCGCCGCGATCTCGTCGTAATTGTTCCGTGCTGCGGTGAGCGCAGCCGTCGATTTGCCTTCGCCGATCCGCTCGAACTCCTGCAGTCGCTCGATAGCGTCTTCTTCCGGGAGTTCGAGCAGTTCGTCGACCAGGTCGACGAGCCGGGCGTGAACGCGGCCGCTCCAGCCGCCGTCGGTGACCAGCGACCGCTTGTGTGCCGGACTCTCGCGTCCGGCGGTCCCACCGACAGCCTCGTGCTCGATGAGGTTCTCGAACTCGACGTCGATGCCGCGGACGTAGTCGACGATCTCCCGGCGGTCGTCCCGGTCGAGCCCTCTGACGCCCTCGTCCCGTACGTGAACGTGATATCCTCGACCGCCGGAGAACACGATCGTCATGTCCTCGAAGCCGAAGTCGGACTCCAGAAACGCCAGCAGCCTGAACAGGGCGTCCTTGCAGGTTGCCAGCATCTCCTCGTAGCTGTCTTCCTCGGGCGAGACACCGGGGAGATGATCCGCGTCGAGGTCGAAGACGAGATCGGAACTCCGCCAGCCTTTCTGTTGCATGGTCCCCGCACCGGGATCGTCGTACCGCCCTGCCGAGAAGTAGACGTGGCGCGGGCGCTTGCGTGCGAGAAAATCCTCGAGCGCCCCGATATCTAGCAGCGACCGGTGCCGAACCATCGTGGTTCCGGAGCCGCTGGTCCACGGTATAAATCCCCACTCGCGCAGGTTCGCGTCCGGTGGCGGTGACACCGCTGTCCGCCGATAGTAGTCTCGAAACCGACCGCGGAGGTACGCGCGAGTGCGCTCTTCCATCGATTACAGTCGTATGCAAGCGAGGATAGTTAAGCTACCGTTTGCAGTCCGCCGTCTTCCCCGGTCGCCGATCGAGACGATACTTCGGCCGGTGGGATCGGCCATTATAAGCCGGCCTTACGACAGTTTGAATCTGTATAACTAATCAGGGCGGGTCCCTGTGGCTTTGCGATGGCCGAAGGAGGCGGATCGTCAGGGACGAACCGACGACAACTGCTCGGGATACTCGGGGCTGGGACGCTTACAGCGCTGTCGGCAGCGGTAGTCGCTACCAGTACCGCGTTCGACGATGACGAGCCGGAGGACGACGCGGAAGACGGGACAGACGCCTCCCCACCGGGGGACGACGGGGACGAGAACGAAGACGACTCTCCAGCCCTCCTTTCGGTCGACTGGGACGCTAGCTACGGTGATGGAGCGGCTGGATCGTTCACCGCGGCGAACTGGACCGACAGTGGACCCGAGTTCGCTGGTGTTCGACTCGACGAGGACGATGCAGGTGTCGGCTGGCTCGTCGAAGGGGCGGATCCGGATAGCGAAACGGTCGACCGAACGTACATCTCCGAGTCGAACCGTTCGAACCGGGAACGCGACAGGGGATATGGCGTCCACGACGCGATCGAACTCGTCCTCCCAGTCGACGACGGGAGACTGCTGGTCGGCTGGACACACGACATCTCCCCCGACAGTAAGACGCCGTGGATCAGGCGAGTGGACGGGGACGGAGAGGTCGTGTGGGACGCAGAGTACCCCCGGCCGGCGGTCGACTCCTTCCGTGAACTGTTTCTTGACGGCGTCGTCACCGACGATGGCGGGGCCATGCTCGCCGGCGTCACTCTCGGCTCCGAGTTCGTCGATATGCTACGCGGCGACGGCTGGCTCGTGAAGATCACAGCGGACGGTGAACTGGAGTGGGAGCAGACGTACAACACGGTGGAGGAGACACACACGAACTGGATCGAGGACGACCGCCACGACCGGTTCACTACGATCAGCCCCATTGAGGATGGCTATCTGCTGGCGGGTACGACGACGCTCGGTGAGAATTCGTCGGTGGCTCCCTCGGAGCCGTGGGTCGTCGCCGTCGACGAGGAGGGTGAACGGCGATGGGAGGCCTTCGAGGACCGACAAGCAGTCGAGGCTACCAATAAACGGGACCGGGTCATCCAGGACGTCGTCTCGACCGAAGACGGCGTTCTCGTGGCAGGAACTATCGGTACCCACGAGTACGACCGGCTGTTCCGCAGGAACGTTCTCCGAGGGGAGGGCTGGCTCGGATACGTCGAAGACGGGTCGTTCGAGTGGCAGCGACGGACCGGTGATATGTCGATCCGGACGATCGACCACGTGGGGAATGGCTATTACGTTCTCACGGGGCGACGGGAGGACAGTGCGTGGGTGGGGCTGGCCGATACTGACGACGGGATCGTGGACGAAATACGTCTTCACGAAGTCGACGGCGAGGTTCTCGCAACCGTCCACGACGGCGGTGAACTGGTGGTCGCCGGACATCGTGACGACGCCGACGCTCCCGTGGCCTTTGCAGCAGGCGTCTCAGTCGAGTTGCCGGACAGCTGAGTCCCCTTTTCGCCGGAGAAACTTTATCATAATTGACTGTGTACGATAGGCTGTACATGAGTATCACTGATCGATATGTGTGGGGGAGCGGATGAGCGATTCCCGGTTCAGTATCGACGGATCGGCTGCGATCGTCACTGGAGCGTCAAGTGGGATCGGCAAAGCCATCGCCGAACGGTTCGCGGCGGACGGCCTCGATGTCGTGATCTGCTCGCGCGAACAGGACAACGTCGAGCCGGTCGCCGAGTCGATCACCGAGAGCGAGCGCCCCGGCTCTGCTCTCGGGGTCGAATGTGACGTCACGGACCGGGATGCAGTCGATGCGCTGGTCGAAACCAGCGTCGAGGAGTTCGGCGGCCTCGATGTGCTCGTCAACAACGCCGGGGCGTCGTTCATGGCCAACTTCGACGATATCAGCCCGAACGGCTGGGCGACGATCGTCGATATCAACCTGACCGGGACCTATCATTGTACACAGGCCGCAGGCGAGTACCTGAAAGACGGCGGCGGCAGCGTTATCAACCTCTCCAGCGAGGCGGGACAGGACGGCGCGCCATATATGAGTCACTATGCCGCCGCAAAAGCCGCAGTAATCAATCTCACGACGACGCTCGGAAACGAGTGGGCAAGCGAGAACGTCCGCGTCAACTGTATCGCCCCCGGCTACGTGGCAACGCCCGGCGTCGAGTCACAGATGGGCGTCACCGCCGAGGAGATCGATCGTACGGCTGTCGATCGAACGATCGGCCGCAGCGAGGAGATCGCCGACGTCGCACAGTTTCTGGCGAGTCCGGCAGCGTCATACATCGTGGGCGAGACGATTCGCGCCGCAGGCACACCCGATATATTGAAAACACCGAACCAATGACCGACCGAGAGATCCATCTTCCAGTTGCCGCACAGGGCAGTATCGACGACTTCGCCGCGATCACCCAGGACGCCGAAGCCGGGGGGTACGTCAGAGCGTGGATGCCCGAGACGTGGGGCCGCGACGGCGTCACGACACTGACGACGCTCGCAGAACGAACCAGCGATATCGAACTCGGTACCAGCATCGCCAATGTCTTTTCGCGCTCCCCTGCACTGCTCGGGCAGACGGCGGCAACGTTACAGGAGGTCTCCGACGGTCGGTTCAGACTCGGGATCGGTCCGAGCGGTCCGGCCGTCATCGAAGGCTGGCACGGCGAATCGTTCGAGCGCCCGCTACGACGCACGCGCGAGTACGTCGAGATCGTCGAGCGCGTCGTTGCGGGCGAAGGCCTCGAATACGACGGGGATATCTACTCCCTGTCGGGCTTTCGACTCCGATTCGAACCGCCCGAGACGCCGCCGCCGATCGATGTCGCCGGGATGGGCCCGAAATCGGTCGAGCTCGCGGGACGGTTCGCCGACGGCTGGCACGCCACAACGTTCACGCCGGACGGGCTGCGCGAACGACTCGACGATCTCCGGCGCGGTGCAGAGCTGGGCGATCGATCCCCCGACGACGTTCGTGTCTCACTGTCGGTCCCCTGCTGCGTGCTCGAGGATGGGGATCGCGCTCGCAGACTGGCGGCACAGCATCTGGCCTTCTACGTGGGGGCGATGGGTACCTACTACCGGAAGTCACTGGCACGGCAGGGCTACGAATCGGAAGCAAACGATATCGCTGCACAGTGGGCCAGCGGCGAGCAGGAATCGGCGGTCGCGTTGATCGAAGACGAGTTGCTCGACGAACTCGCCATCGCCGGGACGCCCGAACAGGCCCGCGAGCAACTGGAACGGTTCACTGGAGTCGAGGGGCTCGACGCGGTTGCACTCGCGTTCCCGAGAGGAGCATCGCTGTCGGATATCGACGCGACCGTCGAGGCAATGAGTCCCGATAACTGAACGGATCGTACTCCTGTGGCCGCATTTTCCAGCATCTGTCCGGGTGTTTGCAACAGCACCGACGCATGAGCAAGTTTAAATACGGATGTCGACTAGCATCGTGATGAACGATTTCCGCCAACATTCCGGCGGGGAGTCTGATCTGCCACCATGACAATGCGCATTGCAATCGACGAATACAAGCAAAACCATCGTGAGGACGGCACCCATCCCGGCGAGCGGTCCTCCGTCAATGGATTGTTCAGTGGTGACGAGGGGCGACTCGTCTACGTCAACCGGAACGGTTCGATCCGCGATTACTCCGGTGCGACGCTGAACAAGCACGGTATCGAACGCTCACGTCTGGGCATCGGTTCGGACGATGGGGTGTACTGGTTCGACGAGATGGAGACGACTCGCCAGACATACGAGGGTGAGACGACCATGATCGTCACGGAGCACGACGCTGGCGAGTTCTCCGTGCACCAGTACGATTACACTCTGGAGCGGGCACACCTCACCCACGTCGAGGTTCGCGGGGACATGCCGGAGCGGCCGCGACTCGTCGCCGCGATGGCGTTTGCGCCCGACGGACAGTCGAGCAGTGTCGGCAATCTCAAGCATCAGGACGTCGTCGAAGTGTTCCACAACGTCGAACACGATTACATCACCGCATCGACGGGCATCCGGAACGTCAGCAGTCAGCGCCGCGAAGGGCTTGATTCACTGCTATCATACGACCCGGGTGGGCTGGACGTCGATGCCCCGACCGACGATGATCTCACGGACACGATCGTCGTCGAGACGCAACTCGACGACGAGGGCGGACACGCCCAGTCGACGCTCGTCACTCTGGTCGCGGATCACGAAGAGACGAACAGAGACGACGCGCTGGCACACGTCCGTGCGTTCGCGGATCACTACCAGACCGACCGCGCGATGCGCAAGCGGGCGAATCTACACAACTCGATCGACATCCCCGATATCCCATCGCGGGAGTCGATAGTCGACGATCTGCGGGCGCTCTCCTTGCTTACCGCACCGACCGGGGCTCGGATCAAAGGCCCCGAGTTCGATCCGTATCACGTCTACTCCGGTGGCTACGGCTACGCGTGGTTCCGCGACGACGCGGAGGTCGCCCGGCACCTGCTTTCCGTCGACGAGCAGTTCGATATCGACTTTGCAGAGCGTCACGCCGATTCGGCCCGGTTCTACGCGGATACGCAACTGCCCGACGGAACGTGGCCCCAGCGCGTCTGGGCCCACAACGGTGCGCTCGCCCCGGGATGGGGCAACTCCCGCGTCAGCGGTAGTGGCTCCGAATACGCCGCAGACGGAACCGCGAGCGTATTGGCGTATCTCGCAACGTATCTGCGACAGGGCTCCCCCGAGACCGATCTGTTCGCACGGATCGAAGCGACGATCCGGGACGGGTTCGATGGACTGACCGATCTCCTCGAAGACGATGGGCTGCCGGAGCCGTGTCTCGATGTCTGGGAAGGTGAGACTGGGCGGTTCACACACACGGCTGCTCTGGAGCTACTCGCCTTTTCGGCGATCGCTCGTGCACCGATCGATCAGGAGTTGACCGAGGCCGCGGCGGCACGGGCCGAAGCGATCTACCTCGGGCTTGGCAAGCGGTTCACAAAGGAGGGGCTCTTCCAGCGAAAACCCGGCGATACGACGGCGGATGCGAGTACACTCGCACTCGTCGAGGCCCATCGCGAGTATGCGGCACTCACTGACGGGATCGATGACACACGCGTCGAGCAGCTCGCGTCACACGTTCAGGAGACGACCGAGCGTCTGGCTCGAACCGACGAAAACGGAGACCTCATCGGGCTCTGTCGCTTCGAGAACGATCAGTTCAGAAAGCGCGAGCAGGACGAGCCGAAAGTCTGGCCGCTCGCGACCCTCTGGGCTGCCGAGGCCACCGGCGAACTCGGAGCGCTGGTCGACGACGACGATCGCGCTGAAGAGCACTTCGCGCAGGCACGGGAGCTACTGGCGCTCACCGAATCGGACGGACGGCTCGCCAACACGACGGGCTATCTCTCCGAACAGGTGTTCGATGATGGGCGTCCCGACAGTGCAACGCCGTCGGCGTGGTCCCACGCGCAACGATCCGGGACGATCGCGACCCTACAAAACGTTGGTGGGCTCGGCACTACTTCGGAGACGACACAGCCGGTCGGTCCTGCGGTCGCATCCACGTGGACGACCGGCGAGAAGTACGGCGTAGGTACCGCCGCGGATCACGGTTCGGACTCACCCTCGCGAGTCTGGTTTACGCTGACAGAGGGGGCACTTACCGAGCCACGCTTCCCGCGGGCCGACCTGATGAACTTCCGGACGCTCGATTTCCTCGTCGTCGACGCCGACGAGGAGTCGACCTATACCGCGCGAACCCACAACGAGAGTCGGACCGACGACTCGCTGGAGACGATCGAGCGGGAAACCGAGATGGTCGGCTCAGACTCGCTCGTCTACCGGCAGACCATCACCGAGACCGGCTCGAACGGTCACGGCTGGGAGATCGTCGTCGAGTACATCACCGATCCGGAGACAGAGACGATCCTGATGGACTTCGGCTTTACCGCGACCGACAGCAACCAGTACGATATCTACGTCGTCGGTGACGCTGCACTTTCGGGGTACATGCAGGGCACGGAGACCGAACTCGTCGAGGATACCGACGGCTACGCGCTGACTGCGTGGGACGTCGAGGCGGCGGAAGACCCCGCCTTCGTCGATCCGAACGGCGAGCCGTACCAGGTGGCTGCCGCGCTTGCCTCGCATCGATCCTTCGACTGGGCGACCGTCGGCCGCGCGGGACAGGAGCATCTCGCTCGCCTGTTCGCAGACGGGGAGACGATCGAATCCGTCGAACACGCGGATCCCGGCCACGGCGTGCTCGTCGGGCGGGTGGGTGAACGGACCGGATCGATCGCGGACACGATCGCGCTTGGCTTCGCGGAGAACGCGGATACCGAACGCGCGTTTACCGAAGCCCAGCGTGCACTTTCGCGGGGCTACGTCGGCGTCAGAAGCGAGTACGTCGATAGCTGGCAATCCTACACCGATTCGATCGAGCTTCCGGAGTCGGTCCGGTCCAGCCCGGCGCTCGCGAACCAGTACCGTGCCGCCGCGATGGTGCTCAAAGCCGTCGAGGACAAGACGTTCGTCGGCGCTGGGATCGCCAGTCCGTCGGTGCCGTGGGGCGTCAACGTCGACGCGGAGAACCCGATGGACTTCGGCTACAACTTCACCTGGTCTCGTGACCTCTATCAGGTGTTCACCGCGCTGGAGGCGATCGGCGACCTCGAAAGCGCCATCGAGGCGACCGAGTACATCTACGATTACCAGCAGCGACCGAACGGGTTCATTTCACAGAACACCTACCTCGACGGCCGGATCCGGTGGGGCGGCGAACAACTTGACAACGTGGCGTTCCCGTCGGTGATGGCCTATCAGCTCTACGCTGACCACGGCATCGAGTTCGACGACGTCGTCTACGAGTACGATCACGTCCGCCGATCCGTCGAGTATATGCTCCGCTCGGGGCCACGAAGCGGCCAGGAGCGCTGGGAGGAGGAAGCGGGCTACTCGCCGTCGACGATCGCCGCCGAGATCGCCGGGATCGCCTGTGCGGCACCGTTAGCGGACGCGGAAGGCAAGCGCGCAGACGCGCTTGCGTACCTCGGTTTTGCCGACTACTGGCGAACCGGCGTCGACCGCTGGTGTGCGACCTACGAGGGGACCGAACGACACGGCGATGTGCCGTACTACATTCGTGTCTCCCGAAACGGGGATCCCGACAGCGGCGTCAAACGCGAACTGGCGAACAACGGGCCAACGCTGGACGAACGGGATATCATCGACGGTGGATTCCTCGAACTCGTCAGGCTTGGTATCCGCGAGCCCGACTACGAGCTCATCGAGAACTCGATCGAGGTCGCCGACGACACGATTCGCGTCGAGACACCCAACGGCCCCGGCTGGTACCGGTACAACGGAGACTGCTACGGCGAAATGAGCGAGGTAGAACCGGACGAGGGGGGCCCGTGGGCACTCGACCGACAGGGAGCCGGTCGGCTCTGGCCGATCTTCACCGGCGAACGCGCCGAATACGAACTGCTCGCCGGCACCGATGGCGGCGAGGAGGATCCCCAGCGGCTGCTCGAAACGATGCAGCAGTTCGCAAACTCCGCGCGGATGATTCCCGAACAGGTCTGGGACCGTGAGTACCCGACTGAGTACGGGTGGGAGTTCGGCGAGGGAACCGGCGCTGCCACGCCGCTGGCGTGGAGTATGGCACAGTTCATTCGGCTGGCCGACGGCATCGACGCCGGCACGCCCGTCGAAACACCAACGTTCGTGCAAGAGCGATACACCGTGCACGATCCGGACGGCCCGCCGCTGGCGGTCGACGAGATCACGATCGAGAACGACACGGCGACTGTCACCGGGACGACCCGAGGCGACACTGTCGTCCTCTGGACCCACGACGATACACAGTTGTATTCTGTCGGCGACGGTGACTTCGAGGGGACCGTCGAGGTCGGCCCCGGTACCGAGTCGGTGACTGTCATCGCGGCGACCGACGCGGACGAACTCGAACAGGTCGGTACGACGCTCACTACGGTCGAACTCTGACGGGTGTGACTCCGTCTCAATGACGAGACGGTTGCACCACGTTTACTATACTCGCGGCTGAAACGAATTGTATGACCCGGTTTTCACGTCAAAGCGGAGTGTTCGCGCATCCGACCTCGCTGCCGAGTCCCCACGGTATCGGATCGATCGGACAGCCGTCCCGCAAGTTCGTCGACACGCTTGCCGAGGCCGACCAATCGCTCTGGCAACTATGTCCACTCGGGCCGATTTCGGGCGTCCACGGAAACTCGCCGTATCAGGCGTACTCGGCCTTTGCCATCGAGCCGCTTTTGATCGATCTCGACGTGCTCGTCGAGGCGGAGTTACTTACACCGCAGGAAGCGACGCCGACAGCACCGTTTCCCGAGGAGTACGTCGACTATGACGCGGTCCGTGAGTTCAAATATCCCCTCTTCCGGACGGCGTTCGACCGCTTTGACGAGGATCGCCCCGACGAACTGTGGGACGCGTTCGAGCAGTTCCGGGAGGAGACCGACTGGCTGGAGAACTACGCCCTGTTTCGCGCCCTGAAACGCGAGTTCGACGGGCAGGGCTGGACCGACTGGCCCGAACCGGTCGCATTGCGTGCGGAGGACGCCCTCGAGGAGTACCGCGATGAACTGTCCGACGAGATTCGTTATCGCGAGTTCCTCCAGTTCGTTGCCACACGACAGTGGAATCGACTCAGAGCGCACGCGGAACAACGCGGCGTCAAGGTCGTCGGCGATCTGCCGATTTACGTGGCACAGGATAGCGCCGACGTCTGGGCTCATCCGGAACTGTTCGAGCTCGAGGAGGACGGCACTCCCAAAGACGTCTCCGGCGTTCCGGCAGACGAGAACAATCCCGCACAGAAATGGGGGCCACCAGTCTACGATTGGGCGGAACACGAAGCCTCGGGCTACGAGTGGTGGGTTGCCCGACTCGAACGACAGCTCGAACTCGCGGATATCGTCCGCCTCGACCATTTCCGTGGTTTCGAGGAGTACTATGCCATCCCCGCTGACGGCGAGGGCCACGAGGGTGAGTGGCGATCCGGACCCGGCATCGACTTCTTTCGTCGGATCGAGGAAGAACTCGGTGAGCTCCCGTTCATCGCCGAGGACATCGGCTTCGTTACCGAGGAGATTACCCAGCTCCGCCGCGACATCGACGCCCCCGGCATGAAGGTGATGCAGTACGCCGATTGGTGCGCCGAGGAACACATCTACCTCCCACATACCTACGAGCAAGATACAGTCGCGTATCCCGGCACTCACGACACGAACACCGTTCGAGGCTGGTACGAGAGTCTGGACGACCAACAGGTCGACTGTCTGCACTACTATCTCGGCACTGACGGCAGCGATATCCACTGGGACATGATCGAGCGGGCGTGGCACACTGCCTCGGTGCTTTCGGTCGTCCCGCTGCAGGACCTGTACGGTCTCGGCGCCGATGCACGGTTCAACACGCCCGGTACCGAGACTGGGAACTGGGACTGGCGCTGCACCGACGAACTGCTCGACCGGTTCCCGGCCGAGCGTCTGCGGACGATCACCCACGAAGCCGACCGATCAGTCGGCCACTGATGAACAGATCCGTCGCGTAGAGAGACAGTCGGTTCACCATCGTTTCTGGTCGTCTATTGTTCCACTGATATGTGGGGGCTATTTATACTAACTGATACCTTTATCGGGGGATACATCACCTATATTTGCGACATTGGTGGATAGAATATTATACATAATGCCCACAGCACCGACGATAGTGACCTCGGGCCGGTCTGAAAATACATGTTTTGGCGTCAGACTTAACATCATTCAGGAACTATAGCCCTACATTCACATGTACGACTTGACTGGCTTCCAGCGCGACCTGCTGTACGTGATCGCCGGACTCGATGATCCACATGGGCTCGCGATCAAAGACGACCTCGAAGAGTACTACGAAAGCGAGATCCATCACGGCCGTCTCTATCCCAACCTCGACACGTTGGTCGAAAAAGGACTCGCCGAAAAAGGTGAACTCGACCGGCGGACGAACTTCTACTCGCTCACCGCCCGTGGGCGTCGCGAAATCGAAGCGCGACGCGAGTGGGAGGCCGAGTACGTCGACGAGTCATCAGCCATCGAGGCGAACTAATCACTGCGTTACTGGTTCGGTTGCCGCGCCTGATTTGAGATCACGGCCCGTCGTGCACTCGACACAGCCGTTGACGTTTTCCTGATTATCACCGAACACACGAGCGAAGTCTCGGGTCACGAACGCCCCACAGTTGTTGCACGTTGGCATATCCGATCGTTTGTTGTGTGACCCGTATAGTTACTAACTCAGTATGAACGAACGGTCGTGAACGGTTCATGCGGCTTCGATCGTGACAACCGTTACGGTTGCATTTCACGCCGGTACGATCGGATTTTCTCTCGATCTGTCGGAGCCACGCTCTATTTTCGACCGTGATCGAGTAACGCCGACTGTAGAGGATCGCCCTGCCACCAGCGCTGGTAACCCCGGCTTACACCGAACGGGCATGGTACCAACGAGTCGCAGCACTACCATCGACGCTCTCTGTTGTCAGTTTACGCCCGAAACGGCGATGGTCCACCCAGGCAAACCGTCATATAGAGGGTCAATCGTATCCCCGCTCGATCCTTACCTCGGGCCGACCCGGAGGCAACAATGTGGACTGCTTCGGGGGATACGGATGAGTAAGGAACGAACGATCGAACGGGGGGCGACGGCACAGCACGACTCGGAGCATGCCTGTCCGCTCTGTGACCAGACAGTCCCACACTCCGAACTGGTCGAGGTATCGGTCGGCGACACGACAGATCAGCTGTGTGCGTTCTGTGCGTCATCACTCTTCGAGGATGTCGACGCACCAGAACCCGGAGAAGATCCCAGCCCACGCGATGTCGGCTCTACGCCGGCGGACCGGGCGGTCGCACCAGCCTCGACGGACAGTGATCCATCCACGGTCTCGTGGGCGCCGATGCAACCTGATCGTGGGGGAGTGCTCGGGACGATCCTCACCTATCACTACCTCTCGCTGTCCCTGCTCTGGGCCATCCATCGGACGAACGTCCGACTCATCGAGCGGGTCATCGAGGAAGTCGACGTCCAGTTGATCGCCGTGTTGACACTCGTGTTGTCGACGATCGGCATCCTCGTCCCATTACTGGTCCCCGGCTGAACGTCGCCCGGGATTTGAACCCGAGGCAAACGCTCACTGCGTTCGCGTTTGCGTGATTCAAATCCCTCTGACGATTTTACTCGTCACGTCCGTTCCTCGTAAAATGCGTCGGCCGGGAGTGAGCAAACGCGAAGCGTTTGCGAACTACGGGCGACGCATTCGAGCGCCGAGCGTAGCGAGAAGTGAGAATGCGTCGGCCGGGATTTGAACCCGGGCCATGAGCTTGGAAGGCTCAGGTCCTACCACTAGACCACCGACGCGCACATGGTGAAACGTATCGGGGAGTCGAATCGACCGCCCGATACGCTGTACCGGTGGGCCGTAGGCCCACACCAGCGTGCAACCTATTGTAACCCGCGGTCCATTAAGGGCGTTTCCCTTTCGGTCCGACGACCGCGTAGCAGTTGCCACTGGAAACGAAGACGTCGTACGGGTCGAGACGACTCCGGTCCAGATCGGCGTGAAACTCCTCCGGATCGTAGATGTGATAGAACCGGTCGACCGACTCCCCGTCGGGAAGCGTCCAGTCGACGGTGGTATCGAACCCCTCGTCGGCGTCGAACCGATCGTGGGCCGTGCTCCACACCGAGACGAGGGCCGTCCCAGCACCGTCGAGAACCCGAGCGAGTTCGTCGAGACTGGCAACGCGAGCCGATCGGGTCGGCAGGTGATGTAGCGTGGCGACGTACACCGCGAGGTCGATCGAACTCGTCGTGAGCGGGAGCCGTGCCGCGTCACCCTGCACGAGTTCGACATCGAAGTCACGCTCGATCTGTCGATCGCGTGCAGTTTCGAGTAGCCCACGACTCACGTCGACCCCGAGAACGCGGTCGACGTGTTCGGTGAGCGTTTCGGCGTGACGCCCGTTTCCACAGCCAAGATCGAGGCCGATAGTCCCCTCGCGGTCGGCGAGAAACGTCTCGACCTCCGGCCAGGCGTATTCGCGAGTCATGGCGAAGTGACTCGCGATCTCGTCGTAGGTGTCCCGAACGTCGGCCGTCGAGCGGTCCATACTCGTCCGTGGGTGCGGGTCGACAAAACGGCGACGACTCAGAGGAACAGGAAGACGAGATAGGCGATCGAGAGCAGGATCGCGGCGTGTTTCGCGCCGTCTTTGATCGACCCACCGCTCATCTGGCCGGCGATCAGTCCCGAAAAGACGGCCTGTATCGCAGTGGTGTGGAAGAACACGAGCGTGTAGGCCGTCTCGTTGACCGATCCGAGTTCGTCGAGGACGCCGCCAAACCCGACCTGACCGGCTGCCCCGGTTGCTTCGGGTAGCACGCTGTCGTCCGGGAGGCTGGGGATGAGCACGAGATCCAGCGCGGCGATGATCACGAGGAAGACACCGAAGGCGACGTACACGACGACGACGTAGGTGAGCATCTCCTGTGTCCGGGCACGTTCGAGTCGCCTGTCGGCTTTCGCCTGTCCGGCCGCGATCCGGAGCACGCGACCGAGGTCTCCGCTGGCGTTCATCGCGTGCACGATGAGTGTCACGGTTCGCGAAACGGTTTTTGTTCGGACGCGGGACTCGAACCGCCGGAGTGCCGTGGTGACGTTTGCACCCCACTGGATGTCGGCCCAGACGCGATCGAGTTCGTCGTTCAGTGCACCGAGATCGCTCCCCCGGACGCGGCCGATGCTCTCGATAACGGTCATGCCCGCGTCGTTGACGCTCGCCAGTCGATCCATCAAATCTGGGATGATGGCCTCGATCGCCGCGATACGTCGCCGATGTATCTCGTAGACGATCGCGAAGGTCCCAATGACGAACAGGGCCGACTGGATGAGAATGTCGTCCAGCACGACCACCACGGGAATATCGAGCGATATCGTCCAGTAGAGACGAAGGAAGCCAACCACGATCACGAACGGAACGGTCACCCAGAGCACGGTTATCGGCCGGTCGATTGCCGTTCGTACCGGTTGCCCCAGAACGTCGCGGAGCCACCGTAGCCGCCGGTACAACTGCAAGTTGCGGAGGTTCTCCGCGCATCGTTCGGTCCGGGACGCAGTCCTCCCTCCGTCGGTACGGGCGGATTCGGCTGTGGTCTGTCGGATTCCGGAACGATACTCCACCGACTCGGTACTCCCGCTGATGGCGTCGCCGGCTGACTGCTCGCCCATCACTGTCGTTAGATAGAGCATAAACCCGAGGTTCGCAACCGGCAGGAGGACGTAGACGAACAGTCGCAGGAAATCGAGGGTGTCGGTGACGGCGATGCCGATCACCACGAGGATCGTAATCAGAAAGAGCGGTCCGGCGACAAGCACCGTGACGTACGCTTCGGCAAGTGTCGCCAGCTCATTGAGGAGCTGTTCTTGCTGTGCCTCTGCCTCCTCCTGAAACGACTCGTGCTCCCCTTCGAGGAACTCGGCGAGACTCTGTCCGCTCTGGAGAACGCTTGCGAGGTTCTCACAGAACTCCTTGAACTGCGGGCTGGGCGTTTGCTCTCCCATCGTCTGGATCGCTGTCACGACATCCTTGCCGAATAAATCCATGTGCTGGACACCGACAGCGAACTCCTCCGCGGCAGCGTCGTAGACGTGATCAGTTTCCGAGAGGATCCGCATGACTTCGGGGAGCTCCATACCGCTTCGGGAGAGTGCGTACATGAAGGCGACGGCCTGTGGTAGATTCGCCTCGATACGTACACTACGTTTGCCGGCCACGCTGGACGGATACCACCAGCGAGCCCAGTAGACGCCCGCCCCGAACAGCCCACTGACCAGGAGACAGCATCCAACGAGCAGCACAGCCCACTGAGCCGTCGAGAGCTCGGGAACACCGACGATCACCGTCAGGAAGTGAACTGCGGCTGGCAACTGGGCTTCGATTGCCTCCGGGCTCGTCGTCAGCAGGCGCCGGAGCCCCCGTGCGAGGGGGATGGCAGCGACGATCCCGATCAGCGAACCGAGAGCCGTATACAGGGTCGTCTTGGCGGCGTAGATCCGATACGTCGTCGCAAAGTGAGCCTGGCGGAGTCGGTGCTCGTGGCGATACCGTCTCCGTCCATCGAGATCGAGCCAGTCAGTGAACGCAACGATCGAGAGCCGCGTCACGATACGGTCTGCCCGTTCGCTGATTCCGGCAAGTACGGCTGGGGCGATCAACAACAGTAACACTGAAACGATGAAATAGCCCTGCATACTGTTACTCGGCGGGGGCTGTCGGTCGCTCCATCTCGTCGTTCTCTATGCGCTCGATCACGGCCTCGGGATCGGCGTAGTAATCGTTGACCAATGCGGTGAACCGCCGGTAGCCGGTAATGTCGTTGTTGCGGAGATATTCGAGGAACGTCCGCCGATTACGGAGTTCTGAAAGCAGTCGTTCCTGTGACCAGGCGCGATCCTCACGGATCTCCTCCAGTACGATACTGCTACCGCTTTCGGTGAACGTATCGTTGCTCGCGTCCCATCTGTAGCTTGTCGAATAGTCGAGCTCGCCGGTTCGCTGATCGACGCCCTCGATCTCGGCGATCGTCTTGTTCCTGCGGACACGCTCGTCGTCGAACCGGGTCAGCGTCTGTACACAGAGGATATCGAGCGACTGGACCATCGACCGGGGAACGTTTATCGGTTCGTTCTCCAGCCGGTTGATAACGGTCTGCACCGAGTCGGCGTGCATCGTCGAGTAGGTCGTATGGCCGGTGTTCATCGCCTGAAAGAGTGTGATCGCTTCGTCACCACGCACCTCCCCGACGATGATATACTCCGGACGATGTCGGAGTGCGGAACGCAACAGGTCGTACATCGTGATATCGTTGCCCTCGTGAATCCGCTCTCTCGTGACGCTGGACAGCCAGTTATCGTGGTACAGCGTCAGCTCGCGGGTGTCCTCTATCGAGAGCACTTTCGAGCGCGGCGGGATGAACATCGAGATGGCGTTCATTGAGGTCGTCTTGCCGGAGGCGGTCCCGCCCGCGAAGATCAGCGACTTGTTGTGTTCGATCGCCAGCCAGAGAAAGGCCATCTGGTCGACGTTGAACGTGCCGTACTCCAGCAGGTCGATCGGTGTAAACGGCTCTTCGGAGTACTTACGGATGGTAAAGGCCGAGCCGCGAGGCGTCACCTCCTCGCCAAGCGCGAGTTCCGCACGGCTCCCATCGGGCAACGTGCTCTCGACCATCGGTTCGCCGACACTGATGTGCCTACCGGACTGCTGGGCGAGTCGGATCACGAAGTTGTCCAGCGCTCCTTTGTTGAAGGAGACGTTCGTCTCGATGTCGGTGTACTCGTCGTGATAGACGAATATCGGCAACTCGTAGCCGTCACAGGAGATGTCCTCGATATGAGGGTCGTGGATGATCGGATCGATCTTTCCGTAG
>LFFM01000676.1_pt1 | contig 23956 bp, 34 predicted proteins | sample 643131 | NCBI WGS metagenome assembly LFFM01 (sample SAMN03777445, study PRJNA286221) | soda lake metagenome | biome: soda lake; feature: Kulunda steppe; material: water; isolation source: sample Tc-Br brine of Tanatar trona crystallizer | place: Russia: Kulunda steppe | collected 2011-07
CAGTCGCGGGTGGCGACTCAGCCGATGAACGCCCTTCTGCACCCCGACTTTGACGGTGTCTACCCCCGGGGTGAGGCCGGTGAAAGCGGTACTTACGGGGCCGTTATCCTCAAAGAAAAGGTGGACGAGTGCCTCGGACGAGTGACCCGCGAGGGTGGGGAGATCGAGTCCGAGACGCTCAACGACTGTTTCCGTCAAAACCTCTAAGTCGGCACCGGCTCTACCTGCGTGTATGTCCGAAAGCGAACCAGACAGGTGTATGCGCGCAGCAGAGGCGGCTATTCAGGTCGTCCGCGAGGAGTGTTCGGGGATGGACGTGGAGATCCGCGAGATCGGTGACGGGATGTTCATGGAGATCCCATCGGATGCTGCCGAGATGCTGGATGGTGCGGGGAACAGTCCGGTCCCGATGGAGAACTTTTCTGAGGTGATCGACCAGTCTGGATTCATCCGCTCGTGGATCGCCGGGATAGTCGCGTCCGAGGACATTGAGGCTGACCCGTCGTCGTCCGCATACGCCAACCGGGTCTTCACCTTCGCGGGGTCGGTGTTTGACGATCCGCTGGGGTTCACCGCCGAGGATCTGGTTGGGAGTCCCGCGCTCCAGTCTATTGCTTCCGAGGCATAGCATGGGGCTGTTCGATAAGATCCGCAATATCGACGTGAGCGAGGACCACCTGTGGGGTCACGGGTTCGACCGCTCGTCCTGTCAGGGCTGTCCGCACAACACGGGTGGGAAGGTGCCGACGTGTGACCTCTGCGGGTGCCCGCTGTTCAACCTCGATAAAACCGGGGCACCGCCAGCATCCTGTATCCGTCTGGAGGATCATAAGCAATGAGCGCCGAGGGGTTCGTTGAGTCGAAGATACAGCACATGATAGGCTGTCTGGAGGACTACGCGGACGAGATAGTGGCCGGTGACTACGAGGCGGCGTTTGAGGCTGCGGACGCGATCGGGACCGAGGACGGGTCTGGGTGCCCCATCTGCGAGCGGCTGTCGTCGTCGCTCGCGGGTGGTGTTGCGTATGTTATGTGGTTCCCCGATCAGGATGCCCAGCGCAAGATGGGCGAGGAGTTGGCTTCTCACGCGAGGTCGTTTGCGGGCGACCTCCGCGATGAGGTTAATACGTCGTAACGCAGGCGACAAACCCCCCCTCCCTCGTATTTTGGGGACGAACCTTTTTATGTTGAGCCGGTTATGATCAGTCTGTATGGCAAACGAGGATCTGGTCAACTTCCGGAACCAGCTTTCCAGCGACTTTAGCGGTCTCTGGGACGGTCTGGAAGACGTGATCAACAGCATGAAGCGAGAGTTTGACGAGTCCGACCGGTCGAAGTTCCGGGAGTGTACCAACAGCGACACCCTCCCAGAGGGCAATAACATCGAGGAGTGTCTGGAAGCGATGGCCGCCGAGCTTGGTGTTGCCGAGTCGTTCCGCCGCCAGCTTAACAGCGCCCCCAATCTCGTTAGCGACCTCCGTTCAATGGGCCGCTCGGCAGCGCAGGCTAACAACGTCTCTGACGCCGTGCGTTCGTCTGCCGACTTCACCAAGGTCTCGACGCTTAACCGCCTCTGCTCGAAAGCGCAGTACGACGAAGTTGAAGACGAGGTGAGCGACGAGTCGATGTCCCTCGCTGGGGTAAGCAGCATCGGCAACTACCGAGACTGTGTGACTGTCACCTCCGAGGAGGCCGGTCTCCGCGAGGACCTTCGCACGGCTTACGGCACTAACTGAAGCCGTACAGCACTCACAATTTCTTGTGTCCTAATGGCCGGATGGCGGAGCTATGCTGCTCCTACGTCCGGCGCGTCTTCTTCGTCGTAACTCGATGCCTCCCAACCATCTTCGGTTAGTCGATATGCGTTGGGCTGGTTGTTAGAAAACTCCACGTTGACCGCCAGTCCGTCGTTCTGGAGTGTGGCAACCGTCGATGGGTGGAAGCCCAGTCTGGATGCCTTCACGCCCTGAAACTCGTAATCGAATGGTCTGTTCTCCATCTCCCACTCAGCAATCGCGTCTATCATCTCCAACGTCTCGGAGTCAACGCCCGCAGCCTGCTGTATCTCAGACACCTCCGAGTACGCTTTAGAGATGTCCTCGGTCCAGTAGTCCGCCAGCACGATGTCGTGTGGGTACTCGCCCACGAACCGTCCCGAGTGGATGTATGCGTGCTTCTTTACCTCGTCTGACTTCTCCCGGAACACGTAGTCCCCGGTGTCTATCGTCTCGTTATACTGCTCGAACACCTCCTCAGCAGCGCGGACGATCGGCTTCATCTGCTTCCGCTCGAAATCGGCTTGCATCAACGCCGGTTCGCGGAGGATGATCGCGTCCACCGCGGTCACGGAGTTGCGGTCGAGCCGCTGTGACTGCTGCGTCTCAAAGATGATGTCGGAGTTGCGGTGGCGAGAGACCGTGACAAGCTCGTCTATATCCACGTTCGCTGCGTCCATCGAACGGCGCGCGTGGAGTAGCTGGTGCGCCTCATGCACCAACACAACGCTGTCTGCCGGCCACGAATCTCTGCCCGTCTCCGGTGGCAGTACCTCTATCCAATCGGGTAGACGGTCGCGGAGATGGTCAGGAAACCCGAGGATGTAGGCATCTCGGTCGTCTCCCTGACCGAATATCTCCAGCAGCCGATGGCCGAGTGCCGTCTTCCCCGAGCCTCGTTGTCCCAGTATCAGGGCAACGAACGGCTCCCCGAGAATGTCCTCCCACTCGGGGGGATTCATCGGATTACCACCCGGTCAACGTAGACCGAGATCGGTTCGCCGATCTCTAATCCGTACATCTCTATCTTCTTCTTCGGGATGTGGAATCGTCCTTGGGAGTCGATATTGGCATCTGTGACGACCACAGAAGCGTCACCCTGTGTGACCACCAAGTCCGCCACCGTGTCGTAGAGGTCGTACTTCTCCAGCACCGAGGTAGTGAGGCGCTGACGCCCCTGTTTACCGAGCTTGATGTCGTAGCACGTCTCCTCAACCTCCTGTGGGTTGTAGTCTATATCTACCATGTAATCGTGTTACCCTCTCGGGTGTAAATAGCGTCCGGTGTCTGGACTACGGGTCGAGTGCTATCCTCGCCTCGTGGCGACAGGCCTCGCAACGGTAGACACCAACCAGTTCGCTTTTGTTCCCATCGTCAAGTACGAAGGCGCGTAGGTCCCCACACCGGGGACAGGTGGCCGAGAAGAACGACGGCACCGTCGTCGTCATCTCAGAACCGACCCTCTCCGCCTTCTCGCTCCCACGGCGGGAGCTTGGTCTCGGAAACCCACGATGGGATCAGGCCACGCCGGTTTAGGTCGTCGTAGAGGGCGGTCGAGCCTCCCTCAACCTTCAACGACGAGTGATTGACCTCGTGTGTACGTTCTGATTCGGGGAACTGGACATGGAACGTGATGGCAATAAACGACCCCCCGCCCCGGGCCTGCTCCTCTCCGAAGCTCACTCCACGGAGCTTCACTTCTTCTCCCATGACGTAGTACGTTGGTGAATCTGTTTCCATAGTAGTGCCCTCTCGGGCGAGAACCGCTTACGGCGGTCAGTCGTTCTTCTCGACAGTCGTTCGCTTGTGCTGCCAACTTCCGTGTGGCTCGAAACACTCAGAGAACGCCATGCGCTTCGCCTCGGCGACGGAGTCGGCCTCGCAGACCTCTTGCCGGTAGCCAAGTACCGTAGCGACGTACTCCGGCATGATCACTCGATCAGCGCGCGGATCTCGTCTTCGCGGTCCTCGTACTGGTCCCGCTTGTCACGGACCGACTGGAAGGCCGCTGACACCGTCGCACGGCCACCGCCCTCCTCCGCGAGGGTAGAATCCTCCCTGTCGGCCTCGAAGGCGGCCTCGACGCCGTCTGCGGTCCCTGCGGGGTTCATGAGCATATCGTTTGCGACCCGGTTGTATTGGTCGATCGCTGACCCCGATCCAACCGCGCCTCTTGCCTCGTGGCTGATGGCGTAGGTCGCCCCGCGGTGAAGCGTCCACCAGTCGGGATTGAACGGGTCCTGCGCGTTCGCACGGGCGTTTTGAGCGGCCACCTCGGATAGGTAGTCCGGTAGCCCCGCATACGCGTAGAACGCCTCCAGCACGCTGTCGTAGTCCGCAGCGAAGTCGTCGGGAAGCTCGGACAGATCGAGGTGTTCGTTGGATGCCTCGTAGATCAGCCGCGATAGCTGGTCGGTCTTGAGGTCCAACTCCTCCAACAGGTCCTCGTACATCTCGATCCAGTCCACGCGCTCCTCGACATCGCCCGCGTGCTTGATTAGCTTGCCCTCGGTGATTTGGCGGAGGGAGTTAACGCACTCCCAGTCCATTCCCATCCCGCGGAGCTTGAGTGCCGTCCCGCCGAAAAAGTCCCAGTCGATCTGGAGCCCGACCACGATCGGCTTCCGATCGTCGTCCATCCCCGGCGCTTCGACGTGCTTCCCGTCGAAGAACACGTCGGCGGAGACGCGCCCCCCACCGCGGGAGACGCGAAACTCTCCGAAGACGGCGTCGTCAAGACCCTCCTCGCGGAGGACTTCGGTAAGCGGACGGAGGAACGTCGCCGGGTTGATGATCTCGTAGTCGTCAGTCGGGATGTTGAACAGAGCGCGGTCTCCGTAGACCGTGTCCTCGGGGTCGCCCCCGAAGCCTTCGACCTGCTCTTTCGTCCCGACGCGACCCTCGACCTGCTCGGCGATCCGTGGCTCGACAATGGCATTGTGCTTGCCGGTCTCGATCCACTCGTTCGTGATCGGGTGCTTCCACCCCGCCGTCACTTCGGCGGCCCGCGGAAGCATATCGATCATCGTGTTCAGTCCCTCCTCGGGGAGGTCACGCTCGCCCGGATCATCGCTGCCGGACATCTCAGATGCCCACCAACGGACCGACGAGCCGTGATCCTTCACCTTCTCGGGAAGGTCGCCGTCGTTGTACCGAGTCAATCCCGCAAACGGGTAGGTTCCGTCAATGTTGGTTGCGTCGTCCATAGTCAGTCAGTTGCCCTCTCGGGCGGCGAGCGCCTTCCGGGCGCTACTCGTTGTTAATGATTTGGGCGATCTTCTCCGCGCCGTCTGGAGTGAACGAGACCGGGGCCATCTCCTGCTCGCCAACGTACACGCCCTCCTCTACCGGGTGAGGGTAAACCGCCTGAATAGAGAACCAACCGAAGTCGTCGTATCCGACCCGGTAACGCTGTCCGTTGCTGTTGATGATCTCGGGGTTGCTATCTTCCCACATGGTTGTGTGCCCTCTCAGGCGTTTTGAGGTCTGTGGGAGCGGGCATTACGCCCGTGGATCCCGTCTGAGAGCCTCCCACAGACTGTCGTCGTTAGCTACACGTTCCGTGAGGGAGCGGTCGCTCGCCTCACGGTCAACACACTTTGGTTCGCTGTCGTTCGATTCCATCATTGAGTGCCCTTTCGGGCTCGGACGGCTTACGGCCGTCACTCGATGTCGAAGTAGGTCTTGCACCCCCAGCATTGGAACCCCCCGGAGAGTCGCATCCCCGGGACTTTCTCAACCAGTACATCTGATCCACACCCGGGGCACTCGGGATAGTCCCACGACCGCCGCTTTCCGCTCGGGGTCGGTGTCGTCACGCCTCGTCAACCCACACGCCGTCTTCGAGCATCCCGATTTTCAGTTGCTTGTGGGTGTCGCCGTCGCGGAATCCGATGGCGAATCCCATCTCGTCGGGTTTGGGGAACATCCCCCCGGACGCGGATGAGAACACCCCTTCGAGAAGGTCCGTGCGGCGCTCCGATAGCTTTCGGTCGGGTCGGTGTTCCTCGGGGATGTGACGGGTGGTGGCCTCGTAGTGCAGGATCGTGACCATCGTGTCGTCCACCAAGGAGATGAACGCTGAGTAGTCGCCCCCGCCACGCCGGACGATAAACCACGGTCCGATGACTTCGGTCTCGACCATGCCCAGACACACGTCATGCCACGTTTCGATGACGTGTTGTGCGGCTTCCGACCCGAGTAGAATGTCGTCTTCGTCGGCTTTCGGTTTCATGGTTGTCGCCCTCTCGGGCTGGCCCACCGCTGCCGGAGAACACGACCTAACCTAAGCGGTGGAAGCCCCTCTCGGGGCGAAAAGAGGGCGGGTAAGCACCCTCGGTACCACTCCGTCCCAGAAGTGGTGGGCCTCTCGGCCCGCGAAAACCGCTGCCGGTACTTAGCCGACAGCGGGTGAGAGGGTCACATACCTATGACGTTACCTCTAACTCGATGCAACAGGGCCTCTCGGCCCGCAGGGGGATCACTCCCCCACAACAGCCCGCCCGTGTGAAGACAGGCGGTAGACAAACAATCTCCCCCCAGTCCGCGGTTGGGCTCGGGCGCGCTCTACCATGCCTGAGTTGAAATACAGGTTAGTGAGGTCGCCCGCAATAGGATCAGGATCCGACCCACCTATCTGAGTGGTGACTTCCGGGGAGGTGAGACCGTCCGGATAGTCGGACAGTATCTCAAGTACCTCCCGGCGACGGGTACCTTCCAACGGTGGCTTTATGTCGGATTCAGCCGAGGTCCACGGCCCGATACGATCGCCGGGCTGAGGATCCTCGGGTGGGATAAAATCGCCGCCCGGGTCTCCCTCGTCGGTGTGAGCGACGATTCTGACTGAGGATGGGGGGATAGCGTCGAGGTCGATACCAGATAACACCCCGGATATTGCATCATCGGCACGCGGGCCGTCTGCTGACAGACTGACGTGTGTGGCGTCCGACTCAATAGTCACCGTGACGCTGGACACGTCCTCCTGTGCTTTCAGGATCGGGGTTGCGCTCTGGAGCGTTTCAACGACCGTCTCGCCGCTGACTGAGAGATCAACGGCAGGAGCTTTCTCGCTCATAGGTGGCCCTCTCGGGCGGGCGCGGTGGGGGTGAGACACCGCGATACCACTCCATCCAAAGAGCGGTTGGGCCTCTCGGACCGTGTGGCCGCGCCAGCGGCCAACTCTACAACATCCGGCTGTACTCGGTCTCGGCTACCGCGTCGGTGATCAGGTCGTACACGTAGGCCGATGTCTTGAAGCTACCCGGGTCAGACCCCCGAATCTCGTTGAGGGTCTCCTCGGTGAGGTCGAACCGGAGGACCACCGCCTCGGTAATGTCCCCTTTGAGACAACGCACCTCAACGCCGGGCTCTCCGCGCGACTCGTACACCTTAGCGGTGATGTACCCGCTGTCGTCTTGTACTTGGGATAGTACGGTCATGGTTGTATGCCCTCTCGGGCGGGACCGGCCTCGTGGCCGGTGGTTAGAGCTTGTCCGCCGCTGTCTCCGCGTCGAAGTCGTCTACGCTGTCGGTGCTGTCCTGTGTGACCGGGCCGAGATGTTCGTAGTGGACCGAGTAGCGTTCGCCGTCGATCACGACCTCACCGGCAGACTCTCCCGCAGCGGCGAGTTGCTCGATCCGGTGAGCGTGGATCTCGGGTATCTCGGCGTGGAGAAACTCCCACGCCCGGTCGCCCTCGACCTCGCGCAGGTCGTAGTGGGCCTCCTCGACCGAGTTGAGGGCGGCCTTCACCCTATCGAGCGCGTCGTGGAGGTCCGCCTCCGCGTCGTAAAGGATGTCCTCGGACGTGTTGACCGGCGAGAACACGGTGTCCCGCAGGTCTTCTTGGGCTTCTTGTGCGTCAGTCACAAGCCGTCCGGCTACCTCCTCGGCGTTCATGTTGTCAGTCATGGTGGTGTGCCCTCTCGGGCTCGACGGGTTGCGCCCGTCACTCGATCTCCTGTCTATCTGCCGTGTCGAGGACCTTCTCGGCGATGTTGTTTGCCGTGTTGGATACTTCGCGGAGGCGTCTAATGTCCTCCTGATCGATGGTGATCCGCGTCCCCGATACGTAGGTCTCTACCTCCCACCCCATGAGTCCGGTTTTGGCCCACCCAACGTGTTCGATCAGATCGACCTCTAACTCGTCGTGGTCGTCCAGATGGGGCGCGACAGCAAGTAGCGCCTGCTGCTTAGTGTACCCGTACCCGAACCCGTCTAAGGTGTGAGCGAGCCAATCCGTCTCGTGTGAGCCGGGGTCAGTATCGTTGTCAGTCATGGGTGTGTGCCCTCTCGGGCTGGATCTCCCCGGGCCGGAGAACACGACCAAACCTCCCGGGGAGAGTGCCCTCTCGGGCGTGAGACCGCTTACGGCGGTTAGTCGTGTTACGGGTGGACGTAGCCGAGTTCGCCGTCCGGGCAGCGGTGGAAGATCGCACCGTCGATATGCTCATACTCCCACGCGGTTTCGAGGGCGTCTTCAAACGCCCCCTCGGACACCTCCCAACCCTTCTCCTCAATAGCTTCTCCGAGGGAGAATCCGTCCGCCCTGTCGAGGTAGATCAGGTCCGGGTGTTCGTAACCCACGCACGACTCGGCGTCCGTCCAATCGCAGTTCTCGCAGTAGTACGAAAACTCCGAGGTCATGGGCGTGTCCCACTCGGACCGGTAGATCCGGGGGGCGGTGTACCCGCCCCGGATGTCGGCCCCTCCGTGGACACACACGGCCCAATATTCGGCATACGGGCCGCTACCAAGCGCCGTCGCTTGGATGTCCTGTGAGATGGAGCCAAACTCCGAGTTGTACGTGTTGAACGTGAACGGCCGCCTGTCAGAATCGGACAGACCAGCCGCGTATCCGGCCACCTCGTCGGCCACCTCGTCCGGAACGCCGTACTTGTCGGCAAACTCGGGCGTGTAGAACGGCTCCCGGAGTAGATCCGCGAACCCTTCCATACTCGACAACCACGAGTTGCGCTTCTCGCCGTCGGACCGACCGAAGGCGTAGAGTGCGATCTCTAACGCCACGCAGAGCCGATCGCGTGAGAGTGTGCGCGTCATGTGGTTGTAGACGTTGTGGACCACAAATCCACCGTCATAGACGTTGTATTCGGGCTTCTCCCACGGTGGGTTCTCTTGGTTCCTCTCCCAGTTGCGGCCATTCGCGCCGCCGCTGTCGAGGAGGTGCCGTCCGGTGTTCTCGGTCAATTGTGACCGGATCACCTCGTCGGCGTCCGTGGTTGCCATCGGGATCGTGGATTCTCCGTCGTCTGAGAGAGCCTCAACGTAGGCTCTCACAAGATTGTCAACAGTCATGGTAGTGCCCTCTCGGGCTCGAAGCGGGTTACGCCCGCTACTCGTGGTTAAACGCGTCTACGGATTCCCAACCGTACCGCTCGGAATGGGGCTGGAACCACCGGATAGCCGACTCGTAGGACCCGCGATCCTCGATCAGCGCCGATAGGATCACGTCGTCGTTGAGCAGACGGATCAACAGCGGCTTATTGGTTCCGTCCGCGTGGTAAAGCGCCTCTGCGAGGTCGCCTTCCCACAGGGCGTACATGAAGTCTCCCCGCATCTCTATGTCTTCGGCGAGCCGTTCGGGCCGTTCCTCGGGCGGCACGCCATCGAGCGTTCGGGCGACCTCGCGGGCCGCGTAGTTGTGGCTGACGTACACCGCCTCGGGATCAACGGCGGCGACCATAACGAACAGGTCGGACGCGCCGGCTTCCCGAACAGCGGCCAGCATCTCGGAGTCTATCATCGCCGCCGTTGGCTCTGATTGTCGTGTCATGGTTGTGTGCCCTCTCGGGCGTTACCGGCCGCGTAGCCGGTTAGATGGTATGCTGTACGCTGTCGGGATCCCACGTATCGCCTTCCCAACCGTCATACGCGCCCGTACAGTAGGCGTCCACGAGGGCATTGAACACGAGGTGGCCGTCTACAAGATCGGCTTCCGCGGGTTCGTCCTCCTCACAGCCGGGATGGATAAGTGCGACCTGTCGCTCCTGTTGGTATGTACCGTACCCACCGTCCGCGTAGCCAGCCATAGACCGGAGGCGCGGAAGGATGTGGTTGGCCCACCGAGCCCCGGACTGGAAGGGTGACAGGTCCATCTCGTACTCCTCGTTGGGCGGGTCCAGCGGCTCAAACTCGTCGTGACCCATACGGTAGGCTGTTTCGAGTACATACGCCTCTTTGACGACAGCTATGTCGCCGTTAGTAGGTTCAGTCATGGGTATGTGCCCTCTCGGGCTCGTAGCCGGCCATATGGCCGGTTTTACTTATCTCTGAATGTGATATGTGCCGATCCACCGTCCGTATTCTGTGAGACGACGATACGCTTTCCGTATTGGCTAAACTCGAAGGTGGAAGCCGCGAAGCCGACACCTTCGACCTTGAGCCAAGTGGCTTCGATCTCGTGGTAGGACTCCGGCTTTCTGAAGTCCGCCCCCTCGTCTAATCCGTATATGACATACGTGTCGTCGCCATCCAACCGCTCTCCTCGGATCATGTGGAACTCTCTTTCAGTCATAGGTATGTGCCCTCTCGGGCGCGTGTGACCGCTTAAGCGGGTGCGGCGGCGGCCCCCGTCGCGGTCACTCTTGTCCGTGACCTTCCGGGCAGTTCACGCCGCAAACCGCGTCGTAGTGGAGAAGCGTCTGTCCCTCAATGAAGCGCAAGCAGTTCCCGCAGGCGTGACCGGGACAGTCGTTTTCAAACCCTTCGGGGAGCGGACCTCCGTAGGGGATCCTGTACGGATCTTCGACACCATATCGAAGGTACTCCGGGTTGATACAGTCGGCACAATACCGCTCGCCGTCGTAGTCCGCACCAACATACCGGCGGCCGTCGATAATGATCACCGTATCAACGGTGTCACCTTCGGCAGTCGTCGGCGTCGGGGCGTCCTCGGCGAGGACGTGCGGCATTGACTCTGGTGGTTCGTGTCTCATGGTATGTGCCCTCTCGGGCTCGGGCGGCTTAGGGCCGCTACTCCTCGCGTGGCTCAATACCGAAGCGGTCGAGTATCTCGTCGTAACTGTCCTCCACGACCGGCTGTTGGCGGTACGGGTACGGATCTGACCAATTTCTCGCTTCGTGGGCGACATAGCCGGTCAGCCGACGGTCTACGACCGCCCCTATCGGCTCTGGGTGGCCTCGGTGGTAGGTACTCGAAACGTGGGTGAACGTATCGCTCCACGAACCGCCGTCGTCTACCACGTCTTTCCAACGGATCTCGGCGGCCTCAACGATCTGTGAGCCGGGACTCTCGAAGTCGGATAACCCGGCGTCTTCGGCCGGGATGGTGATCCAGACATCCCACCTCTGCCGGTCCACAAAGTAGGCGATCCAGATCCCGCCGTGCCCCTCCGGAGTCGCGTCTCCGTAGTTGCGGTACACGCCGTCTAACCCACCGCCGATGATATACTGCTCGTACCGGAGTCGGATCTCCTCAGAGTCTTCTTGTGTCTCTGGAGTCATGGTATGTGCCCTCTCGGGCGTGACGGGCGGGTGCCCGTGGTTAGTGGTCCGGCGACCAACCGCCAGCGTACTCGTCCATCGAGCGGCGTTCTAACTCCTCGCTGTCGGAGTCATAAATGCGGTTGTGGTCCTCGTGTTGCTCCTCAGTCGTGGCGGGTATATCCGCCGCTATGTCGTTGAGGCTCATGGTATGCCTGACCCTCTCGGGTCGTATAGGCTTTCGCTGCCCTATCCTACGCGTGTCGGTAGCAGTCGAGTACCCCGGCTTCTGTTCTAATGGGTATCTGTCTAATGATCGGGCTTCCAACCCTCGGGGTCGTCGGCCGAGAACGCCGCTTCTCGCGGTGCAATCGCCTCGCGTGAGACTACGTGCTTTATAGTTCTCGTCCCTATGCGACCCGCCGGAGGTTCCTCTCGTCGGGTGACTAAACCGTCCGAACGCCATCTGACCGCTGTTGGTCAACACGCCCGGATAGGGCTTACACGGCTCTGTTAGCCGTATGGAGGGGTTTACGCGCCCCTCTCGCGGGCAGTCTGTTTAGCCGTCCCCCTATCTGCGTCTCAACGCTCCGGCTCCGCCTTCGCGGGTCCGCACTTCCACCCGGGGCCGGACGCGTGGCTATGTCTCTGTCAGGGTATTATCGGCCGTCTGACTGCCTGACCCGCTTTCGCGGGCACCGACGCCTCTCGCACGCCGTGACCTGCCGGATAGGGGACGATCCCCCACTACGTGACGCCCGAACCGCACGGTCGCCACTCGGCACCCGATCTCATACTGTCTCCTGCGTCGTAGCGGAGCGGTCTCTCACCCGTCCTATAACCCGTATCTCTGCCGTCACCCGTAGCTGCCGGGTGTAGGTGCTTGGATCCGGCCGGTTCACGCGGGGCTCACGACTGACGATAACGTCGTGGTATAATCCCGCGTTCCGACCGTTTAGACGTGTCTCACCGCATATCAAGGCCCGGTGCCGGTGCGCTACCCCCGCCGTGGGGGACTCGTGACTCACGACTCACGGACGGCGATCGTCGCATATCAAGGCCCGGTGCCGGTGCGCTACCCCCGCCGTGGGGGACTCACGATCGCCGTTTGGGACGGAATGGTACCTAACTCATACTCGGCCGTATGAGTCGGTGCTTACCTACACGCGACTTTTGGCTTCCCTGACGGTTATACCCGCCCGCCCGATGTCTCCGGGGGATAACGCCCGCGTGGTGCCGCGGGTTCCCCGCCCGGCCGATCCGGGCGGACCCTGAGAGACGATCCGGACCGCCGCCGCCCGCCGATCGGCCGGAGGCATGGGATCGCGTGCGTCCTTCGTCGGATTTCGTTCGTTCCTTCGTGTTTCCAAAGAATGGACGTAACAACTTAAAGGTTTCTATTTTCTTTTTTCGGCGTTTCAAAGCCTCTAAAGCCTGTTTTCGGCCTATTAGCGGATTTAGCTCTTTGCGAGATAGAATCATCGATCTATCCCATCAAGATCGATGTACGGCCGATCTCGGTCGATCTGACGGGACTCATAGCGAACGGCCGCACCCGTAACGCTCGCGCGTGAAACCGACCGGGTATAGAAATCAATTCTAAGCGGCCTGTGTGACGATCTAAGCGGCTTTGTGCGCGAGCGAATGGTTTCGGTCGTATCGGCGAAGATCCCCCTCTCAGATCGAAAAGTTTTGAAAAAGATCCCCCGCCGGACCCGCTGCGAACGGTGAAGGTGGGAGGGGGAATCTCTCAGCCGCGAGTGTGCCGGCGGATCGTCAGGGGCCATAACCGCAGTACGGTAACGGTGCCGGCGGCCGTGATAAGGCCATGATAACGGTTGTGACAACACCAAACCGTTTACGTCCGGTACGCTTACCACGCGTGGGCCCTACACCTTCACCTGTATGGTGGATAACGATCCCCCCACAGAGGAGGAGGTTGACGAGTTCATGGAACTGTACGAGGAGCATGGGACCAAGAAGGCAGTTGCAGAGAGGGTTGACTGGTCCCGCCCCACGGTCTCCAAGTGGATAGATCGACGGATCAGCGACATGGAGAAGCAGAAGGAACAGGAGAAGGCCGAAGAACCAGAGGTGAGCCCCGAATCAGAGCCGGAGACGCCCGGAACGGCCGCGGGTGGTGATGGACAGCCCAGCGGGCAGAGTACCGGCATTGCCCCGCCGATCCCGGACGACTTGATGAAAGAGCCCGAGGCTCCGAACGACATCCTCCTCGACATCATGGACAGAGACCCCAAGCTCGGGGATGATGAAGTCGCTTACGTAAAGCGATTCTTTGACGACTACGGGCAGCTTTCGCCCTCGGACGTGACCGACATTCTGTCGGACCTGTCGATAAACAATAAGCGAATGACAATCGGGAGGATCAACCGACACTACGAGAAGGCGATCAATAGCCGACTCCGTGAAGACCGGGATCTCCAGTACGATGAACGGTGGGCTACACTCCTCACCAAAGTCACGGGAGACAACTCGTACATCCGACGCGCGATGGAGTACGATAACTTCGGAGGGAGCATCGGAGGAATACAGCCCCCAGCACCCCCGAGAGGAGGAGAGACCACCGGACAGAAGGTGGGAAGTGGGATAGCTCCTCCCCCAACCAACCCTCCCTCAACCGCGGGTGAGGTGGGCGGCAACGGAATCGTCCCACCAGAACCCCAGAGAAGCCCGCAAGGGCGAGAGATGGATGCTCAGGCCCCCCGGGCGGCACCGCAAAGCGGGAGTCTGGATCCGTTCCAAGAGCGGGTTCTTGAGTTGCTGGAAGATACCCTCAACGAGAAAAAGAATACGCCTGAGCCCCCGATCCAAGATTCAAAGGGCGCAGCGGGTCAGATTCAGGAGTTGGTGGAGATTCAGCAGCAGATCCAGCAGCTTCAGGGAATGGGCAATAGCGGTGCGAACGAAGTTGACGCAAAGGTTGAGCAGATCCGGGACGAGCTTTCACAGCAGCTTGCGCTCGTCCAGCAGCAGATACAGGAACAGGATACGCAACAGCAGGTCCCCACACCCACCGCCGGAGGAGAGAGTAGCGAGCCTTCGATGCTGAGTGAGATCGCCATGCTATCCGAGACCATTGACGATCCGGACACGCTCAAGATGCTGATAGAGATGCAAACGGATCCCGCAGTTCTCGAAGCACGCGCGAAGAAGGAGGAGGTTGAGACCGACTCGCAATGGAAGACGGCTCTTGCGGAGTCCCTGTCCCCCGCAGCGGCCGAAAAAGCGATCGACGCACTCACCAACATTACCAAAGCCGCGGGGCGGGCACAACAGCAGCGGCAGCAGCAGATCCAGCAACAGCCACAGGCTCAACCCACGCAACCACGGCAGGGAGGACAGACAGCGCAGGGGGTACAGGTCGTCCAAGAGTCGGAGCCTGATCCGGATCCACAACCCGAGGAGGATAGAGGACCGGGAGACGAGTCGCCTCTACGGGCCGAGGCTATGGGGGAGATAGACGCCGATATGGAGGACGTGAAGGGAGAGGACGTTAACCTTGAGGAGACAGCAGATGCCGGGGAGGTGGAGGAATAACCATGTCTGGAGGGATGCTTAAGTCGCTCCTTGCGGGGATGGACGGTGAGACAGCCTCACAGATCCTCTCCTCGTTAGACGACGAGATGATCGAGGAGGCGTTGGAGACAGGGATCGAGCAGGAGTTGGTTCCACACCTCGAAGCCGTCCGCGAGCGGGCGTCAGAGGATGATCTACCCCCACAAGAGGTACGCCAACACTACGAGTCGTTGTCCGCGGAGGAGCAGAACGAGAAGTTCCACAAGGCAGCGGCAGACATCATGGGGGTCGTAGTCGAGCTACGCGAGAAACCACTTAGCGGTATGCGGAAACTCAAGGGTAGACTCCGCGATCCGTGGACGGTAGAGGCCCTGCTGCTGATATTCGACCACGAGGATGTCCCCGATGAAGTCTCCACCCAGCAGAAGGAGTTTGCCTCGGCATGGCTCAAGTACGCCGGGCTCCACATCATCCCAGAGGTGTACGAGCGAGACGACCTGCGCGAGATGGTCGATAAGTTCTACCCGAAAACCGACGTTGAGGATGTGCTGGACGAACACGGGGTAGAAGGCTCGTAAACGTGCTGTAAGGGGGGCGCTTCACCAAAGCTATATTTATCGCGCAGGCGAAAGCACCTCTGTATGGTAACTCCATCCGTCGATGCACTCGCTGACGAATTTAAGGGAGTGGTCGAAGATCGAGAAGTCGCAGGTATCGCTACAATCGGTCTCGCCGGAGCAGCCGGTGGGGTCGTCGCAACCCAGCTTGCCGGGCGCATTGCCCCGGTTCTGGGGTTCTCTGAATCGCCAACTGACCTTCAGGGCCTCCTCGTCACGGGGACCCTCAAAATGCTCGCGGGTGTCGCACTCGTACTGGCCGGCGTCCAAGTCGGCGGCACCGCAGGTGCCATCCTCGGGATCGCTGGTCTCGGTGGCCTGATCCTCGGCGGAGGCGACTGGATCAACGGGGTCCTCGCCACCGACGTTGGCGTCCCGGCTGCCTCGTCCCGCCCTCGTGCGCGCTCTGTGGCCCGTAGCACTACGGCCCGGAGCAGCACCCGTGCGCGCTCCATGCACGACGAAGATGAAGTCCAGTTTCGCGCAACCGATGGCGGAATCGAGGACGAACAGGTCCAATTTCGATAGAAACTAACCCCGAGTCGGTCTCATGGCGCAGGCCGTTATCTGGTCTGCGGTCCTTTCACTTCCCGTAGCACACGCTCAGGGTAGGCATCGTAATACTCCAACAGCGCAGCGATAGCCTCTCGCCGGCCAACATCGTCACCAAGCTCCGTCTGAAAGTTATCCAGTAGCTTGATGTGCCTCGTATGAACCTGCCGCGCTCGGATGGATCTACCGCCCGTCGCCTCCCACGCAGGGGTCGTGTTCACCTGATCAAACTCCCCCGACACCTGTGGATCAGTAGGCATACATCCACAATGGGACAGATGCCACATCAATCTGCCGCGGATACGGGCAGGCTCTCTCTAACGCGCGCGTGAGGGCAAAAAATCGAAGGGGGTAGGTAGACCAATCTATTCAAATGTGCGTGGAAATCCCCGTATACCCGTATGTCTGTTCCCCACCCCCCTCGTATTTTTGCCTCTTACGCGCGTGCTATACGGTTCTCGGCTATACAGGCAATCTGAAATTGCCCGTAATCTGCCCGTAATACCCGTAACAAAAACATTATTACATCGTGGTTGTTACTCAAGGGCAGACAGAAGACCGCGGAGGTTAAGACACCCCCCACGCGACTGACAATCGCCTGTTCGTGGGGCGAGTGCTTAACCCTTACGTAGATTCTTCTGTCGCCAAACTATGAGCGAGAGCATAATTGAAGACATTAAGCGGAACCTAACCGCGGAAGACGTTATCCGTCGGGCGGCAACGGATTGGAAGGACGAGTCGAGCCCCGGGCGCGTGGGGAGATGTACCCACCCCGAACACGGTCATACGAGCGACGATAGCAACACGGGAAACCTAATCGTTACTGAGGAGGGGGACTCGTGGTATTGCTACTCTCACGATTCTGGAGGCGACGTGTTGTCGTGGGTAGCTATGGAGATGGGTCTCGCAACGTGCAACGACCCAACCGTGTCAGGAGACGCCTTCGTGGAGGTGTTGAAGGAGGCAGCCGACCGTGCCGGCGTGGAGTTTGAGATGGGAAACCGTCCCGACTCATACGAGGAGGCGGTGGAGTTGGATACCATATCCGACGAACGGAAGGCCCGATACGCGCTGGACGAGGCGGTAGACATCCTCCACGACAACCTGAACAAGATCGTTGGGGACGTGACGGTTCGGAAGCTGATACGGGATAACAGGCCGTTTGACGACGAACTGATTGACGAGTTACGGATCGGCTACCTCGATGGGGAGGCGTATGCTGAACTGCTCCGCCGCCTCTCCGAGGATGCTCTCAAGGACATTGGCATCATGCGCGAGAACGGGAGGCAGCACGGAGATGGGCGTATCATCTACCCGTACAACCCCCGTGGTCTCCCGTCGTTCTGGGTAGGCCGTCGAACTGAGAACAGTTCAATGGATGCCAAGTACCTCAAACCGGCGAGAGAGGCCACGATACTTGAGGAGCCCATATACGAGTGGGGGACGGCCGGAACGTCTCTCTCTGACGGTGTGTGGATCACCGAGGGGATACAGGACGCTGTGGCCCTCTCAGAGGCAGGGAGCCTGTTTGCGGTATCTCCCGTAGCAAAGGACACCTCAGCCCACCAGCGCGACCTGATACTGGAGCGCGCGAGAGAGGAGGGACGGGCCATTGTCTGCTACGACTCAGACGAAGGTGGGATGGGTGGCGCTGTCAACCTCGCGTTGGACATCATGTCCACAGGTGTCCAGACAGATGTACTCCAGCTACCAGAGGGGACGGACCCGTGTGACTACTTTTTTGATGGGGGCGACTTCTCCGATCTCACCACGCGGTCGGCAGCGGTGCATATCATCGAAACCAAGGGAGACTCGGACGCGGTTGTCGGGCGTATCCTCGATACGGTTTCTGCCGGCACACCGCGCGCTGACCGGCTCGTGACGGCTATCTCTGAAGTGACACCACTCCGCAGAGACACGCTCCGTAACATGATAACCGCGGAGAGAGAATTTGAACACCAACAAGGGTGGCGAGAGCCCGTCACGATCCGAAAGACACGATCCGCCGACCCTGAGTTTACCTTTGTGTACGCCGATGGGTCAGAGATAACGATGTCCTCCATTGGAGATTACGGGTCAGCTTCAACGTTCATCGACAAATTTGGACAGAAGTTTAACTACTTCCCGGACATCAAACGCTCGGACTTCATAGATATGGTCAACGAGTGGCTGGGCAGCGACCGCATAGAGACGGTTGACGTTGACCCGCTCACAAAGGAGGGACGCACGCGCGAACGGGTACAAGAGGCGATACAAGAGGCTCAAGCTGTCGGCAGCCGGTACGACCTAAAGGTCGCGGGGTGGAGCAACGTCGCGTTGGACGAGGGTGCCATCATGGTTCACACAGATACCGTGAAGGAGTGGGTGGAAGACATCGACATCAACATGGCGGCCGCTGGCCGGTATCTCGACCCGATCAAACTCCACGACACGGAGCCGAGGAGCATTGACGGCAACCAGTACCGATTCTGGTTCTTTGACCCCGAGATCATCCAGTCAAACGGGTACAGTATCCCAGATCCGAAGGGTGTTCCGGAGGATTATGACGGCGAAGACGCCGACGACAGAGACGAGGATGGGGACGATGAGGTGAGAGAGCTATGAGCGCCTACGACATGGTAGGCGAGCAGCACCCGGCTGACTCGTCCGTGAAGCTCAACGGACCTCCCGGGACCGGGAAGACGACCCAGTTGCTTGAACGCCTCACGAGGCTGCTGGACGATGGCTACACCGTCCGGGACGTGACGTTCGTGACGTACAGAAAAGAGATGGCAGCAGAGTTCCTACGGCGTCTGCACGACCAAGGGTATATCTCCTCAGAGGAGTCCGAGAAGCCTTGGAAGCATGATACACGACACTTTGGGACCATTCACGGGGTGTGCAACCGTATCACCCCCGACTCGGAGGTGGTACAGAACAGCCATCGAAGGGACTTTATGATGTCCACCTACCGCGCACGGTACGACGGTCGTGGTGACGACTGGGACGACGCACCGGGTCAGGACGACGCGATCGGCTCACTCCTTTTCGATGCGTATGACTGGTGTGTCGAGAACCTAACACCGGACTTTTCACAGGCACCTAACTACGACGCAATCCGTCAAAAAGCTCCCATGCCACCGTCATTTGAGGACTTCCACGAGGAGTGGGAGGAGTATAAGCGCGACGGCGGAGACGATGGGGAGCGGTTACAAGACTTTGCTGGGATGCTCAGAGACGTTGATATGGGCGGTCTCACACCAGCGGGGGACATCCTCATTGTGGACGAGTACCACGATATGACGCCGATCATGTCGTCTATCTGTGAACGGTGGATGGACTCGTTCGACACCGTTATCGTTGGAGGAGACCCGCTCCAGAGCATCTACACGTACAAAGGGGCAGATCCGTCGCTGTTCACCGCCCTCGACCTCCCCGAGGTCGTTCTTGACCGCACATACCGCGTTCCGGCGGAGGTGTGGAGGTACGCAAGAGAGGTCATACAGCACGAGACGCCCGATGTCACCCCAGATGGGGATGGCGGAGAGGTACAAGCGGTTTCCGGCCCACCACATAGAGTGGTAGAAGTATATGGCGGGGAGTCAACGATGTACCTCGCACGTACACAGAGTCAGCTTTGGACCATCGGAGAGGACCTAAAGTCTCACGGTGTAATATTCCGGTCCCAAGACGGGATCGGTGGCTGGAATAACGCCACGACGCTCTGTAACCTGTTCAATGCTCTCCAGAAGATGAAAGGCGTAGAGCCTGCGGACAACGTGAACCCACAGACCGGGCAGACAGGGTTCGGTCGGTACTCGGAAAATGACCATGAGACCGCTGAGGTGCGCCTACCGGCGAACATGGAGCTAACCACCGGGGAGGCGAGGGATCTAATCCAGTACACTCCAGCCGAGCATATTTCGGATACAAAGAAGTCGCTGATCTCATACACCAAAGCAACCAGCAGCGTCACCGGAGACGACCTCCTCCCCCGCGTGGAGCCGTCCTTCTGGGGGACGATGAACCGCGGGCCCGATTCAGTTGATTCTCTCCTGTCATACGACCCCAAGCCAACGCTACAAGCCGCCCTGCGCCGCTACGACGGGCCGTTCGAGACGATCGAGACCGCTCCTGTCCCTGATGTGCTTACCATCCACGCATCAAAGGGGAAGGAGGCGGACACGGTAGCGTTGTACGACGGTATCACTCCAGCGGTACAGAGAGGTATCAGAGCAGGCAGAGCAAACGAGAGGGCCGAGAGCCGGGTCTGGTACGTCGCTTGCACCCGCGCGGCGGAGCGGCTACTTATCTTCCGCGGTCAGTTCGACTACTGCGATCGGTACCTCCCCCCAACGCCGTAGGTCCCCGTCAGATTTTTTACCCACCGCAGTAAACTCCAACTTGCACCGTTCCCCTGCGGTGTGATAGGCCGAACCTGAGTTCCATGTCACCTCGAAACTACGCCTTCGGGTAGTTGGAGGGACCAGCACCATCCCTCGACTCACCCGTTTTAGAGAAACACAGAGGGTCGCCTAACGAGGTCTCCCTCGTTGTTCATCCACCGCAGCACCGACGATGGGGGTTCACTCCCCAGAACGTGAAGCGCCGTCCCAAACGAGGGGCTGCCCGCCGCCTCTCCTGTATCGGGGTCAATATACTTCACCCGACCGCGAAAGAACGTCGTGAACGTCGCGTTTGGGACAATGAACTTGTGCCAATGGCTTTTCACGTCGGTTGCATCCGGAGTCACAAGGTATATTCGCTCGACCGCATTGCGATCCATCTCCTCGACCGCCTTCTCCATCCAGCGGGTCTTCTCAGAGAACGGCGGGTTGACAAACACAATACCTTCCCACGGGACGGATAGCCCGTCCTGCGGCGGTGAGATGTTCACCCGAGCCAACTCCCGATCAGGATCCGCGCACGGGTCCATGTCAAACCCGTCTTCAAGCAGCCGCAGCGGGGTTGTTATACGTTCGGGCGTTCTCCAGTCGTCCTTGTCCGACTTCGACTGCTGTGCTTGTTCGCTCATTTAATTTGCGTGCTGCCGGTGGTCCTCGCTGTTCCTGAGAGAGTAGACGATGGATTGTAGCTCGTTCCTCCGGTACGGCCGACTGCTCGTCCATGAGTCTCTGTAAGCAAAACCAACCTCGTCCGCGACTGCCTTTCGGAGGAGGATGTAGGTAGGTGAGCGCGCTGTGCCAAACGACTGCCACCGTGCGACAGTCGAACCAGTCAGGTACCAGTAGATTGAATTGAGGTCCTTTTTCCGCAGTTGTGTTCGAGAGAAGCCCCTAAATCCCACAATACGTCCAATCTCTTGGAGGGCCTGTTCTTTGGTCATATCTCGATGGTCCATGTCTGACACGGACTCAAGTTTGCCTTCGGGCATCGCATGAGGCTCTACAACCGCCAATGTTATAGAAGTAGCGGTGCGATTGGAACTATGAGCAGACACCCTAATGGGCTGGAGGCGGAGTTGGAACGGTTTGAAGATCGGGTTCTGGGACGTGCGATCTCGGAGGATACCTACACCGCGTATGAATTGTGGATCAGGAGGTTCGAGATGTGGTTTGATGGTGAGGAACCGTCGCTCCGTGATATGGAAGACTTCGACACAATGCTGGACGATCCGCTCGTATCAACGTATTTGTGGGTAAACAAGGGCGGTCGGCCTGCTCCTGACTCCTATTCCTATTCTGCGCGTGTTCAAGCAATGTCCGCGATTAAGATGTGGCTACGTCGCCGGTATAATGTTGACATCCCCGAACAGCCCAACGACATTGTGCGCGGGGGTCCGGACGAGTTTACTCCAACGTACCTCTCACGCGAGCGGGTCCGAGAGACCATCCAGCAGTCCGACACAGCGTGTTCTTGCGACGGGTGTGCCGCAGCACTCGCGTTGAGCTACGATGCCGTCCTGCGGGCGTCTGAGCTTGTTCAGGTGGAGCGTGGTGACATCAACTTAGACGAACAGACCATCTACGTCCATGCGACAAAGGGCTCACGCGACAGTACAATCGTTCTATCGGACGACACGGTTGAACTTCTGTCCGAGTACATTGACAAAAGTGGGGCCATTTCTGGACCATTGTTCAAGAATACCTATGACAACTCTTGGAACAAGAGTTCGTGGGCGTCACACGTTGGGCGCAAGCACGTCCCCGAGGGCAGCCACTCGTGGGGTCGGCACACACCTATCCTCCATATGCTCCAAGCGGGTGTCTCGTTTGGAGACGTTTACCGACGCGCTCGGCACCGATCGCCCGACACTACGACACGCTACGCTCGGTACATTGGCGTTGAAGTCCCATCGTGGGCTGGTGGAGAGTAGTTAGTCAAACAGTATTCTATCTACAATCCCCCCAACGACGGTACCGACCGCTGTTGAGAAGGCAATAGAGGCGACCTCCTCGCGGGTGAACATGGCACCGTTCCCGTTGGCTGCTTGGAGGATAGATTCGTCACCAAACGGCTTGGGCGCGTGAGCGTTCCCGGAGTATGCTTCTTTCCCGCCTGAGCCGTAGGGGTGTGCCCAATCCTCCCAGCCAAGGTCGTCTATGCGCGTTTGAAACTCGTCGTAGCCAGTTTCGTGAACAAACACCAGCGGCGACAGAGCCTCCCGCGCCCGCTCTCGCGCCGGGGCCGGGTCGAGGCGGCCGTCTTCAATTGCGTTGGTCAACTCGGTGGTGTCGTCAAACGACATCCCAATCGAGTTCTCAAAGGCGTCTACCATAGCCTCATGGTCTTCTCCGGCAACAACCACGTCGGCGCTGTGCGAGCCGGCCACTACGCTCACGTCCAAGAGACCGTAGACAACGTTTGCCATATCTGGTAGGGAGTTGACCGGATCGCGTATCTCGTCGGGCGTAACGTGCGTATGCCAAGCACCTCCCCGCCCCCACGGACAGGAGGCAAGGTCAATAGCCCGTGGAAACCGCTCAAGCGGCCCTTTGACCGACCCCTTATCTGGACACTTTGTCCGCCCCGCCTCTTTGATGCTTCCACTCTCGGCGGACTCGATAGTCTCCTCAATGATGTCCCGCATAATGTCGTCGCGGGCGACCATGCTTTCAGCAAGTCCCAGAGCCGATGGGTCGGGGATTATCTCAACCGGCGTGTTCATACACCCAGTAACAATCCCACCAGCTTAAGCCCCATCCACCACCCAACAGTCCCATATGGGACGCCTGCCACACAGCCATTAAGTAACTCCCGACCAGAGGGGAATACGCTATGGTAGACGAAGCAGGAACCAACGACTATGTGACCCCGCGGCTGATTCAACTCCGAGAATCGGCAGCGGTCGAAAAAGCCAAAGAGTCAGCATCGGGCGACATCTCGAACCCGATCGTCCGCGACATCATCCCCGAACTGGACTTTGACGAGGGCGAAGACCTCCTCGCCGAGGAGTTTGCCGCGGGATGGGACCTCACCCCCGACGCCGACGAAGCAGGCGAATACGAGGTAATTGAGATCGACTCGGACACCGGAAACTCTGAGCGCCGTGTCCACATGATCTACGGTTTCGAGGCCGTCGAGGGTATGGAGTTTGTCGAGCAGGTCAACTTCCGCGGATCTGACGGACAGATCTTCGAGCGGGCGAAGGTCACGGGTCTGGACGAGACGGGAGACACGGCAGTTGACCGTCAGAAGACGCTCCGCTCTGTTATCGGGTACGACCCGCAGGACAACGGAACCATCAGCATCGTCGTCAACGACGACTTCGAGGAGGCCGTCACGGACGCTGGAGACGAACCCATCAAACTCAAGCTCCTTGGAATCACCGCCGAGAAGACCGGCCGCCGCGTCGGCTCGCGCACGTAGAACCGCACTCCAACCGCAGCGGAACCTTTTATGACCCACCGCCCGCAATAGTGGCGTATGGGACTTCCAGATAGGGCTAACAACCCGTTCTACAGCGAGCTTGAACCGGCCCTGACCGTTGACTCCACGGTCGAGCTACAGCCAAGCAACGACGTTTACACCGTCGCAGCCGTCGAGGTGCTGCCTGTCGTGACCACGCAGGAG
>LFFM01000677.1_pt1 | contig 23939 bp, 18 predicted proteins | sample 643131 | NCBI WGS metagenome assembly LFFM01 (sample SAMN03777445, study PRJNA286221) | soda lake metagenome | biome: soda lake; feature: Kulunda steppe; material: water; isolation source: sample Tc-Br brine of Tanatar trona crystallizer | place: Russia: Kulunda steppe | collected 2011-07
CGGAACGCCCCGCCGTCCTCGCCCACGAGGGGTCGGCCACGGTCGTGGTCGGCGGCGTCGGCTGGCGCGAGGAGGTAGCCGTCGACCGCGTCGCGTGGGACGTGGTCGGCAACGAGACCGCCTACGCCGTCGACCTGACCCACGACGGGGAGACGGTCCGTTCGTACGTCGGCGACCCGGTGCGAGCCGAGGCCCGGATCGACGGCCACGGGATCGGCGTCGTGCCGACCGAGGACGGGTTCGCCGTGCGCGCCGACCGCGGGGACGGCGCCTCGGCGCTCGTCGCGGTCCCGGACGCGGGCGAGGAGGCGACCCTGGGCGAGCTGGTCGTCCGCACCGAGACGGTTTCCGACGACGGGAGCGGGAACACCGACGGCGACGGGGCCTCCGAAACCGGCCGCGAGGAAGGGGACGGGCTCCGGATCGTCGTCGAAAGCGGCGACACGAGGGTGCAGGTCGCCGAACGGTCCCGGTGACGCGTCGTTGATGCAACCAAAATGAGGCGTAGCGAGGGTTAATAAGGCGTATAAACGCCTACAAAAGCTAACAAGGCGTGATAGGTGCGCGAGGCTCTGTTGAAACCCTATTCTTCAGAGAGGTTCTCGTCTGAAACAGCCGGTCGCTGAAAGGTGCGAATTGACACAGAGAGTTCTACCAACTCAGTAGGTCCTTTCGCTAGCCGTGCAAGACACACAGCGCGAATCGATCACTTCCGGAATCTTGGCAGTCCCGGATGTCTACTGGTACGGATCGATCATTTGACACCTAGATACCCAGCAGCATCCCCTGCGATTTTGGTGACCGTTTCCTCGTCAAGACGACCTTCCTGCTGCTGAATGTCGCTATGACGGATCGACACAATCGTCCACGGATTCACGTAGCTTTCACGCGGGAGTCCACCAGAAACAAAATCGGCGTTCCCAAGCGGGATCGCGACAGATCTCCGCGTCGTCGTGACCGCTGCATACAGCGCTTCTTCTTCAGAAAACGGGTGGGAATCGTCGCTCAGACACACGTACGGCCGGTAGTTGTGCTCGGCAAGTAGGTCAGGTCCCTTCACCACCATCCCACGGGTGTAGATGACACTCATTCCTCGCCGTAGTAATCGTCCGTCGTCGAAGCGGAGCTCGCCGCGTACTGTGCGGCATAAGAGGCGAGACGATCGTCCTCTGCGATGGCCCAATATCGTCCACGATGACGCACGAGGTCTCGCTCCTCAAGTCGCGAGAGGACCGCGCCGACACTACCCCGCTTGATTCCAGTCGCCTCGTGGATTTCCGTCTGCGTGAATGCCTCATCGCTGTGCTCTGCGAGGAACTGAAGGATACGGTGAGGTTGTGTTCCCTCCTGTATATCGAGGGCGTCATCCGGGCCATCCTCGAACCGATCGATCCTGATTGGCATGTATAATAGAAAGTAATAGAACGTAATAACAGTTGGGGACAAAATCTGGGTCACAGCTCTCTGTGAACGCCACGCCCGTGCTGCATCCATCCTCTGTATCTTGCAGGCCGCTACTGACATATTATCGTGAGGTCGGCGTCCGGCATCGATACGTATGTCTCCTGTACTGACCACAGCAAGTCAGAAGACATCACTCATAAAGAATTTCAACGGAGCCGGACGCAAAGGAACGGCTTGGGGGTTACTGGCGAGCCGTCTCGAACGCGGCCTGGAGGTCGGCCTTCAGATCGTCGACGTGTTCGACGCCGACGGAGACGCGGATCAACCCGTCCGTGAGCCCGGCCGCGAGCCGCTCCTCGCGCGGGATGGCCGCGTGGGTCATCGCCGCCGGCTGCTCGATGAGGCTCTCGACGCCGCCGAGCGACTCCGCGAGCGTGAACACGTCCGTCTCCGAGACGACCGTCGACGCCTCCGCTAAGGTGCCGTCGAACTCGAACGACAACATCCCGCCGAAGTCGTCCATCTGCTCGGCCGCCAACTCGTGTTCCGGATGCGATTCGAGCCCGGGGTAGTAGACGCGCGCGACGTCCTCGTGGGCGTCGAGCCAGGCGGCCAGCTCGGCGGCGTTCTCACAGTGACGGTCCATCCGGACGGGGAGGGTCTTCGTGCCGCGGAGGACGAGGAAGCAGTCGAACGGGCCGGGCGTCGCGCCGACGGCGTTCTGGTAGAAGCCGATCCGCTCGTCGAGGTCGGCGTCGTCGACGATCAGCGCGCCGCCGATCGTGTCGGAGTGCCCGCCGAGGTACTTCGTCAGCGATTGGGCGACGATGTCCGCGCCGTGTTCGAGCGGGCGCTGCAGGTACGGCGTTGCGAACGTGTTGTCGACGGCACACAGCGCGTCGCCCTCGTGGGCGATCTCCGCGAGCGCGGCGATGTCGTTGACGTTCATCAGCGGGTTCGTCGGCGTCTCGACCCAGACGAGCGCCGTCTCCTCGCGCATCGCGTCGCGGACCGCGTCGAGGTCCGTCGTGTCGACGAACGTCGTGTCGAGGTCGTACTGCTCGTACACCTGCGTTAAGATCCGGTGCGTGCCGCCGTACACGTCGTTGCCGGCGACGACGTGGTCGCCCGCGTCGAGCAGGTTGAGGACGGTGTTTATCGCGCCCATCCCCGAGGAGAAACAGCGCGCGTGGCTGCCCGACTCCAGCGAGGCGAGGTTCGCCTCCAGGTCGCTCCGGGTCGGATCCCCCGTCCGCGAGTACTCGTAGCCGGTGTGCTCGCCCGGCGCGGACTGTTTATACGTCGAGTTCGCGTGGATCGGGGTCATCAGCGCGCCGGTCTCCGGGTCGGGCTCCTGACCCGCGTGGATCGCTCGCGTCTCGATCCGTGCCGCTTCGATGCGTGCGTCGTCGCTGCCGTCGGCGGCAGTCGCGTCGTCGTCGGTCGCGTGGTCGCTCATACCGACCCCGTCGTCGCCCGGGAGCCTGACTCTTGTCCTTCCGGTCGGTGTCGGCGGCGGCAGGCGATCGGGGTCGTCGGGCGATCGGGGTCGTCGGCAGGCGATCGGGGTCGTCGGGCGATCGGAGATGGCACAAACGGACCTTTGTCCCTCTGGAAAACCCTTATGGGTGGCACCCGTCGTTCGGGTATGTCAGAACGAACCGCCTTGAACCGCCGCGCCCTCCTCGCCGCGACCGGCATGGCCGCGGCCGCCGCGCTCGCCGGATGCAGCGACGGCGCACCGGGTGGCGGGGACGGCACGGCGGAGCCGACCGACACCCCCACCGACGATCCGACGGAGACGCCGCCGACGGAGACGCCGCCGACGGAGCCGAACGGATCGCTCCCGGAGGGGTCACCCTCGTCGCCGACGGAACGGCTGCGCGAACTCGTCGCGGGGAACGCGGGGTTCGCGCTCGATCTTCACGACCGACTCGTCGCAGACGAGGACGCGGACAACGTCTTCGTCTCGCCGTACAGCGTCTCGATGGCGCTCGCGATGACGTACGCGGGCGCGGCCGGCTCCGCCGAGGCGGCGATGCGCGAGACCCTCGGGTTCTCGCTCGGCGAGGAGACGCATCCCGCGTTCGCCGAGCTACAGGGGGAGCTCGACGACCGGGCGACGATCGACGCGGGACCCGGCGGCGGGTCCGGTGACGACGAGGACGACGAGATCGACGCGTTCCGGCTCGACGTGGCGAACGCGCTGTGGGGCGACGCCGGCTATCCCTTCGCCGCCGACTACCTCGATCTCGTCGACGAGCACTACGGCGGCGGGTTCAACGAGGCCGACTTCGCGACCGACCACGAGGCCGAACGCGAGCGGATCAACGAGTGGGTCGCCGACGCGACGGACCAGCGGATCGAGGAGCTGATTCCGGAGAACGGACTGTCGTCGTCGACGGTGCTCGTGTTGACGAACGCGATCTACTTCATGGCGGGCTGGGAGCAGGAGTTCGACCCGGACGACACGGCGGACGCGACGTTCACCGCGCTCGACGGGACCGGGTCGACCGTCCCCATGATGTCACAGAACCTCCGGACGGACTACGCGGATCTCCCCGGTGCGCAGGCGATCGAACTCCCGTACGTCGGCGGCGAGGTGTCGATGGTCCTCGTCGTTCCGGACGAGGGGGAGTTCGAGGCGATAGAGGCGCAGCTGTCCGGACCGACGCTGTTCGGGGTGTTCGAGGCGCTCGGCGACGCAAGCGGCGACCTCCGGATGCCCCGGTTCGAGTACGAGTTCGACGCCGAGCTGAGCGAGGCGCTCGAGGACCTGGGGATGGCGGCGGCGTTCGGCCCCGGAGCCGACTTCTCGAACATGGTCGACACCGGCGGCGGCCCCGGCATCGACGACGTGTTCCACGAGGCGTTCGTGAGCGTCGACGAGGAGGGTACGGAGGCCGCGGCCGCGACGGCCGTCGACATGATCGAGAGCGCGCCCGCCGAGTCGTTCGACCTGACGCTCGACCGGCCGTTCCTCTTCTGCATCCGGGACCGCCCGACCGATGCGGTCCTCTTTTTGGGTCGGGTGGTCGACGCCGGGAGCGCACAGGGGTGAGGCGAACGACGGGACGGAACGACGGGTGAGAAGGACGCGGGGTGACGGAGTCGCGATCGGCGGTCAGACGTCGACCAGCGACGACCCGCCCGGCGGGAGGAACTCCTGGAGCCGGTCGGCGCTCACCACCTTCCGGACGAACGACTGGTCGGCGAACCGCTCTTTCAGCTCGCGGTACACCATCATCGCGGCGTCGTTCTGCGCGTACATCCCCGGCTCGAGGGTGACGTACGTCTCCGCGCGCTCGGCGATCGCCGACGGCGGCCCCCCGATGGCCCGGGTGACCGGCTCACACTGGACGCCCACGGCGACCCGACAGGGAACGTCCTCGAAGTACGTCCGGTCGCCCCGGACCACGAAGCTCCCCTTCTCGATGTACTCGCCGCTCTCGGGGGTCTTCGACACCTGATCGGGCTCGACCATGTACGCGTCGCCGGACCCGCGGCCCGCCTTCCAGTCCGAGGAGTAGGAGACGGCGAACGCCGCCGCCTCCCGGAGCGTCTCCTCGCGCCAGTCGACGGGGTCGGCCGACTCGGAGGGGCCGGCGGCCTTCAACAGGGTGACCGGTCCGCCGTGTGCCTGCGTGTGGAAGAAGCGGTCGTGTTTCCCCATGTACTTCTTCACCAGCTCCTCGTTCTGGTCGGCGTTGCGTCCGCCGATGACGAGGTAGCCGTCCGAGGTGTGGAACCAGCGGAACCGCTCGTACCAGTCGTCGGACTTCCGGATCGGGATCGACGCACGGGAGAGCCAGTCGATCTCCGGGGGCTCCTCGGCGTCGTCCGCGTCCTTCTCGGCGGCGTTCGGGTCGCCGTCGGCGGCCTCCCACTCGTCTCGCCGCTCCGTGACGGCCTCCAACTCGCGCCGGGTCGCCGCGATCGCCTCCTCCGCGCCCTCCTTTTTGCCCTCGACCCGTTTCGCTTCCTGATAGAGCCGGTCCGCGTTCACTTCGACGCCCGCCGCGGCCTCGAGCTCGACCCGTGTGCCGTCGAGGTCCACCGTCACGGTGCCCGCGCCGCCGTCGACGTCGACGACGGCCTCAGCGGCGGGGATCCCGCGCTCCGCGCCGGCCGCGAGCGTCTCGGCGATCTCGTCCCACGGGACGTCGTTTCCGCGGGCGTCCCGAACCGTCGAGAGCACCTCATCGACGAGATCGTAGTTGGCGTACAGCAGCTCGGCGCGCTCGCGCTCGGCGGCCGCCTGCTCCTCGAACCCCTCGATCGCGCCCCGCTGTTGTTCGATGATGCGCTCCTGTTTGGCGATCTCCGCCTCGAAGTCGGGGCGAGAGGGCTCGCTCGCGCCGGCCGGCTCCTCGGCGTCGCCCTCGCGTTCGAGCCGGTAGAAGTACTCGTCGACGGCGGCGTTAAACGAGTCGAAACCGACGCTCGGGAGTCCCTCGCGCTCGGTCAGCGGGAAGGGGGTGACGTCGACGACGCGGTCGTCCTCCTCGTACACGCGAGGGTCGAACTCGCCCGCCCGGACGCGGTCGGCGATCCGCGAGATCGCGTCGTGGAGCGCGCGGTACTCCGATTCGCCCGCGTCCGCGATGGCGAGTTCCTTCTCGACGCCCGCGCGCGAACACACCTCCTCGGCGTAGAGACCGCCGAGGTTGAGCTGGGTCGCCAGCGTCCGCACCACGTCGCTGTCGGACTCGCCCATGTGCCGCTGGAAGGCGTCGAAGCTCACTTCGAGCGGGTTGAGCCGCGTGGCGGGGTACTCGTACTGCGCGCCGGGCGCGACCGTGCGGGACTTGAGCCGGACGGTCGAGAGCGAGCCGATCACCTCGCCCGTCTCGTCGAGCGCGGCGACGTTCCCCTGTCCGAACAGCTCGGCGACGATCGACGTGTTGGCGTCCTCGCGCTCGAACCGGAACGTGAGGATCCGGTCGAACTCGTACTGCTCGACGCCCGCGAAGTCCGCGCCGGACAGCCGGTTGCGGAGCATCTTCGCGAAGTTCGGCGGGCGGCCGGGCGCGTCCGCGACGTGTTCCGGCGTCGCGACGTGGGCGCGTTTCACGTCGCCGACCTCGATCATGAGTTCGACGCGCCCGCGGTCGAAGTCCCGGAGCTTCAGCCGGAGCAGGTCGTCGTCGTAGAGGTACGCCTTGTCGACCTTCGCGCCCTCGTACCGGCCGAGCTCGGTGACGAGCGCGCGGAGGTCGATGCTCGACAGCTCCCGCTTCGGGTCCATACGTGGCCCACACGCGGCCCGGAAAAAGGCGTGTCGTTGTGGTGACGCCCTCGACACGGGATCCGGGTCGTCCGGGGTGACGACGACCCGACCGCGTCGAGCCGGCGAGGGACCGGACGATCGCTTATATACCCTCTCGAGAGGTGCGGCGGGTTACTTATAAGTGACCGCTCGTGGTGGCACCCTCGCGGCACCCCTTAACAGACCGCCGGGGCGCGCTGGAAGACAGAAATAACGCGCGCGAAAGGTCCATATGAGCGGTCGCGAAGCTCCTCATCACTTTCTAAGCGAGGATGCATCGCGCTTACACCCTTATAAGCGGCTGCGACGACGCGATCCTCCGGTTCGTCGGCGTCCCGCCGACCGTATCAGATCCGCTTCGAGACGTACGGGCCGTCCTGGCTGTAGCCGAGCTTGTTCCGGTAGTACTCGCGCGCGCCGATGCCGGAGATGACGGCGACCTTCCGGTAGCCCGCGTCGCGAGCCAGCTCCTCGGCGTGTTCGAGGAGCCGCCGACCGTACCCCTGGTGTTGCCAGTCGCCGTCGCCGCCGAGCGCGACCTCGCTGCCGTACACGTGCAGCTCGCGGACGAGGGCGGCGTCCGCGAGCTCCGCGCGGATCGCATCGCTCTCGGTGCCCGGCGCGCCCGGCTGGTCGGGGGCGAACGACGGGAACCGCAGCCGGCAGAAGCCGACGAGCAGGTCGCGGACGGGGTCCTCGAAGGAGATGAAGTGCTCCGTCCCGCCCCCGGCCTCGTAGGTCAGCACGTCGAGTTCGACGTCGTCGGGGTCCGGGTCGGCGTCGTTGTGGCCGACCTCGCGGGCGCGGATGTCGCGGATCTCGATCCCCCGCTCCTCGGCGCGCTGGCTCGCCAGCTGTCGGAGGTTCGACTTCCAGACGCCGCCGTCGATGAAGTCCGCGGGGATGTCGCGCTGGACGCGCTGGAGCCGTGTGTACTTCGGGATCTCGCCCATCACCTCCGCGATCAGGTCCGCGGCCTCCTCGTTCGAGAGCGGCTCGAACTCGCCGCGATGCCAGCTGTCGTAGACGCGGGTGCCGCGGACGACGAGCGTCGGGTAGATCTTCAGGTAGTCGGGTCGCCAGTCGGGGTTGCCGAACACCTGTCTGAAGTCCTCGAGACACATCTCCCTGGTCATCCCCGGCTGGCCCGGCATCATGTGGAAGCCGACCTTGAACGCGGCGTCGCGCAGCCGTCGGTTGGCGTTCCGGGACGCCTCGTTGCCGTGCCCGCGATGCATCTCGCGGTTGATGCGCTCGTAGGTCGTCTGCACGCCCACCTCGACCTTCGTGCCGCCCAGGTCGAGCATGCGGTCGATCTGCTCGGGGTCACACCAGTCCGGCTTGGTCTCGAAGGTCGTCCCGATGTTGCGGATCGCGTTCGTCTCGTTCTCGGCGATCACGTCCTCGAGGTAGCGGAACTCCGTCTCGGCGGGGTCCGGCGCGAACGACTCCCCCTCCGCCGGCTCCGGCTCGCTGTCCAGGTCGTAGTCGTTCATCGCCTCCAGCGCGCGCTTGACGAACCACTCCTGATAGTCGTGTGAGCGCGCCGTCATCGTCCCGCCCATCAGGATGAGCTCGACCTTGTCGACGGGGTGGCCGATCTTGCGGAGCTGTTCGAGCCGGAGCGTGACCTGCCCGTACGGGTCGTAATCGTTCTGCTTCCCGCGGGCGGCGGCGGGCTCGTGGCCCGTGTACGACTGTGCGGAGGAGAACTCGGAGGCGGGGCCGCCGGGACAGTAGAGACACTTCCCGTGGGGACACAGCTCCGGCGACGTCATGATCGCGACCGGCGAGACGCCGGAGGCGGTCCGAACCGGCTTGCGACGGACGACCTCGATCACCTCGTCGCGGGCGTCAGCGGGAGCGTGGTCGAGGATCTCCGTGTTCTTCGGCACCTTCGGCGAGGAGTGGGCCGAGCAGGCGTCGAGCTTCGCGGACTCCAACCCTTCGCGGTCGATCTCGCCGTCGAGGATCCGGTCGACCAGCTCCTCGCAGGCGCGCACGAACGCCTCCGGCTCCGCGTCGTCCCCCGACTCCGCGTCACCCACGGACTCCGCGTCGCTCGGCGCGTCGGTACTCATTACCTGCTATTCCTCGGTTTCCGGTGTTAAGCGTGTCGCCCCGGACCGAGCGAGGGACCGGGTTACAGCTCGCGGACCGCGTCGACGGCCCCGTCGACGGCCGGTACATCGAACCAGTCGCCGCCCGTGTAGGCGTTCGTCCCCGCGGCGTACATCGCCGAGACCGTCTCGAGCACGTCGTCCGGGAGGGCGATCGGGTCGTCGGCACAGAGGCCGCGCCAGTCGGCGACGTCGCGGTCGGCGACGGCCTCCTTCGCGTCGGCGACGGCCGCGACCCACTCGGGGTCGTTGCGCTTGTACCACTGCCGTACGACCTCCTTTGACACCTGCTGGCCGCCGTACGAGAAGCGGTTCTCGTCGAACGTGCCGACCACGTCGGCGACGCGGAGCTCGCCGTCGACGTACAGACACTCGATCTTCCCGTCCTCGTGGACGAACCCGGTCGCCGCCGCCCGGTCGGTGACGACCCGGTTCACCGAGCGCGCGAGGTCCGCGAGCGCGTCGACGTCGGCGACGCCCGCGATCCGGTCGGCCTCCGTCGGCGTGAGGTAGCGGTCCTGCTGTTCGTACTTCGTCGAGAACTCGACGATCGGCTCGGGGAGGTCGACCGCCTCGTCGGGCCACGCGTCCAGGTCGAGCCCGACGTCGGCGGGCTCCATGCGGCCGCGGAGGCTCGACCCGACCGGGACCGTGTTCCGGAAGACGACCTCCAGCGGGACGAGGTAGTTCTCCCCGCCGGCGGCGTGGAACGCCTCGTAGTCGTAGCCGGCGTCGGCCCCCAGATACGCGAGGTCGGGGACTTGAGTCAGCTCGATCGCCATCTCGACCGGCGCGCCGTCGGCCTCGGCGAGGGGGACGACCGCGTCCTCGGGGTCGGCTCCGGACGCCAGGGCCGCCGGGTCGACGACGCCGCGGTAGTGCGTCGGGACGCCCGCGTCAGCCAGTAGCTCGAAGTTGTACGCGCCCATCGTACAGAGGCTCGCCCCCTTCCGCGGGATCGGATCGGGCATTCGCCCCCAGTCGAACACCGAGTACGCGTCGGTGAAACGGAACCGCCCGCGCCCCAACGCCTCGGGGGTCGCCGGCGCTGCCACCCGGAACTCCTTGACGCTCGTCATGGCTCACCCCGCGACCGCCACACGCATCAATCTTTCACTTTCGTGCGTAGCTATCGCTCTTGGAGCTGCGATCGATCCACGCTTGTGTATTTTCCACCCTCACGGATCGATTCGGACGAGCCACGTCTCGGGATGGTCGAGCTCGGCCCTCGTCGGAAGGTTCTCGGGACGGTCCCAGACGGCGCTGGCGGCCTCGATCCCGCGCTCGTCCGCGACGCGCTCGAAGAAGGCGGCCCCGCGCTCGTACTGTCGCCGCTTCATCCCGAGCCCGAGTAGCCGACGGGCGAGCCGCTGGACCGGGCTGCCGCCGCTGCGCCGCTCGTCGAGCTTTCGGCGCAGGTCCGCGTACTCCGCGTCGAACGCCCGATCCATCAACAGCTCGGCGTATCCCTCGACGGCGGTCATCGCGAGCTGGAGCTCGGCGAGCGCTTCGCGATCGAACCCCCCGCTCGAGAGCCCCCGGAGCCCCTCCTCTAGACGGGCTTCGAGGTAGGTCGGGAGCCACGGCGCCGCGCCGAACTCGGCGGCGTGGGACACCTCGTGGAACGCGATCCATCGACGGAACCGCGGGTAGTCGACCTCGAGCTCCGTCGCGGCCGCGACGATGTTCGGATGGACGAAGTAGAGCCCGTGGTCGGTGTCCGGCTCGTCCGCGAGCAAGAGTGGGTCGTACTGCCCGAGGACGTTACGCGCGAGAAAGCCCAGCGTGAACGCCAGCGACCCGGTGTTGGCGACGCGCGACAGCTCCGGAAGGGGCAGCGACGCCGTCGTCTCGATCGGCCGCATCACGTTCCGAAACGAGTCGAGGTTCGCGTCGACCCAGTGGTGCCGGTTCTGGATCTCGACGGTCGCGGGGACCTCGAAGTCGACGCCGGCGACGGCTCTGACCCGCGAACGGGCGTCCCGGACGTCCGTGGCGTACCCTTCGCGATCGCCCGGCGAGAGGTCGAGCGAGCCCGGTTCGGTGCTCGCCTTCGCCGCCTCCGCGGCCTTCTCCCAGTCGATGACGCCGGAGCCGGACGCCTCGGAGACCGCACGGAGGCTTCGGAGCACGTTCATACCCGATCGACGGGTGCGGGACTCAAAGCGTTTGTGTCGCCGTCGATCCGACACGGAAGCGTCGCGGGGCGGCCGGCTTGGATGGTCCGAACGGGTTGGGTAGTTCTAACGGGTTGGCGGTTCGGAGGGGTTGGATGGTCCGAGCGGGCGGGCAGTCAGTTCACGAGCTCGTCGAGGTCCGCCGCAGCCTCGAGGTCGCCTCCCGCTCGCTTCCGGACGACGACGCCGATCGCGACGACGACGGCGAGGACCGCCAGGACAGCGCCGATCAGGCAGACGGCTCCGGAGCACCCGCAGGCCGATCCGGCGTCATCGGCCGCGTCGTCCGCGGTCGGCTCGGAGCCGTCCGCTCCCGTCGCTTCGGCCCCGTCGCCGCCGAGCGTTCGCGGGCCGAGCTGGATCTTCGAGTCGCCGAGGTGAACCTCCAGGAACGTGAAGTGTGTCTCGCTCATATCGTTCGCTTCGAGCGCCTGACGCTTAATCGTGGTGGCGGCGGCGTCGTGGGCCGCACCGCCCGGGACGCCGAGAACGGCGAGTTCTTGGCCTTCGGTCGGTAGGTGCCTCCATGGACGAGTCACGCCGTGCGTTCCTGAACGACCTCCTCGAAGCACCGACCCCGTCGGGCTTCGAAACGGCCGGCCAGCGCGTCTGGATCGATCACGTCGAGCCGTTCGCCGACGACGTGTACACCGACGCGTACGGCAACGCGATCGCGGTCCACGAGGGGACCGCCGAGACGACGATCGCGCTCACCGGCCACGGGGACGAGATCGGGTTCATCGTCCGGGACGTCCTCGAGGAGGGGTTCCTCCGGATCGCACCGGTCGGCGGGTCCGATCGCACGGTTACCAAGGGACAACACGTCACGATCCACGGCGACGAGCCCGTCAACGGGGTGATCGGCCAGACCGCGATCCACCTCCGGGACCCCGACGACGACCGGTACGACGAGATCACGGCACAGTTCGTCGACATCGGCGCGGCCGACGCGGAGGCGGCCGCCGAACACGTCGAAGTGGGCGACCCGGTCACGTTCTCGACGACGGTCGAGGACCTCGTCGACGGCCGGATCGCCGCCCGAGGAATCGACAACCGGGCCGGGTCGTGGGCCGCCGCCGAGGGGTTCCGGCGCGCCGTCGCGGCCGACGGCGACGCGACCGTCTACGCGGTCTCAACGGTCCAAGAGGAGGTCGGACTGAACGGCGCGCAGATGGTCGGTTTCGGGCTCGACGACGTCGACGCCTTCGTCGCCGTCGACGTCACGCACGCCACCGACAACCCCGACGTGACGGCCGAGCGCCGCGGGCCGGTCGTGCTCGGCGACGGTCCGGTGGTGACCCGGGGAAGCGCCAACCATCCCGTGCTCGTCGACCTCGCGCGCGACGTGGCCGACGACGCCGGGATCGACGTCCAGCTCCAGGCCGCGGGCATCCGAACCGGCACCGACGCCGACGCCTTCTTCACCGCCCGCGGCGGCGTCCCCTCGCTCAGCGTCTCCATCCCCAACCGGTACATGCACACGCCGGTCGAGGTCGTGGACCTCGCGGACCTCGACGCCGTCGCCGACCTGCTGGCCGGGATGGCGATCGCCGCCCCGGACGCCACACCCTTCGCCGTCGACGTGTGACCGACGGCGCAGCCGGCGACGCGTCACGACAAACCCCACCACGGTGGGGTGAAAACGGAACTGTTTTAATTTGGACTGTCATACCCTCAGTTGCGTTCGAACGAACGCGGATACACGCTCTGGTAGTGTAGTCCGGCCAATCATATTGCCCTCTCACGGCAATGACCTGGGTTCGAATCCCAGCCGGAGCATTTCTCCCGGATCACCACCCCGTCGAGCCACGTCCCCATCGCGACCGCCGCTGGGCGTTCGCTTCGTCGTTCAGCGCCCCGTCTCGTCGACGGTGTCGAGCCGCTTCTCCAGTGCCGTCGCCAACGACTCCGAGACCTCCGTGAGGTACACCGTTCCCCAGGCCGCGAACAGCACCGAGCCGAGCAGGTTGAACAGCATGTCCATGATCGTGTCATCGATGCCGTGCTGGGCGAGGATCGGCTCGGTTCCGAGCCGGAGCGCGCCCTGATCGACGACGAACTCGAGGACCTCCCAGATCACGCTCATCGCCAGCATGAACACCAGAAGGAACGAGAACGTCGCCCACCGCGGGAGGTGAATCGCCGCCGAGTGGAGGTGGATCGCCCGGAGCGTCGCGTATCCGGCGGCGGCGACGACCGTCGCCGACAGCGTATGTGTGAGGTGGTCCCACGTCGAGATCGCGTCGTAGAGGCCGGCGCTCCCGAGCGCGTGGAAGAACACCGCGGCCGTCACCCACAGCACCAGGCCCGGTTCGATCGTGACCTCGTAGTCCCGCTCCAGTACCGCGGGGATGAACGTGATCGCGAGGGTGAGCGCGGCGTTCATCATCACGGCGATCTGCCGTGACCACACCCCGTAGACGAAGACCCCGACGAGAACGACCTGCATGGATCGCACCGCCTGTCGTTGGCGTCCGACGGAGACCCCTAACCGCTCGCTGAGGACCACTCGACCGATGTCGTGATCCGACGTGCCGTCGCCCGTGACGCCGTCTGTGGTCGCTCCGTCGATCGTCACCTCCTCAGCAGTCGCGTGATCAGCCGCCTCCTCAGCCGCCATCACGTCGTCCCGACCGCGCTCGATCGCGTCGTCGGACGGCGGTGTGACGGGGTCGTCGACGGCCCCCGCCGCGCGCCGGAAGTGGGCGTAGAAGATCACCCCGGCGAGGACCCCCGCGACCGTCGCGTAGCCGAACTCGATCATCACCGCGGCGTTGATCGCGTCCTGCGACCGGCCGTCGAGCAGATGTGTCGTGCCGAAGAGGACGTCCGAGGACCAGCGGAGGACGTTCAACAGCCCGGACATCGCGAGAGTGAGCAGGACCGTGAACACGACCGCGAACCACGGGACGAGCCGGAGCGACGTGAACCGGTCGAGCTCGACCGTGATCAACAGGCCGAGGGTCGCGACCGCGAGGCTCGGCACGGTCGCCGTGGCGAGCGGAACCGGCGAGAACACTTCCCACGACACGGGCAGACAGATCAGGCCGACGAAGTACCACGGCGGGACGGCGGCGGGGTCACGGAACCTGATGGCCGGCGCGGTCACGACGACGACGGCGGCGACGCCGAACAGGACCGGTTCGGGACGGCTCGCGGCCACACCACCGACGACGCTCCCGCCGAGGACCGCGACGAACAGCCAGGCGAGAACGGTGTTGTGACCGGAGGCGTTGAAGTACCCCCCGAGCCCGTTGGAGTCGCTCATGCGTGTGCGATACGAAATCACGACGTTAGTTAACGGTTCTGTGGCGTCGACACGTTCATCCGGTTCTGTCGCCTGCTATCCGATACGATGATGCTTCCGACCCACGCCCTCGCCGGAATGGCGCTGGCCCTCCCGCTGCTGGTCGTGGCACCGGAGCTCGCGGCCGTCGGGTTCCTCGCCGGCTTCCTCGGCGGCGTCCTCCCCGACCTCGACCTGTACGCCGGCCACCGACGGACGCTTCACTACCCGGTCTACTACACCGTGTTTTCGGGGATCGCTCTGCCCATCGCGGCGCTGTGGCCGTCGGCGACGACCGTCGCGATCGCGTTCCTCCTGCTCGGAGCGGCGCTCCACTGTGTGGCCGACGTGTTCGGGGCCGGACTGGAGCTGCGACCCTGGGAAGCGACCGCGGACCACGCGGTGTACGACCACTACCACGGACGCTGGATCCCGGCGCGGCGGGTCGTCCGCTACGACGGGTCCCCCGAGGACCTGTTGCTGTCGGCGTCGTTGGCGGGGCCCCTCCTGTGGGCCGTCGACGGGTGGCTGCAGGTCGTCGTGTCCGTGACGCTCGGCGTCGCGGTCGTGTACGTCGCCCTCCGCCGACGGCTCGCAGCGGCGGCTCCCGCGGTGGTACGATGGCTCCCGGCGGGCGTCCGGCCGTACCTTCCGGAACGGTACCACGACGACGATCCGTAGCAGGACCGGTCCCTCGGGCGAAGTGGAACCGGGCGGCCGCGAAGCGCCAATTTATAAGTGAGTCGGCCGGTCCCCACGCACATGGGACTCATTGACAAGAAACGGTTTCGGTCGACGTTCGAGGCGTTCTCCGAGATCGGGGCGACGGACGCGGGCGGGCTTCATCGGGTCGCGCTCTCCGAGCCGGACGTTCGCGTCCGCGACCGGTTCGTCGACGCGCTCGAGGACCTCGACCTCGCGGTCCGGGTCGACGAAGTCGGGAACGTGTTCGGGCGGCGCGAGGGGACGGACCCGGACGCCGCGCCGGTGCTGATCGGGTCACACCTCGACTCGCAGCCGCGCGGCGGCCGGTTCGACGGCCAGCTCGGCGTCCTCAGCGCGCTCGAGGCCGTCCGAGTGTTGGCGGACCACGACGTCGAGACGCGACGCCCCGTCGAGGTCGTGAACTGGACCAACGAGGAGGGGACCCGCTTCAAACCGGCGCTCATGGGAAGCGGCGCGTACACTGGCGCACACGACCTCGAGACGGTCCTCTCCACGGCCGACGACGACGGCGTCACCCTCGCGGAGGCGCTCGAGGCAGCGGGATATCGCGGCGACGCCCCGGTCGGTGCGGAGCGGGATCCACACGCCTATCTGGAGCTCCACGTCGAGCAGGGGCCGGTCCTGGAGGACCGTGGGCTCGAGATCGGCATCGTCGAGGGGATCCTCGGGATGAGCTGGCTCGACGTCACGATCTCCGGCGACTCCGACCACGCCGGCCCGTCGCCGACGTACACGCGCGCCGACGCGCTCGTGGCCGCGGCCGACGTCGTCACCGCGGTCCGACGGCTCGCCGGCCGGCTCGACGACGACGTCGTCACGACCGTCGGCGAGTTCGAGGTCGCCCCCGGATCGATCAACGTCATCCCCGACACCGCGACGTTCACCGTCGACCTGCGGTCGTACGACGAGGAGACGGTTCAGGCCGGCGTCGAGGCCGTCGAGCGGGAGATCGAGGCGGCGTGTGATCGGGAGGGGACGTCGTACACGATGGAGGAGATCTGGCGCATCCCGCACACGGAGTTCTCACCGGAGGTCTGTGACGTCCTCGAGCGCTCCGCGGCCGCCGCCGACTGTTCGTACACCCGAATGATCGGCGGGGCGGGCCACGACGCGTCGTACCTCGCGGACGTGACCGACGCCGGCCTCCTGTTCGTCCCGAGCGTCGACGGGAAGACGCACAACGAACGGGAGTTCACCGAGTGGACCGACGTCCTCGCCGGGGCCGAGCTGTTCGCGGAGGCGACGATCCGGCTCGCTGACGGCGAACACCCGGAGAACTCGTAGGCGGCGAGCGGTCCGAAGAACTCGTAGGCGGCGATCGTCCGGACGGCTCGTAGGCGGCAACCGTCCCGAAGACTCGGTGACCGCAGTACCCGGACGGCTCGGGGACGGTTCCGATACGGGCAGCTATTTGCCCGGGCCGGGAGTGCCTTCGGACATGTACGACACCGGCGCGGAGTACCTGATCGGGGCGCTCGAGGAGTACGGCGTGACACACCTGTTCGGCAACCCCGGAACCACCGAGCTCCCGATCGTGCAGGCGACCGACGACAGCCCGATCGAGTACGTCCTCGGCCTCCACGAGGACGTCGCCGTCGGTATGGCGGCCGGCTACGTCAGCACGCGACGGTACCACTCCCATCACGACGACGACGTGACCCCGCTCGGCGTCGCGAACCTCCACGTCGCCCCCGGCCTCGCCCACGGGATCAGCAACGTCATCGGCGCGGCGTTCTCGGGCGCGCCGCTGCTCGTCACCGCCGGCAACTACGGCACCGGCTTCCAGCACGAGGAGCCGATCCTCCACGGCGACCTCGCGTCGATGGTCGACCAGTACACGAAGTGGAGCGCCGAGGTCACCTCCGTGGACGCCCTCCCCACGATGCTCCGCCGGGCGGTCCGACAGGCGCTCACGCCCCCCACCGGTCCGGTCTTTCTGGGACTCCCGCTCGATGTGATGCTCGCCGACCCCGACGCCGCCGTCCAGCGCCTCGGCCCGATCCCGGACGCCGGACGCGGCGACCCGGACGCGCTTGCGGCCGCCGCCGACCTCGTCGCCGAGGCGTCCGCGCCCGTCGTCGTGATCGGCGACGAAGTCGCCCGATCCGGTCCCGACGCGATCGAGGGGGCCGTCGCATTCGCGGAGGCGAGCGGCGCGCGGGTCCACGGCGAGTACATCACCGCGGAGGCGAACTTCCCGAGCGGTCACCCGCTCTGGGGCGGGACGGTCCCCGGAACCGAGTCGGGCTTCGCCGAGACCCTCGACACCGACACCGTCGTCTTCGTAGGTTGTGGGTCGGCGACGACGTCGATCGACCACGAGGAGCCGCTCCTCCCCGACGCGACGATCGTCCAGCTCGGCCCGGACGGGTGGGAGCTCGGGAAGAACTGGCCCGCGGACGCCTCGGTGCTCGGTGACCTCGGTCGCGTGCTCCCCGAGCTCGCGGCCGCGATCGAGGACCGCGTCCCCGAGGCCGATCGGCGCGCCCGCGAGGAGCAGGCCCACGAGAGGGCCGCCGAGATCCGCGACGCGCGGCGGCCGGCCGACCCGGACCCCGACGACCCCCGTGCTTCGAAGGGCGAGCTCGGGGCGGCGATGGGCGAGGCGGCGTCCGGGGCGCTCATCGTCAACGAGGGCGTCACCGCCGGTCGCGCGGTGAGCTGGCACGTCGACACCGGCCCCGAGGAGTGGCTCGCGACGAAAAGCGGCGGGCTCGGGTACGGCCTCCCCGCGGCGGTCGGTGCGGCGATCGCCGAGGGAGAACGGCCCGAGCCGCGCGACGTCGTGGGGTTCATCGGCGACGGCTCGTACTTCTACTACCCGCAGTCGATCTACTCGGCGGTGCGACACGGCGTCGACCTCACGGTGGTGGTCGCGGACAACCGGAACTACCGGATCCTCAAGGACAACACGCTTCGGGTGCTCGGCGGCAGCGAGGCGGACCACGACTTCGTCGCCATGGACTTCGAGCCCCCGCTCGACGTCCCCGCGAACGCCGGCAGCTACGGGGCCGACGGGCGGCTGGTCGACGACCCGGACGGCATCGCCGCGGCGATCGACGACGCGCGCCGGGCGGACGGCGTGGCCGTCCTCGACGTGCCGATCCACGACTGAGCGGCGGCTCGACGGCCGAACGGCGGTCCGGACTGCGATTATTCGTCTGAGAGCGCCTCGACTCGACGGATCGCGTCGGCGACGTCCTCGTGTGACGTCTCCGCCGGAACGAACTGGTACGTGAGCCCATCAGTGACGTCCCGCGCGATGTGGTCGATGGCTTCCTCGACCTCGTCGACGCCCAGCCCACGGAGCGTCAGGTCGGCACCCAGCGAGCCGTACCACTCGAGGAGCTCGCGCGGGTCGGCCGCCGCGGCGTCGCCCAGCAGCTCCTGTAACGCCACGACCCCGTAGGCGACGCGCTCGCCGTGCAGCGACTCCTCCCGAACGGAGCCGTGGTCCAGCGAGGAGTAACAGAACAGGTGGGGAAGCGTGAGGTACGAACGGTCGCTGAGGAGGCCGCCGACGAGGCCCGGGCCGGCGATCGCGGCCTCGACGACCCGCGTCAGTTCGGGGGTGACGCGGCCCGCCTGCGCGTCCGCGTACGCCGCGGCCCCGTCGCTCCGGAGGACGTCGAGATGGGTTCCGTCGGCGACGCCGCCGGCCCAGCCGACCGTCGGCCGCGACCCGCCCGCGAGCATCCGGGTCAGGAAGTACTTCGCGGAGGCGTCCATGACGCCGTTCGCGAGCAGCCGGGCGGGGGCGTCGGCGATCACCTCGAGGTCCGCGACGACCGCCTCCGGGCAGCGCGAGAGCGGCACCCCGCCCCGGTAGGTCCCGTCCGACTCGTAACAGATCGACAGCGCGGACCACGCCGCACACGTCGCGGCGCTCGTCGGGACCGCCACGACGGGGCAGATCCCCTCGGCGGCGAGCTTCGCCGTGTCGATCGCCTTGCCGCCGCCCACGGCGATCAGCACGTCCGGGTCCCGCGCCGCGACCCGTTCGCGGTGCGTGGCGATCGTTTCGGGGGCACACTCCCCCGAGAACGTCGCGTGTTCGACGTCCGCCTCCAGGCGACGGAGGGCGCGGTCGAGGTCGTCGCGGACGACGTCGAAGCCCGTCTCGCCGGCGATCACCTCGACTGACGGGGCATGGGTCAGCGACCCGACGTAGCGGTCGAGGTCCGCCAGCGCGTCTGCTTCGAGCACGTACCGGCTCGGGGCGATCCGAAGCGGGTCGGGTCGACCGTCCCCGACCCCGTCGGGGATGGCTTCCGGTTGAGGGGTCACGGCTGCGACGGACACCCCCGGGACAGTAAAACGTACCGACGGGATCCGTCGGCATGTCGGCGTTCGGCCGGATCCGTCGATGTATCGGCGTTCGGCCGGATCCGTCGGCGATGCTCAGTCGGACCCGTCGGCGTGTCGGCGTCCGGTACCGACACCGTGATCACGGTCGCCCACACAGTACCGACAAGCCATGCGAGAGGATCACCCGCTTGCCGTCTACTGGCATCCGGCGACCCTGAAACACCGACCGCCGGACGGCGCGTTCAAGCTCCCGTCGTGTCCCTTCCTCGCGACGGACGAACCGCACCCGGACCGTCCCGCGAGGGTTCGAAACGTCAAACGCGTCGTCGAGGAGACGTTCGGATCCGCGGTGTTCACGACCGCGGACCCCGCTCCCCGATCGGCGCTCGAGCGCGTCCACGACCCCGACTACGTCGCGTGGCTCCGGGAGTTCGCCGCGGACGGCGGCGGCTACGTCGACGGAACGACCACCGCGGGCAACGACGAGACGTTCGAGGCGGCGCGACACGCCGCCGGGGCCGCGATCGCCGCCACCGACCACGCCCTCGCCGACCGGCCGGGAGCGCCGTACGCGCTCGCCCGGCCCAGCGGCCATCACGCTCAAAGCGATCGGGCGGACGGGTTCTGCTTCCTCAACAACGCCGCGATCGCCGCCGGACACGCGCTCGCCGACGGGCTCGATCGGGTCGCGATCGTCGACTGGGACGTCCACCACGGCAACGGGACCCAGGAGGTGTTCGAGGACCGCGACGACGTCCTCTTCGTCAGCGTCCACAACGACCACGGGGCGTGGGATCCGACGTACCACCCGCAGACGGGCGGCCTCGAGGAGGTCGGCGTCGACGACGGCGAGGGGTACACGGTCAACGTGCCGGTGCCGCCGGGGACCGGCGACCAGGGGTACGAGGCCGTCTTCGAGCGGCTGGTCGAGCCGATCGTCGCCGCGTACGATCCCGACCTGATCCTGTACAGCGCCGGACAGGACCCGGGACCCTCCGATCCGCTCGGTCGGAACGTCGTGACTCGGGACGGCTTTCGAACGCTCGGCGCGCGTGCCCGGGAGCTGGCGGCGGCGACCGCCGACGGGCGGTACGCCCTCCTCCAGGAGGGCGGTTACCAGGTCAGCCACCTCGCGTTCGCGACCCTCGGCGTCCTCGAGGGCGCGACCGGGCGGACGTTCGACCTGCCGGAACACGGCGCGGGCGATCCGTTCGCGTGGCTTGAAGAGGAGACGGGGGCGCTCGAGGACGCCGTCGAGAGCGCTTGTGATCACCACGGCGAGTTCTGGCCAGTGTGAGCTCGCATCGAGACGTCCCCGCGGCCGGATCGCGTCGGGGGAGCCGGACGTGAGCCGGCCGGCCGGGGCACTGGGTGACGGACACGACCTCTCCGAGCGCGCCCGGCGATACGCCAACGCCGTCGTTTCGGGGGATCGGTGGCCCCTCACCGTCGCCCACGTCGACCTCGACCGCGTCACGTTCGAGACGAGCACGCGGATGCGACGGACGCACGGCGTCTGCGTCGGCGACGGCGATGGGAACTGTACGGTCCGGCTGTCGGCGCGGACCGACGAGCGCGGGGGGCCGGACGCGATCCGCGAGACGGTCCGCCACGAGCTCGTCCACGTGTGGCAGGTCCAGTCCGCGGACGTCCGGGCCGGTCACGGCCCGTCGTTCGAGCGGTGGGTCGACCCGTTGGAGCTGTCCGGGCGGTGTAGCCGACAGTACGACGTGACGCCGGCCGACTACGCCTACCGGTTTCACTGTGCGAACTGCGGGTTCATCGGCGGGCGCTACCGCCGCTGTCGAACCGTCCGCGCGGCCGTCGACGGTCGGCTCCGCTGTCGGCAGTGCGAGTCGGCTGCGGTCGACGTCCGCGGGGAAGACGGGAACGTCCTCACGGCGGCGGACCTCGAGTGACGCATCCGCGGACCAGACCGCGACGGATCCGCGGAACCGGGCCGCGACGGATCCGCGGAACCGAATCGCGACGCATCCGCGGAACCGGACCGCGACGGGGCGCTGAAAAGATTTATCTCCTGGTGGTCGATCGCTGTGTACATGTCGCACAATGCCGAGGTAGATCCGGTCGCGTCGGTCGGAGGGTCGATCCCTCACTGGTACGGCGGCGACGAGCCGGTCTCGATCGTCGACGGGTCGGGCGCGTACGTGTACGACGAGGACGGAACGGAGTATCTCGACTTCCTCGCTCAGCTGTACTGTGTCAACGCCGGGCACGGACACCCCCGGATCGTCGAAGCGATCACCGACCAGCTCGAGCGGGTGGCGTACGTCTCCTCGGCGAAGCGCAACGACACGCGCACGGAGCTCGCCGAGCGGCTCGTCGACGTCGCCCCCGACCGGCTGTCCGACGTGTACTTCTCGATCACGGGCAGCGAGGCGAACGAGGCGGCCGTCCAGATCGCCCGCGAGTTCACCGGGTCGGGCAAGGTGCTCACCCGCTGGCGCTCGTACCACGGCTCGACGTACGGCGCGGCCAGCCTGACCGGCGACCCGCAGACGCGCGGGCTCGTCGAGCGGCACGCGGCCGCGACCGGCTCCGCGAAGTTCCTCCCGCCGATGGTTCACCGGTCGCCGTTCGACGGCGACACGCCCGAGGAGATCGGGCGGCAGGCCGCCGAACACCTCGAGTTCGTCATCCGCAACGAGGGGCCGGACTCGATCGCCGCGATCCTCACGGAGCCGATCGCGGGCACCAGCGGCGCGTACCCGGCCCCGCCGGGTTACTTCAAGCGCGTCCGCGAGCTGTGTGACGAGTACGACATCCTCCTGATCTCCGACGAGGTCATCGCCGGCTTCGGTCGCTGTGGCGACTGGTTCGGGATCCAGACCGAGGACGTCGAACCGGACATGATCACGTTCGCGAAGGGCGTGACGAGCGCGGCGGTCCCGCTCGCCGGCGTGCTCGTCAACGACGAGATCGGCGGCTGGCTGGGCGAGTCCGGGATGGACCTCGGCCAGACGTTCGCGGGCCACCCCGTCGGCTGTGCTGCCGGGATCGGCGCGATGGACGCCTACGAGGACGGGCTGATCGACAACGTCCGCGACCTCCAGGGCGAGTTCCGCGAGAAGCTCTCCGTGCTGGAGGACCGCCACGACGCCGTCGGCTCCGTCCACGGCCGCGGCTTCCTCTGGAGCGTCGAGTTCACCGACCCCGAGACGGGCGACCCGTTCTTCGACCCCCGGATCGAGGAGGGCGAGAACCCCGCCGAAGCGGTCCGCGAGATCGCCGCCGACAACGGGGTCCTCCTCGGCAGTGGCCGCCCCGACGTCCAGGTCATCTTGAGCCCCCCGCTGTGTGTCGACGCGGACCAGATCGACGAGGCGGTCTCCGTCCTCGACGACGCGATCGGCGCCGTGTTCGACTGAGCGAGCGATAGGCGTTCCACTTCTCCGACACCTCTTCCACACCGCGGACGGGAACGCCACGCCGACCTCACGGCGACACCCCCGACCCCGTTTTCGACGCTATCGCTCGGCCCGACCGCCCGGTTCGGATCGGCTATCCTGTTCGGCCCGACCGACCAGCCGCCTCCACGCGCCGACGGGCCAGTCCACGCCGTACTCCTCGGCGGCGACCCCGACCGTCGTCACCCGCGGCACGACGTCGACATCGTCGTCGACCTGTCGACCGAGTATCCAGGCGTACGTGCCCACCTGAAGCCGGTAGCGACGGCGCTGATCGGGCGAGGGCGTCGTCAGCGACGTCTTCACGTCCTCGACGTGGTGGGTGCCGTCCGGAGAGACGACCAGCAGGTCCGCCTCGCCCTGCAGTTCGACGTCGACGCCGCGAACGCGTGCGAGCGCCTGCAGGGGCTCGTCCGTGTACACCGCCTCGGCGCGCTCGACACGCTCCCACAACGCGGAGTCGGCGAGGTCCGGCAGCACCCACTCGAGCAGGAACGTCCGCAGCCCCGCGAGTTCCGCGTCGGACGCGCCGGCGACCGCGCGATGCGTCGCGAGGACGTCGTCGACGGCCGCGACCGCCCCCGGCGACGGACTCGCGAGGGCCGTGGCGGAGGCGTCCGCCCGCACGAGCGTGGTCACGAGCGCGTGAACGACGTCGCCGACGGCGTCGGTGGTGACGGCCGCGAACGCGAGCGGGAGGTCGTCCGCGACCGCCTCCCCGTCGGTGTGGGGTGACTCGCCGCGCAGCGCGGCGACGAGCGTTCCGGCCGGGTCGTCGAGGCGGGGCCCCAGCGTGCTGGGGCTCAGGAATCGGGGGATCCACGCGCGGTCGACGTCGTCCGTCGGAACCGGGCCGTCGAGTCGACGGAGCGGCGGGGTCGACGAAGGCGACGGGGTCGGTGAGGGGTGGGCCGACGACGACTCGGATGCGTCGACGGCGTCGACGACCGCGTCGAGCGGGACGTCGTTGACGACGACCCGTGTCGGGCAGTCCACGCCGTCCCCGTCCGGCAGCGAGACCTCGTGGTATCCCCGAGCCGACACGACGTCCGCCCCGAGAACGTCGAACAGGGGTTGTGCCCAGTGGTCGCGTCGCGACAGCCGGTCGTCGTTTCGCGGAAGCGGAACGACGAGGTGGTCGCGGGCGCGGGTGATCGCGACGTGGAGGACCCGCCACGCCTCCGAGCGCTCGGCGGCGGCCGCCCCTCGTCGGACCGATAC
>LFFM01000678.1_pt1 | contig 23938 bp, 24 predicted proteins | sample 643131 | NCBI WGS metagenome assembly LFFM01 (sample SAMN03777445, study PRJNA286221) | soda lake metagenome | biome: soda lake; feature: Kulunda steppe; material: water; isolation source: sample Tc-Br brine of Tanatar trona crystallizer | place: Russia: Kulunda steppe | collected 2011-07
CGTTTGAACGCCGCCTGGTCGCCGCCCCGATCGGGATGTGTCTCCTTGACGCGCTCGCGATACGCCCGTTTTACGTCCGTCGCGTCGGCGTCGGTCGGGAGGCCGAGCTCGGAGAACGCGGCGTCGATGCCGTCGGACCTGCCGAGTCGGTCGCGGACCCCCGCCCGATGACCGGTCCGGCTAGTGTCCGAGCCCCACGCGGGTTCGTCAACGTCGAACGGGAGTCTACGGCCGAGACCCCGGCCGGGCATCTCGTGTTCACAGAGGATCGCGTACACGCCCTCGCCGTCGAGCCGGAAGTAGTCGTGTGCGTCGAACGTGACCGCAACGTCGCGTTCGGGGAGATAGAAGGGGACGGTGACGTCGCCGATCGGGTGGTCCTCGTGGAACCGCTCGCCGATCGCGGTCAGGTACGCGCGGATCTCGGCGTGGCGGCGTTCGTCGCCAGCGGAGTCGGAACGGCCCCCAGTGCCGTGATCGGGCGTCGGGGCGAGGCGGCTCCCGACGTAGAAGACGAGCGCGACCCCAACGGAGGCGACGATCCCGAGCGCCGCCCCGAGGAGGATCCACGGCGGAACGACGGTGATTCCCTCGGCGACCACGACCGTAGTTACGGCTCCGTCCGTATCAACCTCACGTCGGGAGGCGTGTCGGGATCGAGCAGTCCGCGGCGGGATGCGAGGATGGGATCGGAGAAAGCGAGTCAGTCGCGCGGTTAGATCATCCCCTTCGCTTCGAGGCCCTCCATCACGTCGTCGACGAGGGACTCGACATCGTCGTAGGGGAACTCCTGTTCGCTGCCGAGTTTGGCGGCGAGCTCCATGGCGGTGAGGCTCACGTCGCCGGCCTCGAACTTCGTGCCCGGCCCGTTCGGGAGCGCCGGCACGAGGTCCATCTGGTTCTCGACCGGGTAGTCGGCCCCACCGAACGCGTCCATGAACTGTTCGCGGAGTTCCGCTTTGACATCTGCCATGCCCTCATGTGCCCAGAGCCCCCGCAAAAGCGTTGCGGAACCACAATAAACTCATTTATGGTTTGTATCTCGAGCGCGAGAGACAGCGGCGGCCGGTGCCGGATCCTGCGGTACTTTGAGCCTGGGGCGGCCAGCTGTGTGTATGTCGTTCGATTTCGACTACGACCTGCTGTGTGAGCTGACGGAGGCCCGCGGGGTTCCCGGGTACGAAGACGCCGTCCGCGAGATCGTTCGCCGGGAGTTCGACGATCGTGTCGACCGCGTCCGAACGGACGCGATGGGGAACGTCGTCGGGACGATCGAGGGCGACTCGGACTACTCAGTCGCTATCGCCGCCCACATGGACGAGATCGGGTTCATGGTCCGTCATATCACCGACGAGGGGTTCGTCCAGGTCGACCCGCTCGGCGGATTCGACGCTCGCGTGCTCCGCGCACAGCGAGTGACCGTCCACGGCGAGGAGGATCTCACCGGCGTGATCGGTTCCGTCCCCCCACACACCCTGACGGAGGAGCAACAGGAGAAGGACGACGAAGTGTCCGACGTGTTCATCGACCTCGGTCGCGAGAGCGACGAAGTCGACGATCTCGTGAGCGTCGGCGACCTCGTCACCCTCGACCAGACGACGACGCGGATGGGCGACCGCGTGACCGGTAAGGCGCTCGACGACCGCGTTTGCCTGTTCGCGATGCTGGAGGCCGCCGCGCGGATCGACGACCCCGAGGTGACGCTCCACTTCGCGGCGACCGTGCAGGAGGAGGTCGGCCTGCGCGGCGCGCGAGCGCTCGGCGTCGACATCGACCCGGACCTCGCGGTCGCGCTCGACGTCACGGTCGCCAACGACGTCCCGCAGATCGGCGAGGAGGCGGACGCCGTGACGGACCTCGGCGCGGGGACGGCGATCAAGCTCAAGGACTCCTCGGTGATCACCAGCCCGAAGGTCCACGGTCGACTCACCGACGTGGCCGAGGCCGAGGGTATCGAGCACCAACACGAGGTGTTGCCTGCCGGCGGCACCGACACGGCCGGCTTCCAGAACACCCACGGTGCGAAACCCGTCGGCGCGATCTCGATCCCGACGCGGTACCTCCACACCGTCACTGAGACCGCCGACGGCGACGACATCGCGGCAACGATCGATCTGTTGACTGCGTTCCTGGAGTCGGAGACGGGAGAGCACGACTACACGTTATAAATACGGGCTGCCGGGGGAGGGCCGTGAGCCGGCCGTACCTTATATACCTAACCGGGCGGCGCTGGTTATACCCCGGCTCGCCGGATGGTGTATAGATCGTCCCGCGGTGGGTTCGTCTTCGGGCGGGGACGGGACGGGTAGGCGGGTGAGTTGCCCCCGGCAGGCCGGAGCGGGAGCATATAAGCGTTGTCGGCCGGCCTGTCGAAGTGACGTCCGCCACAGACCAAACTCGTTTTAAGCGTCGGTGTCGAACCGGGATCCAAGGTAGATATCCATGGAAATGCCACGTCGTTTCAACACGTACTGCCCTCACTGTGACTCCCACCAGGAGCACGAGGTCGAGAAGGTTCGATCGGGTCGGGCAACCGGAATGAAACGCGACGCACGCCAGCAGCGTCGTGCACTCGCGACGATCGGCAACGCCGGCGGGTACTCGAAGGTTCCCGGTGGCGACAAGCCGACGAAGAAGACCCACCTGAACTACCGCTGCAGCGACTGCGGCAAGGCCCACATGCGCGAGGGCTGGCGCGCGGGCCGACTCACGTTCCAGGAGTAACATGGCGGGAAGCTTCTACCTCCTGGCGTGTGACGAATGCGGAAACGAACAGGTCGTCTTCGGCAAGGCCGCTTCCACGGTGTCGTGTGCCGTCTGTGGCGCGACGCTCGCGACCCCGACCGGCGGGGAGGCCGAGCTGCACGGCGAGATCGTCGAAACCGTTGAGGCACGGTAACTGCCTCGCCATCTCGATATGAAGTACAGCGGCTGGCCCGAACCCGGGGAGCTCGTGGTCGGCGAGGTCGACGAGATCGCCGACTTCGGCGTGTTCGTCGATCTCGACCAGTACGAGGAGAAACGCGGCCTCTGCCACATCAGCGAGGTCGCCTCCGGCTGGATCAAGAACGTCCGTGACCACGTCCGCGAGGGACAGACGGTCGTCGCCAAGGTGCTGGAGGTCGACGAGTCCTCCAACCAGATCGATCTGTCGATCAAGGACGTCAACGAGCACCAGCGCAAAGAGACGATACAGGACTGGAAGAACGAGCGAAAGGCCGACAACTGGATGCTCATCGCCCTCGGCGAGGACGTCGCCGACGAGCAGTACACCGAGGTGGCCAACGCGCTCCTCGTCGAGTACGAGTCGTTGTACGACGCCTTCGAGGCGGCCGCGATCCGCGGCGAGGAGGCCCTCGAAGACGTTGCGATCGACGAGGACGCGGTCGAGGCGGTCGTCGCCGCGGCCCGCGACAACGTCTCAGTCCCTTATGTCGACGTCACCGGCTACGTCGACCTCGAATCACCGGCACCGGACGGCGTCGACGACGTGAAAGCTGCCCTCGATGCGGCGGAGGGGAACGGCGAGATCCCCGACGGCGTCGAGCTCGAGGTGGGATACGTCGGCTCCCCGGAGTACCGGATCAAGGTCCGCGCGCCCGACTACAAGACGGCCGAAGACCAGCTCGAGGCGGCCGCGGGGCGCGCCCGCGAGTCGATCGAGGCAGCCGGTGGTGCCGGCGAGTTCCATCGCGAGCGCCGCGAGGACGACGAGTAACTCCCGTTATCCGGTTCCTTCTACACCCAAAACCACGCACCGTCCCCACCAATGCACTCCGACATCCGCGTCTGTTCGAACTGGGAACACGCCCACGAGCGTCCGGTGTACACGCTCGGCGATCGCTGTCCGAAGTGTGACGCACCCGCCGAGAACAGCGCTCCACCTCCGTTCGACCCTACCGACCGGTACGGCGAGTATCGGCGGCGAGCGCGCCCCGACGGCCCGGATTGACGCTGGCGGGCGCTAGGGAGTGCGGGAGCCGACCGAGGCCGTCGAGGACGGCCGAATAGCCACCCTCTTGTGACCGCCGCCCGTCCGAACTCGGTATGGAGGACATCGAGATCGACGAGGTGGCGACACCGGAGCTCGACGACCCGGTACTGATAGAGGGGCTTCCGGGCGTCGGCCACGTGGGGAAGCTCGCAGCCGAACACCTGCTCGAGGAGTTCGACAGCGAGCTCGTTCGGCGGGTGTACGCGACGGAGTTCCCGCCACAGGTGAGCGTCGACGGCGAAGACGGGGTCGCGTCGCTGACCTGCGCGGAGTTCCACACGGTCGAAATCGACGAGGGACCGGACCTGGTCGTGCTCACGGGCGATCATCAGGCGGGATCGAACGAGGGACACTACCGGCTCACCTCGACGTTCCTCGACATCGCGGATTCGTTCGGTGCGGAGCGGGCGTTCGCGCTCGGGGGCGTTCCGACAGGCGAGCTCGTCGAGGAATACACGGTGCTTGGCGCGGTCTCGGCGGCCGAACTCGCGGACGACCTTCGGGAGGCGGGCGTCGAGTTCCGGCCCGACGAGCCGGCCGGCGGGATCGTCGGCGTGTCGGGGCTCATTCTCGGATTGGGCGGTCGTCGTGGGTTCGAGGCGGCGTGTCTGATGGGGGAGACGAGCGGCTACCTCGTGGACCCGAAGAGTGCGCAGGCGGTGTTAGAAGTACTCGAAGCCCGACTCGGCTTCGAGATCGATTACGCCTCCTTGGAAGACCGAGCGGAGGAGATGGAGGAGGTCGTCGGCAAGATCCAAGAGATGCAGGAGGGTCCCGCGCTCCCCGACGACGACCTCCGGTACATCGGCTGAACAGGACGGCGATCCCGGGAGCGTCAGCCGAACGGCACGACGGCCCCCGGTTCCGGCAGACCTAAACGCTGTCCCTGATCATCGTTCGTGTATGACCGAGGTACGCGTCGCCGGAGTCGGGCTCACGCGGTTCGGCAGCCACCCCGAGCGCACGGGACGGGACCTGTTCGCGGAGGCGGCTGCGAGCGCGTTCGCGGATGCCGGTGTCGACCCTGACGCGGTCGACGAGCTCAACTACGGGAACTTCATGGGAGCGCTCGCCGAGCACCAGGGCCATCAGGCCCCGCTGATGGCGGAGGCTGCCGGACTCGCCTGTCCGGCGACGCGGTACGAGGAGGCGTGTGCCTCCGCGGGCGTCGCGGTCCGGGAGGCGGTCAGAACCGTCCGATCCGGCGAGGCGGACGTCGTCCTCGCCGGTGGGATGGAGCGGATGACACACCTCGACACCGACGGGGCCACCGAGGGGCTCGCCATCGCGGCCGACGACCTCTTCGAGGTTCGCGCCGGGATGACGTTCCCCGGAGCGTACGCGCTGATGGCGCGCGCGTACTTCGAGGCGTACGGCGGGGGCCGCGAGGACCTCGCACACGTGGCGGCGAAGAACCACGCGAACGCCGTCCCGAACGAGTACGCACAGTACCGCCGCGAGGTGTCCGTTGAGGAGGCGCTCGACTCGCCACCGGTCGCCTCGCCGCTCCACCTCTACGACGCCTGTCCGATCACCGACGGCGCGAGCGCGCTCGTGATCGTCTCCGCCGACTACGCAGACGAACACGGCCTCAACGCGCCGGTCGCGGTGACCGGCTCTGGACAGGGGACGGACCGGATGGCGCTGGCGGACCGCGACCACCTCGAGCGGACGCCCGCGGCGACCGACGCCGCGACGGCCGCCTACGACGACGCCGGCGTCCGCTCCGACGATGTTGACGTCGCGGAGGTCCACGACTGTTTCACCATCGCGGAGGTGCTCGCGATCGAGTCGCTGGGGTTCGCGGACATTGGCGAGGGTATCACGGCGGCTCGCGACGGGCTCACGACCGCCGACGGCGATCTCCCCGTGAACCTCTCGGGCGGGCTGAAAGCGAAGGGGCACCCGGTCGGCGCGACCGGGGGATCTCAGATCGCGGAGCTGACCCGGTTGCTCCGCGGCGACCACCCGAACAGCGACCGGGTGCCGGACGCCGAGGTCGGGGTCGCACACAACGCCGGCGGGACGGTCGCCAGCGCCGTCGTACACGTGCTGGAGGTGGCGGAATGAGCGACGGTGCAGACGACGGGGCGAGTCCCGGCGGCAAGGGTGACGGGACGGGTAGCGACGGGGGGAGTGACGGCGGGGCGGGTAGCGATGGAGTGTCCACCCCCCGGAACGCCGGCTACGACGAGTGGCTCGACGCGCTCGGTGACGGCGAGGGGTACGCGCTCGTCTGCCCGGCCGGCCACGGGTCGCTCCCGCCGCGGCGGCTCTGTCCGGAGTGCGGGTCGACGACGCTCACGGAAGCGCCGTTGCCGGCGGTCGGCACCGTCGAGACGGCGACCGTAGTGCACGTCCCGCCGCCGCGGTTCGCGGACGACGCGCCGTACGTCACGGCTATCGCCGCGTTCGGCCCGGTCCGACTGACCGGCGTTCTCAAGGGAGTCGCGGTCGACGACGATGCGGATGATAGCGAAGGCGGCGAGGACGACGAGAATTCACCCCTCGTCGGGTTATCGGTGGAACCGGGCGTCGAGACGCGTTCGACCGACGGTGGGGCGGTGGTCGCGTTCCGACCGGTCGACGAGGGAGTGTGAGCCTTCCCACGGGCTACGCGCTGCGGGAGTCGACCCCCTCGGTCGCGGCGTTCATCCGACTCAGGCGGGCGGCCGGGATGGCCGACCGGTCCCGCGAGGCGGTCGCACGGGGGCTCCCGAACACGACGTACGGGGTCCACGTCGTCGAGGTCGACAGGGGAGATCCGAACGACGAGCCGGTTGGCATGGCGCGGATCGTCGGGGACGGCGGCAGCGTCTTCCACGTCTCGGATATGGCCGTCGCGGACGCACATCAGGGCCGGGGGATCGGGACGGCGATGATGGACGCACTGGTGGCGTGGCTTCGGGGGAACGCGCCGGACGGCGGGTACGTCAACCTGCTCGCGGACGTGGACGGGTTCTACGAGCGGTGGGGGTTCGAGGAGTCCGCACCGGCGTCGAAGGGGATGTGGGTGCGGACGGAGGCGCTCTCCGAGCGGTGACGCCGCGGCCGGGTCGGGAGAGTTATGCCGGCGGGGGCCGACGCACGATCCGTGCAGAAGACGGTACTCATCACCGGGTGTTCCTCGGGCATCGGTCGCGCGACGGCACACACGTTCAACGACGAGGGGTGGACGACGTACGCCACCGCGCGGAACCCCGCCGACGTCGAGGCGCTCGGCGAGGCCGGGTGTGAGATCGCGACGCTCGACGTGACGGAGCAAGAAGACGTCGACCGTGTCGTCGAGCGGATCCTCGACGAGGAGGGGGCGATCGACGCGGTAGTGAACAACGCCGGATACGGGCAGTTCGGGCCGATAGAGGACGTCACCACGGAACGGGTCCACCACCAGTTCGACGTCAACGTGTACGGCCCACACCGGCTGATCCGGGCGGTGTTGCCGGCGATGCGCCGCGAGCGGGAGGGGACGATCCTCAACGTCTCCTCGGTCGCGGGGCGAGTGGCGTTCCCCGGCGGGGGCGTCTACGCCGGCTCGAAGTTCGCCGTCGAAGCGATGTCCGACGCCCTCCGAAACGAGGTCCGTGACCACGGGATCGACGTCGTCGTCGTCGAGCCGGGGCCGGTGAAAACGAACTTCTCGAAGCGGGTGGCGCGCGAGGCCGACCCCGAGGAGGCCGAGGGGATCGAACGCTCCGGCGCGTACGACGAGTTCTACGCGCTGTTCGAGGACACCCAAGCGATCGGCGGCGACGGCCCCGGGTCGGTCGAACCAACCCTCGTGGCCGAGGAGATCCTGAACGCCGCGAGCGCGACGAAACCCCCCGCCCGTGTCCAACCGGGTACGGTCGCGCGGGTCGGCGTGCTCGCCCGACTCCTCCCAGACGCTCTCCGCGACAAGGGGTTCGACCTGATCCGGAAGTTCACGTCGTAGAGTCGGTCGCCCCCGATTCTGGCCCGACAACCGGCTCGGTTCCGAATTTATTGAGGCCCGACCCGTAATATTTGTTGACTGACTCACAAAAGAAATAAGTGTGTGAGAAAATAGCACGAGTCATGTCAGAATCTGGCATGTCATTCAGTCGTCGTGACGTGATACTGACGACCGCCGGCGGGGTCAGTGTGGCCGGATTGAGCGGCAACACCGCCGCGACTGACCGTGTCGAGGTCAACGTCGGGTTCGACAACGCGGCGGGACAGGCCGCGGCGACGAACGCTGCGACGGAAGTCAAACGGCAGTTCGCCTTCGACGCGATGACGATCCGCCTGCCGCTGGAGGCCGCGGAGAACCTCGCCGGAAACCCGAACGTCCGGTACGTCGAGGAGAACGGGACGATGCGCGCCCTCGATCAGACCACGCCGTACGGGGTCGAGATCACCGATGCCGACGTCGCCATCGACGACGGGAACACGGGCGACGGCGTGAGCATCGCCGTCCTCGACACGGGTATCGACGCCCAACACGAGACGCTGGAAGGGAACCTCGGTGAGGGGTGGGCGACGGACGACGCCGCCTGTACGACCGATTGCGGCGGCGGGCCGTTCGGCGGCGGTGGGAACGATATCGACGAGTGTCTCGAGGAGTGGGACGACGACAACGACCACGGGACCCACTGTGCGGGGACGGCTGCCGCCACGGACAACGGTGTGGGGGTGCTCGGCGTCGCTCCCGACGCGACCCTTCACGCGGTGAAAGTGCTCCAGTGTGACGGGAGCGGGTCGTTCGACGACATCGCCGCGGGTATCGAGTGGTCGGCTGACCAGGGGCACGACGTCCAGAGCATGAGCCTGGGTGCCGACAGCGACTCTGACGTCGTCTCCGACGCGCTGGAGTACGCCGCCGACAAGGGCGTCGTGATGGTCGCGGCCGCGGGGAACAGCGGCCCCTGTACCGACTGTGTCGGCTTCCCGGCGCGACATCCGGAAGTGATCGCCGTCTCCGCGACCGACGAGAACGACGACCTCGCCGACTTCTCGTCGACCGGCCCCGAGGTCGAGCTCGCAGCGCCGGGCGTCGACACCCTGTCGACGATCCCCCGCGACGACTACGACGAGTTCTCCGGCACGTCGATGGCGTGTCCGCACGTGTCGGGCGCGGCGGCCACCCTGATCGCGAACGGAAACACGGATCGCGAGGCGGTCCGCGCGGAGCTGAAGGAGGCCGCCGATGACATCGGTCTCGAGGAGAACGAGCAGGGTGACGGACGCCTGAACGTCGCCGCGGCGGTCGACTCGGATGATGATGACGAAGACGACGATGACGGAGAAGAAGCGGAGTCCGTCTCGGTCGTCACCGGCGATGCGACCGAGGTCGGCGAGACGACGGCCACGCTTACCGGCGAGGTCACGGAGCTCGACGGCGCAGACGACGCGGACATCGGGTTCGAGTACGGCGAGAGCGGCGGCGACCTCCCGAACACCGTCGACGCCGGCACCGTCTCGGACGCCGACGCGTTCGACGCGACCGTCGACGGCCTCGACGCCGACACGGAGTACGAGTTCCGTGCCGTGGCGGAAACCCCGGAGGACGACGACGACGGTGACGTCCTCGCGTTCACGACCGACGAGGAGGAAGAGGACGACGGCGGCGACAGCGCCCCCGTGGTCGACGGGTTCGACGTCACCGACGACAGCAACCCCCAATGGACGCGCCACACGGTCGACTGGGCCGTTTCCGACGATGACGGTGGCCTCGACTCCGTGACAAGCGAGCAGTTGGAGGGTGGCACCGTCGTCGACAGCGTCACCTCGAATGTGAGCGGCGACTCGGCCGACGGGAGTCACGACCTAGAGAGTCGGGGCACATCGGTCGACGAGGTTCGCCTCACGGTGACCGACGACGCCGGTACCGAGACTACCGAAACACAGGACGTCTGAGACGGCCGATCTCGATCGGCCAGAGATCTGTGTCGACCGAGCAGGTCGACATCGGCGATCAGCGGTCGACGTCGGTAACCGCGAACGGGCTCTCCCCTTCTCGCCACTCCCAGCCGGGGAGCCGCGTTTGGAACCCGGCAGCGAGTGCGGCGTCGAGGTCGTCGACCCCGGCGTTCCCCGCGCCCGACGCGGTCGCGTCCTCGTCGACGTGGACGTCGGCGAAGTGGAACGTCGCCTGCGCTAACAGCGAGAGCGGTCGACCACCGGCGATCGTGGCGGCGAGCTCCCGGCCCAGCACCTCGTCGACGACGAACCCAGGGTAGTCGCCCTCGACATCCAGCTCGCGGAGGATGGCGCTGTACCCGGCAACGTTGACGGCGACCTCGCCGTCGGCGAAGACGGTGTCGACCTCACGGCGGTACGTGTCGGCGTCGATCCGGTCGACGTCGGTATCGAACAGCTCGCCCAATCGGTCGCGGGTGTCGTTGAGGATCGGGACGACGACGGGGGCACGATCGCGGATCCAGTCGTACTCGTCTCGGACGCTCTCGGTCGTCACGCGCATGGGATCCGTGGGAACGCCGGCCGGTATCGGTGTTGCGGAACACTGTCGGGAGGGAGACGAGTGACGGCGTGACATCCCTCCGTTTGCGAAGGGTTTTATAACGAAGGGAATGTAGTTGCTCACAAGCGGGTTTTCGCTGGCTGTTCCCGCACGGTACGCTACGGACAGTGCTTCCACTATGTCTACCGCTACCACGGTCGAGCGATCGACGACGCCTCGTGTGTCGTCGACCGACGAAACGACCCGGCGGCGGTGGCGAACCCGACGGCCCGCAGTGAGCTATGAGCCAAGTCGATACGCAACTCGAGAATCTGAAGTCAACGATAGAACAGGAAGTTCCGGACGACGTGAGCGTCACGGACGTGAAATACGAGGGGCCGGAGCTGGTCGTGTACACTCGCGACCCGAAGCGGTTCGCCGGTGACGGCGAACTGATCCGGCGACTCGCCTCCAAACTTCGAAAACGGATCACGGTCCGCCCCGACCCGAGCGCCCTCTCGCCACCCGAGCAAGCGGAATCGACGGTCCGTGAGGTCATCCCCGAGGACGCCGGCGTCACGTCGCTGGACTTCCACGAGGATACCGGAGAAGTCGTGATCGAGGCCGAGAAACCTGGAATGGTGATCGGCCGGCGCGGGTCCACGCTCCGAGAGATCACGAAGGAGGTCGGGTGGACGCCCGAGGTCGTCCGGACGCCGCCGATCGAGTCGTCCACCGTCTCGAACGTGCGGAGCTTCTTGAAGAACGAGCGCGAGGAGCGTCGCGACGTCCTCGAACGGGTCGGGAGACAGATCCACCGCGAGGAGATGTCTGACGACGAGTGGGTCCGGATCACGACGCTCGGCTGCTGCCGCGAGGTCGGCCGGGCCGCGTTCATTCTCAACACGCCGGAGACGCGCATCCTGATCGACTGTGGAGACAAGCCGGGCGCCGAAGGGGAGGTGCCGTACCTCCAGGTACCGGAAGCGCTGGGCGCCGGCGCACAGAACATCGACGCCGTCGTGTTGACTCACGCCCACCTCGACCACTCCGCGCTATTGCCGTTGCTTTTTAAATACGGCTACGATGGCCCGATCTACACGACCGAGCCGAGTCGTGACCTGATGGGGCTGCTCACGTTAGACTACCTCGACGTGGCGGCGAAGGAGGGACGCACCCCGCCGTACGAGTCCGCACAGGTACGGGAGGCGATCAAACACACCATCCCGCTGGAGTACGGCGACGTCACCGACGTCGCGCCGGACGTGAAGCTCACCTTCCACAACGCGGGCCACATCCTCGGGAGTGCCGTCACCCACTTCCACATCGGCGACGGGCTGTACAACGTCGCCTTCTCGGGCGACATCCACTACGAGGACACCCGCCTGTTCAACGGCGCAGTCAACGACTTCCCCCGCGTCGAGACGCTCGTCTTGGAGTCGACGTACGGCGGTCGCGACGACTACCAGACCGACCAAGAGGACTCCGAGGAGGCGCTCAAACGCGTCATCAACGAGGCGTACGAGCAGGGCGGGAAGGTGCTCATTCCGGCGTTCGCCGTCGGCCGGTCACAGGAGATCATGCTGGTCTTGGAGGAGGCGATGCGCGAGGGCGATATCCCGACGATGCCGGTCCACCTCGACGGGATGATCTGGGAGGCGACGGCGATCCACACGACGTACCCGGAGTACCTCCGGGACGACCTCCGAGATCGGATCTTCCACGACGACGAGAACCCGTTCCTCGCCGAGCAGTTCAACCACATCGACGCCGGCGAGGACGAACGTCAGGAGGTCGCCGACGGCGACCAGTGTATCGTCATCTCTACCTCCGGGATGATCGAGGGCGGACCGATCATGTCTTGGCTCCGTCACATCGGCCCGGACCCGGACTCAAACCTGGTGTTCGTCGGGTACCAGGCACAGGGGACGCTCGGTCGCCGAATCCAGAACGGCTGGGACGAGATCCCGGTCGACGGCTGGGGCGGCGGCGGTCGCGGCGACACCCTCACCCTGGAGATGGGGACGGAGGTCGTCGACGGGTTTTCCGGCCACGCCGACAGGCAGGGGTTGGAGAACTTCGTGAAGACGATGAACCCACGTCCGGAGAAAGTGCTCTGTGTCCACGGCGACGAGCGCTCCGTACAGGACCTTTCGTCGGCGCTGTACCACGATTACAACATGCGGACGTTCGCGCCGAAGAACCTGGAGACGTTCCGGTTCAAGTAGGCCGTTCTCCCGTACTGCGTGGCGGTTCGTTCTCGACGGAGCGGTGACCGTCGCACCGACGCGAGCGTTTAACAGCCGTCGGGGCGACATCGCGCCATGCGCATCGCGCTCATCGCTCACGACGAGCTGAAAGACGAGATGGTCGCGTTCGTGACCGCTCACGTCGACACCCTCGGCGACCACGAGCTGATAACCACCGGGACGACCGGGACACGCATCGCCGATGAGACAGGGCTGGACGTGAACCGACAGGCGTCAGGCCCGCTCGGCGGCGACCTCCAGATCGGCGCGATGGTGGCGGACGGCCGGATCGACGGGCTCGTGTTCCTCCGTGACCCGCTCACCGCACAGCCGCACGAGCCGGACATCTCCGCGCTTTTGCGAGTGTGTGACGTGAAGGACGTGCCGGTCGCGACGAACCTCGCCTCCGCCGAGCTCCTCGTCGGCGGACTGTTGGAGGGGGGCGTGGCGGTCGACCCCGATCTCGTCGACGACGAGTCGCCGCTCACCGGTCCCGAGTATCAGGAGGAATAGTCGGGAGGACGGCGTTTATATCGGAGAGGACGTAGCCACGACCGATGGCGAACCGAGGATCGGACCCGAGCGGGGCGGCGACCGCACGCGGAGCGTCGATGGCACGCGGAGCGTCGGGTACCGGTCGTTCGCGGCGTGTCGAATCCGCCGCTCTCGTGGTCCGCGTTGTGTCCGTCGCGCTCGCGATGCTACTTTTGACGACGCCGGCCGCGGGGGTAGCCGGCGGAGAGATAGCCGGTGGGAACACGGAGATCGCTGGGGGAAACGCAGGGGACGTCGCCAGTGAGGTCCACGACGCCGACGACTCGGCCGATCGGGACGCCCCGTTGACGAGGTGTTTCGTCGGCGACGGCTACCCGCTCTCGATCGGGAACGGGTCGGCGACCATCGAGGCGGCAGTGCACCTCTCGGTCCTGACTGATCCGGCCGCGGGCGACGAGTTCGGCATCGAGCTCGCCGGGACGATGGATCACGAGCCGATCGTGACGCTCGCGGCGGGGGTCCGGTTCGACGCGCCGGGGCTGCTCGCGACGGGTGTGAACCCGTTCGCGGCGTTCGACCTGTTGTACACCTACGAACTCCGGCTCCCGATGTTCGACGGCGTCGTGGACGACTCGGCGTACCGCGAGGACCGCCCGCCAGTCGGGTCGGCCGCGGGGACCGTCCCGTGTTGAGGTAGCCGCGGGAGTCCGGCAGTCGTGGCGGTCCGGCAGTCGTGGCGGTCCGGCAGTCGTGGCGGTCACGGAGGTCGCGGAGGTCGCGGAGGTCGTCGCAGTCCGGTAGTCTGGCACTCTAGCGATCACTCTGGTCGGACGCCGCGAACGAGGCCGAGCAGCTCCCGACGGGCGGCGTCGGCGTCGACTCCGCCCTGACCGTCGATCCGATAGGCACCGCCGGCGAGCAGATACTCGTCGGCGACCCACACCGCGAGGAGCGCCTCGACGGGGACGGACCCACCGGCTTCGGCGGAACATCGCCCCCGGAACGTGACGAGCGTCGCTTCGCTGGCGGACGGGTCGTCGACGGCGAGCGTCCGTTCCTCCTGGAGTGTAACATCCTCGATGTCGCGGTCGGCGAGGCGCTCGCGGAACCCCGCCTTCGCGCGGTTCTCGACCAGACGGGTGAGCGCCGGGTTCGGGTCCCCGCCCGGTCGGATCCGGAGTCGACTCGCGAAACAGAACGGCCGGGGGTCGTCGAGGTCGGTTCGCTCGTAGCGCACGGTCTCCGCCGTCACCGAGACGGGACCCGCGGCGAACGGCCGTTCCGTGGTTCGTTCGACGCGCCGCCACCCTTCGAACCGATCGGCGGAGACGACCGGTGGATCCATACGCGCCGTTTCGGGAGGGAGTGTATAAACGACCGGGGCGGTGGTGGGCTGTGGACGGGTGGAGGGAGAAAGAGGACGGTCCGAGAGACGACGGACGACTGTGGGTCGACCGCTGCCGGGACCCGTTAGTGGTCGTCCTCGCGCCACTTGTGTTCGCAGTCGGTACAGACGAAAAAGCGGGTCTCCGACTCGTCTGCCGAACGGATCTGTTGCATGTACCAGTACGCCTGGTCGTTGCCGCATTCGGGACAGTGTGCCGTGGTCGTCGGGAGCCCCTTGTCTTCGGCGTCGCTGACGTCGATGACCTCCGACTCCTCCTGTGACTCCGTGATCCACGCGTCCTCCGACGCCGACTCGTCGCGGCCGGTCTCGTAGCCACAGGAACCGCACACCCAGTGGTCCTCACCCTCGCCGGACTTCATCATCGATCCACACTCGTCGCAGAACTTCATGTCCGAACCAGCAACGGCCGATATATAAGCGACGGGATCCCGAGCGAGCCTCAGGCGTGTGCGGCCAGCGCGAACCGGACCCGTTCCTCGTCGCTCCCCTTCGTCTCGCGCCCGGTCACGACGAGCTCCCCGATCTCACCCGTCGACCGCACGTGCGTTCCCGCACAGGCGGTGCGGTCGTACGGCTCGTCGTCCCCGTACGCATCACCGTCGCCGTACGCATCACCGTCGCCGTACGGTTCGTCACCGCCGATCTCGACGATCCGCAGCTCGGTGATCGAGTCGGGCAAGAGGTCGATCCGGGTCCGGTCCGTATCGAGCGTCGCCTCCGCGGTCGCGCGGTCCATCGTGTACCGCTCGACCGGGTAGTCGGCCGCGACGAGCTCGTTGAGCCGCGTCTCGATCCGGTCGAGGTCGGCGTCGTCGAACCGGTCGTACGCCGCGTCGAGGTGGGCGTGATCGGCGTACAGCTGGTTGCCGGTCGTGGGCGCGTCGAACTCCCGGAGCAACAGCGCCGACAACAGGTGTTGGGCGGTGTGATACCGGGCGTGTGCGTCCCGGCGGTCGGGATCGACCTCGCCGACGACGCGGGTCCCCTCGGGAGGAGTCCATCCGGAGTCGTCCCCGTCAACCGCGCCGTCCTCGTCAGGCGAGAGCGTGTGGTAGATCGTATCGCTCTTTTCCACGTCGACGACACGCCAGCGGCGGTCGGGATCGTCGGCGACGTAGAGGACACCCGTGTCGTGCGGCTGGCCCCCGCCGGTCGGGTAGAAATGCGTCCGGTCGAGAACGACCCGGTCGTCGAGCGCGCGTTCGACGGTCGCCTCGAACCGGCGAACGGAGTCGTCCGCGAGATACAGCTGTTCGGTCATACGATCCGGGAGCTGCCGCGCGGACTTATATGATCCACGTCGACGACAGAGACGGAGGGTCGAGAGGGACGGAGACAGAGGGTCGAGAGGGACGGAGACAGAGGGTCGAGAGGGACGGAGACGGAGGGACGACGAGAACGGAGACGGAGGGTCGAAAGGGCGTCGTAACGACTAAGAACGAAACGCCCGTCGGTTACGGTAATGAATCACGAGTTTTTCGCCCGAGGTGGTCCCCGTGGGCGTCGAAATTAAGGAGACGGAGGTGAGCGACGAGGATTTCGAGGAGATGAAGCGGTTCGTTCGGGACTACCTCGCGGCCAGCGTCGAGAGCGAGGAGGACGGCGGTCGGATGCGGTGGTACCCGTGGCACTCCGCGGAGTACCGGTTCAACCACATCCTCAACGTCGTCGACCTCGCCGAGGAGATCGCCGAGGCGGAGGGTGCCGACGTCGACGTCGTCCGCGTGGCCGCGCTGTTCCACGACGTCGCCAAACTGGAGGCAGACCAGGACGTCCACGCCGAGGCGGGCGCGCGGGTCGCCCGCGAGTACCTCCAGAGCCGGGGAAACTACCCCGAGTCGTTCATCGACGAGGTGTGTGGCTCGGTGGTCGACCACTCCTATACCGGCGACCTCGCCGACGTTCCCTTGGAGAGCCGGTGTCTTATCGAAGCGGACGTGCTCGACAAGGTCGGCGCGAACGGGGCCGTGTTGATGCTGTTGCGGATGGGGTACGAATCACGGACACACATGGACGCGGCGAAGATGATCGACCGGGTGCTCGACCGCGGCCGCGACCACACCGACCGGATCGTCTCCGACACCGCCGAGAGCATCGCCCACCAGCGGATCAAACGCGTGCGGTGGCTGCGCGAGTGGCTCGAAGCCGAAGTGAGCGAGATGGACGCCGACGGCGTCACGGAACGGTAGGTCGTCCCCAGTCAGGCGTCCGGATCGACGGCCGGGAGGGTCGTCTCTAGGTATCGGTCTATCCCCCGTCGAACCGAGGGGATCCAGTCGTGGTCGTTGGTCGTCGCCCAGCGGAGCATCGCGCCGGAGGCGAGCGCCTGGAGCGTCGCAGCGACCTCTGCCGGTGTAACCATGTCGGCGGTGGGGGACCGCGCGGCCTGAACGTCCGCGTCGATCGCGGTGTCGGCGTCCGGGTCGGTCGCAGCGTCCGCGTCGATCGTGGCGGCCGCCTCCCGAACGCTTTGTTCTAAGAACGTCTGGAACACCCGGTCGCTCCGGTCGAAGTGCGCCCGATAGGCGTCGTCGGTGGCCGCCTGTGCACGCAGCTCGACGACCGCGGTGAGGAACCGCCCGTCAGGGGCGTTCCCGGAGTCGGTATCGGACGGGTTAGTCATCGCCGCGACGTACGTGTCGAGGCGCGCACGGGGTGGGAGGTCGAAGGCGTCAGCGGAGAGTGCCGACTCGAATCCGTCGAGCAGGAACTCCAGGAGGTCCACTAACAGCTCGTCTTTCCCGTCGTAATGGTGATAGACGAGCGAGGGGCTCTTATCGAACTCCTCGCCGATCCGCTGTATCGTGAGATCGGCGTAGCCGTGTTCACAGAGCGCACGGAACGCCGCGCCGAGGATCGCCTCGCGCGTGTCCGCCGGCTCCGTGAACGGGTCCTCCATACCCGGTGTACTCCGGCAGGGTATATATCGATCTTGATTGAACGTTCATTCAACACGCTTATGCCGCCGCCGGGCGAGACGAACGTATGACTCGACTCGGTGTGGCCGGACGGTCGGCACTCTGGAGGCAGCGATGAGAGGAGACGACCCGGGGCGGACGGCGACGACCGCCGCGCTCGTAGCGGCGTGTTTCGTCGCGCTCGCCGCGGGCGTCGCGTTCGCCGGTGTCGCCGCGGAACCGACTGCCGACGGCACGGGAACGGGCGTTACGGCCGACCTCTCGGACGGCGCGCTCGCCGACGGGACGGTCGCACAGAGCGGGGGCCAGGTACGCGGCTCGCCAGTGCTCGATCTGTTCCTCTCACAGCCGACCGTGCCGACGGGCGGGCCCGCTACGGTGACCGTGGACGTGCTCAACACCGGAGAGATGGATTTCGGTAACGAGCTCGACCCGCGGGTGACGACCGCGCGGAGTCTCCGGCTGGAGGCGGAAGCCGACGACGACGCCCCGATATCGGTCGAATCCGGCGAGGTCGCGATCGGCGACGTCCCGACCGGCTCCCCGACTTCAGTCCCGATCGAACTCGCCGTCCCAGACGACACGCCGGCGGGCGAGTACGATATCGAGGTGACCGCGCGCTACCGCTACACCGCACAGATCCTCCCCGAGTTCACGAACCACAACGACCGGCGAGGTATCGACCGATTCGATCTCACGGTGGTCGTCGACGACGGTGCCCGGTTCGCGATCGTCGACGCCGAAACCGACGCGCAGGTCGGCGGCGACGGGGACGTTCGGGCGACGCTACAGAACGTCGGCGAGGAAACGGCCCGGGACGCTGTCGTCTCCGGGAGCGCGAGCGGGAGCGGCGTCGTCCTCGGCGACGGCACCGGAAGCGACGTGTTCGTCGGCGACTGGGCACCCGGAGAGAACCGGACGGTGACGTTCGACTCGACGGTCAGCCCGGAGTTCGTGGGCGAACGCTACGTGCTCCAGTCGACCGTCGAGTACCGCGACCGCGACGGCGTCGAGACCACCGCCGCACCCTCGCGGACGGGTGTCTCCCCGATCCCGGAGCAGTCGTTCAGCCTTGACGACGTCGAGGGGGCACTCGAAGTGGGATACTCGGGGACGGTTTCGGGGACTCTCACCAACGACGGGCCGCTCGCGGCCGAGGACGCGGTGTTAGTCGCTGAGCCACAGAGCGCCCGCGTCACCCTCGGCGAAGACCGGTACGCGCTCCCCGACCTGGCGGACGGCGAGTCGGTTGACTTCTCGTTCGACGCCGACGTGAGCGGGCAGGCGGACCCCGGTCCGCGACAGGTCCGGTTCACCGTCGAGTACACCGCCGGCGACGCCACGATGACGGCGTCCGCGAGCGACCGCGTACAGGTCACCCCCCGGCAACCGGAGTTCGACGTGGCGTCCGACGGCACGTCGATCCCCGCGGGCGAGACGCGGCGGGTCACCTTCGAGATCACGAACCAGCGCCCGGAGACGTTGTCGTCGATCAACGCCGCGCTCTACGCCGACAGCCCGCTTACGGCGGTCGAAGACGAGGCGTTCGTCGACGAGCTCGAACCGGGGGAGTCGACCGAGATCTGGTTCGAGGTCACCGCGGCCGGTGGCGCGAACGAACGGACCTACCCCGTCGAGCTCGACTTCCGATACGACGACGAGCGCGGGAACGACCGGATCTCCGACGTGACCCAGTACCCGATCGACGTGACCGCGCCGCTAACGGACGACGACGGGCTGCCGACGCTCCTCATCGTCGTCGGCGTCTTGGCCCTCGTCGCCGTCGTCGGTGGGGCGCTCTGGTACCGCGGTCGCGAGTCGTAGTCGAATGACTGATCCGGCCCGCGACCCGGTCGTACGCGAGGGTCGCACGCGACATGTGCGGCGTCGCACGCGACCCGAATGCCGCACGTGGGGGCGGCCGTGACCGCCGCCGACCGGTTCGTCGAGCGCGTCGACGCCGAAGTGACGGAGCGGCCGGCGCTCGTCGTCGTCGCGTTCCTCCTCGTGAGCGTCGTCGCCGCCGGCGGGGTCGCCGCGGTTACCACGGCCGCGGGAGCCGACCAGTTCACCCAAGACATCCCGGCCCAGCAGGCGCTCGACGACATCGACGAGGAGTTCGAGTCGGCGATCGGCGGCGAGGTCACCTCCGCGCAGCTGCTCGTTTCCGACGACAACGTGCTCTCGCGGCCCGCGCTCGTCCGGATCCTGGAGACACAACATCGCCTGGAGACGCGGTCGACGCTCCGGGTCGGGTCGACGACGAGCCATGCCAACGCGGTCGCGACGCAGCTGGATCCGACGGCGGAGACCGCCGCCGAACAGCGCGACGCCGTCGCGGAGGCGACCCCACGCGAGCTGCGGACGGCCATCGAGGAGGCCGATGAGGCGGGAGCGGTAGGCGCACAGGTGTCCACCGACTACAACCCGACCGCCCAGCGGGCGGGCACCGCCATCGTCGGCGTCACCTACGACCTCCCGGGCGCGGCGACGAGCGAACGCGTCGAGACGCTCCAGACCCGTAGCGTCGGGATCGTGGACTCGGTTCCGGGGTCCACCGCCGGCGAGAACGTCATCCTCTTCGGCGACGGGATCCTCCAGAACGAGATCACCGCGCTGTTGACCGACACCGCGATCATCGTGTTCCCGGCGGCGCTGCTGTTCATCCTCCTGTTCCTGCTGTTCGCCTACCGCGACCCGATCGACATGACGCTCGGGCTCTCCGCGCTCGGGATGTCCGTGCTGTGGACGTTCGGGTTCATGGGGTACGCCGGGATCCCGTTCTCGGACGCGCTCATCACCGTCTTCCCGCTGTTGTTGGCGGTCGGGATCGACTTCGGGATCCACATCATCAACCGGTATCGCGAGGAGCGGCTCGCGGGCGGCGGGATCGGCGAGTCGATGCGGATCACGACCGACCAGCTCGTGATCGCGTTCCTCCTCGTGACGATCACGACCGTGTTCAGCCTGCTCGCCAACGTGGTGAGTCCGTTCGAGCCGAACCGTGACTTCGGGATCGTCGCGGCCGCGGGAATGGTGTTCACCCTGCTCGTGTTCGGGATCTATCTCCCCGCCGCGAAGGTGCTCGTCGACCGGGGGCGCTCGCGGCTCCCCATCCCCGAGTTCGGGACGACGCCGCTGGGTGAGGGCGGTTCCGTCCTCGGCCGAGCCCTCCACGTCGGCGTCGACCTGTCCAGGCTCGCGCCGATCGCGGTCGTCCTGCTCGTGTTGGTCGGCGGGGCGGCGGGGGCCGCCTACGGCACCGGCGTCGACACCGAGTTCTCCGAGGAGGCGTTCTTCCCCGACGAGGACCGCCTGGAAACGTACTCGCAGCTACCGGAGCCGTTCGCGCCGACGCAGTACACGTTCCTCCAGGTGTTGACGCTGTTCGAGGAGGAGTTCGAACAGGACTTCGTCGGCTCCGTCACGCTGTACATCGACCAGTCGGTCCGCGACGACGACGCGCTCGAACTGATCGATCGCACCACTCGGAACCCGCCGGACACCTTCGAGTCGGCGGACCGGCGCGCGGACGCGACGAGCATCGTGACGGTGATCGACGACCACGCCGCGGCCGACCCGGCGTTTCGGCGAACCGTCGAGCGGAACGACCGCCTCGGCAACGGGGTCCCGGATCGGAACGTCGACGAGGTGTACGACGAGCTCCTCGCGTCGCCGGCGGAGGGGCAGGCCAGGGGGTACCTCGCCGCCGACCGCGGCAGCGCCCGGATCGACTTCACGATCCGCCCGGGCGTGGACAACAGCCAGGCGGTCGCCGACGTGCGCACACTCGCCGAGCGGACGCCGCTCGACGCCGTGGCGACCGGCGAGCTCGTCGTCAACGAGTCGGTGATCGACATCCTCCTCGAATCGGCCGTCGACAGCCTGATCGTCGCGTTCATTCTCACCGCCGTCTTCTTGACCCTCTCGTACCGGTATCTGGAGGGGAAAGCCGTCTACGGCCTGCTCAACCTCATCCCGGTGTTGGCGACGGTCGGACTGCTCGTCGGGTCGATGCGCCTCCTCGACATCCCGCTCACGCCGATCAACGCGCCGATCCTCTCGGTGTCGATCGGGCTGGGCGTGGATTACACCGTCCACTTCGTCCACCGCTTCGTCGACGAGTACAAGGCCGGCCGGCCGATCCAGGAGGCGCTCGACGTCACCATCGGCGGGACGGGCGGCGCGCTCACTGGGAGCATGCTCACCACCGTGACCGGGCTCGGCGTGCTCTGGCTCGCCGTGATCCCGCTGATCCAGGACTTCGGCGCGCTGCTCGCGCTCGGCGTGTTATACGCGTATCTCTGTTCGATCGTGTTGGTCCCCTCGCTGGTGGTCGTCTGGGACCGCTTCGGCTCACGGGTCGGGCTCGGGCTAGAGGCGAACATCCGTGAGGACGAGCCGAACGCCGGAACCGGGGCCGGGACCGCCAGTGCGATCGGCACCGGAACCGTGAGTGCGGGCATCGTCGACGACGGCATCCGAGACGAGTCGGTCGGCGAGGACGACGCCGAGGGGTTCGACGGCGACGATGAGAGCGTCGATGGCGACGATGAGAGCGACAGCGACGAACCGTTCGGATGGCTCGACACGGACGAGAACGGAACCGCCGAATCCCCCGAAACAGCGACTGACACGGTGCCCGACCCTGACCGTGCGGACGGCGAGTCGGGGGCCGACGGGCCGGATCCTTTCGAAGGGTTCGATCGACCCGACGAGTCCGAGCGGGGCGAGAGCGATCGCAACGATGGGGACGGAGGCGACTCGGACGAACCGGACGAAGAAAACGACTGACTGGGCGGTCACGAAACCGCTCGACGGATGGCCCTGTGCCCGATCAGTCGTCGGCGTTCGGCGTCGGGGGCGACCCGGTCAGTCGGTCGCGGTCGTGTGGGGCGTCCCAGTCGAGGTCGGGGCCGCGGGCGATGATCCCGGTCGGCGTCACGTCCGGATGGGTCGTGTAGTAGTGCTCCTTGATGTGATCCATGTTCACCGTCTCGGCGACGCCCGGCGTCTGGTACAGGTCACGCAGGTACGGCCAGAGGTGCTCGTACTGGTGGATGAACTTCCGGTTACACATGAAGTGAGTGTGGTACACCTGGTCGAACCGGACGAGCGTGGTGAACAGACAGATGTCGGCCTCGGTGAGCGAGTCGCCGACGAGGTACCGGCGATCCGCGAGGTGCTCGTTCCAGTGGTCGAGCGCGTCGAACAGCTCGTCGACCGCCTCGTCGTAGGCCGCCTGAGAGGTCGCGAACCCGGCGCGATAGACGCCGTTGTTGACCGGCTCGTAGATCTCGGTGATGGTCTCGTCGACGGCCGCGACCGTCGCCGCGGCGTCGGCGTCCGGGAGCAGCGAGACATCGTTGCCGAGGTCGGCGAAGGCGGTCGAGAGGGTCCGCAGGATCTCCCGGGACTCGTTGTTGACGATCGTCTCCGTCTCGGTGTCCCAGAGCACGGGCACGGTCACCCGGCAGGTCGCGTCGGGATCGGCCGCGACGTACAGCTCGCGGAGGTAGTCGCTCCCGTGGAGCCGGTCAGGGGTACAGCCCGCTTTCTCCGGGGAGAACTGCCAGCCGCCCTCGCCGCGCCACGGGTCGACCACGCTGACGTCGATGGCGTCTTCCAACCCGAGCAGCGACCGCGCCAGCAACGTGCGGTGTGCCCACGGGCAAGCGTACGAGACGTATAGGTGATACCGACCCGCTTCCGGCTGGAACCGCTCGTCCGACTCGGCGTCGACATGCTCGGGCACGTCGCTGCCGGCGATCCAGTTCCGGAACGTCGTCTCCCCGCGCTCGAACGCGCCCTCCTCGTTGGTGGTCTCGTACACGTCCGTCCGCCACTCGCCGTCGACGAGTTGATTCATACCCGATGTACGGGCTCGACGCCTAAAGAACGGCCGGAGACACCGGTGTTACCGGGGGAGAGACGGGACGGTGCGGCGTTCCGGGAGCCAAACGAGTGCGTCCGGGAGAATATTGCCACACCGCGACGGGTTTAACAACCCGTGAGCGGTATTCGGTTTCGTCATGGCTGCACAAGCGATGGATCGAGTTCCGCGACGGTACTGAAACGCGTCAGGTGCGACGTAAACTCGCTTCCTGCCTCCGATCCCGAACCGACGGTGACCGACGATGAGCGACCACGGATCGATGCTCGCCGACGACCGCGACGGTGACGCGACTGGCGAGCCCGCCGTCGTTCGAGCCGGCATCGACGCCGCCGCAATCAAACCCGCCGAGTGCGACGTCTCTCGGGCGACAGCGCTTCCGGTCGATCGACTCGTGATCGATTACGAGGGGCGCGAGCACTTCCCCGACGCCGGGACGCTCGACCGTCTGACCGCCCAAACGACGCTGTCCGTCACGACGCCGGTCCGCGCGGACGGGTTCGACCCGCTCGGCGACGACACGTTGCTCGACCGGATCCCCGACACCGCCGGCCGGGTGC
>LFFM01000680.1_pt1 | contig 23909 bp, 23 predicted proteins | sample 643131 | NCBI WGS metagenome assembly LFFM01 (sample SAMN03777445, study PRJNA286221) | soda lake metagenome | biome: soda lake; feature: Kulunda steppe; material: water; isolation source: sample Tc-Br brine of Tanatar trona crystallizer | place: Russia: Kulunda steppe | collected 2011-07
GTGGTTCGAGACGCAGAGCGTCTCGTCATCACGGAAGACGAAGTCTTCCGGACGACCCCGAGGCACTCGGCCTGCTCCGCCTGTAGATGCCCGGGACTGCTGTAACCATCGGATCGACCCTGCCGATCCCGCTTTCATCCTCCACTGGTCACCGGAGTGACCCGGAACGCGCGTCGGTATTACGCACCCGATGAGGACTTCTGGTGACTTTCTCCCCACTCTACTCGCTCACGGCTCGTGCCGTTCGCTCCTTGAGGGTGGGGCTTCCTGTTTCCAAGACGCGCTTTGCAGGAACCGAATCGGTTCCCGTAGGGAGCGCAGTCTCCGCAGGCGTTGATTCGGGACAGCCCGTCCCTACTTGCTTCAGTCCGCGTACCAAGATGTTGTAGGCCGCGTTCCAGTCTCTGTCCGCTGTGAAGCCACAGGAGGGACAGGAGTGTTCGCGGACCCACAGCGGCTTGTCCGTCGAGACACCGCAGGCCGCGCACTCTTTGGTTGTTCCGGCCGGATCGACAGCCACGAAGCGCGTGCCTTCGCGTTCGCACTTGTACTCGAGCATCCGCAGGAACGTTCCCCACGCCGCCCCGGCACGGTTACGGCTGTTCGACGGGAGTTCCATCAACCCCTTGGCGTCGAGGTCTTCGACGGCCACAAGGTCGTACTCTCGAGCATAGTGGTTCGAGAGCTTGTGCAAGAAGTCCCGACGTTTCCGTTGCAGATCGGCGTGACGTTTGGCGACGACCCGCTGTTGCTTGCGGTAGTTCGCCGATCCGTGCTCTTTGCGTGAGAGTTTCCGTTGCTCGCGTTCCAGTTGGTCGCGTTCATCCGACAGGTCGGGACGTTCGACGGCCGTACTGTCGGTGTCGTGAGCGTACTTCAGGATACCTACGTCGATACCGACGCAGTCCTCGAGTTTCTTGGGCTTCTCTGGTGCCTCGTCCTCGGTTTCGATCCCGAGCACGGCGAACCATTTGCCGGTCGGTTCCTGCTTGAGGACGACCTCTTTGATCGTGGCATCGTCGGGGACGTCACGGTGGTAGACCATCGGAATATCGCCGATTTTTGAAAGAGAAAGCACAGTTCGACCACTCGTGTTGTTGAGTTCGAAGCCGGTTTGACTGTACTTGATCGATCGGTATTCCTGCGGGGCCTTCCACTTGAGTTCGCCGACGCGGTAGCCGTTGTCCTTTCGCCCCTTCAGCGTCGAGAGGTTGTCGTACAGCCGCTGTACGACCTTCTGCAGCACCTTCGAATGGACTTGTTTCAGGTCTGTCCACCAGTCCTTGAGGTCGGGGAGCACCGACTGCTCGGAGTAGGCCGACGTGCCGTCCTCTCGGTTGAGTCGGTGCAGGAAGTGGTTGTAGACTTGCCGACAGGTATCGACGGTCCACGCTAACCGTTCGTGGAGTTCGTCGGTCGGGTTGAGTCGATACCTGTAGTTGTAGCGCATGGTCTACTCGTTTTCGTCGATCGGATCGGTGACACGGACGACTTTGACGGTCGCGCCAGTCCACGCTTTCGGGACGTAGATGTGCGCACCGTTTCCGGTGGGTTTGACTTCGGATTCGAGGACCTCGTGTCCTTCGACTTCGTACCGATCCATTGAACGTATCTACTTAGTAGATACTTTTAAAACTGCCGATAGCGTTGGCGTGCGGGCCTGCTGTAGAACAGTCCCAGAAACTCGTGCGGCGCTGTATCCCCTCCCTGCTCGCACCTTCGGCGCTCGCTGAGGAAGGGGCATTAGCGCCTATTTTTAGGTAATCGATCTGACCGCGGCCGCTAACCGAAGCCACGAATCAAAACCTTTGAGATACCGTCCACCGTCAAAAATGCGGCCTCGGCACTCATAGGGCTCGTCACGGCCAGTTGCCGAGACTGGCTCGGAGCGAGTGCGTCGTCATCGGCCGGTCGGGAGTAGACGCGGCGACCTCAAGACGATTCCGACCCCTACTCGTCGACAGCGAAGACACCGACGGTGTCGACAGTGACCGTCTGGCCGTCCACACTCCCTTCGTCGATCGTGACGAGGTTGGTCGGATCGACGCTCCCGGGCAGCTCGATACTCACTGGGTCGGACTCGAAGTTCACGACGACGAGCACCTGTTCGGGGCCGTCGATGTCACCCTCTCCGCTCGCATCGCGAGTGAATGCCACCGCGTCGACGTTCTCGTCAGTCGGTCGGAGTGTCACGTCGGCGTCCGGACCGAGCACGTCGAGGTCGTGGTACAGATCGATGAGGTCCGTGTAGAACTCGAGATGCCCCTCGTCGTACTCGTCCCAGTTCATGAAGGCGCGCTGGCGGCCGCCGGGCCGGACGTCCGCACCGGCTATGACCGCCCCATCGTCGTCACGGCCGCGCCGGTCGTCGGGATCGGAGACTCGCCCCTCGCCGTAGCGGCTGATCTGACGTTCCTGCCCGTAGTAGATCATCGGTATACCAGGGAGGGTAACGGCGGCTGCGAAGGCGGCACGCTGACCTTTCGCTGCCGTCTCCCATTCCTCGTCTGTCACGCCATCGTGATCGGGGTCGGCGAGGTCGACAGCGGTGCGATTGAGTAGGCGCTGTTCGTCGTGATTCTCGACGGCGTTGATAACGCGGGAGTGATCCGGGATACCGTGATCCCGTCGGGTCAGGATGTCCTCAACGAGCTGTTCCGGATTGCCCGGGTCGTCGGCGAACTCGTAGAAGTCGGAGACACGCTGCTGGCTGTCCGTGAGCCCATCGTCAGCTTCGAGTACGTTCTGGGCCGTGTAGGTGAAGCCGTAGGAGTCGTAGTGCATGTCGAACTCGTTTTCCGAGAACTCCGGGTCGGTCGGGAGGGTCTCGTCGAGCATGAGGAACTCGCCGTTGTTCGCCCGCACGACTTCCCGGACGTCCTTCCAGAAACTGTGAGGGATGCCGTAGGCCACGTCACAGCGGAAGCCGTCGACACCGACTTCGCCCGACCAGAAGTCCGCGACTGCGAGGATATACTCGCGCATCGCGAGGTTCTCGTAGTTGATGTTGGGCATCCATTGGAGGTCGGCGAAACCGGTTGCCCGCGGCGCAGCCTCGATTTCGGTGCCGTCCTCGGCGTACCGTGGCACGTCGACCCGGTCCCACCAGTCGAAGTACTTCGAGTCCTCGTTCCACGCTTCGACGGTGGCGCTGTCGCCCGCTTCGACCGACTGATCACCTTCCGCGATGGTGTCGACGAACTGGTCGATCCACCGGCCAGCGTGGTTGATCACGAGGTCGAACAGCACCGCAATGCCGTGGTCGTTACACGCCTCGACGAAGTCCGCGTAGGCCGCGACCGGGTCGTCGTAGCTCTCGGGGACGAGATCCTCGGCGATCCCCAGATAGTCGAGCGTTCCGTAGCCGTGGGGGCCACCCGGGGGAAGCTCCATCTGCGCGCTCGTCGCCGGGACGACCGGTGTCACCCAGAGGACGTCGACACCCAGCTCGTCGAGGTAGTCCACGCCGCGTGCACCGGTCTCCTCGTCGCCCTCGATCAGCGTCTCGAAGGTTGTCTCGCCGCGCTCGCCCGCCCACGAGCGGGGAAAGATCTGGTACATGACTGCGTCGTCGATCCACTCCGGCGGGCGGTTCGGCAGGAAGACTTCACCGCCGGGATCGAGCTCGATCGAATCCTGTGCGCTCGCCGCCTGCCCGTCGAACGCGGCGGCGTGGACGCGAGCTGACTCGCCGTCGAGCGCGTCGAGCGGCACCGTCGCGGTTCGGGCGTCAGCACCGATCTCGATGTCCTCTGTTGCCAGCGCGTCCCGGTCGTCAGCGAGGAACTCGACCCGGAGATCGTCGAGGTCGGCGTCGCTAGACGGTGCCAGCTGTGCGTTCGACTCGATCCGGAACTGTTCGGTATCGTCGTCGTACTCGCCGTCGAGCTCGATGCGAGGGAGGGTGGCGTCGGTCCCCTCGGGGAAGGCAAACAGCGTCAACTCGTGATGGCCGTCCGGCGCGTCGAGCCCGAGCACGTACTCGCCGGGCACGTCGGCCTCGAACTCCGCGGCGTGGTCGTAGCCCGCATCGTAGCGTGGAATCTCGGCATCGGTGGTCGCAAACGAGAGGATGTCGCCGTCGCTTTCGGCCGGTGTGGAGACGACGGACCACTCGAACTCCTCGGGGTCGTAGTTATCGGGATCGACCGAGAGATCGGTCAGACGCGGCGCGAGGTTGTCGCGACCACCGTGTTCGACCTCTACGTCGGCGTCAAGGCCGGTCGTGTCGGCGTCGATGACGAACACTGAGTCGTGAATTGGCTCGCCGACCTGTACAAACCGGGGGTGCCCGGGATGGTGTGAGTCGACGGGCGTCTGTGGATCGAACTGGGAAGACATAGTTCGTCGTTTTTTCCCCGGGGTCAATATGTCTTCGGTCCACGCCCTCACTCCTCGCCCTGTCGCTCCCGCATCCCCTGCCGGGTGAACTGCAGGCGGGCGCGGATCCCGCGGCGTTTCGTGAAGGATCGATAGAGCAATGCACTCACGATGAGCGTCGGGACGCTCGCGACGGCGGCGGCCTCCGGCGTCGAGAAAGCGTACAGCACTGCCACGGAAAGCACGCCGGCTGCGACGAGAAAGCCAAGCACCAGCCGTTTCGCCAGTCGATCGAGCAGGTTATCCGAGTCTTCGATATCGGCGCGCAGGTGGAAGTTCTCGCGCTCGATCCGGTCGAGCGCGTTCTCGGCTTTCGGCGGGACGTTCAACAGGGATCGGGCGGTGCCCTGTAACTCTTCGCCCGCTTCCGCGAGGTAGCGCCGGGCGGTCTCCTCGCGATATCCCTCCTCGGTGAGGTACTCGGTTGCGATCGTAATGAAGTCAAAGTCGGGATCGAGGGTGACACAGACCCCCTCGACGACCGTCGCGACCCGAAGCACCAGGGCGAGATTTTTCGGGAGGCGGAACGGGAACTCGTAGATCGAGTCCTCGATCTGCCCGACGATCTCCTGGACGCGATACGTTTCGATATCCTCTCCGCGGGCGTCGGCAATGGCCAACTCCAGGGCGTCAGCCATCACCGCTCGATCTGCATCGGGCGAGAGCGTCCCGAGTTCGACCAGCACGTCCAGAATGCCGTCGATATCCTGGTTGGCCACGGCGATATAGAAGTCAACGACTTTCTCCTGGACGAACGGGTCGACCTGTCCGCTCATCCCGAAGTCATAGAAGACGATGGTGCCGTCATCCTGCACCGCGAGGTTTCCGGGGTGGGGGTCGGCGTGGAAGACGCCGTCGTCGATGATCATCTTGAGATAGGCACGCTGCAGATCCGTTGCCACCTGCGTGCGATCGATCCCCCGTTCGTCGAGCCGGTCGATCTCGTTGATCTTCGTCCCCGGGACGTATTCCATCGTGAGCACTTTCGGTCCCGAGTGGGAGTCGATGACCGCAGGAATCCGGATGGTGTCGTCGTCGGCGAAATTACCTTTGATCTCTTCGAGCATCGCCGCCTCGCGCTGGTAGTTCATTTCCTCGCGAATCGTCTTGGCGAACTCCTCCGAGAGGTTCCGCAGCGAGAACGACCGGGATTGGCCGACGAAAAACATCAGGATCGGTAGCGACCAGTTGATCACGCGCAGGTCCGCCTCCACGAGCGACTCGATGTTCGGCCGTCGGATCTTCACCGCCACGTCCTGTCCGTCGATCTCGGCGAGGTGGACCTGTCCGAGGCTCGCACCGCTGATCGAGTCGGTGTCGAACTCGTCGAACGTTTCGTCGACCGGGCCGAGCTCGGCCTCGATCACCTGTTTCGCGTCTGCCCACTCGGCTGGCGGGACTTCGTCCTGTAGCTGGGAGAGGACCTTGATGTATTCCGGTGGAAGAATATCCGGACGGGTCGAGAGCAGCTGGCCGAGCTTGATAAACGTCGGCCCGAGCGTCAGCAACGATTCCAGCAGGTGCTCTGCACGCCGCCGTCGCGTCTCGCTGTCGACCGAGCGCCCCGGACCGAACAGGAAGAACCGGTTCCGGTCGCGGGCGTACGCGAGCAAGAGCGGAAGGAACTGTCTCGCGACGACCAAAAACCGCCAGTAGGCACGGAGGTTTACCAGCGTCACCACCCCCGTCTACTCGTCATTGATGTCGATCGTCGTCTCGACGTCTGCGGTGGTTTTCGGCAGCGTGAGTTCGAGGACGCCACGATCGATCGTCGCCGAGCCGTCCCGCCCGGTCGCATCAGGTGGGAGCGGCAGTTCGGCGTCGAGAAACAGTGATCGATCCTCACGGAGATACTCGAACTCCCGCGGTAACGCCTTCTCCCGACGGGCTTCGATGATTAACCGTCCATCCGCGACTCGCAGATCGAGCGTTTCGGCCGTAACACCGGGCAGATCGATAACGAGCAGGTACTCCTCCTCGCTTTCGAGGAGATCGGCGAACACGGCGTCTGGGAGGTCCCGCAGGGCATCGCGCAACGCTGACATAAGAGAGTCTTAGGAACGGGAAGCGAAAAAGGCGGTGGTCGCGGTACGACACTGGTTCACAGGAGTTCGGATGCGAGAACCACTCCCGGGACCAGCATAAACATGAGACCGAACACCGTTGCTGCGATCCCCGCTGCGAACTGTCGTTGTATCGAGTTCGACGCCGAGGCGTCCGCCACGTGAAACAACGGCGTCTCCGGCCCGTCGCCGATCGCGGCGTTGACCGTTCCGGTCGGTCCCTCGAACGGCCGGTCGTTGATCTGCCCGTACACGTGGACTGTATCACCCACATCGATCCGCCGCTCGACATAGCGGCGCTTGTCCCCCGTCGAGACGGTGATCGGCCCGATATCCGAACTGGCTCCCTCCCCGGGGTCGACATCGTCGATCGTCTCGAGGAACTCCGCGATCCGTCCCTCGGCAGTCTCGTCACGGCCGACGGTGATCCGATCGCCCGAAGTAAGCGAGAGGTCGGCGTCCTCGCTCTCGATCACTACCGACCCCGTCTCGTCCTCGACGAGAAACCGGACGCGTTCGTCGTCGGAGTGCATCGTTCGCCAGTTCGAGCCGTTGTCGTTCGAGCGGTACCGCTGGACTTTGTACTCGTAGGCCAGACAGTCGGTTCCGGTGAACGGTGCTGTGAGTGTCTCGTCGGCCGGGACTGCGCTCGCTTCGAGTTCGGTTCGGCCAGTGCCGTGTGCGACCTCCATGACGTCGACGGGATCGCTTCGCCAGAACAACACGGCACGGCGAAGCGCCCGGGCACCGACGAATACGGCGACGACGCCGATGAGCATAAACACGCCAACGAACAGGAGTACCGGAATCGGAACGGTCCCAGGCATTGGTGGGGTGTCTCGTCGATCCGAAAAAGTTCTATCGGGTGTCGCCCGCTCGAAGGTGCCAGCCCGGGAATGTGGACGCTCACACCACACCGAGCAGTGGCAGCGAGAACAGCGCCCCGGCGACACCGAACAACAGCACAGCCATTGAGAAGAACCGAAGAAACCGTTTGAGGCTGGATCGCGGGAGCCTCGTCGCCGACTGATCACTGAACACCAACCGGTCGTCGTCACTCGCCGTAATGAGTGGCGCTCCCTGACGGACGTTCACGGCTCCGTACGCCGTGACTGCATCGCCATCGCGGACGTGGCGCGTCTCGAACCGCTTCGCTTCCGCGTCAGTGTCCGACGTCGGTCTCGACCCGAGAAAGTCGGCGAGATTGCGGGGCAACTCCGCCGGATCGGCGACCGATGTCCGATGGGATCGACCTTCCAGCAGCAGCGTTGACGAACCGAACGGACTCGACTTGCTTGGCCCCCACCCGGAGCCTGAATCGGGAGGCGCTGCCTGTTTATCGTGGCGTCGTTGCAGCCACTCGAAATCGACCATAATCTCGTCGCTCCCCGTATCGATGACCACGTCCCCATACTCCAGCCCGTAATCCGTGACCTGCCGTTGATTCTTTTTGCGACCGTTCCGTCGGCGGCGTGGTCCTGACTCGCTGCGACCATGCAGTTCCCACGCATACGCGCCCACATCGTTCCCGTCGTCATCGACCGGCAACGTCACCGGGGTACGCACCCGCAGTTCACCGTCGATGATCGCCGTCTCACCGGAATCGTACGATATCTCGTCGATCGTTTTTGCTCCGGCCCTCGAAAAGGTCCGAAAGTTGCGGAAGGAGCCGACTGCGGGGTAGAGAAAGAGCAGTCCCACCACCGCAAAAAACAGCCCGATAACTACCGCTGCCAGCAGCCCCTCCATGAGACCTCTTTGTACTGAGCGTGCCTTATTTATTACGACCGATATACTGTTCAGGAAATGGCGGGCGTGGACTACAGGACCGGTCCGCACGCGCGGTTTTTTGCCCGTCGGGCGATACTCACCTGTATGAGCGATACCGAGCCCGACCGCAAACAGTCGGGCTTCAAACGCCGTACCCCGGTCGAGGAGGCCAGAGAGCGACTGCGCGAGGCGACGACCCGGCGCGTCGGGACGATGGAGCTCCCGCTCACGCGGGCCGACGAGCGCGTCCTTGCGGAGTCGGTAAACGCAAACCGAAACGTCCCACACTACCGCCGGGCGGCGATGGACGGCTACGCCGTGCGCGCCGCGGATACCTTCGGGGCGAGCGAGCGCTCGCCGGAGCTCCTGCGCGTTACAGAGAGAGAAGCCGATCCCGCGCCGGGCGAGGCCGTTCGCGTGCACACCGGTAGTGAGGTCCCCGAGAGCTGTGACGCCGTGGTGATGATCGAGGACGTCGACGAGATCGGTGCCGAGCTGGAAGTCTTCAACGCGGTCGCCAGAGGGGAAAACGTCGCGCCGATCGGCGAGGACGTCGAGGCTGGACAGGCGCTGTACGAGCCGGGTCACCGACTGCGACCCTCGGATCTCGGCCTGCTGAAATCCCTCGCCGTCGACGAGGTCGAGGTGTACGATCAGCCGACGGTGGGGGTGATCCCGACCGGCGAGGAACTCGTCCAGCACGACCCCGACCCCGGAGAGATCATCGAGACCAACGGGCTGACGGTCTCGCGGCTCGTCTCGCGGTGGGGCGGGCGTGCTGAGTACCGCAACGTCGTCACGGACGACCCCGAGAGCTTGCGTGCGGCGGTCCAGCGGGACCTGACCAAGGATATCATCGTGACGACCGGCGGCTCCTCCGTGGGCGAACGGGATCTCATCCCGGAGGTCGTCGACGACCTGGGCGAGGTGCTGGTCCACGGGGTGGGCCTCAAACCCGGCCATCCGGTCGCGCTCGGTGTCGTCGAGGAGACGCCCGTGCTCATGCTGCCGGGCTACCCGGTCGCCTGTATCGTCAACGCCGTGCAGTTCCTGCGACCAGCGATGCACTGGGTGCAGGGACGCTCGCCGCCGCCACATCCCACACAGCAGGCCCGGCTCGCCCGGAAGATCCCGAGCGAACCGGCGACAAGAACGTTCGCCCGCGTCCGGACCGACCGTGAGGGAGACGAACTGATCGCCGAACCGACCCGCGCGAAGGGCTCGGGCGTCCTCTCCAGCGTAGCGCTTGCGGACGGCTGGGTCGTCGTGCCGGAGGCCCGCGAGGGGATCCCGGAGGGAGAAACCGTCGAGGTCCAGCGCTGGGAGTGGTCGGCATGAGCGAGCGTCGCGAGTTCCGCGAACTGACCGATCCGGACGTCGCCCACGAGATCGTCGCGGACCTCGACCTCGATCCGGCTACCGAAGGCGTCCCGCTGGCCGACGCCCGCGGGCGGGTGCTCGCCGAGCGCGTCGACGCCGACATCGACGTGCCGGGGTTCGATCGCGCCAGTCTCGACGGCTACGCGCTCCGCGCGAGTGACACGTTCGGCGCGGACGAGGTCGATCCCGCCCGCCTCGACGTGATCGGCGAGGTCCACGCCGGTGTGGAGCCGACCGCCGAACTCGGCGAGGGCGAGGCAGTCGAGATCTCGACCGGCGCGGTGATGCCGCCGGGTGCTGACGCGATGGTGCCGGTCGAGCAAACCGACGAGGAGCGCGTGGATGATCAGCGCACCGTGCTGGTCCGGACCGCGGTCGCGCCGGGCGACAACCTCATGCTCGCGGGTTCGGATGTTGCCGCGGGCGAGCGCGCGCTCGGTCCCGGAACCCGCCTGACCGCCCGCGAAATCGGCCTGCTGTCGGCGCTCGGCGTCGACGAGGTGCCGGTCCGTGGAAAACCGACCGTCGGCATCGTCTCGACGGGCGACGAACTCGTCCGGCCGGGCGAACCCCTCGATAGCGACGCCGGACAGATCTACGACGTCAACAGTTATACCATCGCGACTGCGGTCGAGGAGGCGGGTGGCGAACCCGTGCTCTATCCCCACGCTGGCGACGACTACGACGAGATGGAGCGGCTCCTGATCGAGGCCGGCGAGGAGTGCGATCTCGTCCTCTCCTCGGGCTCGACCAGCGCCAGCGCGGTCGACGTGATCTATCGCGTGATCGAGGACCGCGGCGAACTGCTGCTCCACGGCGTCGGCATCAAACCGGGCAAGCCGATGCTGGTCGGCGAACTTCCGGGCGGCGCGTACGTCGGACTGCCGGGCTACCCGGTCTCCGCGATGATGACGTTCCGGGTCTTCGTCGCGCCGCTGATCCGGGAGGCTGCAGGGCTTCAGGAACCGGACTCCGCGACGCTAACCGGCGAGATGGCCACAGAGGTCCGCCACGAGCAGGGACGGCGCCGACTCATGCCGGTCGGACTGGTCGAGAACGCCGACGGCGACCGGCTCGTCTACCCTGTCGACAAGGGCAGCGGCGCGACCACGAGCCTCGCCGACGCCGACGGGCTCGTCACGATCGAGGCGACGACCGATTACCTCGCGGCGGGCGAGCCGGTCACCGTCACGCTGTTCTCGCCGGACGTCCGCCCGCCGGACCTCTTTGCCGTCGGCGAGGACGATCCCGCGCTCTCCCGACTGCTGGATCGGCTCTCGAACCCGCGATACCTCTCCGTTGGCACCCGCCAGGGGCTCCGCCGGCTCCGCGAGGGCGTCCCGGACGTCGCGGTCATCAGCGGCTCGGCGAGCCCGGGCGTCGAGAGCGAGGAACTCGCCGCCTGGGAGCGCGAGTGGGGGCTGGTCGTTCCCGCGGGTAACCCGGAGGGAATCGAGGGGCTCGGAGACCTCGTCGACCGCGACCTGCGGCTGATCAACCGGACGACTGACTCGGGCCTGCGGACAACTCTCGGCGAAGCAATCGCCGATCTGTCCGACGAGCACGGGACGACACGTCACGAACTGGTCGAGTCGATCGACGGCTTCGAGCTAGCAGCTCGCGCCCACGAGAGTCCAGCGCGGAGGGTCGCCGCAGGCGCGGCCGACGCCGGGCTTGGCCTGCGGGCGACGGCTGCGAGGCTCGATCTGGGATTCGTCTCTCTGGGAACCGAGACGGTTCGCGTGCTGGCGAACCCGGGTCGGGCGGACAAAGAGGGGATGGCGGAGCTACGTGACGTGCTCGCACACGCCGACGACGTGCTGGACGACCTTGCAGGATATCAGTAGGGAACCGGGCCAAGCTCCTCGAACGAACGGATCCGCCGGTCACCCCACACGACGAAGCCGCGCTCGTTCGGGTCGTATCGCTGGACGTGGATCCCGTCGAGTCCGGCGTTTCGGGCTGCACCGATGTCCTCCGCGCTGTCGCCGACGAGCGCCCCGGTGTGGCCGTTGTGCGCGACGCCGAGGTCGGTCATGGCACGCTCTACCGGTGCTGGGTCGGGCTTCCACCCCAGGTCGTCCGTACAGCAGATCACCGTGTCGAACCAGTCGGCGATATCGTGGTGGTCCAATACCGGACCGGTCAGGTAGTGTTGACAGTGCGTGACGAGCCCGGTCGGTTTCTCGAGGTCGCCGACAAATTCGGCGTCCTCGTACAGGAACGTCGACTCGGCGCGGGTGGTTGGGTCCTCGACCTCGTGGAAGGTGGCCCAGAACCGCTGGGGGTCGATATCCAGCTGTCGCAGCAGCTGGTCGCGCTGGCCGCCGTAGCCGTGCCAGAGCAGCTCGGCCTGCCGAGTCGTAAACTCCTGACCGAGCCGCCGTCCTACCTCGTCGAGCACGTCGTAGACGTAGGCGGGTTCGACGTCGACGAGCGTGCCGTCGAGGTCCAGCAGCCAGAAGTCGTAGTCGGGAACCATCGGGACACCTACGTATGCGCGGGAGTAGAATAAGTATTCTCCTGTTGTCGCCCCTAAACACCTCTCTAGGGACCAGTATGTGCTCCCTTCGCCGCCGGTCCGGTCACTGGACTTCCAGCGATCCCTTGAAGTATTTCGACAGCACCTCGCTGACGCTGTCGGCGTTGAACTGATCCAGATCCCTCGCAATCTCGGTTTTCAGTGCATCCAGATATTCCTCGTCGGTCTCGAACGCGCGGTACTCCACTGTCTCGACGTCGACGCCAAGCTCGTCCGACGCAAGCCGGCACAGGTGTTCCTCGTCGCCGACAGCGCCGCGCCAGAGGTTGTCCCGGAAGAACAGCCAGCCATCTTCTCCCGGTGGGTCGGCCGTGCGATAGAGCTTCGTCTCGAACGTCGCTGGATCCGCCCGCAGTTCGGGCGAGGGCGTCGCGAGCCGGAACTCGATCGCGAAGACGTACCGAGCCGACACGATCAGCTGTGTTCGGACTCGATCAGCTCCGCCATGTGGATGTCCTGATCGGTGATTCCCCCTTCCTCGTGGCTGGTAAAGCGAACCTCCACTTTCTTGTAGCGGATCTCGATCGTCGGATGGTGGAACTCCGCTTCCGAGATCTCACCAACCATCTGAGCGAAGGCGACACCACGGAGATACTCGTCGAACTCGTAGACACGGACGATCTCGTCGCCGTCTCGTTCCCACTCGTCAGGGAGTTGCTCGCTGATCTCGTCGTCGGATAGCAGGTCGGCCATACCGCTTCCATCGCACCGTGGGAAAATAAAAGGCACCCCCGGCGAACCGGGGATTAATCGTCCGAGAGGACGCGCTCGGCGATCTCGTCGGGGACCGCGTCGGGTAACTCGTTCGGGGAGAGCCCGTCCAGCGCGTCGGGGAGCTCTGCGGGGTCCATATCGTCGGGGAACGGCGGATACGTTTCGCCGTCGAACGCCGGATCGAACAGCTGTAACGCCGTGTTGATCGTCGTCCAGTCGTCCTCGCCCGCGGCTTCGCGCAGGCTCTTGGTCGGCGGCGCGAGCAGTTTGTTCACGAGCGCATCAGCCATCGACTCGACGATCTCTCGTTCCGCTGGCGCGAGCTCGGCTTCCCGTTCGGCTTCGAGCTGTGAGACTGCGGTCGAGACCTCCTGTGTTTTCACTCGATCCGCGCTCTCGTACATCGCCGCAATAACCTCGTCGGCACGTTTTCGCTTGTACTGGTCGAGCAGGCGATCGAACTCCGCGTCGATGATGCGCTCTGCCTCCTCCGCGGCGGCCCGGCGCTGTCGACGAGTCTGCTCTGTTACCGCCGTCAGCGTGTCGAGATCGTACACCGTCACGCCGTCGATGTCGGCGACTACAGGTTCGATATCCCGGGGCTGTGCGAGGTCGACGACGACGGTCTTTTTCGTGGATTCGAACGGTTCAGCGCCGAGTATCGGCTCCTCGCTTGCCGTCGTCGAGACCACGAGATCTGCCCGGCTGGCAACCGTGTTCACGCCCTGTAACGGAACAGCACTCGCGTCGGCGTCGACCTCGGTTGCCAGGTGTTCGGCGTGGGGAACTGTCCGGTTGGCGACGATGATATCGTCGATACCCCGATCAACGAGTGCCTTGACAGCGGTCGTCCCCATTTCGCCAGCACCGACGACGAGCGCGGTCGGCTCCTCGACATCGAGATCGTCGATAGCGACCGTCGCGGCGGCACTGCCCAGCGAGACGATCCCCTCGTTGATTTCGGTCTCGGTCCGAACGCGCTCGCCGACGTGGATCGCCTTCGTGACGGCGTCTTCGAGCATCGGGCCGATCCCGTCTTCTCCACGGGCGTCTTCGTAGGCCTGCCGAACCTGGCCGAGGATCTGATCCTCGCCCAGCACCAGTGATTCGAGTCCAGCAGCGACCCGCATGAGATGTTCGAGGCTCTCTTCGTGATCCAGATGGCGAATGGCGTCGTCGTCGACGTGCGGTGCGAACGTCTCGAACGCTGCCTGACCTACTGCCGCGTCGTCGGTAACGACGTACGCTTCGGTACGGTTGCACGTGTGCAGCGCGAACGCCTCGCTCACGTAGGGTTTCTCCATCAGCTCGGCCACCTCGGCGCGCTGGTTGTCCCCGCCAGCCCGCGCTACGTCGTCGACCGATGCGATGCTGTGCGAGACGCTGATCCCGGTCACGACGCCCGTCGTCTGCATCATGGGTCATCACCGGCGGGCTTACCGATCTCCTCCTGAATCACGTCTGCTGCCACTTGGCGACCCTTGGATGTTCGGGTACGTAAAGCCTTCCAAACGTCCGACGAATTCACGACGGCCCTGATAGCTGCCCGTCGCTCGTCGCTCGATGCCCGTCCGTTCCGGAGCTCGCTCCGTAGATCGCCGGTCAGCGCGGCCATCTCACCAGCCCCCTCGATCTCGGCTTCGAGTTGCTCGCGGAGATACCGCGACAGCGCCGGGCTCGCGCCACCGGTCGAGACAGAGACGACGACTGGCTCGTCCCGGATCGTGGCCGGGACGGCTACGTCGTCGACGGGCCTGTCGTCGCCGGTCGCGTCGCTCCGGTCAGTCCGGTTTATCAGCACACCGGCCTCCCGGGCCGCTCGCTCCGCTGCCTCGTTGATCGTCCCGTCGTCGGTCGCCGCGACGACCAGCGCGGGCTCGGTTCGCTCGACCCACTCCCGAACTCCGTCGGTGTCCGGAGCGTCCCGCATCAGTTCGCTATCGCTGAACTCGCCGTCGAAGGAGGGGCTGACGACGATCACCTCGGCCTCCCGGGCGAACCGGCGCGCCTTCCGCGCACCGACGGCTCCACCGCCGAACACGAGTACGGTTTCGTCGGTAAAATCGTGCAGCAGTGGGATCATTGGTGAATGAGTTACTGTTCGACCGTGTTGGCTTCCGCGCGCTCGTCCAGTCGGATGCCGGTCTTTTTCAGGATCTGCGTCGAGAACAGCGAGTCCCAGTCCTCGGCGTCGACGTCCCAGAACTCGGCCATCCGCTCGCGCACCTGCTCGATTCGACGCTCGCTCTCGGCTTCGGTGCGCCCGTGGGTCATCGCAAAGAAGTTGTACGGCCAGACGCCCTCGTGGCGCGGGCGCTGGTAGCAGTGCGTGACAAACGGGAGTCCAGCGATCTCCGGCCCGACCTCCTCGACCACGTCGTCCGGGACGTTCCAGACGGTCATCCCGTTCTCGGTGTAGCCCAGCGCGTAGTGGTTCGGGATCACGCCGACACGGCGGATCTTCCCCTCGGCGTCGAACCGCTTGATCGTCTCGACGACCCAGTCAGGGTCAGCACCGATCGCATCGGCGACGTCGGCGTAAGGCGTCGAAGAGAGGGGTAGTCCATCCTGGATCTCCAGCACGAGATCGAGCTCCTCGGGAGCGAGGGTATCGCGCTCGCTCGGCGTGACGTCCGGCCCGAGCTCCGAGCAGTCGACGGCTCCGCCCTCTATCGGCCCGTCGACGTAGAACTTCGCCTCGACGCGGAACTCGCGCTGTTTGGGCAGGTTGTACGTCTCCTGGCCGGTCACCTCCTCGATCTCCGCAAGCACTTCCTCGACCCGGTCGGGATCGGGAACACTCACGACGAACCACATGTTCAGATGTGGATGCTCGCGCTCGTAGTTGTGCGCGACCTCGGTGAACTCGTTGACCTGCTCGGCGATCTCGTCGAACCGCTCCTCCGGAGCGTGCATGGCGACGAGCGTCGCCGCGCCGCCGATCTCCTGGGCGTTGATCAGCGCGCCAAACCGTGTGAGGGTTCCCGCTTCGTCCAGCTCCCGTATTCGCTCCAGCAACTCGTCGCCGGACAGTTCGATGCCGTGTTCGGCGAGTGCCGCCGCAGCCGGCTCGAACGGCTCGCGGACGACTGGAAAGCCACCCTGAAAGGCGTTGACGATCGCCCGGTCCGGATCGTCAAGCTCCGCGGCGTCGGTGTTCATACCCTTCACTCGGGAACGACCGACCATAAGCCCCTCGGCACCGAGCAGGCCGGCGGTTCTCGCGCGTGTGTCCGGTCGTCAAAGGGATTAATCGGTTCCGGTTCTACCGGCCGGATATGAGTAGTCGGTACCGGTTGACGAGCGTCGAGACGGTTCACGACGAGGGGTCCTGGCTGTTCACGATTCGGGACGAACACGGCGCGCGCGAGGAGGTCGTCCTCGTCCCCTGCGAGTCGGGCGTCGAGGCGTGGGTTAACCGCTGTACACACGAGGACCAGCGACTCCACCGGGAGGGGGACGGCGCGACGATCCGCGACTCGGGGATCGTCTGTCCCCGGCACGGCTCGATCTTCGATCGCTGCTCCGGCGCGTGTGACAACGGCGAGGCAGCAGGGACCACACTCCCGTCGGTCGACGTGACTGTCGAGGATGGGCAGGTGTATCTAACCGACGAGGACGTCGACTATCTCGGCACCGGCGGTGTCGACGATGACGACGAGGGGGGACCGAGTTCGACGTCACACCTACAGCTGTGAGCGTCGGACGGCGTTGCCGCCAGCCGGCTCACTCCCCCTCGACGCCGGTCACGGCAAAGCCCGCGTCCTCGATATCCGTGAGGATCGCCTCGTGGTCCGCGCTGGCCTCGTAATAAAAGACGATATCGAACGTGCCCTCCCGGAGCAGCTGCTGGCACTCCCAGACGAACTCCTCGTCGTCCAGGGTCAGGCCCTGATGCTGATTCGAGGAGAAGTCGGGATCGTCGTTACCCGAGTAGACGTAGGTGTCTGTCGGGTCCAGCCCCGCGTGCTCGGCAATGATGTCGCCGACGTCGAGCGTCGCCTGCATCATGTCGATCTCGTCCGCCGAGCCGAGATCGGTGTGGACGACCGCGCCGTTGAGCTGAATCTCGCCCGGTTCGAGCAGCTGTTTGGTGCGTCGGTACAGATCGTCGTCAAGCGTCTCGGCCATACCCTACCATTTGGCACTGAACGTATATCGCTCACGGTCTCGCGGGCGCTCCCCGGTATCGTGACGCGGTGAGCGATCGTGATACTATCGGCTGGTCGAGGGTGAAAATACGAGAAGACGTACTGCACGGGCGGACCGCCTGAGGGAGACCCCAACGCGACGCCCGGAACCGCACCGTTCGGGTCTTACAGGCGGACGAGGTTCGTCGCTCGTGGGCCTTTGTCGGCCTCTTCGATCTCGAACTCGACTTCCTGCCCCTCCTCGAGGTCAGGACCGCCGACGTCTTCCATGTGGAAGAACACGTCTTCGTCCGCGTCGTCAGTTTCGATGAATCCGTAGCCGCCCGTGTCGTTGAAGAAGTCAACCGTACCTTTCGCCATTGCATCTATCTATCGTTCGTACTGATATAAAAACAGTTGGGTTCGACACGACACTGACATGAATTCACACAGAACCGTGCCGTTCCCGGGTCAGCTACCGACCGAACCGGCGCGAGCGCTGTTTGTACTCCCGGACGGCACGTAGATAATCGCGCCGCCGGAAGTCCCGCCAGTTGATGTCGGTGAAGTACAGCTCCGAGTAGACCGACTGCCAGATCATGAAATCCGAGAGCCGTTCGGCCCCGGTCTTGACGACGAGATCCGGCGCGTCGGGAAAGACCAGTCGCTCCTCGATGTCCTCCTCGGTGACTGCATCCGGCGAGAGCTCCCCCTCGGCAACTTCCCCGGCAAGTGCTCGTACCGCCGCCGTGAACTCGTGTTTCCCCCCGAGACCGATGCTCACCTGGATCGGGGCGTCCGCGCGGGTGCTGTCGGTCGGTCCCCTGATCGCCATCGGTTCGGGCGCGTCGATCGCCTCTAGCTCGCGCTCTAAGGTTGGAGCGACCGCCTCGTCGAGCACGCTGACGTAGACCGTCACGCGCTCGGTCCCGTACTCGACGGCGAGTTCGAAGAACGATTCGAGCGTGTCGTACGCACCACGTTCCAGCAGATCGCGCTCCGCGAGGACGAGTGCGACGTGTGCCGGGGGTGCGGCCTCGTGATGGCGAACGCGAACCGAGAGATACCGATCGTACAGTCCCACAGGTATCCGGTCAGCCGCTACGAAAGTAAACGCACCGGGTCCTGACCGGAACGCGGTCGCTTCGGGACTCTTATGTAACCGACAGGTAAAGGGAGCCAATAGTGTGACTTCGCCAGTACGACGAGCAAGCGCGTTTGCCGGTGTCGGGACCCTCGCTCTCCTCGCTCCACTCGACGAGCGCGTCGCTACCGGGCTCTTCGGACTGGTTGCGCTCATCGCCATCTTCGTCACTGATGGGCCGGTCTTCGAGCTGTTTGCCCGTCCCGGTGACCATCGGGACGAGCGACTGAAAGGACTGGTCGGCTTCTCCGTTGCCGCTGCCGTACTTGGCTTTCTCACGAGCGTCACGACACTCCCGGTACAGGTATTCGCCGGATCGATCGTCCTGTACGCCTACGGTAATCTCGCCGCCGAACTCGGCAGGCGCTACGGCGACGGTCCGTTCGCTGATGCCGCAGGCTTCGTCACCGGCGGCGTGCTAACCGGTACTGCAGCCCAGTATCTGGCGCTCACCCTCGCGGGGAGTGCGCTGCCACACGGCTCCCGGATCGTCGTCATGGCGACCTGCGGCGCGCTGGTCGGTGCACTGATTCGGACGGTGCTGCTCGGCCGTGATGACCCGCCAGTGATCCTCTCGATCGGACTCCTCCTGTGGCTGCTCTCCGAAGTGACGGTCACGACGAGTACGCTTGATGTCGCGATCGCCCTCGCCCTCACTATCGCGGTCGGGTATCTATCCTACGCGCTGGAGACCGCCTCGGTCGAGGGGATGCTGACCGGCGTCTTCCTCGCCTTTGTCGCCATCGTACTGGGAGGCTACGCCTGGTTTGCCGTCATGATCGCCTTCTTCGGCATCGGCGGGCTCTCGACGAAGTATCGGTTCGAAGACAAACTGGAACGGGGGGTCGCGGAGAGCAACGAGGGCGCACGCGGCAGCGCGAACGTCCTCGGTAACGCCACAGTTGCGCTCGCGTCGGTGTTCGGTTACGCCGCCGCGGACGCCGGACTAATCGAGGTTGCCCCGCTCCTGTTTCTGTTTGCGTTTGCGGGATCGCTTTCGACGGCACTTGCCGATACCCTCTCCAGCGAGATCGGAAGCGTCTACGACGAGCCACGGCTCATCACGACGCTCCAGCGCGTCGACCCCGGGACGGACGGCGCAGTGACCTGGCAGGGGGAACTCGCCGGTATCGTCGGCGCGACGATCATCGGTCTGCTCACGGGGCTGCTGTTCACGAGCGTCGGGACGACTGGCGCGATGGTCGTTATCGCCGCCGGCATCGCCGGCATGACGGTCGACAGCCTCGTCGGCGCGACGCTGGAGGGCGAGTACTTCGGGAACCAGAGCGTCAACTTCCTTGCCACGCTCTCCGGGGGGGTTGTCGGTGTCGTGTTGGCCCTCCTGCTGGCCCTCGCCAGCCTATGATCCGGCCTGCCGACCAGCGGGACGGGCCGGCCCTCCGAGCCCTCCAGTCGTTGCTCCCCGAACCTGCCCCCGAGACGCTCGATCGCGCGCTCGCCGGCTACGGGCTCTTGCTGGTCTCGACCGACCAGGACGTGCCGGTCGGCTACGCGCTCACACTCCCCGGCGACGAGCAGGCCTATCTGGCCGAACTCGTCGTCGCACCCGATGCTCGACGCGAGGGGCGTGCGAGTGCGCTGCTCGCGGCGACGATGGCGCGGCTTCCCGACAGTGTCACGACGCTGTCGCTCGCGGTCTCGCCGGAGAACGACGCGGCACGATCGCTGTACGAGAATGCGGGATTCCGGGTCGTCGATGTCGACCCGGAGTACTACGAGAGCGGTCCAGCGTTGATACTCGCTCGTCAAGTGTAGTGCAAACGGTAGCGACGGTGCGGCCGCTACCGCGGCTCGTCGACGAGCTGGTCGATCGTCCGCAGCCTGACGCTGGTCGGTCGTTTCGTGAACTCTCCCAGCGACGCCGATACGGTCTGTGCGACGCCGCGCTGGGCGGCCAGATCGAGCAGTCGCTGTTCGAGCGGCGCGTCGAGGACGAGCGCGTCCGGGCGCTCCTCGGTCCGATCCAGTAACTCGAACGCTTCCGATATCGCACCCTCGGCGATGAGTGTGCACTCGTCGTCGAGAAGTCTGATCAGTCCGTTTCCGGCGACGGCGCTGGCGTGGCCCCGGATCGTCTCTGGCTCGTCTCGACTGTCATCACGGTCAGTGCTGTCGTCACCGCTCCCGGCACCGTCCCTACTGTCGTGTGCCGGGGCGTTCGGTCCGGCCGCCTCGTCCGGGGCAACGTCCGCCGCCGACTCGGACTCGGGCGATTCGGGGACCGTGGATGGCGCTGCCCGGTCATCGTGGTCGGCCGGTTCGGGCTCCGGATCGATCGTCGTCGGCGTGTCCGACTCTGTCGACGTATCGTCCGTCGGTGCGGGCGTGGCGCTTCCATCAGTCGCAGCGACGGCCGACCGCGGCGTCGACGCGTCCTCGACGACGCTGTAGGGTACTTTCTCCCGGAGTGCCTCGAACACCTCTTCCCGCGAGAGGTCTTCGACGGATTTCCCCTCCGGTGCGAAGGTAACGTAGTCGACATCACCCACCTGCTCGAACTCCTTGAGGATCAGATCGCCGCCACGGTCCCCATCGAGGAATATCGTCGTCGTTCGTTCGTTCGACAGCGCTGCGACCGGATCGGGCACGTCAGTCCCCTCGACGGCGACGGCGTTTTTGACGCCGTACTGTAGCAGCGTCGAGACATCCGAGCGCCCCTCGACGACGATAATCGCGTCGCTCTCCTCGACTCGTGGCCCCGCAGGCAGGCCCTCGTACTCGGTAATGTCGGCGACCCGGACCTGCTGGCGGACCTCGTCGAGGATGCGCTGGCTCGATCCGGTCGTCTCGTCGAAGGCCTCGACGAACAGCTCCTGTGCGCGCTCGATGACCTGTCGGCGCTTTGCCGCGCGGACGTCCTCGATGTTCGTCACTTCGAGATCCGCCCGGCAGGGGCCGATCCGCGTCAGCGTTTCCAGCGCCGCGGCGAGCGTCGCGGTCTCGACTTTGTCGAGGCTCGTCGCGATCGTTACTGTGCCGTGGGTCTCGCCGCCCGCGGAGTCGATCTCGACGTCGATGCGACCGACTTTCGAGGACTGCTGGAGGCTTCGCAGATCGAGCTCGTCGCCGAGGAGTCCCTCGGTCTGCCCGAAGATCGCACCGACGACGTCACTGCGTTCGACCACCCCGCTGGCGATGACGTCGGCGTGAATGAGATATTTCGTGGTGTCGTCCATTGATGATCTGCCCCGGTGTGGGGCGTGAGTGTGATGTGCCCATGATGATAGCCATGGAACAGTTTATATACGAGTTCGGCGGCCCAAATAGCTGTCGTCACGCCGTTGAACAGCCCGTAATGCCGTCTCGGCGCGAGCCTGCATCTTGGCTACAGTATTCGAAGCGATACACTACAAATCCCGAAGTAATACACTATAGTATTCGAAGCGTGACGCTATCGACTTCGAAGTATTACGCTACATAATTCGAAGTATCGAACGTCACCGGCTGGTCGCTTCACCGAGCCCGGTGGGGCTCCTGCAAGACGGCGTCGGCAGTCGATAGCGACGCCAGCGGATCCTCCGGATGGTCGTGCTCGAACAGGATCCACTCGACGCCTGCATCGCGTGCCGCATCGACGCAGCCCGGAATATCGAGGACGCCGTCGCCGAGGTCGGTCGGCTCGCCCTCGGCGGTGACGTCTTTGAGGTGGACGAGCGGGATCCGGTCGCTGTACTGGTCGAGCAGGTCGACGGGATCCCGGCCCGCGGCCTCGGCCCAGCCCAGGTCCAGCTCGAAGCCGACCGACTCGTCGGTCTCAGCGACGAGCAGGTCGAAGGCCGTCGTGCCCGTCGCGTCGGTCGGCGTGACGAACTCGTGGTCGTGGTTGTGATAGAGCAGGCGGCAGTCGTGCTCGGCGAGCGCGTCGGCGAGTGAATCAAGCCGCGCTGCCGTCTCCGTCACCGCTTTGCAGTCCACGAAGTGTGACTCGTCGAGATACGGGACGACGACCGTCGCACAGTCGAGCGACAGGCAGGCGTCGGCGACCGCGCCGGGATCGCGTTCGATCTCCTCGGCCTGGACGTGTGCCCCGGCCACGGTGAGGTCGGTCGCCGCCAGAGCGTCCTGCAGGCCGTCGGTCGGCACACCGGCGAACTCGACGCCATCGAGCGATGTCTCGCCGATCGCGGAGAGCTGATCGGGAAGCGAGGCGTCGACGTCGCGTAACGTGTACAGTTGAATACCGGTCAGCATACACTCCACTCGAACGCCGACCCTGAAAAAGCTCTGCGTCGGTTTCGCCTCGTCTCCCGGAGTATAATCCCGAGTCGACACGATGCGACAGCCCTTACCATTCCCGGGCCTCACTCACTGGCAAATGGCGACACGCTTCCGACAGGTGGGCTGGGCGCTGGCGTTTCTCTCGCTGGCCGTCTTCGGAATCCCGTGGTTTCTCTGGGGCGTCGAGACGGTCGTGTTCGGTCTGCCGATCTGGCTCTGGTGGCATATCGGCGTAATGATCGCGGCGACGCTGCTGTTCTGGCTGTTCGCCCGAACCGACTGGGGACTCTGGATCGAACCGGACGGGGAGCCGACCGGTGACCGGGACCTGGATAGCGGGGGCGAGCGGTGATGAACGCGGTCGGCATCCAGCTTGGGATCGTCACCGGTTATCTCCTGCTTGCGTTGGCGATCGGGCTGCTTGCCTATCGCGTCACCGAGCGCACCGCCGAGGACTTCTATCTGGCGAGCCGCTCGTTTGGAACGATCGTCCTGTTGTTCACGACCTTTGCCACGCTCCTCTCGGCGTTTACGTTCTTCGGCGGGCCGAACCTCGCCTACGCACAGGGGCCCGAATGGATCCTCGTGATGGGGCTGATGGATGGGATTATCTTTGCCGTCCTCTGGTACGTGATCGGCTACAAGCAGTGGCTGATCGGGAACCGCCACGACTACGTCACGCTCGGGGAGATGCTGGGCGACCGGTTTGGCTCCGTCGGCCTCCGTGGGCTGGTCGCCGTCGCCAGCCTCTTCTGGCTCTTCCCGTACGTGATGCTCCAGCAGATGGGCGCTGGAAGCGCCCTCGCGGGGCTCACTGATGGTGCGCTACCCTACTGGGCGGGTGCGGCGCTCGTGACGGTCTTCATGATCGTCTACGTCGTGCTGGCCGGGATGCGCGGGATCGCATGGACCGACACGGTACAGGGTGCGTTCATGCTCGGCATCACGTGGGTCGCCGCGCTGTGGGTGCTAGACGCCGTGGGCGGGGCTGGCGCGGCGACCGCCGCCGTCGCCGAGTCGAACCCCGAGTTCCTCGCGCTCGGTAGCGACTTCTACACGCCCGAATACATGCTCTCGACGGCGATCTCGATCGGCTTCGGCGTCGCGATGTTCCCGCAGGTCAACCAGCGGTTTTTCACCGCGGGCTCGAAAACGGTGTTCAAGCAGACGTTCATCCTCTGGCCGGTGCTCGTCCTCCTGCTGTTCGTCCCCGCGTTCATGCTTGGCACGTGGGCCGCAGGCCTCGGCGTCGAGGTCGATGTCGCCGCCGGTGAGAACGTCGTGCCGCTCCTGCTCAACGAGTACACACCGGTCTGGTTCGCCGCGCTCGTCATCGCTGGCGCGATGGCCGCGATGATGTCCTCTAGCGACTCGATGTTGCTCTCGGGGTCGTCGTACTTTACGCGGGACGTCTACCGGCCGTTCATCGACGCCGACATCTCCGACCGGCGCGAGGACCTGCTCGGTCGGATCGGCGTCGTCGTCTTTGCCACCGCCACCTTCTTTGCGAGTCTGCGCCAGCCCGGAACGCTCATCGAGATCGGCGA
>LFFM01000681.1_pt1 | contig 23901 bp, 22 predicted proteins | sample 643131 | NCBI WGS metagenome assembly LFFM01 (sample SAMN03777445, study PRJNA286221) | soda lake metagenome | biome: soda lake; feature: Kulunda steppe; material: water; isolation source: sample Tc-Br brine of Tanatar trona crystallizer | place: Russia: Kulunda steppe | collected 2011-07
GGGTCCGAATGGGGATCCCGCCGATCTCCGTCTCCGCGGTGCGCTCCGCGCTCCCGTCGCGAACGAGGCTCACGTCGCTGGAGGTCCCGCCCATATCGAATGTGACGACGCCGGACGCGGTCGGCCCGGCCGCCGCCGATCGGTCGTCGCTCGCACGCGTGCCGTCCTCGTCGGCGACCGACGCCGCGGCACCGACCACTCCCGCGGCGGGGCCGGAGAGAACCGTTCGCACCGCGTGATCCCGGACCGCGTCGACGTCGGCGACGCCGCCGTTCGAGCCCATGATCCGCGGATCCGGAACTCCCTCCGCACGGGCGGTGTCGAGCAGCCGGCCAAGATATCCGTCGATGGCCGGAGTGACGTACGCCTCCGCGGCGGTCGTCGCCGTCCGCTCGAACTCGCGAAACTCCGGGAGCACCTCGTGGGAGGCCGACACCGGCACGGAGAGCTCCTCACGGAGCAGCGCAGCGACGCGCGCCTCGTTTGCCGGGTGAGCGTACGCGTGGAGCAGACACACCGCGACGCTCTCCGCGCCAGTCGTCGCGATCGCCGCCGCGACCTCGCGGACGGCCGCCTCGTCGACCGCGGTCTCGATCCCGTCCGGGGTCGCACGCTCGTCGATCTCGAAGCGGCGCCGGCGCGGCACGAGCGGCTCGGGTTTCTCCGCGTTGAGGTCGTACAGATCGGGCCGGGCCTGTCTGCCGATCTCAAGCACGTCCCGAAACCCCGCCGTCGTGACGAGCGCCGTGCGCGCGCCGTCGCGCTCGAGCAGGGCGTTCACCGAGACCGTCATCGCGTGTGCGAATCGGTCTATCTCGGCCGGATCGACGTTCGCAAGCTCGCAGGCCTTGTGAACGCCGTCGATGACGCCGACGCTCTGATCGTCCGTGGTCGGTACCTTCGTCGTGGTGAGCTCCTCGCCGACGAGCAGGGTCACGTCGGTGAACGTCCCCCCGACGTCGACGCCGATCCGTGTGTCCACCATGGAGTCCCGTGTGTCCGAATCGGCATGAACCGTGGGGATTCACCAGCTGGAGTACCCAAGGGGCGATCCGCGGTGCGTGAATGGCGATCCGCGATGCTTGAAGGACGATCCGCGATGCTTGAAGCGTGATCCACGGCCCGTCCCGGCGGACGGACGGTCAAGAATGGTCGAGTTCGATCGGCCGCCGCGTTCGGTGCTGACCAGTCTCACGGAACTCGGGTTGCGGTTCCGATCGGCGGCGATTCGGGTCCGTCGGCGGCCTCGTCGGACGGATCGTTCGGTGGTTCATCGGGCGGTACACGCGTCGTGGGTGCGATCCGGGCGGAGCCCGTCAGTACACGTTCGTGCATCGCGGATCGGACTGCCGACCGTACGCGTAAAACGTTTTTGACGCATGTGTGTTGATAGAGCATTATTCCTAATATGGGTTGTTATATATGGGATCAAAACACTTGTGCATACGACTATTCTCGTATATTAGTTTATTTCCGAACTGAGAGGAGGCGGTGCGATCCGGGCAACAGAATTCCTGTCGACGAACTGCCGCGCCGACGAACTGCCGCGCCGACGTTGCCGACCACGTCATCCCCGTCCGTCGAGTCCGATCGGGAAGACACGGCCCGACCGGTTTGCGGGTCGGCTGATCAGGTCCTCACACCGCCGCCCGTGACTTCACGTACCACCGACCCCAACCCGGCGTACCACCGACGGCGACATCGCGCGACGTCCTGGACGGATGGCGACTCCGGACGCCGTCGACGACGGATGGCAACCGTTAATCGATCCGCTCGTCTCCGGGCGTACATGGCCACCGAGCGGTCGCGCGCGTTCGTCCCCGGGCACGTCACCGCCTTCTTCAGCGCGCACCCGGACCCCGATCCGGCAGTCGCAGGGTCGCGTGGTGCGGGGGTGACGCTGACCGACGGGGTCGAGACGCTGGTCGTCCCGGACGCCGACGACCACGCCGCCGAGTCCCGCGCCGAGAACCCCTCCGGCGGGGACGGGGGCGCACCGACGGTCACGCTCGACGGCGAGGAGACGACGATGGGCGTCGTCGACGACGTCCTCGACGCGCTCGGAGTGCGGACGGCGGCCGATCACGTCGCGCTCGCGAGCGACGTCCCGGTCGGCGCGGGGTTCGGCGTCTCCGGTGCGGCCGCGCTGGGAACCGCGCTGGCCGCCAACGAGGCGTTCGATCTGGGCCGGTCGGAGAACGAACTCGTTCGGATCGCGCACGTCGCGGAGGTCGAGCGCGGCACGGGACTCGGCGACGTCGTCGCGCAGGCCCGCGGCGGGGTACCGATCCGGATCGAACCCGGCGCACCCGGGCACGGCGAACTCGACGGGATCCCCACGACCGCGCGCGTCGAGTACGTCACGTTCGGCGAGCTGTCGACCGAAGCCGTGCTCGCGGGCGATACGACCACGCTCTCGGATGCGGGCGAGCGCGCACTCACCCGACTTCGCCGGGACCCGCGACCGGCCACGCTGATGGCGGCCTCACGCGAGTTCGCGGCGGACGCCGACCTGCTCGTGTCCGAGGTCGACGCGGCGATCGACGACGTCACGGCCGCCGGCGGCTCCGCGTCGATGGCGATGCTTGGCCGAACCGTCTTCGCGCTCGGCGCCGGGCTCTCGGCGGCCGGCTACGATCCGTCGGTCTGTCACACGCACGTGACCGGCGCGCGACTCGTCGACGACGCGTCGCGGTCGAGTCGTCGGTAGCGACCGTCAGTCGCCAGCCGTCGCCGGGCCCGGAAGCGGTCGCTGTGGAGTGGGCCTCCGCACTGTGCCGCTGTGATCGCCGCGGTCGATCCGGCGGGACGGACCGAGACGACAAGAGTCAAGTCCGCGACGGCAAACCGTTCGCCCGGTGATCATCGACCGTGCGTCCACTCTCGGCGGCGCGATCGACGCTCGACGGCCTCCGCGGCGGCGGGCGTGGCTGGATGTTGCTCTCCGTCGCGTTCGGCTGGTTTCTCTCGATCAGCGTGCGAATGCTCTACCCCGCCCTGCTGCCGTACCTCCGTGACGCGTACGGGCTCACGCTCACGGGTGCCGGTCTCCTGTTGACCGTGCTCTGGATGGCGTACGCGTTCGGACAGCTGCCTGCGGGGATCCTCGCGGACTGGGCGGGTGAACGACTGTTGCTCGTCGCCAGCTCCGGGCTCGCGGCGGTGGTGCTCGGGATCGTCGTGCTCGCGGACTCCGCGATCGTGCTGTTCGCCGCGACGGCGGCATTCGGGCTCGGAACCGCACTGTACGGCGTCTCCCGGTTCACCGTTCTCAAGCGGATCTATCCCGATCAGCTCGGCACCGCGACGGGCGTGACGATGGCCGCCGGCGATTTCGGCAACGCGGTGATGCCACCGACGGCCGGGCTCATCGCCGCGACGCTCGCCTGGCAGTACGGGTTCGGCGTGACCGTCCCGCTGTTTCTCCTCGCGGCGGTCGCCCTCTGGACGACGCTGCCGGGACGTGACGGCGACCGACCGTCGATCCGGGGATCGTTCGAGTTCGACGGCGTCCGGGAGACGCTGTCGCGACCGGTCGTCCTTCGGGGGATCGTGCTGCTCGTGCTCTGGAGCATCGTCATGCAGGTGTTTCTCGGATTTTATCCGACGTACCTGATCGACGAGAAGGGGATCTCGTCGGGGCTCGCGACCGGCATGTTCGGATTCTTCTTCGCGCTCGGGATCCTGTTGAAGCCGATCGCGGGACGCGCGTACGACGGCATCGGCGTCCGGGTACCGGTCCTCGTCATCGCGGTGGCAGCGGTCGCGGCGCTGATCGCGTTCCCGTTTGCCGCCGAACTCCCGGCCATCGTGGTCGTCACCGTGCTCGGCGCGGGGCTGCTGGGATTCGAGACGATCGTCGTCTCCGACATCACGAGCCGCCTGCCGGAGGGGACGCAGGGGACGAACCTCGGGACGTTGCGAACGATCTACATCGCGCTTGGCGCCGCCAGTCCGGTCGTCTTCGGGGCGTTCGCGGACCGCGGCTTCTTCGACGAGGCGTTCCTCGTCGCCGCCGTTATCCCCGCCGCCATCGTGGTCGTCGTGCTCCGCTGGGACGAGGTGTGAATCGTCCGCCGGATCGCTCCCGTCCATACCGCCGCGCCGGCTCCGCCGGATCGTTCCGGTCGAGGAGTAGGCTCATATGAACGGGCCGTGAACCGTTCCGGTATGAGCGATCTCATGGTCCGTCCGGTCATCCCCGTGGCCGGGGAGGCGGACGCGGAGACGACCTATGACGCGGTTGCGCCGTATCTCGATCCCGACTCGGAGCCGATCGTGATCAACGTGATCGAGAAGGCCGGCGGCGGCATCGACAAGGCGAGCGTCGAACAGCGCGAGGCGGTCGCGGAAGCGGCATTCGAGACGTTCCGGGCCAGAGCAGCCCAGGACGGCGTCGACGTCGAGACGGAGATCCGATACGGAACGGACGTCGCCGAGACGATAGAGGCGGCCGCTGCCGACGCCGACGCGACCGCAATCGCCTTCCTCGCGCGGGGCGGCGGTCGGCTCGTCGAGTTCCTGTCGGGGAGCGTCCGGTCAAAGCTGACGATCGACAACGACCGGCCCGTCGTCGTGCTGCCGCACCGCTGACCGCGCGGATCCGGTACGGCGACACGCCGTCGGCGTGACCCCGCCGACGCTGACTGCGCACCCGCGCGGCGAGACCTCCTTCCCGTGGGACACGATCGCGTCCCGTTGCCGTCGAACCCTCTACACATGACTGTATCTTCCAATACACACGTGTGTATCTCCTCTATACACGTGTGAGCAAGCGACGGTACCGACGTGAGCGTTCGGAGGGCTCGCATCCGTCCGAAGCGTAGTACCGGTATAAAGCGACTCTAACCCATATTTATCCGGTCACCATGTGTGTATAGGGAACGGGGACGCCGACGACCACGTCCGCGATCGCCGCCGGCAACGAGGCGGGTCGGCGGCGATGACACAACTATCTCTTTGGATCGATTTATACTACTTATAACTACTTCTGGTATTTCATCCGCAATTCGAGATCCGGACGATCGTTATCTATATATACCCACCCTGGTATGAGCGTTCCATGCCACGAGCGAGCCAGCGTGGAACGAGCGGTTGGAGGCGCGGAGGAACGAATCGGGCGTCGAACGGAGGGCGAACCGATGGTTAGCACGGTCGAGCTGCTGCTTGCCACCACTCCGCTGGTGATCGCCGGCGGGTTGCTCGTGGTGGCGCTGTGGCCGGCGACGCGTGCGATGCCGCTGGCGTGGGTGGCCGCGCTGGCCGTCGGGGCCGCGGTCTGGGGAATGCCGCTGGAGTATCTGGCGGCCGCGTCGCTCGTCGGGACGATGACGGCGATCCAGATCCTCTGGATCGTGTTCGGCGCGCTGCTGCTGTTGTACATCCTGATGGAGGCCGGGGCGTTCGACCGGATCAACCAGGGGTTCGCGGCGGTCAGCGGGGATCGACGTGTACAGATCGTGCTGGTCGGGTTCTTCCTCGCGACGTTCATCGAGGGGGCCGCCGGGTTCGGGACGCCCGCGGCGGTCGTCGCGCCGCTGTTGCTCGCGCTGGGCTTCCCGGCGCTCGCCGCGGTCATCGCCGCCCTCATCGGGCACATCATCGCCGTGACCTACGGAGCGGTCGGAACGCCGATCATCATCGGCATCGAGGATCCGCTCGCGTCCGTCGATTCGACCCGCGAGGCGATCGAGGCCGCCGGATTCACTGTCAGCGAATACTCGATCGAGGTCGCGGTGTGGGCGGCGACGTATCACCTTCTCGCTGGGTTCCTGATGCCGCTTTTCGCCGTGGGAATGATCGTCTACTTCTTCGGCGACCCCGACGACCGGTCGCTCGCTCCCGCCTTGGAGGTGGCGCCGTTCTGTCTGTTCGCCGGCTTCGCGTTCGCGATCCCGTATTGGCTCAGCGCGCAGATCAGTGCGGAGTTCCCGGCGCTGGTCGGCGCGATGATCGGCGGCGGGATCGTCGTCGGGACGCTGCGGGCGGGCTACTTCGAGCCCGACGAGGAGTGGGAGTTCCCCGAGCGTGACCGCTGGGCCGACCACTGGGTCGGGAGCATCGAGCCGGGTTCAACCGAGGCCGCCGAACAGGCGTCGGCGACCGACGACGCGCGGATGTCGCTGTCGAAGGCCTGGACGCCGTACGTGTTGCTCGTCGGACTGCTCGTTGTGACGCGCGTGGTCGACCCGCTCGTCGACTTGCTCACCGGAGCTGACGGGCGCCTGATATTCACCGAGATCGAGACGGCCGTCGGCACGGTTACGCTCGGGCCGGCGACGACCGCGTGGGGCGACATCCTCGGTACCGGCCTCGCCGGCGGCATCGACTGGGTGTACGTCCCCGGCTTCTGGCTCGTGTTGACGGCGCTCGTCGCGGTCCCGCTGTTCGGACTCTCGGGTGAGGAGGTCGGGAACGCCCTGAGCGAGACGCTCGGTAAACTCGTCTCGCCGCTGATCGCGCTGGTGTTCGTTATCGCGATGGTGCAGGTGATGCTTCAGTCGGGGGCCCATCCCGGTGCACCCGAGGCGGGAAGCATGATCGAGGCGCTCGCCGTGGCGACGGCGGACGCAGCCGGCGTCCTTTACCCGTTCATCTCCGCGCTCATCGGTGCGCTTGGGGCGGCGATGGCTGGCTCGAACACCGTCTCGAACATCACCTTCGGCGGGTTTCAGTTCGAGGCCGCCCGGTCGCTCGGGCTACCCACCCAGATCATCGTCGGGGCACAGGCGGTCGGCGGAGCGATCGGGAATCTGGTGGCGATCCATAACGTGGTGGCAGCGCTGGCGACCGTCGGCCTCGTCGGCGAGGAGGGGCGCGTGATGCGCCTCAACCTCATCCCGCTGGTCTACTACGCGGTCACGGTCGGACTGCTGGCGATGCTGTTCAGTTACGTGCTCTTCCCGACGCTGTTCTGAACCGATCGGGTCGAGCGCGAGCCCGCCCGTATCGGCGGTTCGGGCGTGCTCTCGGTTCGACGTCGCGACACGGGCGTCGTCCGCCCGCCCGTCGCGACTCACCGGTTCTCCTTGTACTCGGTGACGAGCGTCTGCATGCTCTCCTTGGCGTCGCCGAAGAGCATGCTGGTTGTGTCCTCCGCAAACAGCGGGTTGGGAATGCCCGAAAAGCCCGGACTCAGGCTCCGCTTGTTGACGATGACCGAGCGCGCGTCGCCGACGTTCAACACGGGCATTCCCGCGATCGGGCTGTCGGTGTCCTCGTTGGCTCTGGGGTTGACGACGTCGTTCGCGCCGGTGACGATCACCACGTCCGTGCGTGAAAACGTCGGGTTCACCTCCTCGAGCTCCCGCATCATCTCGTAGGGGACGTCCGCCTCCGCGAGTAGGGCGTTCATGTGACCCGGCATGCGACCGGCGACGGGGTGAATGCCGAACTCGACGTCGACGCCGTCCTCGTCGAGCAGTTCGGCCAGTTCGGCGACGGCGTGTTGCGCGCCGGCGACCGCCATTCCGTAGCCCGGCACGATGACGACCCGGTCTGCGGTGTCGAGCAACATCTCGACCTCCTCGGGGGAGGTCTCGGTGATGTTACCCTCGTAAACGTCCTCCATCTCGGCGGTGTCGGCCTCCTCGCCGAACCCGCCGAACAGCACGTTCGTCAGCGAGCGGTTCATCGACTCGCACATGATGACGGTGAGGATCATCCCCGCGGCGCCGACGAGCGTGCCAGCGATGATGAGCGCCGTGTTGTCAAGAACGAAACCGGTTCCGGCGGCCGCCAGTCCCGAGTAGGAGTTCAACAGCGCGATCACCACCGGCATGTCGGCACCCCCGATGGGCACCACGAGCAACACGCCGAGAACGGCCGCGGCGAGCACCAGCAGCCAGTAGGGCGGGACCCACGCCGCCCCGAGCGTTCCGGAGAACGCCTCGGGGCGAACGACGAGCAGGGCGCCGAATCCCACGGCGACCGCCAGCACGCCGGCCTTGACGACCTGTTCGCCGGTGTACCGGATCGCCGACGTGGTCACGACGCCGTGAAGCTTTCCCGCGGCGACGAAGCTTCCGAGGAGCGTAACCGTGCCGATCAGCCCCGACAGGAACGCGGCGATCGCCACCTCCGGCGGGAACACGGTAACCCCGCGAGCGCGTAGTTGGATCAGCTCGGCCCCGGCGACGACCGCGGACGCGCCGCCGCCGAATCCGTTGAAGACACCGACCAGCTGTGGCATCTCGGTCCGCTCGACGCGGAGCGCCAGCGCCGTTCCGACCGCCGCGCCGATCAGGAGCCCCGCGAACAGCACCGCCGGCGAGAGCACCTCGAACCAGAGGATCGTCACGCCGACGGCGACGAGCATTCCCCCGGCGGAGACGGCGTTTCCACGAGTGGCCGTCCGCGGGTGGGTCATGTCCCGCAGCCCCTGAATGAAGAGGACCGCCGCGAGGAGATACGCGACCGACAGCAGCGACTCCGACAGCAGCGCGGACACGTCACCCACCCCCCGAGCGGAAGTCGGCAAGCATGAACTGCGTTACCAGGTACCCGCCGACGACGTTGACCGTCGCCATCACGACCGCGAGGAATCCGAGCACGGTCGCGAGCGTGGACTCGCCCGCGCCGGCGATCACCACCGCCCCGACGAGGGTGATTCCCGTGATCGCGTTAGCACCCGACATCAGCGGCGTGTGCAGGTTCGTCGGTATTCTGGTGATGATCTCGTAACCTAGGAACGCGGCGAGGACGAGCAGGGTGAGGTTCTGGAGTATCGTCATCGGATCACCTCCCAAGCGTCTCGTCGTCGGGCGTCGGTCGCGTCGCCGGTCTCAGGCATGCTCATCGCTCGCCTCGGCGGGGTCGTCGATGCCGTCCGATCCGGTGTCGTTCTCGTCGAGGTGTGGGTTGCGTATCGTGCCATCGTGGGTGAGAAGCGTCGAGTCGACGATCTCGTCGTCGAGGTCGACGACGAGGGATCCCTCATCCGTCGTCAGAATCTCGATGAAGTGCAGAAGGTTGTTGGCGTACTGTTCGCTCGCGGTGTGGCTAACTCGCGACGGCAGGTTCGTCGGTCCGTGGACGGTGACTCCGGCGTGTTCGACCGTCTCGCCGGCCACGGTCGGCTCGCAGTTTCCGCCGGTCTCGGCCGCGAGATCGACGACGACCGACCCGTCGTCCATGCCCTCGATCATCCCTGCAGTGACGATCTCGGGCGCGGGTGCACCGGGAATGGCCGCCGTGGTGATGAGTACGTCGGACTCGGGGACGACCCGGCGCATCCGTCGACGCTGTTCGGCGTAGAACTCCTCACCCATCTCCACGGCGTATCCCTCCGCATCGCCGGACTCCTCGGTCGGGAGGTCGAGTTCGACGAAGTCGGCACCGAGGCTTTCGACCTCCCGTTTGACCTCAAGACGGACGTCGTGGGCTCGGGTGCTTGCGCCGAGCCGCTCGGCGGTCGCGATCGCTTTCAGCCCGGCAACGCCAGCGCCGATGACGAACACGTCGGCCGGACTGATGGTTCCGGCTGCCGTCATCTCCATCGGGAACATCTTCGGCAGCTCCTCGGCAGCCAACAGACACGCCTGATAGCCGGCGAGGCTGGCCTGCGAGGAGAGCGCGTCCATTCGCTGTGCCCGGCTGATACGAGGCATTAACTCGAGGGCGAACGCGTCGACGCGCCGGGTCGCGAGCGTTCGCAGCTGGTCGTCGGTGGCGTCGTAGGGGCCCAACAGTCCGACGACGGTCTGTCCGTCGCGGTACGGGTCGACCCCGTCGTCGTCCGCGGCCCCGAGCGCCTGTACCTGCAACATCACGTCGCTCTCCTCGAACACGGTCGCTCTGTCCCGGCGGATCTCACAGCCGGCCGCCTCGTACGCGTCATCGCTCCAGTCGGCCCCCTCGCCGGCGCCGCTCGCGACACGAACGTCGTGGCCCGCCTCGACGAGTTTCGCCGCGACGTCGGGCGTCACGGCGACCCGCCGTTCGGTAGCTACCGTTTCGGTTGGAACACCTAGTATCACGAGTGCGTCCTCCGGACATCTCTCACATGTGGTTTGTCATGGTTAACCCTCCTGCCTGACTGTGGAAAGAGGTCGATCGGAACGGGCCGTCGGAGTCGGACGGGCCTGATGGCGGCCGCAGAACGCGCTTCCCCGTGGTCAGGTGCCGGTCATGCGGCGCGTCCCGCGGCGGTCTCGCTCGGGGACGGGGCGGTTCATCCGAGCGTCGGTCGAAACCGATCGCGACCAAGGAACTGCCACAGGTGGCCGCGTTCCTCCGGCGGGTCGACGCCGGGGAGCTGTTTTAACGCGGGCTGGATGGCGTTCCACCAGCCGTCGGCCGTCTCGAAGCCGGCGGGATGCTCGGGATACACGTGGTCGAGGAAGTCCGATCTGGCCGCGCTCGGGTTCTCGACGAGATGGTCGTACGCCGCGAGCAGCGCCTCCCGTCGGGCCTCGAGCGTCGCGCCCGACCCCGGGAGATCCGCGCTGTCGACGGCCGCGCGGACGTCGTCGACCGGATCCGGGTCGCCCGCGTCGGTCGCCGCCTCCAGCGCGCGTTCGGGATCGGTCGACGGGATCGGGACCCACCAGACGCGGGCGCGGGAGCCGATCTTCCGCGTTTCGAGCCGTCCCGACTCGACGAGCGCGTTCAGTTTGTTGTGGGCGGTCCGGCGGGAGCAGTCGAGCGCCTCCATCACGTCCGCGGCGGTCAGCGGCCGCCCCAGATCGTCGCGCTCCGCGAAGGGTTCGAGCGCGGCCTCCGGCGGGATCCGGTCGGCGTATCGCCCGTCGCCGTCACGCTCCCGACTCGATTCGCTCATGTCGGGGGCCAGGGCCGTGAGGGTCTTATGGCTTTGTGCGGCGCCTGCCGAGCGCGCCCCGTCCGGACCGGGCCCGTACGGCAACGACGGACGGAGGGACAGGTCGAAGCCACCGTGTGATCATCGTGATCGATACTGACATGCTTCCGTTGATCAGTCCCCACGGCCGCCCTCGGTGGGACCGATCGGCGGCGGAACGAATCCCGACGACTCGGCGAGGATCGATAACAGCGGAACGAACCCCCACTCGGCGAGGATCGATGGCATCGGGGGGGTCCGGTCGTCCCGCCGTCCGAGAGGGTCGTGATCGGCAATGACCGCGGTGCAGCTGCTGGCCGCGGCACTCCCGCTCGCCGTCGTCACCGTCCTGCTCGTGGTGGTACTGTGGCCCGCGACGCGGGTGATGCCCGTCGCGTGGCTGTCGGCCGTCGCGGTCGGCTATCTCGTCTGGGGGATGCCGGTCCGCTGGGTGATCGCGGCGTCGATGGAGGGGCTCATGGTCGCAGTCCAGATCCTCTGGATCGTGTTTGCTGCGCGCGTTCTGTTGTACACGATGATGCGGTCGGGGGCGTTCGACGTCCTCAACCGGAACTTCGCCACCATCAGCGACGACCCACGAGTGCAGGTAGTGCTGGTCGGGTTCCTTCTCGCGACGTTTCTCGAGGGCGTCGCCGGCTTCGACACGCCCGCGGCGGTGGTCGCGCCGCTGTTGTTCGCGCTCGGCTTTCCCGCGCTCGCCGCGGTCGTCGTCGCGCTCATCGGCCACGTGATCGCCGTCACTTACCGCGCGGTCGGGACGCCGATCGTCATCGGGATCGCCGAGCCGATGCAGGGCGTCTCGACGATCCGCACGGCGATCGAGGCGCAGGGGCTGACGACCGCTGAGTTCGCCCTCGGAGTCGCTCGATGGGCGGCGACCGGGTCGATCGCCCGGGTTCCAACGAGCAACGCGACCGACACGAGGTACGGCGCCCACGCGCGGACCAGCCCCATCGACGGCGGGTCGATCGGAACGGCCTCCGTTCCCGTTTTATCCGCGCTCCGCTCGCTTTCGGCCGCGCTCTCTCCGCTTTGCCCGCTCTCGGCGGCGTTCCGGCCGCCCGGCTCGATCGTCCCGACCCAGTGATCGGGCCACTCCTCGCGAGCGGGGAACTCCCAGTGCGTGTCGGGTTCGAATAGTATCGTTAGTTGGTCGCGATTTTTCCGACTAATCGATAACGATAGATCAGTACTGTACGGTCGGTCACGCGAAACGTACGATGTGCAGTCGATCACGACGAGGCCGCCGACCGGTGATGTCGGGAGCGAATCGCGCAGTCGACGTCCCACACGCTGTTTATAAACCCGCGTGAACAGTCGGATGCGGCCCTTATAAACCGACGGCGACACGCTCAAGACGTTCCTGCGGTCGGCGCGCGCCGCGAGCGGGCCGAAGGCCCGCGAGTCGCGAGGGCGACCGGAGGGAGCCCTCGGATGCGAACGGCAGCGCCGTGAGCGACCGCGCGAGGGAGTCGGCGGCGGCCGCACTGCGGTGCGGTTTCGCGGCCGCCGCCGACGAGGTTGGGGAGGTGCGAGGCTGCGGTTGCGGTGCAGTCGGGTGGGATTAAAAGCGCGCAGCGAGCCGCGCGAGTCGTCGCCGGCTGGGGCTTTTGCGGTGGTGTCGATCCCAGCAACGGCGTCTCATCGAGTAACCACTTATAAGCCGACATCGATACCATCGACGCATCCGTTATAAATCACGCACACACCGTTTGCGCGATCTGCTCCCGAGACCGGTCGAATCCTCGCTCGACACGGTGGGTCGCGACGCGTTTCGCGGAGCGGTCCCGAAACCGAGTCGCCACGGCCGGGAGTTCGAACGGGGCGAACGAGCGTCGAGGCCGCGCCGACGCCGGACGAGCCGTCCTACTGGAATCGGACGCCCAGATCGTGGAGGCCGCCGTTGTGCTCCGCGACGTTGATCAGGAGCGGGGTGAGCGCCTCGATCTCGGGCGCGTTGGCGATACCGCCGGCGTCGAGCGGTCGCAGGCCGTCGATGCCCGCCGCGAGATCGGACACGATCGACTTCGCGTCGTCGTCGTCGGCGACGAGGAGCGTGTCGACCCCGAGGTCGGCGTCAAGATTCGAGAGGCGGGCGGCAGCGAGGTTGTGGAACGCGCCGACGACGCCGACGTCATCGGGTGCGGCGTCAGCCGCGATGCGGGTGACCGAGCCCGCGCCGGGCTTGTGGTAGTGGAAGCCGTCCTCGTCGCGTTTCATGCCCGTGGCGGGCGAGACAAGGACGTCCGGGTCGCTCACGACGTTCGCGATCTCCTCGACGGTGTCGCCGACGTGGTACGGGGGCACCGCGAGCACGACGACGTCCGCGCGCTCGGCCGCCTCGCGGTTCTCGAAGCCGGCCACCTCGGCCTCGATTCCGCGGCTGTCGAGCTCCGTCAGGTACTCCTCGGCCTTCGTCCGAGCCTTCTCGGCGTCGCGCGAGCCGATCAACAGTTCGTGGGCGGTGTCGGCCGCCCAGCGCAGCGCCAGTCCGCCGCCGATGTCCCCGGTGCCGCCGAGTATCGCGATCTGCATACCGACTATGGGGCGGGAGGCGTCTTAGGGATTGCGCGACCGGCCGTCCTCGCCGCCGTCGCCCGCCAGCACGCTCCCGGCGTTCGAATACCACTGTTCCGGTCCGTCACAGGGCGTGGCGACCCGTATGACGAACCCGGCGAAGTGGATTCGACGGCACCTATCCAAATCCGATTGTACAGTTGTCAGAGGACCCTCAAGAACGTCAGTTTCGCTCGGTGACCGACCGGATCTGTTCGTGTGATAGGGTTTCGATCACGGGCTCGGGGATGTCGTCCGGGAGGTCCTCGCGGTTCGGCGGATCGTCCGGCGTCGTGACATCACTGTCGTCGGCGCGATCGACGGCATCGCCCGAGAGACGTCTGACCGACCGCCACACCTCCTCGATCATCGCTGCTTGCTTCTCGTTGGCAGCCGCCAGTTGCTGGATCTCGGTCGTCACGTGCGTCGATCGGTTTGCGATCTCGTCGGCCGTCGCGGTGATCCGCTCGGCTGCGGTCGCCTGTTCGTCAGTCACCGTGGAGACTTCACGGATCCCATTCGCGCTCTCGCTGACCGCCGTGTCGATGTCCCTGAAACGCTCCGTTGCATCCGCCACGCGCTCTGCGCCACGCTCGACACGCTCTTCCGTTTCGGAGAGGCTCGCAACCGTTTCTTCGGTGTCGGCTCGGATGTCAGCGACCAATGACTCGATGTCGTTCGCGTGCTGCTGTGACTCCTCGGCGAGCGATTTGATCTCGTCTGCGACGACGCCGAAGCCGGCACCGTCCTCCCCGGCGCGGGCGGCCTCGATGGAGGCGTTGAGCGCGAGGAGGTTCGTCTGGTTGGCGATGTCATCGATCGCATCAACGAACTCCTCGATCGCTCCGACCCGTTCCTGCAGGGAAGCGACGTCGTTGAGCACACCGTCGACCGCCGCATCGACGTCCTCCATGACGGTGGCGACGTCAGCGGCGGCCTCCTTACCGTCATCCGCGAGAGTCTCCGCATGATCGCTCGTGTGTGCTACCCGGTCTGCGGTCGAAGCTATCTCCTCGACCGCCGCGGAGAGGTTCTCGATCTCCGAAGCCATGCTACCGAGTCGGTCGGACTGCTCCGCCGCAGCGTCGCCGATCGTGTCCGCGCTATCGGAGACGTCGTCGGCCGACTGTTGTAGATCCGAGATAGGCCGTCGGACCGACTCCTCAACATCGGCCATGAGCGCCTCGTTGCGCTCGACTGCCGTCTCCAGTCGACGGTTGTACGAGTGGATGTACGTATCCGTGACGACCTGCATGTCGAGGTTGATTATCCGAAGTATCGAGAGAATGTCCGCGATCGCATCATCGACTTCCGAGCCGATCGTCGTCTCGAGATCGGACTCCGTGGTCGCGTCGCTGCCCGAGGCGATGTCGGCGGATGTACCGCTGGCGTCGGCGGCGTCGAGGGTGCCGCTCGGCACGGAGAGCGCCTCCGTTAGCCGATCGGTGAGCGACTCGGTGAGTCGCTCACCGACCAGCGGGAGGATCAGATCGTAGTACACCCCGTACTGGCCGAGATAGTGTTTCATCGGCATTTCCAAGACGTCGTGTATCTTGCCGATCCGGGCGCGGTCCCGGAAGTATTCGGCGTCGTAGTCGCCGGCGGCGAGCGTGGTGAGATACGCGGACTGTGTCTCTTTGAGCTGTTCGACACGTTTCTCCGAACGGGACATGATCTCGCGGGTTTGTTCGTGGGTGGTCAGATTGTCGTAAAATTCGTCCGCGATCCGCTCCGCGTTGGCTGCAAACGCGTCCTCGTAGCGCTCAAGACGACGCTCGTCCTCTCGGTCGAAGCCGATAAACTCCTTTCGCCACTCTATTTCGGACGCATTGAGGCCGATCTCCGAAATCAGCCGTTCGACATCGAACCGATCGTTGAGACCGCCCTTCCCGAACGTCTCTCGGCCGTACGTCCTTGTCGTCTCCATACGAGAGCCAAAAACAAGTCGTATATAACTCCCCGCACTCCCTTCTCAGGTCTGATAGTCAGGGGCGGACGTGGTCCGTCGAAGCGGGATGGTCGATCGGATCGTGAACGCCTGAATCGGGACCGACGATACGTACCGACGGAGTTGAACGTGATCGGGCATGGACGAACAGGAGCGCGTTTCCGAGTTCCTCACCGCACATGGCATGGAGAGTCCGCTTCCGTACCGCGTCCTCGATCTCGAAAGCGAGGTCGGTGAACTCGCCAAGGAGGTGACGACATCCACCAAGTACGGCGCCAGCCCGGCCAATGCCGCCGTCGCCGGCGACGAGATCGGCGACGCCCTCTTCGCGTTGCTCGCTGTCGCCGACGCCGCCGAGGTCGACGCCGGCCACGCGCTCGACGAGGCGATCGCGAAGTACGAATCGCGTATCGAGACCACCGGTGACGCCGGATCGGACGCCGACAGCGACGGAACGGACAGCGACAGCGACGGAACGGGCGGCGGCGATTGACATCCTCCCCGCGCTGAAGCGCGAGGCGTTCTCCTCGATTCTCCGGTAAAGACGGGTGAACGAACGTCCGCTCCGCCAACCGTGATTCTCGATCACGACCGCCGATCACGACACCCATCGTGGCCGCCGATCACGGTTGGATCGTTCGTCCAAGTTGCGGAGGTAAGACACATCATCCCACCGAAATGAGAGCGAACGTCGATCGTATCCGAACGTATCGTCGGGGAACCGTTCCGTCGCAACAAGATACTTATACTGTAATGTCATAGCATGACATGCGATGTCCAGCGCACCCAGCTCGAACGAGGACGTGTTCGACGAGTTCCTATCAGACCGCGGCCACGAGACGGAGATCGTCCGCTGGGAGCGATCCTATAACAAGCTCCAGTGTCCGGAGTGTGGTGCGCTCCACGAGGAGGGATCGACTCGGTGTACCGTCTGCGACTGGCGGCCGACCTGAGGCGGTCGTCACCGGGTTCGTGTGCCCCGTTCGACCGATAGCAGTCACTCGGTACGGCGCGGCCAGCACGCCCGTATCAACAGTCTGAAACGGGCGGCAGTATTATTTATCACCATCATTTACTCCCGATCATGCCCACGTGCCAGAACTGCGATGCGTTCGTGACGAGGGACTACGTCCGGGTGTTCGCGCCGAACGGTGTCGACCGACCACGAGTGTGTCCAGAGTGTGAGGATCTCGTCCGCGACGGTGCCGACGTTCGCGAGGCACGCGCGACGCGCAGCAACTGACCGGTCGAGGCTCGGATCCGGAGTGGGCGGTCGGCCGAGCAGATCGCCCCCGTCGAGCCATCGAAACCCCACGGATCGCCGCACCCATCGGTACGGGATCCGAGCCACGCCGTTTAAGAAGTACCACGACCATTACCGTGTAATGACCGACCCTACCGTCACACGTCTGTTCGGCGGCCCCGGCAGCGGGAAGACGACCGCGCTGTTGGACCGCGTCGAGGGAATCCTCGCGAACGACGACGACGTCGACGTCCGTGACGTGCTCGTCGTCTCGTACACCCGGGCGGCCGCCGCCGAGATCCGCGACCGACTCGCCGATCGGCTCGATATCTCCCCCAAAAGCCTCCAGGGGAACGTCTGTACGATGCACGCGAAGGCCTACGAGCTGTTGAACCTCTCGCGTGGTGACGTGGTCGGGGAGAGCGACAAGGAGGCGTTCTGTGAGGAGTACGGAATCGAGTTCGAGGACCAGCATGGCGGGGCCGGCCGCCGGACGGCCCGGTCGACGACGATCGGCAACAAGATCATCGCCACCTCCCAGTGGCTCCAGCGTACCGAGCGCGACGTCGCCGACTGGTACGACGTCCCCTTCCAGTGGAACGTCGAGGAGGTCAGGCTCCCGCCGGAGGAGGACCCGAACGCCCAGCAGGGGAACAAGTACACCCCGACGTGGCCCTCCGACGACGACCGGATCGATGTCCCCGAGACGATCCGCGCGTGGCGTGCATACAAGGGCGACAACGACCTCGTCGGATTCGCCGACATGCTCGAACGGGTCGCCCAGCGGTCGCTCGTGCCGAACGTCGATCACCTTGTCATCGACGAGTTCCAGGACATCACGACGCTGCAGTACAACGTGTTCGAGGAGTGGCGCTCACACGTGGATCGGGTGCTCATCGCCGGCGACGACGATCAGGTCGTGTACGCCTGGCAGGGTGCCGACCCGGACCTCCTCCTGGACACCGAGGTCGACGAGGACGTGATCCTCCCGAACTCCTACCGGCTCCCGTCGGAGATCCTCAACGTGGTCAACGCGGAGATCCGTCACATCGAGAAGCGGCAGGAGAAGGACCTCCATCCGCGAAAGGAGGGCGGCAGCGTCGAGGCGATCGAATCGCCCTCGATGCTTGAGCTCGTTCGAAACGTCCGGTACACGGTCGACGACGACGAGGGGAGCGTGATGTGTCTGTTCCGGGCACGATACCAGATGTTCGACTTCATCGACGAGTTCATCGACCACGGCATCCCGTTCACCATGCTCACCGACGGCCGCATGTGGACCGACCGACTGCAGGATTACGTCTCCGCGATAGAGAAGTCCGCGGCGGGCGATCCGGTGAACGGCCTTGAGGCGCGGCGGCTCGCCGACATGCTTCAGGAGTCCGCGTTCGGAACGAACGAGCGCGACGAGTTTTACGAGTTCCTGGAGGACCGCGAGGAAGCGGTCGATGCCGACGACATCGCGGAGATCGCGGTGACCGTGGACGAGCTGAACGAGTACGTGCCGTTCCTCCCGGACGAGGCGAGCGCGGACGACATGGTCCGGAAGGTGACGAGCTTCCAGCGGAAGTCGATGGGGGCGTACTTCCACGGCGAGTACCGGGGGATTGACCCGACGCGGGTGCGGGTCGGCACCATCCACTCGGCGAAGGGTCGGGAGGCGGACCACGTGTTCGTCGCGACGGACCTCACCGAGAAGGTGGTCGAACAGATGGCGGCCTCCGTCGAGGACCCGACCGCAGTCGACGGCGTCGACGAGTTCACGAAGACGACCAGTCCGGTCCCGGTGCTCACCGACAACGAGCGACGCGTGTTTTACGTCGGCATGTCACGCGCCCGCGAACGGCTGGTGTTGATGGAGAGTCTGATCGACGGGGCACCCACCCTGCCGATAAGCGTCCTCCTGTTCAACGAACTCCGCGAGGAGTCGGCACAGGATCTGATAGACGAGGTGCAGACGGAGCTCGCGGTCCCCGAACCGGAGCCGTGACGGAGCGGTCGGATCCCGACCGGGTCGCGGCACCCGCGACGCGTCCGATGACTGCCGACCCTGACGCCCCGCCGCGGACCGATCTGACGCCGCTCGTCGAGGGGTGTCGGCGGCGGGGTGCCGCGGCGTTCGTGGCCGTCGGGGATCGTCGTGACGCCGACGTCCGGCATCTCACCCGACTGTCGAGCACCGATCGGTCGGTTGCGCTGATCGTCGTGCCCGGCGGCGCGTCGAGCGACGAACCCGGACCGCGGGCCGCGCTCGTGGCGCCCGAACCCGTCGAGGAGTATGCCGAACGGCGGTTCCTCGCGCCGGCGCTCGACGGCGGGCAGTTCCACGACGGGGTCACCAGAGCGGTCCGGACGGTACGGACCGAGGAGGCGGTCGGGGAGCGGGCGATCGGAGAGCGGGCGGCGGCGGTGCTCGCGGAGCTGCTCGGTCCCACGGAGGACGCGGCGGACCCGGCGGGAACGGTGGTCGACGCGACCGTGCTCGTCCCGCGGTCGATCCCCCACGACGCGGCGGTGTATCTCGAGCAGACGGGGGCATCCGCCGCCTCGACGACCGCGGCCACGGACGCGCGGGCGGTCAAGTCCGACGCGGAGATCGATCGACTGCGGCGCGTCCAGCGGGCTGCCGTCGGGGCGATGGCCCGAGCGGAGACGATGCTCGCGGCGAGTACGACCGTCGCTGCCGACACCGACGCAGACGGGAGGATGGACGACGCAGACGGGAGGATGGACGACGCAGACGGGGAAATGGACGACGACCGGGACTCCGTCCCCGAACTGTACTGGCGCGGCGAACCGCTGACGACCGAACGACTGCGGCGTCGGGTGAACGCGGCGCTCGCGGAGGCGGGAGCGACGGACGCCGGCAACACGGTCGTCGGTGCGGGGACGGCCGCGGCGACGGCGGTCGGGTCGGGGGGCTCCCGCGTGATTCGTCCGGGCGAGACGGTGCTGGTCGATCTTACGCCCCGTGGCCGGGACGGGTACCACGGACGTCTGGCTCGGACGTTCGTCGTCGAGAGCGACGGCGGCTGGGAACGGCGCGCGTACGTGGCGGTGTCGGCGGCACGGGAGGCCGCACTCGCGGCGATAGAGCCCGGAGCCGACGCGTCCGCGATTTGCCGCGAGGCGAGCGCGGAACTTGCGGCGTACGGGTTCGACCCGAACGCGGACCCGGACGCGCCGGGCGTCGTACCGGAACTCGGCCACGGCATCGGCGTGGCTCGTCGCGATCCCCCGTCGCTACGGAGCGAGACGACGCTGCGAACCGGTCACGCGATCGCCGTCGGCCCGGGCGTGTCCGATCCCGACGTCGGCGGAGTCCGACTCGCTGACCTGGTCGTTGTCGACGAGGACGGCTGCGAGACGGTCGCGCCGTATCCGTTCGGGACGGCTCCCGAGCGACCCGACGGGTAAGCGACGTGGGCGACGTGGGGTGCTCAGCGGTCCGACGAGTCCGGTTCCGGCGGATCCGGTTCCGGCGAGTCCGGCTCGTCAGTCGGGCGGAGTTGGCGCGGCAGGAGTCCGGAGAGCAGTCCGCGAACGATCCGGCCGGGATCGAGGAAGTACTGCGGCAGGACCACCATCGCGACGGCGACGACGAGCAGGGCGACACCGAGCGCGACCTCGCCGTGTACGACCCGGATGACGGCGTAGTTCGCCAGCGGCAGCGCGAACACGAGCGACGCCGCCAGTCCGACGAGATCGAACAGACCGAGTTTCATCGGCCGTCCGTACTCCGGGACGAAATAAAAGGCACTCGGCGGCGGGCGAACGGGTCGCGTCGACGGGAGCGCGCTGTCGGTCGAGAGCCCGAACGGCTATGTGTCAGCCGTCCCGCGATCCGGTATGTTCACCGGCATCGTCGAGGACACCGGAACGGTACGGCGGCGAACGGCGACAGACGACGGACTTCGCCTGCGGATCGGCGTCGACGGGTTCGACGACCTCCATCATGGCCAATCGATAAGCGTGAGCGGCGTCTGTCTCACCGTGGAGGCGGACGGCGAAACGGCGGGTGCCGCGGATGCGGACCGGTGGTTCGAGGTGTTCCTCGCGGCCGAAACCGTCGCCCGGACATACCTCGGCGAGCTTCGCGAGGGCGACGAAGTCAACGTCGAGCGCGCGATGCCAGCCGACGGGCGATTCGACGGGCACCTCGTGCAGGGCCACGTCGACACCGTCGCCGAGGTTACGGGAATAGAGCGGGTCGGCGAGGACTGGCGGTTCACCTTCTCGATCCCCGAGGGTCACGGCCGCTACCTCGTCGAGAAGGGATCAGTGACACTCGACGGCATCTCGCTGACGGTCGCCGACCGAAGCGAAACTGCCTTCGAGGTCGCGATCATCCCGACGACCTACGAGCTGACGACCCTCTCGGAGAAATCCGTCGGCGACCCCGTTCACCTGGAGGTCGACGTGATCGCGAAGTACGTCGAGAACATGATCGAAGGGTACCGCTGACGGCACGCGCCCGGCCGGGCGGCCGAACGCGACGGCCCGTTCACACGTACAGGAACCAGTCGTCGTGGTCGTCGGTGCGCCGGTCGACCAGCTCGAAGAACGCGTCCTGTAGCTCCTCGGTGACCGGACCGCGGCTACCGGACCCGATCGCCGTGTCGTCGACGCTGCGGATGGGCGTCACCTCGGCGGCCGAACCGGTGAAGAACAGCTCGTCGGCGGTGTACAGCTGGCCGCGGGAGATGACGGCCTCGTCGTGGACCGTGTAGCCGCGCTCCTCGGCCAGGGTGATCACGGTGTCGCGGGTGATCCCCTCGAGGATCGACTGTGCGGGGCCGGTGGTGTAGATCTCCCCGTCGTTGACCACGAAGATGTTCTCGCCCGGCCCCTCGGCGACGTTCCCCTCCTTGTTCAACACGATCGCCTCGACGTAGCCGTTCCGACGGGCCTCCTCGCCCGCCAGCATGGAGTTGACGTAGAGGCCGGTGGTCTTCACGTTCGTCGGCACCTGCGAGGAGGCGTGTTTCCGCCAGGAGGAAACCATCACGTCGACCCCCTCGTTGAGCGCCTCCTCACCGAGGTACGCTCCCCACGGCCACGCCGCGATCGCGACGTCGGTCGGGCAGTCCTTCGGGGAGACGCCGAGCGAGTCGTACCCGTAGTAGGCGATCGGCCGGACGTAACACGACTCGAGGTCCTGCCGGCGGAGCAGCTTGAGCGTCGCCTCCGTGAGCTCCTCGCGGGAGTGGCCGATGTCCAGGTCGTACATCTTCGCGGAGTCGAACAGCCGGTCGAGATGTTCCTCCCATCGGAAGATCGCCGGACCGTTCTCGGTGTCGTAACACCGGAGTCCCTCGAACACGCCGGTCCCGTAGTGGAGCGCGTGGGTGAGGACGTGGGTCGTCGCGTCCTCCCAGTCGATAAACTCCCCGTTCTTCCAGATCGTGTCGACGTCCATCTCGTCGAAGCCCATGCTCCGTGCGTCGGGGGCGGTCGGCTTAAATCTGTAGAAGCGACGAGGCGGGATGGTTCCGGATCGACGACGACGGCCGGTCGAGGACCGACGGTGGGAGCGGTGAGAGCGGGGGGCAGTGAGGCCGGACGGGTGTGATGGGTGCGTTGATGGCGTCCGCAGCCCGGCAGCTCACCGCAGCGCAGCGACCAGGTCCGCGCCCTCGACGTAGGGGATCCCGTGACGGGCGGCGTACGCGGCGGCGTCGGCCGGGGGGAGCGCCGCTCCCGTCTCGTCGTCAAGCATCTCACAGACGACGGCGGCCGGCGCGTCGTCGACCGCGTCGGCGAGCGCCAGCCCCAGTTCCGTGTGGCCGACACGGTCGGCGAGCCCGTTACGAGCGCCCCGGAGCACGTTGACGTGCCCCGGCGATCGGAACTCCGCGGCGAACGACTCCGGCGTGTACCCGGCGGGGTCGCGGTCGACCGCGGCGGCGGCGTCCGCCAGGGCGGCTATCGTGTGCGCGCGGTCGTCGTCGGTGATGCCGGTGAACGTGTCGCGGTGATTGACCGGCAGCGAAAACGACGAGCGCTCGTCGTACGCCGGGGTATCCTCCGCCGCAGGGTGCTCCAGTACGTCCGCGAGGAACGGCAGTCCGAACGCGTCGGCGACGTGGTCGGCGATCGCGACGCAGACCAGCCCGCCGGCGTCGTTCCGCATGTGTGCGACCGCCTCGGCGTCGACCGCGCTCGCGGGATAGATCACGTCCGTCTCGCCCTCGCGGTCGGCGAAGTCGTGTACACAGACGGGCTCGCCGGCACGGAACGCCTCGATCGCGCGCTCGATCGCCTCGTCCGTATCCACGTTCGCGTCGTCACGCTCGCTCGCAGCCGCGTCCTCGTCGGATTCCGCCTCGACGTCGGCACGCATCAGGCGCTCCCCCCGTCGACGCCTGCCACCTCGTCCGCCCGCGAGGTCGCCTCGACCCGGATCTCGACCGAATCGCCGTCAGCCAGGTTGAGGACGTCCCGCAGCCGGTCGGGCGCGATCAGCTCCAGTTGGTCGTCGTCGTGGTGGGTCCGGTCGGGAACGATCGCGTGGGCGTCCTCGTACCGAACGTCCTCCACGACGAGGGTGACACCGTAGCAGGTGGCCGCTCCGTACGTGCGCTCGTCGTCCTCCCAGGCGTCGATCGGAACCGCTTCGATGCCGGCGATCTCGCCGCGTCGGCGGGCGCTCTCGGCGTCGAGATCGACGTTGAGCGTTCCCGGGAACGGCTCGTAGCCGAGCCGGGTCTCGAACTGCTCGGCGTAGCCGGGGAGCGTGATGTAGTGGCGCCCCTCACCCATGCCGCCGGTGACCGAGCCGCGCAACACGAGCTCCGCGTCCGCCTCGAACAGTCGCCGATAGTCGGCGTACTCGCCGCGGAGCACCGCCTCGCCCGCGTCGGTGACGGACACCCACTGCCCGTCGCCGACGACCTCGCGGTCGATCAGTCCCGCGGATTCGAGCGTCTGGAGGCGCCTGGATGCGGTCTGCGTGGACGCGTCGAGTCGAGCGCCGAGCGCCGCACACGACACCTTCGTTTCCGCCAGTTCACCCGCGAGCGCGACGTGTTTCAGCGCCGCGAGCGTCGCCGGGCCCGGTTCCGCCGTCGCCGCCGATTCTGCCATGTTACGATCTTCGGGCTCCCCGTGGAAAAGGATAACGGATATGTTATAGTTCTCAAAACTGTTAAGATATGGGGGCGGGATCGTCACCCGACGGCGGAAGGTCGTACTCGAACTCCGATCGGGGGGCAGGTAAGCACGTCGGTCGCGGCGGGCGACCTCGGGAAGAAGACCGGTCGCGGCTTCTACGAGTACGATTGAGTGCGGCAGAAGCGGAGGCAGCGGCAGAGGCAGAGACAGCGAAAAACGAGA
>LFFM01000682.1_pt1 | contig 23900 bp, 15 predicted proteins | sample 643131 | NCBI WGS metagenome assembly LFFM01 (sample SAMN03777445, study PRJNA286221) | soda lake metagenome | biome: soda lake; feature: Kulunda steppe; material: water; isolation source: sample Tc-Br brine of Tanatar trona crystallizer | place: Russia: Kulunda steppe | collected 2011-07
GGACTCGCTATCGTTGGCGGTGAAAGTACGGGTCGCTGCGCTTCCCCGTATTGCGAGCCGGGGTCAAGACCGCCGGACTCGCTATCGTTGGCGGTGAAAGTACGGGTCGCTGCGCTTCCCCGTATTGCGAGCCGGGGTCAAGACCGCCGGACTCGCTATCGATGGCGGTGAACGTACGGGTCGCACAGCTCCCCGTATTGCGAGCCGGGGTCAAGCCCGCCGGACTCGCTATCGTTGGCGGTGAACGTACGGGTCGCTGCGCTTCCCCGTATTGCGAGCCGGGGTCAAGACCGCCGGACTCGCAATTGATGTTCCGTGGTTATGTGACGATACGTCGAAACCACAATAGCCGCCGGGCCGACGTCGGCAGTCCGGGGTAGAGCCCGTAGGGCGGCGCCCCGGCTGCCGATACGGCGCGACCTACGGGAGCGACGTACTTTCACCGCCCCGGGTGGAACCCGGGGTTATTTCTCATCCGATCCCATGCTCAATTACTCGCTGGGCATTGCGTAGATGAAGACGTCAGCAAACGCCCATTCATTGCCGGTCGACACTGAATCGTAACCGGCAATGCCGAAGGCGCTGGTGACATCCTCGTCAATACTTCCCTCGTAGGTCGCCACTTCGGTGTCGAACTCATCCTGCCGGTCAATATCCGGATTGGCGATCACGGTGCCATCATCGACCTCGACGTCTTCGTAGAAGAAGGCTCCATAGATGCTGGGGCCGTCGTCGTTGAGACCGTGGCTGAAATCGATGGTTGGATCTTCATAACCGTCCAACTCCACCTGAATGAATGCCATTGGTGAGTCGTCCTCTGCGTTACCGACCTGCCAGTCTCCGAATTTGGCGTAGTCGCGCTCGCCGATGCTGTCTTGGCCGAGGTAGACACCTCGAGGATCATCGGTGAAGGCGGTATGAGTAAACAATGCGGAATCGCCCTCGGTGGGTAAAAATAGGTTGGGATCTTCGCTGTCGTCGAAGTCGTCGGTAGCAAACGAGAAATAGGCCACGACCTCGGTGTCCGTCGGCAAGGCTTCACAAAAGTGCAAGGACTCTCCGCTACCGTCGGGCTCGATAACCGTCATCAACACGCCGCGATAATCGCAGTCACTGGAGGGATGACTGGGCGTGGTCTCCTCGAGGATGACCTCGGAACCGACGCCGTCTTCGCCATCCTGTCCGTCTTCGCCATCCTGTCCGTCTTCCCCGTCCTGACCATCTTGTCCGTCTTCTCCGTCTTGACCATCGATGCCATCGCAGACCGCCATCCAGGGGCCGAATTGACCGTCATCATCTTCGGTGCGAACCCGGATGCCGCCCTCGTCGCATTCGTCGTCCGTGGCGGATTCGACTTCGATATCGGAACCGTCTTCGCCGTCTTCTCCGTTACAGATCGCCTCCGTGGTGCTCTCACCGTCCGTGTCGGATACTTCCAGAATCACGCCACCGGCCTCGCCGCACTCATCGTCGGCAGCGGTGACATCGACTTGCGGCGCCTTCCCGTCACAGACGTATTCGACGGTCGGATCACCACCATCGGCCGGTTCGACAACGACTTCCAGCGCATCCGTACCACAGGGATTGTCGCCGTGATCGGCGTCGACGCGTTGTGTCGAAATATTCGGCGAGTCGCCGTCGCAGATGTACTCCACGGTCTCCTCTCCGCCACCGGCGGGCTCGACGGTCACCTTGACGGCATCCGTATCGCAGGGGTTGTCGGCATCGTCGGCGTCCACATCCTCGACGTCGATGTCGGCGGTGGCACCGTCCTGGCCGTCGGCACCGTCGCAGATATAGTGGTCGTCGCCATCGAGATCGACGACGACACCACCGTATTCGCATTCGTCGCCGGGTTCTACACTTTCGACGTCGAATTGCTGTGGCTCCTCGCCTCCACAGCCCGCGGCCATGGCGATAACGCCGGCTATCACAACGAAAACTCCTGGCTTCGATCTCTTCAACATCGCAATCCTCATATGGCTTGATTTCGTCAATAATTGGCTCGAGCGACTCCAATTCCGGGCGTTTTGGTCCCGCTGGCATTGTCGTTCGATACCGTGGACGAGTTCGCCCGGCGTAGTTCGCCGCGTTCCCCGCCGTTTTCCAGAGAGATCGGGAGGCTAGGTTTGATGGCGGCGCGTTTCAAGCGCGCCGGCGTTGGTGACGGGAGAGTGTGCTCCCCCCGCTCCCTCGCAAGCTCGGGTCGCAGGGGGCGACCGCAGAACTTTTTGGCGAGATGAGTTCGCTGGCGAAATCTTCCGGGACTATCGGATAACACGGCGACACAACCGAAGCCGGGGACGGCTCCGTCTCCAACGAGGGGCTTCGTCGACTGCGGAGACACTCTCGCGATCCAAAATTCTGGTGGTAGCGGCGGCATTCGGGCACTAATCTGTCGGTTTCCAGTCGATACCGAGTGCGGCGAGGCGTTCGACGACGTCGCCAATTCGGCCGTCGCGGATTTCAGCGCCCGTCCGCGGATGTTCCATCAAGACTTGCTCATCTGCCGCCGAGACGACGGCCGTGGACTCTGCTTCGAGTTGGCGGTGAAGACGAAGCGCCAGGTCGCCGTGACGGCGCGACAGCGACCGCTGCTCCAGCCAATTCGACCGGAGTGTATCGCCGAATAGCGCCTCCTCAGCGCTGACGCCAAACCCCTTGACCATCTCCAATCCGTGGGCGTAGCCGCCGTCAAGTTCGTCGGAACAAAGGCTCTTGGCGCCGCGACTCCAGAGACCACTGGTGGCCAGGTCGTCGACGGATGTGGCGGCCTGTTCGGCCATGCTGTCGAGTTCGGGCGGCAGCTCCCGGAGGAAATCTGCTGCGTCGCGTTCATCGGGTGGCAACGCCCACTGACTGCGCGGACTTTCGTGAGAAAACGCCAGCGCCACCAGTCCGTCGTCGGACCAGACCACTGCGATGTGGTCGCCGGTGCCATTTCGATAGACGTAGCGGTCGTCATCGAGGACTCCACCGACGCCGCCGTAATACAGCGCTGAGATGATATCCGTGAGATGGTGCAGTCGCACCTGAGACACCACGTGTTGTACGCCAAAGTCGCTCATCGCCGCTCCAGTGCGACTCAACAATATCGAGAAAAATCGACGGCCTCGTCATCACGTCGTCGACGGGGCCGCGCCGGAGGCGGTCTCGTTGAAATCGGCGGCGATCTCCGAGAGCGCCTGTTCGGCAGCGTCGATGACGCCGCCCATGGTGACGAATCCGTGGATGAGGTGCTCGTAGCAGCGAAGGGTGACATCGACGCCGGCGGCTTCCAGTTTTGCGGCATAGGCCTCGCCCTCGTCGCGCAGCGGGTCGAATCCGGCGGTGATCACCGTCGCCGGCGCCAACTCCCCGAGGGAATCGAAAAGTATCGGCGACACCCGCGAGTCGTGCCGGTCGGCATCGCCGAGATAGCAGTCGATAAACCAGTCCATCATCGACTCCGTGAGCAAATAGCCCTCGCTAAAATGCTGCGCCGACGGATAGGACTGCGTCTCGTCGGTTGCCGGATACAGCAGCAACTGGCTCGACGGCTGGGGCCGACCGTCGACGTGCTGCTTTTGACAGGTCACGGTCGCCAGATTGCCCCCCGCCGAGTCGCCGCCGACGGCGATACTGTCGGGCTCAATGCCGAGTTGCTCGGCCTCGTCGACAACCCATCGGTAGGCGGCGACTGTGTCGTCGACGGCCGCCGGAAACGGGTCCTCCGGGGCCAATCGATAGTCGACGCTGATCACGACCCGCCCGGTGGCCTCCGAAAGTCGCCGACACAGCCCGTCGTAGCCATCTAAACTGCCGATGACGTAGCCCCCGCCGTGAAAGAAGACGAGTGCCGAATCGGCCTCTGGCGTCGGCCGGTATACCCGAATTGGAATCGGGGCCGCCGGCCCCGGAATTTCGCGATCTTCGACTCCGTGAAGTTCCACGGAATCGAGGTCGAAGAGTCGATTGGAGCGGCGATAGACCTCGCGAGCCTCCACAGCGCCCAGTTCTTCCGGTTTCGGAGTCCCCACCGTCTCCAGAATCTGAAGCAAGGCGTGGACCTGGTGATCCAGCGCAGCACCTCGATCGTTTCGCGGAGGTTCACCGAAGACCCGCTCCACCAGCCCTTCCGGCATCGAAATCGCCGTCTTCAGTGTCTTTCGGAGGGCTTCTCCGGCAAGGGAATTTCTCGCAGGTGGTCGCATCATCTATCTCCAGGTCAGGCGAAAGTCATCGCGGTTGAGAGTTCGGGTCCGAAGCCAGTATTCAGCGGTATAACCGGGCCAGAGCGTGCGATTCGTACCATCGTCGTCGAGATACCAGCTATCGCAGCCCGACTTCCAGACCGTATCGCCCATGCGCTGCTGGATGCTTCGATTGAAGTTTCGCTGAGCCGCCGGACGGACCTCCATCGACGTCGCCCCCTCTTCGGCGATGGTCTCGATCGCCTGGCGAATCAGGTGCGTCTGAGCCTCGATCATAAAAACGATCGAATTATGGCCCAGTCCCGAATTGGGGCCGATAAGCATGAAGAGATTGGGAAATCCGTGGACAGCCACCCCGAAGTAGGCCTCGCTGCCGTCGCTCCATTGCCGGTTGAGATTTCGACCGCCGCGCCCCGTGATCTCGATATGGGACAGAAAATCGTGGATCTGAAACCCGGTGGCGAAGACGACGGCGTCCAGTCGATGGTCGTCCCCGGCAGCATCGACGACGCCATCGGCCCGGAAGCGCTCGACGGCCCGGTCGACGAGATGCACGTCATCGCGAGCCAGTGTCCGATAGTAGTCGTCGGAAAAGAGCACCCGCTTACAGCCCATGGTGTAGTCGGGAGTCACCTTCTTTTGGAGCTTCGGGTCGTCGAAGCTGTCCTCGATAAAGCCACGACCGAAAGTCTGGAAGAGCTCCATCAACTGGGGAGCACTGACGAAGCCGGTGCCTCGAGCTTCGTGAAACCAGTACAGCAACGCCCGGTATGCTCGCTGCAATCCGGGAACCGCCGAAAATAACGCCTTTTCAACAAACGAGTAGTGCCGATCATTGCGGGGCAGCACCCAGGGCGGCGTGCGCTGGAAGACGGTCAATTCTTCGACTTCGTCGGCAATCGCCGGCACGATCTGGACACCGCTGGCACCGGTGCCGACAACGCCGACGCGCTTTCCACGAAGGTCCACATCGTGGTCCCAGCGAGCGGAATGAAAATGGGCCCCCTGAAAGTCCTCAAGCCCCTGGATATTCAGAATATTCGGCTCTCTTAGACCTCCGACGCCGAGTACGAGAGCCCGGGCTTGAAGCTCATTGCCGGCGCCGTCCACCAGCGTCCAGATGCCCTGCTCCTCGTCGAATTCAGCGCGTTCGATCCGAGTGTCGAATTGAATCTTCGAGTACAGGTCGTAGTCGCGCGCACAGTCGACGAGATAGCGCTGAATTTCGGGCTGTGGGCTGTAGGCCCGCGACCAGTGCGGGTTGAGCTCAAAGGAAAACGAGTATAAATGCGACGGGATGTCACAGGCACAGCCGGGATAGGTATTTTCCCGCCAGGTGCCACCGACCTCGCTGGCGGCCTCGTAAATTGTAAAGGAATCGATCCCCGCCTGCTGGAGTTCGACGGCCATACCGAGGCCTGCGAAACCGGCGCCGACGATGGCGATGGGAAGTTGGTCTGTATCGGTTGTCATCGGTTCGATATTGCAGTGGGTCCAAGTTCTGACTGGCCCCGACGGTAGCACCGGCAGCGGTGACCACCCAAGGAACATCGCCCGACATTCGCCCCCCACCACCAGAGCGAAGCGGTACCAAGATGGATGACACCGACGATATCCAGCAGTGGCTCGATACCGAGCTGGCCGACCTGGTCGGCGAGTTGCGCGACGTCGCCCGATCGCGGTGGCAGATTCTGGTGGCGACGGCCGTGGTCTGTCTGGGGGTGGTTATCGGATTGGCCGCACTGCTGATCCAGATCGCCGCCGGATTTTCCGTGCCTGGATTCATCATCGCTTTTGGGCTGTTGATCGGGCCCGGCGTGCTCGTCGTGGTCTACGCCTACGTCGCCCTGGTTCGCAATCAACTGCGATATCGATTCGCCTCCGACATTGTCGTGCCCTTCTACCGACAGCTCTACCAGGAATTTCGCTACGACTCGGCGCAGGGGCTCGACGACGAGTTGTGGAAGTCCACGGATTGGTTTGAGGGCGACGTCGAATTTGCGTCGACCACGCATCGGACCCACTTTCGCGTCGGTGAAATAGATATCCGCTTTTGTCACCTGAAGATGACGTCGCCGACGTCGATCGCGCGCCGAATATTCGGTCACCGGCCCAATCCGACGGTGGACGGCATATTCGCCGTTATCGAAGGATTCGACGAGCCTCCGGACATCGAACTCGCCGACGTTGATGGCGCCCAAAAGCGCATCGACAGCGATATGCTGAAGGTCTTTGTTCCCGCCGCCCACCCGACCCTTCGCAGCGATCCCCGGCGGGATGTCGTCGGCGTCGACGAGGTCCGGCAATTTCTGGATTCCATCGTCGATATGACAGCATTGTTGCGGCGACAGCTGTGAACTCGTTGCGCGATCTCATCGAGCGCAGTGAGCACGTCCGGCGGTATTTGCCTGAATCATCGATTCCCGGCCTTGACTTGCCGATTGAATTTCGCTCTTACTTTCCCATCCAATGACGGCGGCGCGACCTGCGCGCCGCAATACCGCGGCTTCACCTCACTGCGACAACAAAGAACACGACTATGAGCACTGTCAGTCCCGAAGAATTCGAAGCCATTGAACTTCGCGCCGGCACCATCAAGCGCGTCGAGCCCTTTCCCGAGGCCCGCAAGCCGTCGTACAAATTGTGGGTCGACCTCGGCGACGACCTGGGCGTCAAACAATCGAGCGCCCAGATCACCGACAACTACGACCCGGATGAACTGGTGGGCACCCAGGTGGTGTGCGTGACCAATTTCCCGGCCCTCGAAGTCGGTCCCTTTACCTCCGAGATTCTGGTCACCGGATTTTATCGCGAAGACGGCGCCGTCGTCTTGACGCGACCCGATGAAGAAGTCGCCAACGGAGCGCGCCTGGCGTGAACGAAATCGAGGGGGGCGACACTGCGAAACAAAACGATGCGCAGATCCGTTACTCTATCGCGTACTGCGTCTTGAGACGCCGTAATCCACTGATGTTCCGCTCCTCTCCATCCCCTCCAATACATGTCCTCTGAGACACCGGACGCCGCCCGGCGACCTTACCTCAAGCGCCTGATATCGCTGGCCATCCCGCACTGGAAACCACTTCTGGTGGCCACCCTATCACTTCTCATCGCCTCCGGCATCGCCTTGCTGTACCCGCAGGCGGCCCGGGTGGTCGTCGACGACGTTCTGGCGGAGGCCGCGGACTACGATCTGACCTTTATCGGACTGGTTCTGCTGGGTCTATTCTTTGTGCAGTCCGTCTTTGTCGGGCTGCGCCACTATCTCTTCTCCGTCGTCGGCGATCGCATCGTCGCCGACCTCAGAAAGGAGTTGTACGGCGCAATCATCGACCGCGAGATGGGGTTTTTCGACGCCAATCGCACCGGTGAGTTGACCAGTCGTCTGACCAGTGACACCCAACTGGTTCAAAACGCGGTGACCAATAATCTATCGATGGCCCTGCGCTACGGCGTCCAGGCCATCGGCGGGTTGATCATCTTATTTGTGACGAGCCTGCGTCTGTCGCTGGTGATGGCCGTCGTGCTCCCCATCGTCCTTGTGGTGGCCATTGGATACGGCCGCAAGGTCCGCCGACTATCGCGCAAGGTCCAGGACGCCATCGCCGATTCGACGTCTGTCGCCGAGGAGTCGATCGGCGGTATTCGAACCATTCGAAGCTTTGGCCGAGAGCCGCGCGAAAAGGAGCGCTACGGTGAGTCCGTGGAACGGTCCTTTGATCTGGCGAAATTTCGGGCTGTTCTGGGCGGCCTATTTTCGGGCGGTGTATCGTTTCTGGCCTACGCCACAATCGCCATCATCATCTGGTATGGCGGCTCCTTGGTCATCGACGATGTGATGTCGGCCGGGGAGTTGACGGCCTACATCCTCTACGTCTTATTCGTCGCCTTCTCACTGGGGATCTTGAGCGGTCTGTGGACGGACTTCACCAAGGCCGTCGGAGCCGCCGAGCGAGTCTTCGGGCTCATCGACGACTCCGAGCGCGCAGGCGGGGAGATGGGCGCCGACCACAACCCCAGAGTCGACACCGGGCATGTGCGCTTTGACGACGTCGACTTCGCCTACCCGACACGGCCGGATCTGCCGGTATTGAGCGACATCTCCTTTGATATCGATCCCGGCGAACAGGTCGCACTGGTCGGCGCGTCGGGCTCCGGAAAGTCGACGATCGCCAATCTTTTGTCGCGGTTTTATCCGCCCAACGACGGCGCCATCACCATCGATGACCACCCGTTGAATGACTACTCGGAAGACGAGCTACGCAACTCGGTGGGCATGGTCGCCCAGGAGCCCCTGCTCTTTACGGGATCCGTGGCCGACAACGTCCGCATCGGACGCCACGACGCCACCGACAGCGAAGTCGTCGACGCCCTCAAATCGTCGAATGCCTGGGAATTTATCTCCAATTTCCCGGACGGCGTCGACACCCTGGTCGGCGAGCGCGGCGTCCAGCTCAGTGGCGGTCAAAAGCAGCGCGTCGCCATTGCCCGAGCGCTGGTCAAAGACCCCGAAATTTTGATTCTCGACGAGGCCACCAGCGCCCTGGATGTCGAAAGTGAGGCTCTCGTCCAGGACGCGTTGGACCGACTGATGGAGTCGCGGACGACGCTCATCATCGCCCACCGGCTGTCGACGGTGGCCGGCGCCGACCGGGTACTGGTGGTCGACGAGGGCCGGATCGTGGAGCGCGGGCCCCACGCCGAATTGATCGACGACGGCGGCCTCTACGCCAATATGGTCGAGATGCAGCTACTCGAACATTGAGAAGCGACCCGACGCGTCAGGGCCCGAATTTCTGGGTCCAGTGGTTTTCGTACATGCCGATGCCCATCACACCATGCGATGGGTCGAGCATATTCTCGCAGTGACCAGTATCGCTGTTGATCCACTGATCGACCGTGCCCTCGGCATCGGGGGAACCAAAGGCAATATTTTCGGCGACCGGACTCTCAAACCCCGCATTTTGAGCTCGATCCTGGGGCGTCTCACCGGTATCGGGGTTGTCGTGCGCAAAGAAGTCGTCTTCCGCCATATCGATGCTGTGGAGCCGGGAAGCGCAGCGCAGTTCTTCATTCATTTCCACCGGGTCCGCCGGAGAGTTCACGGCGCCTGTGGCCGGACAGTTGGTTCCCTCGGCGCGGTGTTCGTTGACCAGTCTCAGGACCTCTTGCTCTCGTTCGATGACGTCGTGTGGCCAGGCATCGAGATGATCGCAGGCCGGCGGATGGTACGTTTCAGGAAGGCATTCATTGACCATCTCTTCGGGCTCTGATCCGCACTCGGCCTCGGTGGCCACACACCACTCACCGTCGCGCATCAGGTCATCATCGATACAGGCATCGACGCAGTCGTCCTCGCCCATGGCGCTCCCGTCGCTGTGGGTAAAGCTCTGCTGACATCCGTCCTCACTGCGCGATGCGTACACGCGCTCACAGGCCGCTTCACACTCGGTCTCGATATCCCCCGGCGGATCGTTGGAGTCCAGTGAAACCGGTTCTTCTTGCGACTCTCCAGTAAATCCACAGCCGGCGAGCAGGGCCACGGCAATCGCAAGACCGGCAGGCAAGATTATACGTCGGAATTGTTGCATGTCATGCTCTCGATTGGGTTGAGTGATCCGTCGTATCGAAGACTTTCATCCTCCATATCGGTTAGCACAGTTCGGCGTATCTATCGATGCAATCGGCGCGCCGGTCATTCGGAGGTACCGAACATCACCGTCGAACGCTCCTGGTCGTAGCGCCCAAACCCGATGACGTCGGCGTCTTCGTCCATGACCATCGAACACTGAGGGTCTTGCTGCTCGTCGTCACTTCGCCCCTCCATCCAGTGTTCGACGAGGCCGATGGCATCGCGGTGTCCGTGGTGGACATCGTGGCCCGTCAATGCTCCGCCGTAGCCGGCCTCGACGGCCCACTGTTCGGCCTGCGCATCGGTCAGAAGGGCTCCGTTGTGTTCGTCTTCGTCGCCCTCGACCCAGGTATGGCTGTACAGTCGCGCCGCACAGCGCAATTCGGCGTCCCACTGGACTTCATCGACGGCCGGGCGCTGTTCGCCGTCGCATTCCGTGCCCTCCGTGCGGTAGTCGTTGACCAGCTCCAGAAGCTCCTCTTCAAACTCGACGTGGTCGTGCCGCCAGGCGCCGAGTTCGTCGCAGGCCGCCGGATGGTAGTCGTCGGGCAGACAGGCGTCGACCATATCGCGCGGCTCTGAGCTACACTCGGCAATTGTCGCCACACACCACTCACCGCCCCGGAATTTATTGTCGTCGACACAGCCATCGACACAGGCCGGCTCACTGATGACACCGCCGTCGTCGCCGAACTCGTAGAAGCGCTCATCGCACTCGTTGTAGACGCGATCGCAGGCCGCCTCACAGCGCTCCTGGAGCGATTCGGGAGCCGGCGGCAGATCGCCGTTGTTGTCGTCGTTCTGATTGACATCATCGCCGTCGTTGGCGTCGGTGCCCGGGTCTTCCTCGCCACAACCGACGAGCAGAGCAAACGAAAGAATAGTCAACACAACAATGGCAGCAGACGGTGACTTCATAGCCTCAATCAGTCAACAGAAATCGTGAGCCACACCCCCGGGGAGTGTGGCGAATCGGCGATATCGATTCAAGCACTACGCCGTGAACTCTCGTAGACAGTGCATCGGGCCCGTCGAGACCACCCGGAATCCAGGTTGCGGGCTGACCCACATAGCCTCGACATGGCAGCCGTCTGCCGTCAACTTCGGCTCAAGGCGTCGAGCTCGCGGCGCGCTGGATGCGCTCTTCGGGAATCGCGCCGGAGCGGACGATATCGATATCATTATTGGCCACGTCGATCACGGTCGAACTGGGCACCGGACTGAGGTCCCCGCCGTCGAGGAAATAGTCGATGCGTCCCAGAAAATTGTGACGGACCTGAGCGGCCGATGTCTCACCGGATTTTTGGCCCCGGTTGGCGCTGGAGACAAAAAGCGGTCCTCCGAAGCGCTCGACGACGCGATGGGACAATTCGTTTTGCGGAATCCGCACTCCGATCTTGCCGGTGGCTTTGGTCAATTCCCGGACGACGTCCCGGGGCAGATCACGACTCGGATCGAAGCGGATCGTCAGCGGCGCCGGCCAGAACTCCTTCATCAGGGTACTGGCCACGGAATCGACGTCGTCGACGACCTGATGGAGGTTGGTGATGGCATCGATAAATACCAGCGACGGCGCCTTCTTGACCCGGCGTTTCGATTGCAGAAGCCTCATGACCGCCGACTCATCGGTGACATCGGCGAAGAGTCGATAGGTCCCGTTACAGGGCAGGCACGCAACACCAGCTCGCTCCAGCACGGATACCACGTCGCGTACGATGCCATCGGGCTGGGCACCGGATTCCATCTTTTGGACCTCCATCGAGCGACCTCCTGCTTTCAGATATGTAAAAATCGACGATCGAACAGTCTACTTCGGCCAACAACCAGTCCCCGCCGGACTGCCTCTATTGACGTCTTATCAGTGTACCACGTCACCTGCAGCCGGTGACAGAGTCATTTGCCGTTCTTGTGAACCGGCCGACAGGTCACTACGGTGTTGGTATATTAATGTTATCACTGCTTTTTATTCCGGTCTGCCATGCGATCTTCGATCTCGATCATCCTGCTTGTCGGCGCCGCAATTGTGGCGTCGACCGCCGGCTGTCTTCAGGCCGATACGGAATCCGGGGACGACGTCATCTACGCCAACCACGACGGCCCCCCGACACATCTCGACGCCGGCGACCTCGACGCCGGCCCCGAAGAGCCCGATGCCTTGACCGAACCCGAGGACTGGGAGGCACCAGAACCCTCGGATGCCGGCTCCGATGGCGACTCCAATGATGACGACAACGGCGCGCCCCCCGATTTCGACGACGGAGAGACCATCGGCCCCGACGACCGCCCGGCGACGGTCCTTCTCCCCGACGATTACGACCCGACTTCGACGTATCCCGTCGTCTTTTTGTTCCACAGCTACACGATGACGGCGTCGATTCAGGACTCGTATTTCGGACTCTCCGACCGGCGCCACGATCGCCAATTTATCACCGTGTTGCCGGAGGGACGCACCGACGTCACCGGCCAGCAATTCTGGAATGCCACCGACTACTGCTGCGATTTTTACGGTTCCGACCCCGACGACGTCGCCTACTTCGGCGAGCTTCTCGACGACCTCTTTGACCACGTCAGCGCCGACCCGCAGCGCGTTCATCTCGTCGGCCACTCCAACGGGGCCTTTATGAACTACCGGCTTGCCTGTGAGTACGGCTCGGACATCGCCAGCATCGTCGGTTTGGCCGGCAGCGGCCATGCCGCCCCGTCGACCTGCGACGAACCGGATGGAACGGTCTCGGTGCTGCATATCCACGGCTCTCACGACGCCGTCATCTACTACAACGGCGTCATCGGTGCCTATCCGGGGGCCCGGACGATGACCCGGCGCTGGAGCGAGCGCAACGACTGCTCGACGTCGAGCTCCATCGATGACTACATCTCACTGGACGGCCTGATTATGGGCACCGAGACCTCCCGGCGCCGCTACGAGGACTGTCCACGCGGCGTCGACGTCGAGTTCTGGACCATTTTGATGGGCGCTCATGTACCGAATCTGACATCGAGCTTCGCCGATCGCGTCCTCGATTTCTCGCTTCCCAAAACCAATTTCGACGGTGCACCATAGCACTGACTTTTGGCGCCACTACCACTGGCGAAGCAGCCGATCGTAGTATCGAATCAGATTCAGATAGTCGTCGACGCCGATTCGCTCGTCGGTGCCGTGGATCCGCTCCAGATCGCGCTCGTCGTGAACCACCGGACTGAAGCGATAGATGTCGTCGGTCAGCCCCGTAAAATGGCGGGAATCGGTGGCCGCCACCACCAGTCCCGGGGCCAGCGGCATATCGCCGAAGACCTCTCCGGTGGCCGTCTCCAGCGCCTCAAACCCCGGACCGTCGATCGACGCCTGGGGACTGGGCTCCGATCGCATCTCACCGACGGCGTCGACGCTGATTTCATCGTCATCGATGCGCGCCTGAAGCCGCTCGATGACACCGTCGATAGAATCCCGGGGATCGATCCGTAGATTGACGGTGGCCACCGCCCGCTGTGGAAGCACATTTTCGCGCTCGCTGGCCCGAAGCATCGTCGGCGATGCCGTGGTGCGCACCGCGGCGTTGGTACTCGGCGCATCGGCCATCTGCGACAATACCAGGGGCTCGAAAAGCCAGAGATTCCGAAAGATCATCCGGTGTCCAAGATCCATCTCCGAGACCGACCACCGAAACATCTCTTCGATGGCCCCATCGATCGCCGCCTCAGCAGGCTCGTCGTCGATGGCCTGGAGTGCCCGACTGAGCCGGCTGACCGCCAGATCCTGGGGCGGCATCGAAGCATGTCCACCTTCGGCGCGGGCCGTGATTTCGACGGTCAGATATCCCTTCTCACCGATGCCGACCAGTCCGATGGGCTCTTCGACACCGGGCACCAGTCCCTCGGTGATGACCAGCCCCTCGTCGTAGACGGCGACCACGTCGAGTTGCTGTTCTTCCATCGACCGGGCAACCCGGCGCGCTCCGTCGAGGCCTCCGACCTCCTCGTCGTGGCCGAAGACCAAATGCACCGTATGATCCGGGCGCTCTTCGGCGACGAGCATTGCCTCGACAGCCTCCAGCAGGGCCATCATATTGTGTTTGTTGTCCAGTGTTCCCCGGCCCCAGACATAGCCCTCTTCGACGGCCCCCGAAAACGGCGGATAGCTCCACTCGTCGGCGGTTCCCGATTCCACGGGCACCACATCGGCGTGCGCCAAAAACACCACATGCGGTGCCCCGTCGTCGGCACCGGGAATTTCAAAATGCATCGTCAACTCCGAGCTCCGATGGTGTTCGGCCACATTGTCGACGGCTGGAAACTCACTGGCCACCAACTCGCGCAGTTCCACAAAGGCCCGGCGCTCGTCGTCGGATTCGGCAGGCGAGATCGTCGGGATCTGGATGGCCGCCGAAAGTCGATCGACGGCGCCGTCGGGATCGTCGAGTTCAACGTCGACAGACTCCACAGCGCGCTGTTGGGAATCCACGTCGACCGCCCGCCACAGCACCACCGCCACCAACACCAACACGCCGCCGATCATCACCGCGCCAACTCGTCGCCAGACATCGTTCATCGTTGTCTCCTACACCGCACGGACCTCTGTATTGAGCCTCATTCAGCTATCCCACATTGAGCTTCCAGTCGCCAGCGCCGACGCCCCGGTCCGCCGCTTTCAACGCTTCGAAATCAGTCGCTGTCAACGCCTCCGATTGTGGCGCTGGTTGCACCTGCGAGCGCGACCGTGGTATTTAGTGATTCCGTAAGAAGAGGTCAGAAAAGGCGGACCGAGGCTCGGCGAGATCATTTGTTTGGCTTCAAAGCGCTCAAACGGAGGCGCGGGCTCCCGCTTGCGGGAATCGGAGGATAAGTCGAGTATTGAGCGCAAAGAAGCCGGACAAATCAGCCGGCGAATGCCGATGGGAGACTTTTTTGACCGCTTCTAAATAATACCGGCCGGACGGTGCCGCATCGGGCATCGATTCCAGAGGGGAGTCGACGCCGCTGCGAAGGCGGCCGCCGATCGTCGATGGGTTGCCCCACAACCGATACATTTCCTTCGGTCGTTGTTCGCACCGTTCACTCAATATCGCTGTTCCGGCCTGCTTGGAGACGTCTCGTACCGGCGTTCCGGAGATCTATTATGACCGAACAACAGAATGCACTCCCGGAGGCTGGCGACCTGATCGCAGGCCGTTTTCGGATCCTCGAAGTACTGGGCACCGGCGGCTTTGGTACGGTCTACAAGGCGGTCCAGGAGAATATCGGCCGCGAAGTGGCACTGAAGTTTTTGACGCCCGGCGTCGCCAAAGACCCGATCAACGTCAAGCGTTTTCGCCGCGAAGCCTACCACATCAGCCAGCTTCGCCACCCCAACACCATTACGCTGTACGACTACGGCCAGACCGCCGACGAATTGGCCTATATGGTCATGGAATTTCTCGACGGCGACGCACTCGGCGACTGGATTCAAAACCACGGCGCCCTGCAATGGCCGCGGGCGGCCCACGTCTACATCCAGATTCTGGAGAGTCTCTCCGAGGCCCACCAGAGAGGATTGGTCCACCGCGACCTGAAGCCGGAAAACATCTTTTTGTGCGAGTTATTCGGCGAGTCGGACTACGTCAAAGTTCTGGACTTCGGTGTCGCCAAGATGACACTGGCCGACGCCGATGAGGACGAAGAACCGCTGACGAAGGCCGGAAGCATCTTTGGCACACCGCTGTATATGGCCCCCGAACAGGCCTGTGCCGAAGAGATCACTCCGGCCACCGACGTCTACGCACTGGGCCTTCTGCTCTTCGAGATGCTGACCGGCCAGCCTCCGGTCACCGGCCGAAATCGCATGGACGTCATCCACAAACAGATCCGCGACCCGGTGCCGGTGTTGACCGACGAACTCAAGGGAACGGCATTTGCGGAGTTGATCCAGAAGGCCTGCGAAAAAGAGCCGCAACACCGCTTTGAGGACGCCTCCTCGCTGCTCGACGCATTTCACAATGCCCTGCGCCAGATGAATATCGAGGCCCGGCCCTCCGGCAGCGGACAATCCGAGATTTCGTCGCCCTCGACCACCGGGGCCCCCGCCAATAAGGACGTCCACCAGGCGACGACACAGGCCGGCGTCGATGCCGAACAATCGGTGCTGACATCGCTGCCCGACGAGTCCGCCGACGATTCGGCGCCCGATGCCGCCAATGCCGACGACACCGTCGTCATCGATGGCGACCCTCCATCGGCACCGACGTCGCCGCCGGCGGCCGACGACGACCCTCCCTCCGTCGAGATCAAGCGGATCGAACCGGTCGACGACGACCTGCCCGACCACGCCACACCCCAGCAGACCTTCGAGAGCCTCAGCCGCTCCCAGCCCCGTTTCGATCTTCCCCTTATCGGTCGCGATCGCGAATACGATAAATTGGTGGGCCTCATCCGAAGCGCCGCCCAGACGACCACCGGCCACATCGTCTTGCTCGAGGGCGAAGGCGGCATCGGCAAGACGCACCTGCTGCATGCCGTCACCAGCAAACTCAACGACTCCGCGGTCGATGTCTCGGTCACGCCCTTTCGAAAACGAAGCACGCCGATGGAGGCCCTTCGAGAGGCCATCGCCGGATTGTGGAGTATCTCCCACCGCGAGCGCGGCGAGCTAGAGCGGATCATTCGCGCCGACCTGGAGCAATTCAAGGGATTTACGGAACACGAAATCGACAGCCTCATCGATTTTCTTCGGCCCCAGTCGACCCGTCCTCAGACGCTGGCCGGTTCGGAAGCCGGAGTGCTATACGCCCGGCTCGAGCGGCTGCTCATCCAGCTTGCCGAGCGCCGCCCCGTCGTGTTGGCCCTGGAGGATATTCAATATGCCGACAGCACGTCGCTGGCCTTTCTGGAATACCTGGCGGTCACGGTCCGAACCCACTCCTGTCCGATCGTCGTGCTGTTGTCGATGCGGCCCGAGGAGCGAAAGCTCAACCCCGATCTCGACCAGCATTTGCACACCATCAGCGCCAATATCGGCGCCGGATTCAGCCGCATCCGACTCGGTCGACTCCGCGGCCAGGCCCTCTCTGTATTTCTGGACTCTATTTTGCCGCTGGAGGCCCGACTCAAAGAGCGCATCGCCTGGCTTTCACACGGGGTGCCGCTACACGCCATTCAGATCATTCGCTACCTCCAAAACGAGGGACAACTCGCCAAAGACGGCGAGCGCTGGGAGTTGGAGGATGCCAACCCCCGCCAGATCGAGCTGCCGCCGGATCTGATCGAATTGATGAGCCTGCGCATCGAACAGGCCGTCGAACAACATCAGAACTGCCCTCATCTTCGCCCCGTGCTCCGGTGGATCGCTGTCCTCGGCATGCAGGTCCCCGTCGAATTGCTCGAGCTGGTCCTCGACGACGCCGCCGACCTCGGCGACGACTTCGACGCCGGTACCCACCTCAACGCACTCGACGAAGAGGCCATCTGTCGCCAGTCGATGCACCACAACGTGTTGTGCGTCGAATTCGAAAATAGCCTGCTCCGAGAAAGTCTCCTCGACGAAATCCGAGAGCAATGGTCGATGCGTAAATTCCACCGCGTGGCCGCCGAAAAAAAGGTCGACTACTACCGCCAGCACCAATCCGAGATCCCGCTTGTCGAAATTGCCGATCACTGGCGGCGAAGCGGCGACACTGAGCGTTACCGCGACACCCTTGCCGCCAGTTGTCGGCGGGCCATGGAGCGCTTCGACCTGCGCGGGGCCCGCGAACAATATCGCGAATTGCTCGGTCTCCTCGAAGATCGCAACGAGCGCGGTGAGTTGTGGACGGAGGCCCATCTGTCGCTGGCCGATCTGGCGCGGCGATTCGGTGAGTTCGGACTGGCCGAAGATCACTACCGACAGATCGTCGACGCCGATATGGCCGCCGGCACCGAACAATGCCGAGCCCTCCGCGGCTTCGGCCACCTGCTGACGATCCAATCCCGCTACGAGCAAGCCCGCAAATTGTACAGCCGGGCCCTGGACGCCAGCCAGCAAATCGATGATGCCGCCGGAATCGCCAAGGCCCTTATCGGGTTGTCCAAAGTCCACCTCATGCAGGGCGATCCGCGGGCCGGAAAACAGGTTCGAGACCGCTTGGAGTCGATGCTCGGAGAAATCGAAAATGCCGAGGTCCACGGCAAGGTCCTGATGCACCTCGCCGAAGCCGCCCAGCGCAAGGGACAACTCGACCGGCGCTACGACTACCTGGTGCGCGCCCGACAGGCCCTCGAGGAGTCCTCCGATCGCCAGGGCCTTAGCAGCGCCTTGATTGCCCTGGGCAGCGCCCTGATGCGACCGTCACTCAACGAACCCGATCGCTTCGATCGCGCCGACCAGACCCTCCAGGAGGCCCTGGAATTAAACCGCACCCTCGGCGCCCGTCAGGGGGTCGCCGAGGCCCTTCGCTATCTCGGGCAACTGGCCACGGAGCGCGGCGACTACGAAGAGGCGGAGACGCGACTCCAGAAGAGCCTGTCGATTCACCGCGCCCTGGGCACCCCGTTTAATATCGGCGCCACCCGTAATGCCGTGGGGATCCTGGCGCTGCGTACCCGCCACTTCGACGCCGCCGATCACCACTTTTCGAAGGCCGTCGACACCTTCCAGAAGATGGGCGACCAGATCGCCATCTCTCAACCGCTGATGAATCGCGGGATCGTCGCCATCAATCGACGCCAGTTCAACGAGGCGACCACCCTGCTTCGCGAAGCTCGACGCATCAAAGAGTCGCTCGGGACGAGCTGGGCACTCTTCGATCTGCGCAATCACCTGGCCGTCGTCGAGATGTGGTTTGGACGCTTCGACGACGCCCGCCAACTGCTCGACGAGACGCTGGAACACGTCGACCACCACGGAACGGCGGAAGACCGGGCCAAAGCTCGAAGTCTGATGGGGCTTCTCCAGTGCTTTCAGAGCCGACTGCAGATGGCGGCCCTCGAACTCGGTCGCGCCCGCGCCGACGCCGAAGAACTGGACATCGAGCGCGTCCGTGTATTCTGCCGGGCCAACGCCGCGTTTTACTCCCTTCTGACGGAGGCCGACGGCGACTATCGGGACCTCGTTGAGTCCATCGACAACAACCCGATGCTCGGCGAACTCGATCGCGATATCTGGCTGGAATTGCTCGAAAATATGGCGATTACGGCGGCCGAACGCGATCACAATCGCCAGTCCGTGCGCCTTCTCCGAAGCGCCGCCACCCTCAACGAGCGCTTCGACGCCACACAGCGAACCCAAAACCTACGACAACGGGCCGAATCGCTTGAAGATGAACTCGGCGCGGTTAAACAATGATGGCAGCACCCAACGCCTGTCGATGATATGCTATTGCTGACAACACGGGAGATTCCATGAGTATCGAACGACTCGACGACGACGGCATCGAAGCTCGCCTCGACAAACTCGACGGCTGGACGCGAAGTGGCGACACCATCGAGCGGTCGCTGACCTTCGACGACTTCACTGCGGCCATCGATTTCATCAATCGCATCGCCGAACACGCCGAAGCCGCCGATCACCACCCCGAAATTTTCAATGTCTACAATAACGTCGATCTGACGCTGACGACCCACGACGCCGACGGGCTCACCGACAAGGATTTCGACCTGGCCGAGCAGATCGACGCCGAGGTTTGAGGCCGAGTGGTTGGCCGGTCGGTGTGTTCTCAAACTTCTTCACCACCGGCATAAAACCGGTGGGGCCGTTCGCGTTCACTCGGTGGCGTTAGCGGCCCCATCCGGCCTTGCGCCGGTGGGGAGCCAAGTTTGATAACATACCATTCACTCACAACGTCACACCTGCGGCCCCACCCGGGCTCGGCCCGGTGGGGAGCACAGTTTGACAACCTACCGCCGAACGCCTCACCCCACCCTGCGGCCCCACCCGGGCTCGACCCGGTGGGGAGCCAAGTTTGATAACATACCGCCGAACGCCTCACCCCCACCCTGCGGCCCCACCCGGGCTCGGCCCGGTGGGGAGCAAAGTTTGACAACATACGATCAGTACTTCGCCAGCCACTCGATCTTTTCGGCAAAGTCGTCGATGCCGGGAAGAATCTCTTCTTCCAGATCCGGGTGATAGGCCACGAAGCTGTCCATGGAGGCGACGCGCTGGATCGGGCCGTCGAGGTACTCGAATAGCTCGTCGGAGATCCGGGTCGCAATTTCGGTGCCGAAGCCCCAGGACGAGTTGTCCTCGTAGCCGACGATGACCTTGTTGTTTTTCTTGACGCTGTGGCTGATGGCGTCCCAGTCGTAGGGATTGAGACTCCGCAGGTCGATGATCTCGACGCTGATATTATCAAAGCGCTTGGCGGCGCGCCGGGCGCGCTCGACGAGCGCTCCGTAGGTAATGATCGTCAGGTCGTCGCCCTCCTGGACGGTTCGGGCCTTGCCGAAGGGGATCATGTAGTTGTCGCCGGGATTATTGCCCTTGTTGTGCTGCTGGCGATACAGGTGCTTGTGTTCGAGAAACATCACCGGATCGTCGCAGCGAATCGCCGTGCGCAGCATGCCGGCGGCGTCTTCTGCCGTCGACGGCATAACCACCCGAAGCCCCGGCGTCTGGGTAAAGAGCGTCGTTCCCGACTGGCTGTGGTAGGGAGCGCCGCCGCCGAGGTAACCGCCGATGGGGACGCGTACGACGACGGGGGCGCTAAAGGCGTTGTTGGAGCGCCAGCGCACATTCGACAGCTCATTTCGAAGCTGCATAAAGGCCGGCCAGATGTAGTCGTAGAACTGGATTTCGACGACCGGTCGCAGTCCGCGCTGGGCCATGCCGATGGCGCGGCCGACGATATTGGCCTCGGCGAGCGGGCTGTTAAAGACCCGGCGGCCGCCGAATTGCTTTTGCAATCCGTGGGTTACCTTAAAGACGCCGCCCTTTCCCTTGACGTCTTCGATGTATTCTTCGCGCGTCACATCGGCGACATCTTCGCCGAAGATGACCACCGACGGGTCGCGCTCCATCTCGGTGCGCAGGCAGTCATTGAGGAGATCGACCATCGTCGACTGACCGTCGTCGGAGCTGTACTCCGGTTCGGTGTCGAAATGTGCGGTCGTCGGATTGGCCTCGTCGTCTTCGGCGTACACGAAGTCCAGCGCCGTCTCCGGCTCCGGCGTCGGCAGCTCCAACGCCTCGTCGACGGCGTCCTGGACGCGAGTATCGACATCATCGCGCAACTCCTGGAGTTCATCGCGCGTCGCCAATCCCTCGTCGACGAGAAAATCGGGAAAGGTGTTGAGCGGGTCTCGCGCCGCCTCTTCTTCGCGCTCTTGTTCGGGTTTGTAGTCCTTTTCGTTATCCGACATGGAGTGATTGTAGGGTCGGATCACGTGGGCATGTGCCAGCGCCGGGCCCTTGCCGGATCGGATATATTCGACGGCCTCCGAAATCTGGCCGTAACTCTCGACGGGATCGCAGCCGTCGAATTCGGTGATATGGAGGTTTTCGAAGCCGCTGGTGGCCTTCGATATCGAGCCCCCAGCGGTCTGAACTTCGACGGGCACGCTGATGGCGTAGCCGTTGTCCTCGACCATAAAGAGCACGGGCAGCTTGAAGTTCGCCGCCGTATTGACGGCCTCCCAGAACTCGCCTTCGCTTGTGGCGCCGTCGCCGATAGAGACAAATACGACTTCATCGTCTTCGTAGTCGTCGCGGTCTTTCAGCTCCTCGACCTTCGACATGATATCCGGAACCTCGGCGGCCCCGGCGGCCTGCAGCATCTGGGTGCCCGTGCACGACGACTGGGTCATGATGTTGAGGTCTTTATGACCCCAGTGACAGGGCATCTGACGGCCCCCGGAGTTCGGATCTTCGGAGGAACCGACGGCTTCGGCGAGTACTTCCGTCGGCGTCATCCCCAGGGTTAGAACCAGCGCCCGATCGCGGTAGTAGGGATAAAACCAGTCGTATCCCGGCTGCAGCACCTTGCCGGCGGCGACCAATGCCGCCTCGTGGCCGGCACCGGAGATCTGAAAATAGATCTTTTGCTGGCGCTTCAGATTGATCTCGGCATCATCGAGTTTCCGAGACAGATACATGAGCCGATAGATATCCATCAGCTCATCGGTATCCAGACCGTAGTAATCGCCCGGATTGGTCGTTCCCGTTCCATTCGTCGGTCGCTTATCGATACCGCTCCCATCTTGTTGTTTAGTCTGTTCCACCGGTGCACCTCCCGCGATGCGCGTCAGATTCAGTAGCAATCTATGTCGGCCCCCGATGCCGGGCGCCGAACGTTGTCGTGGCGTCGTTTTCTGATGCACAACTAGCACAGCGTTTCGCCGCGGGCAAAGGCCGTACATCCCCGGTATGAGGGCGCGATGATTGACGCATCGCGTTATAAACAAACCCCGGCGAGGTCGCGACGAAGCCGCCGGACCATGCCCCCAACATAGTCCTCCCCGCCGGTCCCCGTCATGCCGGTGTCGTCGGCGGGAAGAATGCTGACGTCGTCTATCTCTGTCCGTCAGCTGACGACGAAGTTGAGGATTCGACCGGGTACAAAGATCACCCGCTCGATTTCCTTTTCATCGAGATAGCGCTCGACGTCGTCGTTGTCGCGGGCAATCTCGACGGCCTGCTCCTGCTCGACGTCTTGAGGAACGTCGACAGTGCCCCGGAGTTTGCCCTGGACCTGCACGGCCAACTCGTAGGTCTCTTCGCGGGTCAACTCCTCGTCGAACTCCGGCCATTCGGCGTCGGAGACCGATGGCTCGTAGCCCAGACGCTGCCACAATTCCTCGGCGGTGTGCGGAGCAAAGGGGGCCAGCATCTGAACCAGCGGCTCCACGGCGTCCTGCGGGACCTCGTCGAGTTTGTACAAGTAGTTGACGTACTCCATCATCGCCGCGATCGCCGTGTTAAACGACAGCTCCTCGGTATCCTCGGTGACCTTTTTGATGGTCTTGTGCATCTCGCGTTTGAGGTCCTCGTCGGGTTCGGCGTCGGTGATGGCCTCCGACAGGCCGTCGTCGTCGCTGATCAGCCGCCAGACTCGTCCCAGAAACCGGTGCACGCCGTTGACCCCGCGCGGATCCCAGGAGACAGTCTGCTCTAAGGGACCCATAAACATCTCGTAGAGCCGCAGACTGTCGGCGCCGTACTCGTCGACGACGTCATCGGGATTGACGACGTTGCCCACCGATTTCGACATCTTTTCGTAGGACTCGTCGAGTTCGACGTCGCCGTCGGGATGGTAGGGCTTGCCCTCTTTCCACAGCACGTCCTCGTTGGGTACTCGCTGTGGAAGTCCCGTATTTTTCGAAGGTCCTGGCACATCATCCAGAGAGGAGTAGCGGTTGCCCTGGTCATCCTCGACGTACGAATAGGTGGGACCCAGGATCATGCCCTGGTTGACCACTCGCTGGAAGGGCTCTTTCGTCGATACAACGCCGGCATCGTAGAGCACCTTGTGCCAGAATCGCGCATACAGAAGGTGGAGTACGGCGTGTTCGGCGCCGCCGACGTACAGATCGACGGGCATCCAGTCCTTTTCGAGATCGACGTCGACCGGCGCCTCGTCGTTGTCGGGATCGATAAAGCGCAGGTAGTACCAGCAGGAGCCGGCCCACTGCGGCATGGTATTGGTCTCGCGCCTGGCCGGCTCACCGGTCTCGGGGCACTCCGTTTCGACCCATTCATCAATCGTCGCCAGCGGCGACTCGCCGGTGCCGCTCGGCTCGTATTCGTCGACTTCGGGAAGCGTCAGCGGAAGCTCCTCTTCGGGAAGGGCCACCACTTCGCCGTCCTCCTTTCGGTGGACGACGGGAAAGGGCTCGCCCCAGTAGCGCTGGCGCGAAAAGAGCCAGTCCCGGAGTTTGTAATTGACCGCCTCTTTGCCGTGGTCGCGCTCCTCGAGCCAGTCGATGATCTCGTCTTTGGCGTCGTCGACGTCGAGTCCGTCGAGGAAGTCGGAATTGACGATTTCGCCCTCGCCTTCGTAGGCCTCGTCGTCGACGTCGCCGCCGGAGACGACCTCGACGATGTCGATGTCGTGGGCCTTCGCAAACTCCCAGTCGCGCTGGTCGTGGCCGGGAACGGCCATAATCGCGCCGGTGCCGTAGCCGTACAGAACGTA
>LFFM01000683.1_pt1 | contig 23850 bp, 16 predicted proteins | sample 643131 | NCBI WGS metagenome assembly LFFM01 (sample SAMN03777445, study PRJNA286221) | soda lake metagenome | biome: soda lake; feature: Kulunda steppe; material: water; isolation source: sample Tc-Br brine of Tanatar trona crystallizer | place: Russia: Kulunda steppe | collected 2011-07
ATCGGGTCGCGGTCGTCGGCGCGACGACTCGCGAGGGCGCGGTCGGTCGTGCCGTCACGTCGAACCTGCTCGAGGACTTCGACGGCGAGACGGTGCCCGTCAACCCGAACTACGACGAGGTGCTCGGAGTACCGTGTGTCGCCGAGATCGGCGACGCGGACGCCGACGTCGCGGTGATCGTCGTCCCGCCTTCGATCGTGTTGGACGCGATCGAGGCCTGCGGGGAGGCGGGCGTCCGCAACGTCGTCGTGATCACCGCGGGGTTCGGCGAGACGGGCGAGGACGGTGCGACGCGCGAGCGCCGACTCGCCGAAATAGCCGACGAGTACGAGCTGAACCTCGTCGGCCCCAACAGTCTCGGCATCATGTCGACGCCCTCCGGCATGAACGCCACCTTCGGCCCCGAGAACGCGCTCCCCGGCGGGCTCTCGTTTATGAGCCAGTCGGGGGCGTTCGTCACGGCCGTGCTCGACTGGGCCAACGACAACGGCGTCGGCTTCAAAGACGTCGTCTCGCTCGGCAACAAGGCGGTCCTCGACGAGACCGACTTCGTCGACCACTGGGGTGACGACGCGGAGACGGACGTCATCATCGGCTATCTCGAGGGGATCGAGAACGGGCGGGAGTTCATCGAGACCGCTCGGGAGACCGCACGGGACACCCCGATCGTCGCCGTGAAATCCGGGCGCACGAGCGCTGGCGCACAGGCCGCCTCCTCACACACCGGCACGCTCGCCGGCTCCGAGAAGGCGTACGAGGCGGGGCTCGATCAGGCCGGCGTCATCCGCGCGGAGTCGGTCGACGAGCTGTTCGACGCCGCCGGCATCCTCGGCAGCCAGCCGCTGCCCGACACCGACAGCGTCGCGATCGTCACCAACGCGGGCGGCCCGGGCGTCATGGCGACCGACGCGGTCGGCGACGCCGGGCTCGACCTCGCCTCCTTCACCGGTGAGACGACCGAGTCGCTCCGGGAGTCGATGCCCGCGGAGGCGAACGTTCACAACCCGGTCGACGTCATCGGCGACGCCGATATCGACCGGTTCCGGGAGGCGTTAGAGATCGTCCTCGCCGACGAGAACGTCGGTGCGGCACTGGTGTTAGCCGCCCCTACCGCCACGATCGACTTCGACGATCTCGGCGAGGCGATCCGGGAGACGACCGCGGCCACGGACGCGCCGGTCGCCGCCTGTCTGATGGGTGGCGACCGGACACGGACCCCGAAACGAAAGCTCCAGCAGGCGGGGATCCCCTGTTATTTCGATCCCGCCCGCGGCATCGAGAGCCTCGCGACGCTGGCGGAGTATCGCGACATCAAAGCGCGCGAGTACGCCGACCCGATGTCGTTCGACGTCGACCACGAGCGCGCGGCGGAGATCCTCTCGTCGGTTCACGACCGGGATGACAACCGTCTCGGCGTGGAGGCGATGGAACTCCTCGACGCCTACGGGATCGAGACGCCCGCGGGCGAGATCGTCGATTCGCCGGCACGCGCAGCCGACGTCGCTGCCGGGATCGACGGCGGCGTCGTGATGAAGATCGTCTCGCCGGACATCCTACACAAGTCCGATATCGGCGGCGTCGCCGTCGACGTCGCCAATGCCGACGTCGCCGACACCTACGAGGACCTGATAACCCGAGCACGGAACTACCAGCCGGACGCGACGATCCTCGGCGTTCAGGTCCAGGAGATGGTCGACCTCGACGCCGGCGTCGAGACTATCGTCGGCATGAACCGGGACCCGCAGTTCGGCCCCCTGCTCATGTTCGGACTCGGCGGGATCTTCGTGGAGGTGATGGAGGACACCACCTTCCGCGTCGCACCCGTCTCCGAACCCGAGGCGCGCGAGATGACCGAGGAGATCCAGTCGGCACCGCTGTTACGGGGCGCACGCGGTCGTGATCCGGTGGACGTCGACGCGGTCGTCGAAACGATCGGTCGGCTCTCCCAGCTGGTCACCGACTTCCCCGCCATCCTAGAGCTCGACATCAACCCGCTCGTCGCACTGCCCGACGCCGACGGGGCGAACGCCGCCGCCGTCGACGTCCGACTCACCGTCGACCCCGAGAAACTCGACTAATGACAGACACAACCACCACACTCGTCACCGCGACCGGAGAAGGCGCAGGAAAGACAGCGATCACGCTCGCGCTCGCGCGACTCGCTGCCGACCGCGACGGCAGCGTCGGCTACATGAAACCGAAGGGCACTCGCCTGCAGTCGAACGTCGGCAAGACGCTCGATCAGGACCCAATGCTCGCCCGCGAGACGCTCGGGCTCGACGCCGAGATGCATCAGATGGAGCCCGTCGTCTACTCCCCCACGTTCATCGAGGGCGCGATCCGCGGCACCGAGGACACGGAGGCGCTCCACGATCGGGTCCGTGAAGAGTTCACGGAGCTCGCCGCCGACCGCGATCACATGTTCGTCGAAGGGGGCGGTGACTGGGCCACCGGCGGCGTCGTCGACCTCACGGACGTCGACGTGGCCGAGCTGCTCGAAGCTCGGGTTCTTCTCGTCGCCGACTACGAGACGGCGGGCGACCTCGACGACGTGCTCGCGGCCGCGGACGCGTTCGGCGACCGGCTCGCCGGCGTCGTGTTCAACAAGGTGTCGGACGCCGCGTTCGATTCCCTCGATCAGGACGGGATCCCCTTCCTCGAGTCTCGGGGGATCACCGTGTTCGGCGCGCTGCCGCACGAGAAGGAGCTCGCCGGCGTCACCGTCGAGGATCTGGCGGACGAGCTCGGCGCGGACCTCCTGACGGACGCCCCAACCGACGCGTTCGTCGAACGCTTCCTCGTCGGTGCGATGGGCGGCGACGAGGCGCTCAGACACTTCCGGCGCGCCCGTGACGCGGTCGTGATCACTGGCGGCGATCGTGCCGACGTGCAGACCGCCGCGCTCGAGGCGTCCGGCGTGAAATGTCTGGTCCTGACGGGCGGACACCGACCGTCGGGCGCGGTGCTCGGCACGGCCGCCGAGGCCGGAAAAGCCGTGCTCGCAGTAAACACGGACACCGTCACCGCCCTCGACCGCGTCGAGGAGATAATCAGCGGCGGTCGAACCCGCGACGCTCGGACCGTCGATCGCATGGCCGAGCTGCTCGACGCCCACGCGGACGTCGAGGCGATGATCTAGTCCAAGAACACGTCGCCGCCCGACACGGGTCGATCGCCTCGTGCGGGCAAACGTCTGACATACTGTTTTCAGGGAGGACGACGAAGACCCGATATGACCAGTCTCTCGGAAGCGTATGGCGAGACGGGACGCTCCGAGGTCGACCCACGCCGGATCCTGGCTGGCGCGGGCTCGTTCGTCGGCGGAACGCTACTTCTCGTCGTGGGGATCCTCGCGGCGGCGGAAGTGGTCGTGCCCGGCAGTTACACCTCCGGCGCAGCACGCAGACTCGGAGGGATCCTCGGCGGCCTCGGCGTCCCGCTACTCCTCCTCGGCGTAATGGCTGTCCTGCCGGCGGACAGACGAACCCGAGCGGCGGCGATCGTCGGTGCGGCCATCATGACCCTCGGCGTGGCGGTGTTCTCACAGGCGTATCCACACCACTGGGTGAACGGGCCGAGCCCCCATCTCGTTGACCTGACGCTCCCGACCGCCGGGATCTACTTCCTCGGAGCCGCGACGACGATGTGGTGCGTGTTCGTCGGCGTCGCCAATTTCAAGACGCGAAACGATCCCGGCGGGACGGTGACGATGGAAGTCACACATAAAGGCGAGACGAAGATCATCGAGGTGGATCGCGATCAGATCGGGAGCCGCGGCGGTGTCGGGCTCCTCGGTGGGACTCCCGACGGCGACGTCGAAACGCAGACGAACCGTCCGGGGGGCGGCGACGCCTCGACGACGGCCGGTGGATCCGTGTCGGACTCGTCGACGAGGGGATCACCCTCCGGAACCGGCCGGTCGAGCACGCCCGGTGCCGGCGGGTCGGATGCGACCGCCCGTGGCGTGAACGGAGGAACCGCGACGAGCCGACTCGGGACTGCGCCGTCCGGCGTCAGCGACGGGGGTGACACGGCGACGGCTGACATCACCTCGCCGCTCGACGAGGGAGCGTCGACGCCGTCCGCCGGACCGAGTCGGAACCCCTCCGAACCGAACGGTTACACCCCGTCCGCGGAGGCGACGGCGACCGCGCGCGACGGCCCCGGCGACACCTACTGTGGGAACTGTGCGGAGTTCGATTACGTGCGGACGGACGACGGGATGCGACCCTACTGTGGCCACTACGACGAGCTGATGGACGATATGGAGGCCTGCGATCAGTGGACGCCACGTTGAGATGCGCGACCGAGGTGAACGGGTTGCCTGCTCCACGAGACGATACCGAGCCGTTCTCGAACCGCCTCCCGTACCGCTGAACCGGCTTCCCCACCCACGGGCCGCCGTTCGGCCCCGAACCCGTTCACGCGGGTTCGGCTGACGGTAGTTGTGACTCCGCGATCGCGAACACGAGCGTGCTCAACACGCTCATGAGCGTTCCGACCGCCAGCGCGAGCGCCAGATCTCCGAGCTCGAGCGAGGTGACCCCTGGCGCTGCCGGAAGGAAGAAACCGGACACCGCGTACAACACCACCGCGATGGCGACGACATAAAAGGGGGCGTTGAGATATCGCCATCGGAACCGGCCGGCGAGGTACTCGTCGGTGATCTGGCCGAGACTCGAGGTGACTCCGGCGACCGCGAGCCACTGGACGAGTCCGTGGACGAACGCAGCCAGCACGACCCCGGACGGCAGCGCGCCGTCGTGGACGGCCCTGATCCCGTCGATCGTGTCGATCCCCTGAACGACGCCGACGACGATCAGCGCGAGCGCGACGACGTAGGTGATGAGCGTCACCCGCCCCGCGTAGAGGACGTTCCGGACGCTTGCTGCGGCCCCGTCGACCGTGTCCTCCAGCCCCAGTCCACGGAACAGCGAGTAGAGACCGATGACGCCGGAGATGACACCCAGCACGGCCGCACCGGCGACGTCGAAGAGGTTCGCGACGACGACGAGCGGATAGATGAGGAGGAGAACGCCGAGCGGAACGAGGATTGTTCCGCGGGTCTCCGGGTCCGCGAGCACCTGTTTTATCGTGTAGTACATCGACTCGAGATCCTGTGCCTGCCTGACAACGACCCGGCGAACCCCGTCGATGGGCATCCGCGAGCGGATCACGGGGAGGACGGACTCGTCCTGTGCTCCGTCGGTTATCACGATGGCGGAGATCTCCTCGCCAGTGGAGAGCTCGGCGAGGACGCGGTCGATCTCCGATCCGACGGCGCGGTTGGCCTGAACGTCCGAGCCCTCGACGCCGGTGACGGCTGCGACCTCGACCTCCTCGCCCGCCGCGGCCAGCTCGTCGTGAACCGTCACGCCCTGGAACAGCACGTTGACGTCTGAGTCCTCCGGGTCGGCGGTCGCGAGCGCGACCGCGGCCTCAGTGACGTCGTCGGCCCCGATGACGGGGGTCGGGATCCCCGTCTTACGACCGAGGTCGTCGTCGAGGTCGACACAGAGGACGAGCAGCATCGGGCGGAGGTATGCGAGGGGCCGGCATATGCTTTCGGCTCACCGACCCGCCAACGGGACGACCGACCATCGGTGGATTCCGACGACGGTCACTCGGTCGCCGGTTCGTGTCCGATCCCGTTGAACATCCGGCGGACGTTCTCCCCGTCGCCGAACGCCTCGGGGTATGCAGCGACCGGAACGACGAAGTCGTCGCCTGCCTCCACTGCGGCGGCGACGTGAAGCTCGAGGTCGACGCTCAGACCGGTTCCGGCTATCTCGCCCTCGGCCGCGTACACGACGACGTCGACGTCCTCGTCGAGGATCTCCGTGGTGTACTCCGAGCCGCGTTCGACGTCGTCGACGCCGTCGTACCGGTTCACGATCAGTTCGGCGCGTTCCTCGTCATCGAGGTCGCCGATCGGGTTGAGCGTGTTCCCGAGTACCTCGACGCGCGGCGTCGTCAGGACGGAGACCACCGCCGCTTGATAGCGTTCACCGAACAGTTCGACGGCCCTATCATACTCCGCGATTCGGTTCGTCACCCGTATCTCGTTGGTCGTCCCGGCCACGTCGAACTCCTGGGAGCGGGTGTCGGATCGTACCTCGTTGAGCTCGTAGCCCGTCTCCTCGAGGGCGTCGTCGGCGACCGTCGCCGTCCCGGCCGTGAACTCCGCCGGCTCGTCGCCGACGAGGACGTCGAGCGCGGTACAGCCCGCGAGCCCGGTGGTTGCGAGCGCGCCGCCGACCGCGAGGACGCGTCGGCGAGGCGGTCCACCGTCGGCCATCGCGTCGGAGTTCGGATCGGGTTTCATACCGGAAGTCACAGCTCGCCGGGTACATGTCTTGCGCTCCAGAGGATCATGGGCTTCGCTGCGTGTCAACGGGTCCCGGCCGAGGACGCGCTTCGGACGCTTTTTGAGGCCTGATGTCGAAGGGAGGGTAGATGATCTCCAAGGGCTGTGAACAGTGCGCCAAGGGCGGCAAGATGGTGCTGTTCGTCTACGGCTACTGTGACCAGCGGGACTGTTTCTATTGCCCTCTCGGGGAGAACCGGAAGAACGTCACGGACGTGTACGCCAACGAGCGGAAGGTCGAGTCCGACGAGGACGTGATCGCGGAGGCCAAGCGGATGAGCGCGCTCGGTACCTCGATCACCGGTGGCGAGCCCCAGGAGGCGATGGCGAAGACGACGCGGTATCTTCGCCTCCTGAAAGACGAGTTCGGCGAGGACCACCACACGCACCTCTACACTGGGATCACCGGCGGCCGCGAGAACATGCGCCGGCTGAGCGAGGCCGGCTTAGACGAGATCCGATTTCATCCGCCACTGGAGCTGTGGGGAGACATGCACGGCACGGAGTGGGAGGAGATCCTGTACGTCGCCCGCGAGGAAGGGCTCACGCCCGCCTTCGAGATCCCGGGTATTCGTGCGGAGCCGGAGTTCCTCGAGTTTCTCGACGAGGGTGCCGCCGAGTTCTGTAACGTCAACGAGTTCGAGATGAGCGACGGCAACTACCGACGGATGCAAGAGGAGGGATTCGAGCTGCAGGAGGGACACATGTCCGCGGTCGAGGGGTCGAAGGACGCCGCCATCGTCGAGGAGATGGCCTCCCACGAGAAGGTGTACTTCTGTACCTCGGTGTTCAAGGACGCCGCCCAACACCGTAACCGGCTGAAGCGGATGGCGAAGAACATCCGCCGGGAGTTCGACGAGGTGACCGACGACGGCACGCTCGTGTACGGGAAAGCGTTCGCGCCGCCGGAGCGGTTCGAGGCGCTCGGCGTCCCGGAAGAGTTCTACACCGTCAAGTCGAACCACGTCGAGGTCGCGTGGTGGCTCCTCGAGGAGATGGTCGAGGACGGCGACTTGACGGAGGGCGAGATCGTCGAACAGTACCCGACCGTGAACGGAACGGTCGTCGAGCGGACCCCCGTCGCCTAAGCACGGACCCCCGTCGCGTAGGACGCGGACGGCACGCAGTCGACCACGCGCGCTCGCGACGCTTCCCCGCCACCCTTTTCGCGCCCCCCCGTGTACGGCGAGTCGATGAACGCCGTCACCCTCGGTCCCGCCGGCACGTACTCACACCGTGCGGCGCGGGCCGTCGCCGCCGAGGTGTCGTTCCGTGAGTCGGTCACTGCCATCGTCGACGCCGTCGAGGCTGGCGAGTTCGAACGTGGCGTGGTCCCCATCGAGAACAGCATCGAGGGCTCCGTCACGGAGAGTCTCGACGCACTCGCCGACCACGACGTCGCCGTGACGAGAGAGGTCGTCACGCCGATCCGCCACGCACTGCTCGCACAGGACTCGGAGTTCGAGGTCGTCGCCAGCCATTCGCAGGCACTCGCACAGTGTCGAAACTGGCTGGAGGAACACTACCCGTCGGCGGGGCTCGAGGCCGTGGCCTCCACCGCCCGCGGGGTCGAACGCGCCCGCGAGGACGCTCGGATCGCCGGAATCGGCCATCCCGATAACGCCGGTGACGACCTGACGATCCTCGCCGAGGACATCCAGGACCGGACGTCGAACGCGACCCGGTTTCTCGTCGTCGCGCCCAGGTCCGCTCGATCGGACGCCGGCGGAAAGACTACCCTCATCGTGTATCCGAACGCGAACTACCCCGGCCTCCTGCTCGAACTGCTGGAGGCCTTTGCCGACCGCAACCTCAATCTCTCGCGGATCGAGTCGCGTCCGAGCGGCGAGCGCCTCGGCGACTACCTGTTCCACTTCGACGTCGACGCCGGGCTCTATGAGGAACACTTGGCGAAGGCGGTGGAGGACATCGGAGCCATCGCGGAGAAGGGTTGGGTCAAGGTGCTCGGTTCGTACGACACCGAACACGTGTTAGAGTAGGGCTGGTCGGCCCGGTGTCAGCGACGTGGATTAAAACGCGGTGACCAGTGGCGGGCTATTTGGCTCTGTTGGGGTATTCAAGTGGTGATAGGTTTCTCGCGTCGTGCTGAATATAGAGTATCTATGTAGCACTTGGTCATCGTGGATTGCACTGTAATTCGGGTGAATCAGTCGGTCGGTAGCTGTATGTACTGACTACTGAGAACCCAACCGGGTTGCAATGATGATTGAATGATAGTGTTATCTCTATGACTACTCCACCTCACCTTCCTGTTCCAGTCGGCGTTTGATCATGTACGCAGCCCCACCAATTGCAGTGATAGCTCCCACAACGCCGAACCCGTGAGCATCGTCATCTGCTGCCTCTTCGTCCTCAACGTCCTCTTCGACTTGATCTCCTCCATCCGGATCATCATCCTGCCTGTCATCGTCCGCCTCGTCCGTGTCCTCTTCATCGTCCGCCTCGTCCGTGTCCTCTTCATCGTCTTCCTCGTCCGTGTCCTCATCATCGTCTTCCTCGTCCGTGTCCTCATCATCGTCTTCCTCGTCCGTGTCCTCATCATCGTCTTCCTCGTCCGTGTCCTCGTCATCGTCCGCCTCGTCCGTGTCCTCTTCATTGTCCGCCTCGGGATCGTGGTCAACGGATTCGCCAACAGTCACGGAAGCCTCGGTTAATGGAAGTGTTGCATATGGATCGTCCCAGTTGACGAGTTTCACTGTGAGTTCTGTGTCGGGTTGGAACGGCACACACACCTCATCAGGGTTGAGTTCAAAAGATTCTACGGCGTTTGAGCCCGGGTCCACGTGACCGAGATAAACACCCCATTCGGACGTCTCTTCGGTGTACAGCCGCAGAGTGGCAAAGCGCTCTATCTCAACGCCGGGATCGAGGTGGTAATCTAAAGTGACTGTCTGATCCAATACCTCAACGTCGCTCGCAAATGCCACCATGCCGGCGTCGGTGGAGAGTGCTGTTTCCTGTGCCTCATCAAATGGCGTTTCGCCCTCGGGGCTGAGCGAAACGATAATTTCGTCACTGGCCCTGATTTGGTGGGATGCATCGATGGAAAACGTGTGATCGCTCATCGTACCAGGGCGGATGTCGTCGATTGTATCTATCTCATCCCCACCGATTTGAAGTTGAATTCGACCCGTCCGGTCGAACGTCTCTGGATATAGATACTTGATGGCAACTGTGTCGGACTCAGCCATCGGTGGCTCTGTGAAACGAACACCGCTGATGGGAGCACAGTCCGACGCGACATAATTATCGAGGCCCCACTCACTTTCAGGATAGGCCCGTAACTCAACGCTTGCACCAAGAGCAGGTGTGTCAGCAGGAGCAAACGTAATCGCTGGAACATCATACGCTTCCACAATTGATGACCCGGGCGAGACCGTATCGAACGACTTCCACCCGTCCTCGAAATTCCAGCCGTCAGTAATCCCTCCACGGCCCGCTCCTGTATCAGGGTGTAGTTGTGGCTGGACTGGTTCATCGAATCCAGCGTCAACAGCGCATTCAATTTCGATAGCCTCGGAGTTCACCGTCGGTGGTGACCTGAACGCGATCGTCACGTCATCGTGTGAAACGTTCTCTAAACACTGTGTCTCAGGATCATAGGTATCTGGATCACCAACGGTCACCGTGCCAACTACCGATCGAAGCTGACTTAATTCGCCTGGCAGACTCGCCTGCAGTTCAAGTTCGTCACCGGATTCGAATGGGAGTCCCTCATCACGTGGTGAAAATTCAATCGTTTCCGTCCCACTTCCACTGAACCTCCCCAATCTAGTTCGTCGCTGCCAGTACAGTGACCCGTTATCTGTCAAGAAATTTAATTGCGTTCCACCACCGCTTACCTCGTACTCAATCTCAATAGACGTGTCACCTGGTTCTGGCAGTGTTTGAAACGCAACCCTGAAGCTAACCTGGCGTGGATCAGTGTGAAGCGCATCGTCAAGATCCGTGTCGCCAGGGTTGAACACAGCGAATTCGACCGTATCATCGAGATCTAACGGTGAAGCCACCGAGAGTGTGATTCGGTTGGCCTCGCCGCGCCGAATTTTTACTGGTTCCTCACTGGCATCAGCGCCATTCACGAACGCTCGCACTTCCTGTGTGTCGCTGTTCCCTGACGGAACGAACACCTCGAGTTCGATTTCCTCGGCTCCAGCAACTAATCCGCGAACGACTGTAGTATACGGAACGTCAATACTCCGAGCGGCGAATACAAGAGTGTCTCGAACGATATCCGGTGCAGAGCGGTCGTGCCCGGCGTTATCATACACTTCAAATCTCGTCTTTGCTCCCGCTTGTTGATGAACGATATCACTGTAGACCATCCGTTCCAGCTGCATGTCAAACCCATAGACGTCGAGGGCACGCTGGGCCTGATCTCGGTCGGTCCAGACGTCACCGTATGGAATCGTATCGTCAAACGGTATTCGCTCGTTGGCTCCGATATAGCCTAATTGAGGAACCTCCCGCCAGGTCTCTTTGTCAAACGCTTTCCCGGTCAGCGCTTCATAATCACCGGTCCCGATCTGGAAGTTGATCTGTTCGCCTGCAGCCTCGTCTTGCGGGAGGATCGCCATCCCATTGAGTCCACCAGCAGTGACTGACGCGACTCGCTCAGGCTGTAGGAGTGCTAGATTGTTGGCAAAGTTTCCACTCTGAGAGAACCCGTTCAACATGAATTCTTCCGGGAGCTCGTATCCATGCTCGGCCAATCGTTCCCGGGCATCATCAACCATCGCAACCACCTGCTTGTCGATCCGAGCATATCGCCCGTCCTCAATCTGCATTGCCTCGGTGTCCAGTGATTGCGTTCGAGTGTCACTGGCCTCCCCTGACCGTGGATCTTTGATTACTGGGACAAGAAACGGAACGCCAAGTTCGTTACTTAAATCCCGACTGAGCCCACGCTGGATTGTACGCTCAGCCGCATCAATGTGATCTTGCATATCATCGGAGGGGGAACCCGAGTTCACGGACTCGACCAAGACGGGCTTGTTGCGTCCACTTTCAGGTGCGTACAGAAAGTACGGGAAATTAAATCCGGCTTGCTCGTCTTTTTCGATTAATTCCGGTCCAAAGCCTTGTTGTGCTGTGGTATACACTGCCGACGAGGCAACCGCAGAATTCGCTATTCCAGCAGAGGCGACAGTCCCAAATACGGATTGTAGGATTCTTCGGCGTGTTATGTTTCTCATACTCAGCATGGCTTCCGATTTGAAACAGAAAGATGGACTGACAGATGTATAAAAGTATTGGCGGAAACAAAACAGAGCATCGCTAACACCCAGGATCGATACAACTGGGTGTGCAACTCGTCGGTCCGATCGTCGAAAGACTCAGTAAGGGCTGTTCGCTCCTCACGCACGTGCTGTGCAACACTTCGTTAGCAATCACTCCATCCTTGAACGGACCGATTCGTGGTGCAAGACCCGCGCCCTGGGCCTTGTTTAGTCGCCTAAATTCTCCGGTTTGACCCCTCGATTGCGCGTTCGACGTTTCGCACCGCCGATTTCATGACAAGTTCACGGAATTGACCGAACCACGTCCTTGCCCACAGCGTCTCACCGTACCGCTGACGCAAACCGAAAAACACCGATTCAGCGTTCGAACGCTGGTTATACCATCGATCGTGGATGAGTAGATTCCTTACCCATCCTCGAAAACCCGGGCCACGCTGCGGAATCAGTGGTGTGACACCTTCAGCCCGCATTCGTGTCCGAAGCTGTTCCCAGTCGTATCCCTTATCCGCCGTTATGGTGTTCAAAACGTCGAAATTCCGCACTAATACCTGCCAGCCGACCTGTGTATCGTGCGGTTGTTTCATCGAACAGTGTATGTCGAGGATCGCGCTCGTGTCACAATCGACAAGCAGCGTGGTCTTCACCGCCGAAAACGTGTAATCTGTCCGTTTCGCGTAGTGCTGGCTCGCTTGAATACGATCCACACCGGTTGCGTCGATTGCCTGAACATCTCCAAGGTCGTACAGTTCGACCGATCCGTCGAGGATCGCCCGCCACCGCCTCATCGGAATTGCTTGCTTTCGCGCACACACGGTCGAGAAGTGAGGTAATGTCTTAACCGTCAAACCGAGCGATTTCGCAACTCTCGGCATTTCGCGTAGCACGTCCATCAACTTCCTGTAATTAGTGTCAAATACTCTGTGAAGCCTTGAACGGCCAGAATCACCCAATCGGCATACCCGTCTTTTCCGGGCTTGTATGCCGGAGCTGGCTCGCCAGCGACGACTTTTTTTGAGAGCGTTACAACCACTTCTGCGAAGCGGGAGGTCTTGGTTTGTACACCCGATCTCTCCCGCTTCACACCCTATAGAGTTGTCACTTCGCCAGAAACGCGAGCAGAATGAGGGTAGTCACACACCTCTCAGACTGACCGAATCTATCCGTCTAAACAAGGCCCTATCCGTCTTGTTGCTGAACGTGGGTCGTAGGGCCGATGTCGGATTCACTCCCGTCGTTTACGACGGGGTTCTCTCCTGGAAAAAATAAACATCCAATCCAGCACTGAAACGATCATTACGACTTTTACTTTTCAGATGAACATTCCGCTATGGCTGATAGGCGCCAGTTCATCACCGGAGTTGCCACTGTGGGTACAGTCACCATTACTGGATGTATGGATGACACGGAGGAGATTGGCGAGAACACAGATGAGTCCAGTGTGTCCGATGATGACAATGATGATGCGACTGACGGAGAGGATGACAGCCCGAGCGAAGGGCCAGGAGAAGCCGTTAGAAATTATCTCACAGCAATTGACCGAGGTGACACAGAGGCTGCGAATTCATACGTACATCCTGACGGAGACTTGCGCGAAGAACTTGTAGAACAGTTCGCGGAAGATAGTGCCGAGTATGAACTCGGTGACATTGAACTCGCAGAGCGAAATGAGCAAGACGCGCGTGTTGAGACTGAGATAGTTACTACCACAGGGGACGAATCACAGACAGTACTTAGTGTGTTCTTCCTTCAATTACACAACGATCAATGGAAAATAGTGGACCAGGATTTTGAAGGAGAACTCGGTGATGATGCCAACGACCTCAGCGTGTTTGCGGCACTGCCCGTATTGTGGGACTTCACTCGCCAGGTGGGTGGCAAACACATAGATGTCGGTTCTGACGTCGTGCCTACCGGCGAAAACGGCTACGACTACTCACCAACCTCCGGTGTACTCGAGGACATCGAAGAGGCAGATGCGTTCATCTACCTGCCAGACTATGCTGACTGGATCGATGAACTCGTCGCAGAGCACGAAAACGAGGATGCGGTAGAGGTTATCGATGCCTCTGCTGGGATCGACGCCTTCGACAGGCATGTCGAAGACGATCATATCCACTGGTGGCTGGATCCGATAGTCGCCAAGACCAGCGTCGACAACATCGTCGAAGGGTTTTCAGAACTCGACCCAGACCACGCCGCCGACTACGAGGCCAACGGCGAGGCATTCAAAAACGATCTCAACGAGGTCGACGCACAGTTTCAAAATATCGTCGACCGAGCGGAACTGGATACGGGCGTCATCGCTACCTACAATTCCTTCGGCTGGTGGGTCAACCGATACGGGATCGAGGTCATCTCACCGTTTGGCAATACACCTGACGCCGAGATCTCGCCAAGAGACATCAGCGATGTCGAAAATGCCATCAATAAACAAGGTATCGACTACATACTCTATGATATCGGCGAATCAACGGCTGTCGCTGAGACGTTCGCGGAAGAAATAGATGTAGATATCCTGCCACTGTCTTCGATCCAAACGCAACTTGATGGCACACCGGATATCGGCTTCCCGGACAGTCGAGAAATCAACATGAGTCCCGGCTGGGGATACGTTGAGCACTTCAAAGAAATTAATCTACCATCAATGGAATTGGCACTGGAGGCGTGATACCGCTGTAAATATGCGCCCTGGGCCTTGTTGAGACGCGGTTCAGATCGTCTTCTCCAGACGTCCTCCGATCAACAAGATTCGGCCAAGACGTCCGCATAGGCTGGTTCTATCCAACGGACATGGCCCCTAACTTGTCCAATCAAGTGCGTCTAAACAAGGCCCGCGCCCTGTATTCAGCACGCAGTTCGTATCAGATCCGGAGGGTTTCAACAGGACCGCCTATTTATAAACGTCTTGCCGTGGCGCGCGCGCCTCCGAGCGCCCACTGGGCAAGAGCGGAGCTTTCGCTCGTGGTCGGAGGCAGTTCGACGACGAGGCCGTGGTTTCGGAGGTGTTCACCACCAGTTGGTCGTAGTTTATTTATAAGCGACCGGCCGAAGACTCACCCAGTATCACTACCTCTACGACCACGTTACCGAAACACGAATCGCGTACTACTCGAACCGGTAGGTCGCCCCGTCCGGCCCGTCCTCGATCTCGACGCCGACCTCGCGAAGGGCGTCACGCAGCTCGTCGGCGCGTTCGTAATTGCCCGCCTCGCGCTCCGCCTCGCGGACGTCCAGCACCAACTCGACCAGCTCGCCGGCCAGCTCGACCTCTCCGTCGCTTTCCGCGCCGAACTGAAGCCCCAACACGTCGCCGCCGAGCGCCTCGAACGTCTCGACGGCCTCCCGGAGCCCGGCGTAGTCGTACGCGTCCGACGGCCCGTCTCGAACCGCGTCCACGTGCCGGTTGACGGCGTCGGTCAGCCCCAGCAGCGACGCGGTCGCCTCCCGGAGATTGAGGTCGTCGTTCATCGCCCGTTCGAACCCGTCGCGGGTCGTTTCGACCGCCTCGCGAAGTTCGTCGTCCGTCGTCTTCGCGCGGGCCGTAGTCGAGTCGAGCGCGTCGATCGCGCGGTCGTACGTGCGTGAGAGGCGCTCCCAGCGCTCCTCCGCCTCGGCGATCGTCTCCTCGGTGAGCGACTGCTCGGAGCGGTAGGCCGCGCCCGCATAGAACGTCCGAACCGTGTTGACGCCGAGCTCGTCGAGTGCGTCGGGAACGGTCCAGAAGTTGCCGATCGAGGAGGACATCTTCTCGCCGTCCATGGCGAGGAGGCCGACGTGGAGCCAGTGACGGGCGAACGTCTCCCCCGTGGCCGCCTCCGACTGCGCGACCTCGTTCTCGTGGTGGGGGAAGACGAGGTCGCGCCCGCCCATGTGGATGTCGAGGGTGTCGCCCAGATGCGTCGTCGACATCGCGGAACACTCGACGTGCCAGCCGGGACGGCCCTCGCTCCAGGGTGACTCCCACGTCTCGCCCGCCGGGACGGCCTCTCCGTGATCGTGTTTCGCGTGCTCGCGGGCGGCACGCTCGCTCACGCCGCCCGCTTTCCACAGCGCGAAGTCCGCGGGGTTTCGCTTCTCCGAACGCTCGTCAGGCTCACCCTGGGCCTCCAGCTCGTTGACGTCCTGATTCGAGAGCTTGCCGTACTCCTCGAACCGCGTGACATCGAAGTAGACGGAGCCGTTCGCCTCGTAGGCGTACCCCTTCTCGACCAGCGCCTCGACGAGCTCACGGATCTCCGGGACGTGTTCGGTGACGCGCGGATACACCTCCGCACGCAACAGATTCAGGCCGCGCATCGCCTCGAACGTCGTGGCGGTGAACGTCTCGGCGACGTCGCGCTCGGCCATCCAGTCGTCACGCTCACCGACGCGAGCCGTGATCTTCTCGTTCACGTCGGTGACGTTCTCGACGTGGCGAACGTCGTACCCGAGGTACGCGAGCCAGCGGTGGAGGACGTCGGCGTGGAACCACAGGCGGGCATGCCCCAAGTGTGGGTCGTCCGACACCGTCAGCCCACAGACGTACAGCGTGACGTCGCCGTCAGCCGTGAACTCGACGCGTTCGTCGGACAGGGTGTCGGTAACGACGAGACTCATTATCGATCCGTACCCGCGGAGATCTTTTTAAACCGTTGGATCGGTCGGGCGAAGCCGATCACCGTCCAGGGAGCGGATTCAACGCTCACAACAGCGCTCCCGCGCCAGCAAACGCGACCAGATACGCCGTCGACGCCGTCGGCAGCGCGATACCGACCCGATAGGCGACGAGCGTCGCGTCGAACCCGCGTTCGAGACCCGTTGCCAACGCGGTGAGTGTCGACGAGAGGAGGAGCACGTACACGCCGACGATCCGACCAAGCACGGGAACGGATAACGCGCCGCTCCTGTTGCTCTCTCCATTCGTGGTCTCGGTCGTGGATGGCGTCTCCGGGGCCTCGGAGGTCGCCATCGCATCCGCCATTCCATCGGGACCGGCTGACACCCCTCCGATGCCGCCGAGACCACCGGTATCGACTCCCGTCGCGAGCGCGACAGTCGCGCCACCGACGAGCGGTGCAAACACCGCCGCAGTGTTCGATAGCGTTCCGGTTACCGTCGCGAGCTGGCGTCTCGCGTCACGTTCGAGCTCGCGAAGTCGCTCGAGCTGGTCGGCGAGCTCCAAGAGGACGTCTCCTGCCGGTCTTCCCTCGCGGGCGGCGACGGCAAGCAACGCGACCGCGCCCTGGAGCCGCGGTGACGGGACGGTGGCTGCCGGACCTCCGGGTCCGGAGAACGCTTCCCGGACGCCGACCCGGAGGGTGTCGCTCCGCCGGCCGGCTCGCTCGAAGACGTCACCGGCCGCGTCATCGAGTCGGTCGCCGGCGTTCGTGACGGCTCGCTCGACGGAGACGCCTTCGGCGACGTCGCCGCCGACCACCGTCATCGCGTCCGGAAGTCCGGACTCGATCGCACGGATCTCCGAGAGAACCACACGGCGGGGACGAACCACAACGATGAGCGCGACCCCTATCCCGACCGCCACCGCGCTGACGGGAGCCGTCCACCGAGCGATCATCGTCCCGGAGATGGCGGCGGCAATGCTGGCCGCTCCGATCCCCGCGACGACCGCATGTGGACGGTGATCCGGCACGGCAGGATGGGTTCCGTCTATCGAGGGTGGTGGGAACGCCACGGGTCGGTTGGCGAGCAGCCACGCGGAGGCACCGAGCAGTCCGGATGGGAGCACGACGAGATACACGACGGCGATGAGCGCCGGTCGGATCGGAACGCCGGAGGCCGCAGCTGCTGGCAGGAGCGCGATGAGTGCGAGCGGGAGGAGCACGCCGAACGCGTACAGCGCGGAGACGGGCCCACGAACGTCGCCGACGAACTCGGCCAGCCGCTCCGTCGTCCCGGAGAGCGTCGCGTCGAGTGCGCGATCCAAACAGCGACCACGACGCTCGGGTGGTGCGGATGCGGCGGTCCGAACGAGCGTCGCCGCTCGGTCGATCGCCGGAAACCAGGGACGCCACTCGCGTGCGAACGAACGGATGCCGCTGGTCGGTCCGTTCACGCACCGGCGTTCGTGTCGGGTGAGCCCCGCCGCCAGTGGGCCACGGCCGGTCCGAGCCGCGAAGCGGACCGCGCGCTCGGTCGACGGATCAAGCCGCATTCGTAACACGAGCCGACCGACGAGCCCCGGCGCAGCCCCGAGCGCACGGGTGCGACGGAGCGATGCGAGCCATCTCGGTCCACGATGTACCACGTGGGTCGCGACGAGCCCGGCAACGAGACCGGCGAGGACTCCCCACGCCGCTCCGCCGAGGAGCATCCCAACGATGGCGCCACAGAGCCCGATTCCGACGCCGGCACGATAGCCGGTCTCGATCACGCGTTCCGCGGTCGCGTTCCAACCCAGGAACGCGATCGACCGACGAAGTTCCTCGGAGCCGGCAGCGTCATCCCTGTCGACCGTTTCACCAGGAGAGACGGAATCCGAGCCGAACGATCGTCGGCCCGCCGTCATCGTCGGCTCTCCGCGTATCGTTCCGGGGCCGTCCGACCACTCGTCACCGATTCACGGATCGACCCGGCTCGTCGATCGACGGCCGACCGGACGTCCGCGTACGACTCACCCGGCTCCGAGAGGTAATCGATGAGCCGGCTCTCCCCTCGATCCATTCGCCCGGTCGATTCGAGATGCTCCGATGGACGCTCGAACAGCGGTTCGAACGCCGTCTCGCCGTCGTGTTCGATCACCTCGACGATCGTGTCGATGCAGTGATCGTTCAATACCACGAGAAGGTCCGTCGCCGCGAATGAGGAGCGTGAAACTCCGAGGTCGGTAACTACCCGCTCTCGAACCGAGTCGGGGTCCTCTCCATGGATCGTGCCGAGCACGGTCTCGCTCGCGGCTCCGACGCGCATCGCCTCGTACAGCGCGTTCGCCTCGTCGCCTCGAACCTCGCCGACGACGAGCGCGCCGCCGCCGAGTCTGAGGGCAGTCCGAACCGCTTCGCTTGGCGACGGCTCAGCGCCGTCCCCGACCCGCAGCCGCTGAACGTCACGATCGGCGTTCGAAAGCGCCGTCGCCGGAAGCTCCGGCGTGTCTTCGATGAGAATCGAGCGGGTCTCCGGGGAGAGCTCCCACAGAAGCGATCCGAGGGCGGTCGTCTTCCCGGCGCCACGCCCGCCAGCGACGAGCCCCGTCACGCCGCGCTCGACGGCGACCGACAACAGCCCGGCCGCCTTCGCGGAGAGCGTCTCGACGCTGACGAGACGTGCGAGCGTCCAGGCGTCGGGGTCGCCGCGACGGAAGGTAAAAGAGAGACCGTCGCTCGCCGGGCTGGTCGTCGCAGCGACCCGAACGGTTCCGGACTCCGTACCGATCGTTGCGTCAAGCGTCGGTGTCGCTCGAGAGAACGCTCGCCCGCTCGTTCGTCGGAGCCGCGACGCGAGCGTTGCGGCCCCCTCCGGTGGGAGGCGGACGTTCGTGTCACATCGCTCGCCGTCGAGCACGACACGGAGCGGGTTGTTCGCGACGGGGGCGGACACCGTCGCGTCGCTCACTCGGTCGTCGGCGAACACGTGTTCGAATGCGCCGTAGCCGTGCGTATGCCGACGGAGCGTCTCCGTGAGGAGCGACACCGGGTCGTCCTCGTCCGCGACGGCTCGAACGGCACGGCCGGGTGCTCTATCGCCTCCCGTGGGATCGGTGAGTAATCGATCCGTGGCATCCTGAAGCGTCGCGAGCGCGTCGGTGTCGAGGGTCGCCGCCGGCGGAGTCAGGTGGTACGCGTCGAGCTCGCCGGTTCCCTCGTAGCGACGCACCGTCGCTCCGGTGTCGATCTCCCACCGATCGACCAGGGTCGCTCCCGGCGGGGGGTCAGCCGCGATCCGGGTCGCGGCGACCGTCGGTCCCACGTGGGCTCGAAGGACGTCGCTCGCCTCGGTAGCATCCCCGACCGCCTCGGCCAATCCCGTTTCGACGACGATCCGTCCCGCCGGTCCCGCACGGCCCGTCGCCTCGTGGACGGCACCCACGGGGTCTCGAGCCACCCGTTCCGCGAGCCTCGCTTCGTGGAACTCGACCCGTTCGCGGAACCGTCCGGCAGCGAGCAAGCACGCGGCGGCTCGTCCGGCGTACGCTCGCTCGCGTCCGGCGTGCTCGGTTCTGATCACGTCAGCGTCCCGGTCGGTCAGCGCGTCGATGACGGTTGCCCGACAGTCCGGGCTCGCGGCGAGATCACCGCGACCGGGGCAGCCGTCGGCGTCGACCGTGAGAACGACGCGATCGTCGATGCCGGTCCCTGCCGGACGGTCGAACGACGCGTCACAGCTACAGGCGTCGTCGTCGCGCCGTGACCGGAGGAACGACGGAACGTCGATGCGCATGGGCGTCGTGGCCGCGGCATCCTATATAAATAGCCGTTCGTTCCCGTCCCGTCAACCGACCCGCTCGATTCGGACGTTCGCCTGCTTCTCATCGTCGACGAATCGGAGCTCGAGCCGGCTCTCGCCGGCGCTCCGGAGCGGTATGGGGCCGTCGACGACGACGAGACCGACGGTTTCGGTCGGATCCGGTATCGGGAGCGCTCGAACCGACCCCCCGCGAATCCGATACGTCAACGCGACGTTCGCCGCCGTGGCGTGATCCCGATGGCTCCAGTCGACGTTCGTCTCATCGTTCCCGTCGACGGACCCTCCGTGGCCCTTTTTCGTCGCAGTTCGTTCTGCATCCACGTTCACGAGGGACAACCCGTGTATCGGGGCGGCACCGAAGCCGCTCGGCGCACGCACGACGAGCGTCGTGCGCGCGGCGAGTGTCGACTCCGCGACGGCGACTGAGTCGGTGGTGACGGCGGCCGCCGCCCGCTCGATCCGTTCGCCCTCCGTCCCGATCCGCTCGGCGGTCGTTTCGGCGCGCGCGTCGTCGAGGACGGGCAACGAGACGCTCAACAGCGCGACGGCGAGGAGGACGGTTATGACGACACGGATCACAGCGCGTCACGGAGCCGCTCGAGCGGACCGCCAGCGGAGCCGTCCGCGTCGGTGGGTCCGTCTCCGTCACGTGCGCGGCCCGACGCGTCGGACCCGTGGGTCCGCTCCGTTACAGGGTCTTCTCGAGGGATCGCTGCCTCGACCGCCGCATCCGTCGGTACCGCGGGACCGTTGGGCTCCCGATCGGAATGCATTCGCGCGCTCGGTTCCTGTCCGTTCGGTTCCGGAGCGTCGAGGGGATCGGTATCGTCGATTCCCGCATTCGAGTCCTCACCGGTTCGGGCTGCCTCACGGGCGTCCGTCGCGCGAGCCAAGGCGAGATCTGCTCGCCGCTCGACCTCCTTGTTGACCGAACGGATCGCTCCGGCATAGCCCCGAATCGCCTGTGTTGCAGCCTCTAACTCCTCGACTCGCTCCGCTAACGAATCGAGCCGTTCGGCGAGCGCCTCTCGCTCCGCGGTTGCGGCCGCCCCATCACCGATATCCGTAACCTCCAGACCGCTCCCGGTGAGGGCTCGTTCCACCGCATCGAGTCGGTCTTCGAGATCTGCGGCCGCGGTCTCGGTGTCAGCCGCGTCTGCACGGTCGGACTCGGATGGCATACGCCGGGTGGCCGCGGCTTCGTAGTTAAGTCGATGGGGAAAGGGTATTACTATCGGATCGTTATGATCGACCCATGAAGACCGTCCTCGTCGGCGTCGGACAGGCGGGAGGCAAGCTCACCACTGCGCTCTCGGAGTTCGACGCGAACATGGAGTTCGGCGCGGTCCGCGATGCCCTCGCCGTCAACACCGCGGTCGCCGACCTCGAGCCCCTCCCCCTCGACACGGTGCTTATCGGACAGGCCAGAGTGAACGGACACGGCGTCGGCGGCGACAACGAGCTCGGCGCGGAGGTGATGGACGAGGACTCGATCGAGGTGCTGGACGCGGTCGCACCCCGAGTCACGGCCGACGTCGAATCCATCGTCGTCGTCGCCGGACTCGGCGGCGGAACCGGCTCCGGCGGCGCGCCGGTGCTCGTGCGCGAGCTCGCCAGCGTGTACGACGTTCCGGTGTACGCGCTCGGGATCCTCCCCGGACGAGACGAGGGAGCGATGTATCAGGTGAACGCCGGTCGCTCCCTGAAGACGCTGGTTCGGGAGGCGGACGCGACGATCCTACTCGACAACGACGCGTGGCGCTCGTCGGGCGAAAGCGTCGAGGGAGGGTACGCCGCGATCAACGAATCGATGGCACGCCGCGTCGGCCTCCTGTTGGCTGCCGGGGAAGCCACGCAGGGGGTCGCCGAGTCCGTCGTCGACACCAGCGAGGTAATAAACACGCTTCGCGCGGGCGGCATGGCTGCGGTCGGATACGGCTCCGCACAGGCCGGCGAGGACGCGGGCGACAACGTTAATACGGTGATGAGCACGGTCCGCAGCGCGGTGATGACTGGCTTATCCCTGCCGAACGCGACGGAGGCCGACGCCGGGCTCGTCGTTATCGCCGGTGAGCCCGATCGGATCTCCCGGAAAGGTGCGGAGAAGGCGCGGAAATGGCTCCAGGAGGAGACCGGGTCGATGCAGGTCCGCGGTGGCGACTTTCCGCTCGATTCCGACCGGATCGCGGCCGTCGTGTTGCTCACGGGCGTCGAACGCTCGAAACGGATCGAGGCGTTCCTCGAGCGTGCTCGGCAGGCGGTCCGTGACGAGGAGGAAGCGGAGACCGATCCGGCCGAGGCGTTCCGAAACGACGAGATCGACGACCTGATCTGAGTCCTGGGACGCGTCGATCACGCCTCCCGGCGTTTACCACCGGCGCGCTTCCGCACCTTTTTGGTTCCTGCCGGTGGATTCTCGCCCAATGAGTGATCCGTGGGACGACTGGGACCACGTGCTGAAGGTCGATCCCGACAAGGACCTGAACGGGGACGAGACCTTCGAGGACGTCTGCCGGACCGGAACGGACGCGATCGAGATCGGCGGGACCCTCGACGTCACTGCAGAGAAGATGACTCGCGTCGTCGACGCCGCCGCCGAGTACGACGTGCCGCTGTATCAGGAACCGTCGAACCCGGGCGTCGTCATCGACTCGCCGTCGCTCGACGGCTACCTGATCCCGACCGTGTTCAACGCGGGCGGCCCGTTCTGGATCACCGGCGCACACAAGGAGTGGGTCCGGATCGACGACCTCGACTGGCAACGGACCCACACCGAGGCGTACATCGTGATGAACCCGGACGCGGCGGTCGCGGAGCTGACGAACGCGAACTGCGATCTGAACGCCGACGACGTGGCGGCGTACGCCAAGGTCGCCGAGCGGATGTTCGGACAGGAGATCGTCTACGTCGAGTACTCCGGCACGTTCGGCGACACGGAGACGGTCGCGGCCGCCCACGACGCGCTCGACGACGCCACCCTCTTTTATGGCGGTGGCATCCACGACTACGAGTCGGCCAACGAGATGGCCGCCCACAGCGACGTGATCGTCGTCGGCGACCTGCTCCACGACGAGGGTGTCGATGCGGTCCGCGAGACGGTTCGCGGCGCGAAGGACGCCTGACCACCTTTTTCTCGTCGGGTTCTCTCGCTCACTCCGTTCGCTTCGGGAACCGCTCCTCGAAAAACCTGGAGGGAAAAAGCCGACGGCTCGGCGTTCGCCTCGCCGTCGGTGAACCGCTCGCTTCGCTCGCGGATGCCTCCGTACGAGAGGCAGTCTCCTGCTGGGCTGCGTGGACCAATGATACGGTCGGCGCGTTGCCTGTGAGCGCCCGAAGGGTGCGAACAGCACCGCGCGACAGGGCGAGAGCGGAGCTCTCGCTTGCAACCGGCGCGGAGCGCCGGTGACGAGGCTTGGGAGGCGTGAAGTGCGGGGCTGTGCGGGTGGGACTCAAAGGGGCAGCCAGCGGGGCCGACCGGAGAGAGACCCCGGTCCGCGAACGGGCCGGAGGCCCGTGAGCCGGCGAGGGCGAGCCGCGCAAGTCCTCGCCGGCTGGGGCTTTGAAAGTGTTCTCCGTAGTCTCGTCTCCGGAGTCATAGAGTCGCCCAGCTATGGACTCCGAGACACCGTCTGGGCGCAACAGCGCTCAGACCTATTCCCCGACCATGTTCTCGACGTACTTCGCGATCACGTCGACCTCCAGATGAACCGGGTCGCCGACCGACTTCGCCGAGAGCGTCGTCAGCTCGTAGGTCGTCGGGATGATCGCGACATCGAACTCTTCGGCCCGCTTCTCGGCGACCGTAAGCGAGATGCCGTCGAG